>BFBZ01001256.1_pt1 | contig 17615 bp, 15 predicted proteins | sample 1888401 | NCBI WGS metagenome assembly BFBZ01 (sample SAMD00112614, study PRJDB3348) | symbiont metagenome | host: Chara braunii | reverse complement strand
CAGCGAAATGCAGAAGCTGTTCGGCGAGTTGCAGGCACTCGATGCCCTCAAGCAGAGCTATGGCGACCATTTCAGCGATTTTACCGTGGCAGCGGCCGTCGCCCGCGCTTTCCTGGACAAGGCGCGCGCCTATGTCGCCGACGAGGAGGTGCGGCTCAATCCAGCCGATCCCGTGGCGCAAACCAAGATGATGGAATTCAAGGATAGGCTCCTGCTTCTCGAAAGCCGCGCGCTGGCGCTGGAAGGCACCTACACGCGGCTGCCGGCCGACCAGTTGGTAATCCAGCAGATCGAACAGGCCGGGATAGCGACCTTGCAGGAAACCGCCACCACAGTGGCGACAAGGTTCGCGTCGATCAAAATGACGCTTCTGTCGATCCATGGCGCGTTCGCGGTGAAGAGCGTGCAGCAACTGGCCGGCCGCCAAGCCAAGCTAGACAAGCAGTTGACCGAGATGCGCGGCCGCGCGCTGAAGGACGTCGCCGTCACCGCTGCGCAAGCGCCGGGCGAAAACCGCCTCGCTCAGGCGCAGCAGATCGAGCAGATCATTGCCACCACCAACGAGATCCACGGTCTCGTCGCGGCGGCGAAGAAGTCGACGGAGCAAAAGTTCGAGCTGGCGCGACAGAAGTTCGCCGCCGCCCGACAGGAGCTTGCGACCCTCTCGTCGCGGTAAACTGCGCCCACCAGCTTCCCTACTCACATGGAAGTAGTCAGATCAAAGGATCGCAAGCATGCTGACCCTCACCCTTGAAAAGCCCGGCACCGAGACACCAAAGCTCAGACTTTCCCTCAACAAGGGTGCGCAATTCACCGTCAAGGTCGAGTGGATGTGCGACGCCGACCACGCCGATGATGTCGACGTCCATGCGCTCGAGGCGCGCAATGCCGGGAACGGCGCGAAGGTGACCGACCTTGCCAGCGTGCTCTCCACCTACAACACCACGCGGATGAACCCGAAGGGCGGCGCCTTGCCGTCAAACCCCGACGGGTCGTTCCAGACGCCCAGCGCCGGGCTTTTCCACAGTGGCGACAAGAGAGTGCAGAACAACACCGAGTCCATCGTTATTGACGGCTCCAAGCTACCGGCAGGGGTCAACGAGATACCGATCTTCGTCACCGTACATGAAGCCGAACATGGAGGCAGCCACGAGACCGAGCAGGGCGCCAAAGAGGAGGAAGAGGAAGCGGCGTTCGGCGACATCGACATATGCACCATCACGCTCTCGGACGGCACCGGCAACCAACTCGGCGCTTACAAGCTGTCGGACGAATTCAAGGAGTTCAATGTCGTCCAGCTGGGCAGCATATTGCTTGGCCCCGATGGCTGGGAATATGCAGCCGTCGGCCGTGGCTTCAACGGCACCTTCAATGACGTCCTCGCGCATTTCTCTTGAGCCGCAATGCCCCAGAACAAGGCCCCTCCCGCACGTGGTTCCATGCCGGACGATGACCAGGGCAGGCTTGGCCCCACCATAATCATTCCGCCAGCTGCGCGGGCGCGGACGCTAAAGGCCAAAGCAGACAAAGTCGTCGAACACGACGCTCCCGCCGGACCGACCGTGGTGGCGCCCCCCGGCGCCGGCGTCCGAGCCCGCAGCACAAATGCGGCCGATGCTGAAACACCGGCGCAGGCGCCGCGGCCGACGGCGATTCCGGGCGTGGAACGCAAGCGGATCGCCGTCGAGCTTTCCGACATCAGGAAACTGGCGCCGCTGGCAAAACCTGGCGTGCTGGAAAAGGCGCTCGCACTGGTCCAGTCATTTGTGGTGGAAAGCGCGCGGGACAGGCAAGCGGTTCTTTGGGGCCATCCCCTCCAGCAGGACTACAGCGATCTGGTATCGCGGACGCTCGAGCTCTCGCAGGCCGATACACTCAAGAGGGCGACGGGCTACATCGGCCGCATGACCGATATCCTCGGATCGATCGACATCGAGGCCGTCTGCGGTGCAGCTTCGAGGACGGGAATACTCGCCCAATATCTCAAGAAGACAAATAGCAGAATCGATACCCCGGAAGAACTCGAAGCGGCTCGCATCGAGCTCGACCAACTGGTAAGGCTGATGGGCGACGCGCTTGAGTCACTTTTGTCCCTCAAGGAGACGCTCGAGCGGCATGCGCAACGGATCGAGGAATTGGGGAACGAAGCCGAAGCCTCGGCACTGGCTGCATCCTTTCTGTCGGATCATCTGCGGGCGAGCCGGCCGCCGCTCTCACAGCGTTTCCTTGAGCGGGGCATGAGTCTGACGCAGACCGTGGCGCAGATCCGCAGCGGCGTTTCGATGCGCGAAGTGCAGGCCGAGCAACCGCTCAAGCTCATCGGGGCGATCCAGAATGTGGCGCTCGTCCTGGTCCCGGGATTCTTGGGGAGCATCGCGTCGCTGACGACGATGCTGTTGAGCAACCGCAAGCTGACACCTACCGAAGCCGGCGAGCTAGCCTATCAGCTTCGGAACATCCTGCAGCAACTGAAAGAGTGAGGACCGATTGGCCATGGCACTGCAACTCAACCTCAAGAAGTCCGCGGAAAAGCTGCGCCTGTCTCTCGACAAAGCGGGTGTCACGGCGGACATCAAGGCCGAACTGATTTTCGATATGGACGTCTCCGGGTCTTTCGAGCACGAGCACGAGGAAGGCACCACCAGCAAGCTCGTCGCACGGCTAGTGCCTTACGGCATGGTGCTAGACCCCGACGGAAAGGTGGATGTCTTCAGCTTCAGCAACGGCAAGAAAAACGTCCATCATGTCGGGACGGTGACGCCGGACGATTGCGAGAACTATATAGTCCGCAATGTCATTGACCGGGTTCCCGGCTGGAAGGGCGGAACCACCTACAGTTATGTGCTGGAGCGCAATCTCCAACATTTTGGCTGGTTGCCGGGTGAGGCGACGGGAGGTTTCTTCAGCCGGTTCCTTGGAATTCCCAGCGAGGCGCCGGTTTTGGAAAAGAAGCGGTCGATCGTCGTCTTCGTCACCGACGGCGAGAACGACCCTTCCGACGAAGACCGGACCATTCGCGTTTTGGAGGAATCGGAGAAGCGCGGTGACCAGGTGTATTTCCTGTTCATGGGAGCCTGCGAGCACACCGTCGAATTCAAATTCCTCAATACTATCGCGAAGCGTTTCAAGAACACCGGGGTTGTGATCGTGAGAGATCTCGATAGCTTCGTGGATCTCTCCGACGAGGAATTGAACACGCAGCTTCTTGTATCCGAATTGCTACAATGGCTCCGATCCTGACGGGCGGGTATCGGGCGCGTCAAGTTAGAGCCAGGTCGACTGACAAATGCGGCTCCCTGCGAAATGCGAGGAGCCGCATAAAATTCAAGCTGTCGAAACCTACTTCTTGGCCACGCCGCTCTTGTCGCGGTGACCGTGTTGATCGAGATCGCCGGGCTTGTGGCCAGGATGGTCGTGGTGTTCACCGGGAACCTCCTTCTGACCAGCCTTGTCACGGTGGCCGTGCTGGTCGAGATCGCCAGGCTTGTGGCCTGGGTGATCGTGATGTTGCCCGGGTTTTTCCTGCGGCATTGTGTCCTCCTTGGTTTAAACGCTCGTGCCTATAAGCGCCTCAGGCTAATGCMCCAGTCGCTTCTTCGTTCCCCGCCTCAATGAATCGGTTCAGGCACCTCGACACCTATGCCGTCGGCACGTTCGCTTCCAGTTCATCGAGCCACACCCCGGCCGATGAGTCGGAAGGCGCCCGCCAATCACCGCGTGGCGAGAGTGATCCACCTGAAGAGATTTTTGGGCCATTCGGCATTGCCGAACGCTTAAACTGGCTAATAGTAAAAAAGCGGAACAGGAAAAGCTTCAGCCATTTCCGGATCTCGGCAAGATCGTAAGCGCGCCGCGCCGCTTCTGGTATGTTGGCAGGCCACTGCCCCCGATGGGCATCACTCCAAGCGTTCCATGATAGGTAAGCGATCTTGGAAGGCACGAAGCCGTACCTAGTTACAAAGTAAAGATTGAAGTCCTGGAGTGCGTAAGGACCGATAGCAGCCTCCGTCGACTGCGGGCTATCTCCTTCGCCGACTGGCACGAGTTCCGGCGATATTTCGGTCGCTAGGATCGAGTGGAGAAGTGAAGTCGTCGCCGTCTTCACGTCACCGGATGCGGCCACGAACCGGATCAGATGCTGGATCAGTGTTTTCGACACTGATGCGTTGACGTTGTAATGGGACATGTGGTCGCCTACCCCGTAGGTGGACCAACCGAGCCCGATTTCGGAAAGATCTCCTGTCCCGACCACCAAAGCGTTGTGACGATTGGCAAGGCGGAACAAATAGTCGGTTCGCAGGCCCGCCTGCACATTCTCGAAGGTCACGTCATGGATCGGCTGCCCGCTCGCGAAGGGATGTTTGAGATCGGCAAGGAGTTGGAGGGCGGCGGGACGGATATCGATCTCTTCGGCTGACGCGCCGACCGCCTTCATCAGCGCCCAAGCATTGCTTTTGGTCGCCGGCCCCGTGGCGAAGCCTGGAAGCGTGTATGCCAAGATATTTGTACGCGGGAGCTTCAACCGATCCATGACGCGACCGCAGACAAGCAGCGCCTGCGTGGAGTCTAGTCCGCCTGAAACACCGATGACGACCTTTTCGATCCCCGTGGCTTCCAGCCGCTTGGCCAGTCCCTGTACCTGGATGTTATAGGCTTCGTGGCAATTCTCGGCGAGCTTCGCCGGATCGGACGGCACATAAGGGAATCGCTCGATATTGCGCCGGAGCGGCAGCGCTTCTTCGGGAGCGTTCAGTTCAAAGACCGCCTTCCGGAAATCGTCGGGTTGCACGCCCATGGCGCGGCCGCAGTCTCCGAAGCTGCCGCGCCGGATACGCTCCTGCCTCAGCAGTCCCAAATCAACGTCGCTGACCGCCATCGTCGACCAGCTTGAGAACCGTTCGGTTTCGGCAAGGCGAACTCCGTTCTCGAAGACCGCTGCATGGCCGTCCCACGCGAGATCGGTGGTTGACTCACCCGGCCCTGCCGCTGAATAGGCATAGGCGGCGATACAGCGCATGGACTGCGAGCCGCAGAGCAGGCGGCGGTCATCCGCTTTCCCGATGGTGATGTTGCTTGCCGACAAGTTAAGCAGGATTTCTGCGCCCGCAAGAGCCGCAGCGGTGCTCGGCGGATTCGGCACCCAGACATCCTCGCATATTTCGACGTGAAAAGTGAACGGACATGTGCCCTGGGATCGGAACAGGACGTCAACGCCGAACGGCACGCTACTGCCGAGCAGATCGACCTGCCTGCCGCGGATATCCGACCCGGGTGTGAAGTGCCGCTTCTCGTAAAACTCGCGGTAGTTGGGCAGGTAGGCCTTTGGGACGATGCCGAGAATTCGACCCCGGTGGATGGCGACGGCGGTATTGTACAGTCTCCCGTGGAGCCGCAACGGCGCCCCGACGACGAAGGCCGGGAACAGCTCAGAACTTTCGGCAACAAGCTGCGCGATGACGGCCTCAACTGCGTCGAGGAGCGCGTCCTGCTGCAGAAGATCGTCGATCGCATACGCCGACAGTCCGAGTTCGGGGAACACCAAGAGGGCGATCCGCTCGTCGTGGCCTTTCCTCAGTAGTTCCAAAGTCCGTTCGAAATTGAAACCTGGGTTCGCAACATCAGTGCGTGGCACGCAGGCGGCAACGCGGACGAATCCATGGCGGTAAGGCGAGTGAAACGAAATCATGCCACATACCTTGTGCCGGTCGTTGTCGCCGTCCGGAAATCGGCGCGGGTCGCGCAGCCTCGATAATCCAAGAACGGAATGATAGGGTCAACGCTGTATCTCGGCTCGGAGGGCCCTCTGGCCTTTTGGCACGGCCAGCGTTTGAGGTCGACGAACTCTTTTGCAGCGCAGGACGACGCCGGTCGCCACGTTGCGCTTGTACGGGGAGCCTGCCGTTTGGAAAATCAGGGCGGAAGTGCTCGGCGGCTGCAAATCGCTCCACTAATTGTGTTTCTGCCACAGACAGATGTATATTCGCCTACTGGGTCGACAATCTGCGACGCTTCCTAACAGGAGCGCTCAATGGAGAGCGGCGTGAGGGAAATTGCGAAGTTTTTTTCCGGGTTTTCGGCAAATCAGGTTCTGATCCATGGAGCCATGGCCATAAGCGGGACCCAGTTCACAATCTTCGGAATTACCTACGGCCTTGGGCTCAATTTGACGGCCTTCATCGTGTGGTTAGTCGTTTCTGTTGTCTTGGTCTACCACGCATGGCTTCGTCCGTGGCAATAGATCTAATAGAATAGAAGCAGCCATTGTTCTCCCGTTCGTCGCGAGCTAAGAGCCAGGCAACGCTTCGGTGATTTTGCAAACAAGTCGCACTTCATGGAAATCGCGCCCTCAGGCGGATTTCTTTCATATGCAATCGAGGGTGCGCCGCACAGCATCGCGCCAACCCGCCAACTTGGCGGACCGTGTCGAAGCCTCCATATCCGGCTTGAACCGACGCTCGAGCGCCCAGCTCCTGGCGAAGTCCTTTGCCTTCGGCCACACACCTGCCTTGGATCCGGCCAGCCAGGCAGCCCCCAGCGCGGTCGTCTCCAAAATGGTCGGCCGGTCGACCGGCGCATCGAGGATGTCGGCCAGGCGCTGCATGGTCCAGTCCGATGCCACCATGCCGCCATCGACCCTGAGCACGGTCTTGGCTGATGCGCCCTTCCAGTCCTTGCGCATGGCGTCGAGCAGATCACGGGTCTGGTAGGCGACGGATTCGAGTGCGGCGCGGGCAAATTCGGCCGGGCCTGAATTGCGGGTCAGGCCGAAGATGGCGCCGCGCGCGTCTGCGTCCCAGTGCGGCGCGCCAAGCCCGACGAAGGCCGGTACGAGATAGACGTTTTGCGTCGGGTCGGCGGTCGCCGCCAGCACGCCGCTCTGCTCGGCCTTGCCGATCACCTTGATGCCGTCGCGCAGCCACTGCACGGCGGCGCCGGCGATGAAGATCGAGCCTTCTAGCGCATAGGTGGTCTTGCCGTTCAGGCGGTAGGCAATGGTCGTCAGCAGCCGGTTTTTCGAGCGCACCAGATCGCTGCCGGTGTTGAGCAAGGCGAAACAGCCGGTGCCATAAGTGGATTTCATCATGCCCGGCTCAAAGCAGGCCTGGCCGATGGTCGCCGCATGCTGGTCGCCGGCCACACCAAGAATCCTGATCTCGGCGCCAAATAGGCTCTTCTCGGTCACGCCATAGTCGTCGGCGCAGTCCTTCACCTCAGGCAGCATCTTTGCCGGTATGTCGAGGATGGCCAGCAACTCGTCGTCCCAGACATTTTTCTCGATGTTGTAGACCAGCGTGCGCGAGGCATTGGTGGCGTCGGTGGCGTGAACCTTGCCGCCGGTCAGCCGCCAGATCAGAAAAGTGTCGATGGTGCCGGCCAAAAGCTCGCCCTTCTCGGCGCGTTTTCTGGCCCCCTTCACTCTGTCGAGCACCCAGGCGATCTTGGTGCCGGAGAAATAGGGATCGAGCAGCAGCCCGGTCTTTTTGGTGAATTTCTTCTCCAGCCCCTGCTTCTTCAATTTCTGGCACAGCGGCGCCGTGCGCCGGTCCTGCCAGACGATCGCATTGTGGATCGGTTTGCCGGTCGCCCCGTCCCAGATGACGACGGTCTCGCGCTGGTTGGTGATGCCGATCGCGGCCACGTCGGAAGCCTCACGGCCGGCATTCTTCAGTGCGGCCTTCACCGTCGTCACGACGCTCGACCAGATCTCTTCCGGGTCATGCTCGACCCAGCCGGAGGCCGGATAGTGCTGGGTGAATTCCTTCTGCCCGTTGCCAACGACCTTCATCGTGTCGTCGAACAGGATCGCCCTGGTCGATGTCGTCCCCTGGTCGATGGCTAGGATGAAATCTGTCATGAGGTCGCGGCGGTTTCCGAAATGATGGCATGGCCGGAAGTGAACCCGGCCATGCATCGGCTTGCAAGTCCCGTCGATCTACTGGTTCTTCGTCCAGCGCTTGATCAACTCGTCATAGGCGATAGTCTCGCCCTGGGGCTTTTCGTTATCGAGCTTTGCCCACGGAGCGTGATCCTTGCTCAGCCACTCGCTCGGATCCTTCTCCGGGTTAAGCCGGGGGCCGCAGCCATTGTAGACGTTGTTGGACTCATCCACCGCCTGCATACGGCCCATCAGGTCGTCCATTTGTGATGCGAGGCGGTTCATGGCCTCCTGCGGCTTGAAAGCACCTGAGTTGATGTCGCCGATGTTTTCCCAGAAAAGCTGGGCGAGCTTCGGATAGTCAGGCACGTTGATGCCGGTCGGGGTCCAGGCGACGCGGTCCGGCGAGCGGTAGAACTCGATCAGGCCGCCGAGCTTCGGCGCGCGCTCGGTGAACGACTTGTCGCGGATCGTGCTGTCACGGATGAAGGTCAGGCCGACATGGCTCTTCTTCACGTCGACGGTCTTCGAGGTCACGAACTGGGCATAGAGCCAGGCGGCCTTTGCCCTGTCGAGAGGGGTCGAGGTGAAGATTGTCCACGAGCCGGCGTCCTGATAGCCGCGCTGCGAGCCTTCCTTCCAGTACGGACCGTGCGGCGACGGCGCCATGCGCCACTGCGGCATGCCTTGGTCGTCGACCGTGTTGTTGCCCGCGCTCTTAGGGGCCACCATCGATGCAGTGAAGGCCGAGTACCAAAAGATCTGCTGGGCGACATTGCCCGTCGAGAGCGCCGGCAGCGATTGGTAGAAGTCGAGGTCGGCCGCTCCCGGAGGCGCGTACTTCCTTAGCCACTCGTCCCATTTGGAAACAGCGTAGACCGCCGCCGGACTGTTGGCGCCGCCGCCGCGCGACACTGATGCGCCCACAGGATTGCAGGAGCCCTTCTCCATGCGGATGCCCCACTCATCGACCGGGCGGCCGTTGGGCAGCCCGACGTCTGCCTCACCGGCCATCGACAGCCAGGCGTCGGTCATGCGCCAGCCGAGGTCTGGTGCGCGCTTGCCATAGTCCATGTGGCCAAAGACCTTGACGCCATCGATCTCTTTCACATCGTTGGTGAAGAAGTCGGCGATGTCTTCATAGGCCGACCAATTGACGGGCACGCCGAGCTCGTAGCCATACTTGGCCTTGAACTTCTCCTTCAATTCCGGCCGGTCGAACCAGTCCTTGCGGAACCAGTACAAATTGGCGAACTGCTGGTCGGGGAGTTGCCGGATCTTGCCGTCCGGACCCGTGACGAAGGGCTTACCGATGAAATCGTCGAGATCAAGTCCCGGGTTCGTCACGTCCGCAAAATCGCCCGTCATCACGTCGGACAGGACGTAAGTCTGTTGCAGGCGCGAATGTGTGCCGACCAAATCGGAATCGTTCACGTATCCGTCATAGAGGTTACGCTTGGTCTGCATTTGCGTCTGAACCGCCTGAATCACGTCGCCTTCGCCCAGTTCCTGGTGATTGACTTTGATGCCGGTGATCTCAGTGAACGCCTTGGCGAGAACCTGGGACTCGTAGTCGTGGGTCGGGATGGTTTCCGAGAGCACGTTGATCTCCATGCCTTGGAAGGGCTTGGCCGCGTTGACGAACCATTGCATTTCGGCTTCCTGGCCGGCGCGGTCGAGCGTCGAAAGCGGGCCGATCTCCTTATCCAGGAAGGCTTTGGCCTCGTCCATTCCGGCATAGGCATTGCTTGCCCCGAGCAACAGGACAAGGGCTGTCGTTGATGTTAAAAATTGCCGTCGCATGTGTTTCCTCCACTGTTTCAGGTTTCAAGTGCGATCTGGAGCGGCCGCCGGTACGCGGCCGCTCCGACAGTTTCTCCCCCTATACGTAGCGAAACACGCCAATGGCGTAGACCACGGAGAGAGCGAGAGCCCACCACAGACCAGGCCCGACGAGCCCGAGCCATGCGAGATGAATAAAGGCGCTGCCGAGCAGCGAGATAAACAGACGGTCGCCACGTGTGGTGTCCAGTCCAAGCACGCCGTGCCGTGGATTGCCACCCGGCGAGGCATATTCCCAGACCATCATGCCGCAGAGCAGCAGGAAGATGATCAGGAAAAAGGTGGCGGTCTGCCACGTCCAAGCCATCCATGAAAGACCCATCACACCCTCCCCAGGGCAAAGCCCTTGGCGATGTAGTTGCGCACGAAATAGATGACGACCGCGCCCGGTATGATCGTCAGCACGCCGGCTGCGGCCAGCAGGCCGAGATCGTAGCCGGAAGCGCTTGCCGTGCGCGTCATGACGGCGGCGATAGGCTTCGCCGCCACGGAAGTAAGGGTCTTGGCGAGCAGCAACTCGACCCAGGAAAACATGAAGCAGAAGAAGGCGGCGACGCCGATGCCCGACGCGATCAGCGGCATGAAGATCTTGACGAAAAAGCGAGGGAAGGAATAGCCGTCGATATAGGCGGTCTCGTCCATCTCCTTCGGCACGCCCGACATGAAGCCCTCGAGGATCCACACCGCCAGCGGGATGTTGAACAGGCAATGCGCCAGCGCCACGGCGATGTAGGTATCGAACAGCCCGAGTGCGGAATAGAGTTGGAAGAACGGCAGCGCGAACACCGCCGGCGGCGCCATGCGGTTGGTCAACAGCCAGAAGAACAGATGCTTGTCGCCGAGGAAGCGGTAGCGCGAGAAGGCGTAAGCCGCCGGCAAGGCTGCGGTCACGGAAATCGCCGTGTTTATGCTGACATAGGCGATCGAGTTGAGATAGCCGTTGTACCAGACCGGGTTCGTCAGGATTTCGCGATAGCTGTCGATAGTGAAGTCATGCGGCCAGAGCGTGAACTCCCTCAATATCTCGTTGGTCGTTTTGAACGACATGTTTAGGAGCCAGTAGATCGGCACCATCAGGAAAACGATGTAAAGGGCCGGTACCAGCCATCCAAGGCGAATGCTGGAGCGCGAACGCGCCCTCGCATGCGCCGTCACTGCGCCGGGCAGAGCCTTACTATCGGCCACTGCGGTGTTCTCGCTCATCGACCGGTGCCCTTTGAAGTTCTTGTCATCACTGGTCCTCATTGCGCATCATCAAGGTGTAGAAAATCCAGCTTAAGAGCAGGACGATCAGGAAATAGACGATCGACATCGCCCCCGCCGGACCGAGATCGAACTGGCCAAGCGCGATCTTGACGAGGTCGATCGACAGAAGCGTAGTGGCGTTGCCCGGCCCGCCGCCGGTGAGCACCGACGGTTCTGTGTAGATCATGAAGCTATCCATGAAGCGCAGCAGCACGGCGATGGTGAGCACGCGCTTCATCTTCGGCAGCTGGATGTAGCGGAACACCGCCCAGCGCGAGGCTCCGTCGATCTTGGCCGCCTGGTAGTAAGCATCGGGAATGGAAGTCAACCCAGCATAGGCCAAGAGCACGACCAGCGACGTCCAGTGCCACACATCCATCAAGATCAGGGTGAACCAGGCGTCACCCGGCTGGCGGGKGTAGTTATAGTCGAAGCCGAGCCCATTGAGCATACGCCCGAGCAGGCCGATGTCCGGCAGGGCGAAAATATTCCAGATCGCGCCGACCACGTTCCAGGGGATCAAGAGCGGCAGCGCCATCAGCACCAGGCAGACCGAGACCCAGAAGCCCTTGCGTGGCATGGTCAGCGCGATGCCCACTCCGAGCGGAATCTCGATAACGAGGATGGTACCGGTGAAGATGAGCTGGCGCAGCAGTGCTGCGTGGAAGCGTTCCGACCGCAGCACATCCTGGAACCAGCCAACACCGTGGAAGAAAAAGACGTTGTCGCCGAATGTCTCCTGCACGGAGTAGTTGACGACGGTCATCAGCGGGATGATGGCGTTGAAGGCCACCAGCACCAGCACCGGCAGCACCATGAACCAGGCCTTGTTGTTCCAGGTCTTGTCCATCGTTAAGCTCTCATCTCGACGCGCCATGAGCCGGCGTAGAGGTTGATGCCTGCCGGTTCAAAGCGGACCATTGGATCGGCCGGAATGTCTTCGTCTTCGCCGACGATCGCCGCGATCTCGCGGCCTTCGAGAGTGGCGCGCACCACCTTGTGGCGGCCGACATCCTCGATCTTACTGACCGAAACCGGCATACCCTTGCGGCCGAGCCGCACATACTCGGGCCGGATACCGAGTTCGATGGTCCCAGCAGGAGTGGCAGCGAGTGCGCCCGGCAGTTCGATGAATTGAGCGCCCAGCTTCGCCGTCTTGCCCTCGATTGAAACGGGCATGACGTTCATGCCCGGCGAGCCGATGAAATAGCCGACGAACGTATGCTTGGGCCGTTCGAAAAGGTCGGCGGGCGTGCCGATCTGCACAATCTCCCCCTCGTACATCACCACCACCTGGTCGGCGAAGGTCAGCGCCTCGGTCTGGTCGTGCGTGACATAGACCATGGTGTAGCCGAAGCGGCGGTGCAACTGCTTCAACTGCGAGCGCAGCACCCATTTCATGTGCGGGTCGATGACGGTCAGCGGCTCGTCGAACAGGATGGCGTTGACGTCCGAGCGCACCAGCCCACGGCCGAGCGAAATCTTCTGCTTCTGGTCGGCGGTCAGGCCGCGCGCCTTCTTCCTCGCCCAGGACGCCAGGTCGATCATCTCCAGCGTCTCGCGCACCTTGCGGTCGACATCGGCTTCCGGCACGCCGCGGTTGCGCAGCGGGAAAGCCAGATTGTCGTAGACGGTCATGGTGTCGTAGATGACCGGGAACTGGAACACCTGCGCGATGTTGCGTTCCTGCGTCGACAGGTTGGTCACGTCCTTGCCGTTGAACAGCAATTGCCCGTGCGAGGGATGCAGCAGCCCTGAGATGATGTTGAGCAGCGTGGTCTTGCCGCAGCCCGAGGGGCCGAGCAACGCATAGGCGCCGCCATCCTCGAAGGTGTGATGCACTTCCTTGAGCGCAAAATCGGCATCCTTCTGCGGATTTGGCAGGTAGGAATGCCTGATATGGTTGACGTCGATGCGCGCCATCGCTTGCCTCCCTATGCCGCCAGCTTGGCCGGCGCCACGGCGCGGCCGTGCTCGTCGAAGACCATGATGTGACGCGGATCGATGAACACCTCGACCACCTCGTCCGGTTCGAACACGCGCACGCCATGCGCCAGCATGACCCAGCGCGCGTCTGCGAAATTGAGATGCACGAAGCTTTCGGACCCGGTGATTTCCGTGACCAGAACATTCGCCGTCACGGACACGGCCAAAGCGGTCGGCCGCTCGAGCGACAGATGGTGCGGCTGGAAACCGATCGTGTAGTTGGCATCCGCAATTCCGGCGAGTTCAGCCGGCACCGGCAGTGTCACGCCACCCTCGAGCAGGAAATCACGGCCCTTCTTGGGGAGCACGATGGTGTTGAGCGGCGGATCGGAAAAGGTCCTGGCGGTCACCAGATCGGCCGGCTTGCGGAACACCTCGATGGTCGGGCCGAACTGCGTGATCTTGCCTTGCGAGAGCGTCGCCGTGTTGCCGCCGAGCAGCAAGGCTTCATGCGGCTCGGTCGTGGCATAGACGAAGATTGTTCCGGCGGCGGCAAAGATCTTCGGCAGTTCGGCGCGCAGTTCCTCGCGCAGCTTGTAATCGAGATTGGCGAGCGGCTCGTCGAGCAGCACCAGGCTGGCATTCTTGACGATGGCGCGGGCGAGCGCGGTGCGCTGCTGCTGGCCGCCAGACAGGCTGAGCGGCGTGCGGTCGAGATAGGGCGTCAGCTTCAGAAGGTTGGCTGCATTGCGCACCTCCTTGTCGATCTTGGCCTGATCGGTGCCGGCCACGCGCAGTGGCGAGGCGATGTTCTCGTAGACCGTCATCGCCGGATAATTGATGAACTGCTGGTAGACCATGGCGATCTTGCGCTTCTGCACCGGCACGCCGGTGACATCCTGGCCATCGAACCAGATCGAGCCGGAGGTCGGCACGTCGAGCCCGGCCATCAGCCGCATCAGGCTGGTCTTGCCGGAAAGCGTCGGCCCGAGCAGGACGTTGAGCGAGCCGTGCTGAAGTGTCAGCGACACATCGCGGATATGCTCCGACGCGCCGACCGTCTTCGTCACGTTTCTCAGTTCCAGCATGATGCCTCCTCCCAGGCTTTCTGCATCAGTCGTTCCCCCTATTCGGCAGCGGCGACATGGCGCCGGCTTATTCCATGCATGAATTCGTCAAGTGCTGCCGTCTGCTCACGGCTGAAATGCAGGCCGCGCTTGGTGCGGCGCCACAGAACATCCTCGGCGGTGACGGCCCATTCGTGTTCGACAAGATAGCGCACTTCGGCCTCATGGAGATCGGCGCCGAAGTTGCGGCCGAGATCGGTGTTCGATTTGGCGAGGCCGAGCAAAGTCTGCGCACGGGTGCCGTAGAGCCGGGTCAACCGGCGGGCGAGGCGCTGATCGAGGAACGGATAGGCGCTTTTGAGCTTCGTCACCTGCGCGTCGAAACCGGTGGCCGGAAAATCGCCGCCCGGCAGAGGCGCATCCGACGTCCACGGCTTGCCGCGCTTGCCGAGAAAACCCTCGATCTTTTCCAGCATCGATTCCGATAGCCGGCGATAGGTGGTGATCTTGCCGCCGAAGGCGTTGACGATGGGGGCAGCGCCCTCGCCGCCATCGGCCTTCAGCACATAGTCGCGGGTCGCTTCCTGTGCTTTCGACGCGCCGTCATCATAGAGCGGGCGCACGGCGGAGTAGGTCCAGACGATGTCCGAACGCTTGACGGGTTGCGCGAAATATTCGCTCGCCGCAGCGCACAAATAGTCGATCTCGGTGTCGCTGATTTTCACGTCATGCGGGTCGCCGGGATAGTCCTGGTCGGTGGTGCCGATCAGGGTGAACTCCTCCTCGTAAGGAATGGCGAAAATGATGCGGCCATCCTTGTTCTGGAAGAAATAGGCGCGCGGGTCGTCGAATTTCTTGGAAATGACGATATGGCTGCCCTGGACGAGACGGACATTGTGCACATCGTTCAGGCCGACGGTGGCGGACAGGACGTGATCGACCCACGGACCGGCGGCGTTGACCAGCAGCCGGGCCTTGACCTCCTCGGCTTCGCCAGTCTGGACGTTCTCCAGCCTGATCGCCCACAGATCACCCTCACGGCGAGCGCCAACGACTTTCGTTCGGGTTCGGATCGTTGCACCACGATCGGCGGCGTCACGGGCGTTCAACGCCACCAGCCGCGCGTCGTTGACCCAGCCATCCGAATATTCGAAAGCTTTTGTGAACAATGGCTTCAATGGCTTGCCGGCCGGGTCCTTGGCCATGTCCAGCGTCCTGGTCGCCGGCAGCAATTTGCGGCCGCCAATGTGGTCGTAGAGGAAAAGACCGAGCCGGATCAGCCAGGCCGGGCGCAGGCCCTTGGCGTAAGGCAGCACGAAGCGCATCGGCCAGATGATGTGCGGCGCGTTCCGCCACAGAACCTCGCGCTCCATCAGCGCTTCGCGCACCAGACGGAACTCGTAGAATTCGAGATAGCGCAGGCCGCCATGGATCAGTTTGGTCGAGCCGGAAGAGGTTCCACTGGCCAGATCGTTCATTTCGGCAAGGAAGACCGAAAAGCCGCGCCCAACGGCGTCGCGGGCAATGCCGCAGCCGTTGATACCGCCACCGATGACGAAAATGTCATGGATCGGGCATGCGTCCAATTAGTCCTCCCATGGGTTTCGCACTGCAGCATTTTTCTGCTATCTCGAAGCCGTGTGGAAACTAATTCGCAATCCGGACGAATGTCAAACGAAATTACGCCCCGGGTCGATTTCCGTTAACCGCCGGCGATCCGGCGCGGATCACTAACGTGAGGTCTCGATCAGGTTGACCTCAGATACTTCGCAAATGCGGCGTATCGACTCTATGTCGCAACGATCAGTGATGAAGGTGTGGACCTGCGACAACTGGGCAATGCGAACCGGCGCCGTGCGTTCGAATTTGGTCGCGTCGGAGACGAGGATGACGTGCCGGGCATTGGCGATGATCGCCTGCGCGACTTTCACTTCGCGAAAATCGAAATCCAGAAGCTCGCCGTCATGGTCGATCGCCGAGGCGCCGATCACCGCGTAGTCAACCTTGAACTGCTTGATGAAATCGGCGGCCGCCTCCCCGACGACGCCACCGTCCGAGCCGCGAACGACGCCGCCGGCAATTACCACTTCGATACTGGGATAGGATCGCATCCTATTGGCAACATTAATATTATTGGTGATGACCATGAGACCCGTGTGATCCAAGAGCGCCTTGCTTACAGCTTCTGTCGTTGTTCCGATGTTAATGAATAAAGAGGCTTTATCGGGGATAAGGCGTGCCGCAGCGCGCCCGATCGCGTCCTTCTCAGCGGCAGCGATTTTGCGCCGCGCTTCGTATTCCATATTCTGATTGCCGGACGGGAAAAGGGCTCCACCATGGATCCTGGTCAGCAGGCGTTCATTACACAAATCATTGAGATTCTTGCGAATTGTCTGCGGTGTCACGCCAAAATGCGCTACCAGCTCATCAACAAGCACGCGACCATTGTCTTTTGCCATTTGCACGATTTCCGAATGACGCGGCGACAGATACACGATCAAATCCTCCTAGGTTTCATATTTTGCCTTTCTACCTTAAAACGAAAGGAGGCGGAAGATTTAGTGGACGTTCGCAAATTCTTCAGCGCGTGCTCCCGATTTTTGCAAAGGCAAGCTATGCTAAGCCGTCGTCCAATGGAAAATGTCCTGGTCCGAAGCGCCCAACCAGCCTCTGGAAGCCGCTCTGCTTAACTTCATCCTGGACGGGTTACACCTAACTGAAGCGCCGGATACCACGATGCCGACGTTGGCCAGCGCACCGCGGTGAAAATGTCTGGCACGGTTCGCGAACCGGACGGAACATCCTTCTCCAGGCACAGGGTGTTCATCTGGCCGACGACGATGCACACCTGCTGCTGGACCTGGACCGATCGCAGCCGTTGGCGGGGCCGTCAAGACCCCGTTGGATGGCTTTCGAACAGAGTCATGCGCTCGAACCACGGCACTTCGATCTTGGAGAACTTCGGGCGCGGTGCGCGTCACCTCCTTGCCCGCCAGATTCCTGCGCCAGCCGATATGCGAGTGTGCCACCGTCACCCAGTAGACCGGCCACTTGGAATGCGCGGCGCTTGGCGCCTGCTGGCCGTCTCGAAGAATGTCTCCGAAATCACCGAAAGGCTCTGGACAGCGCAAGCCTGGCGGACCTCAAATGACGGCGGCATGCTGCAGCTGCAGCGTTTTGGTCCCGCCTTAGCAGCGCGTCGATATACGCAAGATGCTCGCCGATGGCAATTTCGTTCCGCTGTAGCGCGTCACACTGATTCCACCGGTATCGAAAGTAAAAAGTCAACGTGATGACGTCGTTAAAGTCTTCGATAAAGCGGTTAGGCACCGCAGCGTTGATGAGACGGTGAAAGCGGTGGTCTAGATCCGAAAAGTCGTTGAAGCGTGTGTTGATCTCCGCCAATAAGGCTAGGTGCTCCTCGCGCATCGCAGTTAGCGTTCCCCAAGCTGGAGCTTCGGGGGGCAACGCCACGAAGGTCTTGGCCGAACGCATTTCAAAGAGCTCGTTGATTTCGAAGAGGTCAGCGGCGAACTCCTCAGTGAATCCATTGAACAGCCACCCGGCGTTAGGCCGTTTTTCGATCAGCCCGAACCGCTGAAATCGGTTGAGAAACTCGCGCACTCCGGTTATGCCGACTTTGAACTGACGGGCCAACT
>BFBZ01001254.1_pt1 | contig 17626 bp, 20 predicted proteins | sample 1888401 | NCBI WGS metagenome assembly BFBZ01 (sample SAMD00112614, study PRJDB3348) | symbiont metagenome | host: Chara braunii | reverse complement strand
CTGAAGCCGCGCGGCACCGGCCTCACCGTCGTCGGCGACGATGCCCAGTCGATCTATTCGTTCCGCGCCGCGACGGTGCGCAACATTCTCGACTTTCCCGGCCAGTTCGATCCACCCGCCGAGATCGTCACGCTCGACCGTAATTACCGCTCGACCCAGCCGATCCTGGCGGCGGCCAACGCGGTCATCGGCGAGGCCACCGAGCGCTTCACCAAGAACCTCTGGACCGAGCGTGCCTCCGGCGTCCGTCCGGGGCTGATCACGGTGAGGGACGAGATCGACCAGGCGCGCTATGTCGCCGACAGGATCCTGGAAAACCGCGAGGCCGGCACCGCCCTGAAGGCGCAGGCCGTGCTGTTCCGGACCTCCCACCACGGCGGTCCGCTGGAGGTCGAGCTGGTCCGGCGCAACATCCCCTTCGTCAAGTTCGGCGGCCTCAAGTTTCTCGACAGCGCCCATGTCAAGGACCTGTTGGCGCTGCTCCGGCTGGTGCAGAACCCGCGCGACCGCGTCGCCGGGTTTCGGGTGCTGCAGCTCATTCCGGGCATCGGGGCGGGCTCGGCCGCGCGCCTGCTCGACCACATGGCGGCGGCCGAAGATCCGATAGGCTCGCTCGCCGAGGCGCCGGCTCCCTCGCGGGCCGCGGCCGACTGGCCGGCCTTCGCCGATCTCGTCGCAGCGCTGCGGTCCGGCCGGGCCGGCTGGCCGGCCGAACTCGGCGCGGCGCGGCTCTGGTATGAACCGCACCTGGAGCGCATGCACGAGGATGCGAGCGTCCGCCGTGCCGATCTCCTGCAACTCGAGCAGATCGCCGGCGGCTATGCCTCGCGCGAGCGGTTCCTGACCGAACTGACGCTGGATCCGCCCGATGCCACCAGCGATCAGGCCGGCGTGCCGCTGCTCGACGAGGACTACCTGATCCTCTCGACCATCCATTCGGCCAAAGGGCAGGAATGGAAATCGGTCTTCGTGCTCAACGCGGTCGACGGCTGCATCCCCTCCGATCTCGGTGCCGGCACGAGTTCGGAGATCGAGGAGGAGCGGCGGCTGCTCTACGTCGCGATGACGCGGGCCAAGGATGACCTGCATCTGATGGTGCCGCAGCGCTTCTTCACCCACCAGCAATCCTCCGGTGGCGACCGGCACGTCTATGCCCAGCGCACGCGCTTCATTCCGCCGGCCATTCTGGCGCTGTTCCAGCACGCCACCTGGCCGATCGCGCAGGGTCACGCCGGCGCACGGCGCGCCTCGGCGCCGCTGAAGATCGATATCGGCCAGCGCATGCGCGGCATGTGGCGCTGACGGGTTGCCGATGGCCCCGGCCGGAACCTCCCGGCCCCGATCGGGTTGGATCTTTGACGGGCGCAAGGCCCGCATCGTTCCGATCCGATGGAGGTATGTCATGGCTGACGCGCAAGGCCGCACGGGACCGAAGGGGGCAGGGGCCGACGGTCCGACCGAGCTCGAGGACAAGATCGTCCGCGGCGCCGGCGATCTGGCCTCCTCCGCGAGCAAGACGCTGAAGACCGTCGGCGTCGACACCGACGTCATGGTCGGCGCGGCAAGAGGGCAGGCCACCGAATTGCAGAAGCTGCTGATCGACGAGATCGCCGCGCGCCCCTTCCGCGCGCTCGGCATCGCCGCCGCCATTGGCTTCGTCGTCGGCGTGTGGAACGCGCGGTGAGGAGGGGTGGCTTCTCTCGCAGGGAACGCCGGCAGGTCCGTGCCGGACCTCATGACCGATGATCCTTGATCCGTGTCGCCGCGTTCGTCCTGGCCGGGCTTGTCCCGGCCAGGACGCTGTGAAGGCCGGCGTGGGACGGATGAGGCTCGCCAGCCCCTTGGACTCAGCGACCCGGCTTGTGCCGCTGCGAGGCGGTCTGGGCGGCGTGCGCCCGGCGGTCCTCGGCGCTGACCGGGAAGCGCTGGCCGAGGACCTCCTCGGCGACGACCTCGAAACGCGTCAGCACATGGGCGCCGAACGAATTGATGATCGGCACATCGGCGGCGTCCTGGCCATAGGCCATGACGATGCGGCCGATGCGCGGCATGTTGTGGCGCGCGTCGAATGTGTACCACTGGCCGTCGAGGAAGGCCTCGAACCAGGCACAGAAGTCCATCGGCGCGGGATCCCGGGGCACGCCGATATCGGGCAGGTAGCCGGTGGCGTAGCGGGCCGGAATATTCATGCAGCGGCACAAGGTGATCGCCAGGTGGGCGAAATCGCGGCAGACGCCGACACGCTCCTCATAGGCCTCGACGGCTGTGCGCGTGTCGCGGGCGTAGTGATAGCCGAAACCGAGCCGGTCGTGGACGAAGCTGGTGATCGCCTGTACGCGGCTCCAGCCGGGGGCGACCGCGCCGAAGCGCTGCCAGGCCATTTGCGACAACTTGTCGGTTTCGCAGTAGCGGCTGCCGCGCAGGAAGAGCAGTGTCTCCTCGGGCAGGTCCTCCGGCGCGACCTCGCCGGCCGAAGGGGCGACGGTATCGGGAAAGCCTGGATCGAAGATCACGCCACCGGCCTGGAGCGACAGGCCGCCCGCCGGCGCCGTGATGCGCCGGGACTGATTGCCGAACTGATCCATGTGCAGCGACTGTTCGATCGGCAAGGCGGGGTCGGCCAGCGCGACCGCGACCAGTTCGCTGGCCTGGGTCAGGTCCTGCCGCCGCCCGGGGTGGATGTCGACGAGGGTGATCAGCGGCGTCGCGGCGTCGCAGACAATGTCGATATGAAAGCCATAGCGGATATGCATTGCGTGCTCCGGCGGCGGAATGAACGGGGAACCGCGGCGCCATGCTACAGCACGGACGCGCCGGGTGGCGCTATCGTTTCGTAAGAAGGCGCGCGTTTCGTAAAAAGGGCGCGAGCGGCAAGCTCGCGCCCGGTTGCAGCGGCGAGGGTCGTCTTACATCCAATAGGGACTGGTGCCGTAATAGTCGTAGATGCGCTTGCCGTAATTGCGATCGCTCCAGTCCGGCTCGCCGGTGCGGTCATACATCGGCGCGTTTTCCAGCCGGTCGCGGGTCAGCGGCACGACATAGCCGCCGCGTTCGGTATCGTATTTCAGCACGCTCCAGGGCAGCGGATGGTATTTCTCGCCAATGCTCAGAAAGCCGCCGAAGGACATCACGGCATAGACGACATGGCCGGATTCCTTGTCGAGGATGATGTCGTGGATCTCGCCGAGATGTTCACCGGCGCTGTTATAGACCTCGGTCCCGACGACCTGGTCTGCGGCAATGATGGAATGGGCGGGCCCGGATCGGCCGGACATGGTTCCCGTGGCTTGGTTCGCCATTTCGCAATCTCCACGTTTTGAAGCTGAACCCGCGCGGTGGCGGGCGGACAACAAGGAAACGACACCCGGCCCGGCAAGGTTCCCGGCCGGCGTCAATACCGCGATATCGCCGGCCTGGCGTCAGATCAGCGGCCGCGGCGTCATTTCGCGCTCGAACCGCGCGGCCATGCGGGCGGTGAGGCGCGGATTGACCAGGGTCAGCCGTCCCCCGGAAAATTCGAACAGGCCGGCGCGCCGCAGCCGCGACCAGGTCTTGCTGGTATGGACCAGCGACAGGCCGAGCGCGTCGGCCATGTGCTGCTGCGACAGGGGGAACTGGAATGTCCGGTCGGTGACCAGGCCGAGCGCGTCGCACCGGCGGTAAAGCGAGATGATCAGCGCCGCGACCCGTTCGGCGGCATTGCGCTGGCCGACCGAGACGAGGTTCTCGTCGACCATGCTCTCTTCGCGCGAGCCGAGCCAGGCCAGCTCATAGGCCATGGCCGGCATTTTCACGAACAGGTCCCAGATGTGGCGGCGCGCGAAGACGCAGACCTCGGCATCGGTCAAAGCTTCGATGCCATGCTGCGATGCGCTCAGAAGCGAGGCTTGCAGGCCCAGGATGTCACCGGGCAGCAGGAAGTTGAGGATCTGCCGCCGCCCGTCGGGCAAGGTCTTGTAGCGATAGGCCCAGCCTGCGAACAGCGTGAACAGCTCGGCATTGGTCTCGCCCGGGCTGATGATGTCGGTGCCTGCCTTGACCAGCCGGTGATCGATTTTCATCGACTGGATGAACGAGACATCCGCGTCACTTTTGTCGGCAAATACCGGCTTTGCCCTGAGCGGGCAGGCGGCGCAAGGGATGCCCGCGCGCGGCAGACGGCTTTTGTCGTTGATGACGAGCATTCGAATCTCCCTGCCTGGTCAGCACGACAACGGCGGCACGCGCCGGAAGTTCCGCCCATCCGGCGGAACCAGCCGAGGCATCCCGCGTTGTCAGAGGCGGCGCATCTTCGGCTCCGGTCGAGGGCGGTTGTCCCGCGTGGTCGCGCTCCCCGATGGATGGTAAGAATGGCTGAAACTGAAGGTCTGTCGCGGGATGATGGGCCATCCGGTCCCTCACCCGGGCGCGCGCGGGCGCGCGAATTTTTTCGGACGGCGCTGGGGTTCTGGCGCGGCCCGTCGAGGCTGCGCGCCTGGGGACTGACGCTGCTGGTGCTTTTCTTCGCGGCCGCCCAGCTCGGCGCGCAGGTCGGCATCAATGCCTGGCAACGGCTGTTCTTCGACGCGCTCGAGCGCAAGTCCGTCGGCGAGGTCCTGGGTGCGGTCGGCTGGGTGCCGGTCATCGTCGGATTCTCGGCGGTCACGCTGTCGGGCGTGGTGGTCACGCGCATGCTGCTGCAGACGCGCTGGCGCGAATGGCTGACGCTGCATCTCGCCGGCTGGTGGATCGCCGACCAGCGCTATTACCGGCTGGGTTTCGTCGCCGAGGAACAGACCGCTCCGGAATTCCGCATCGCCGAGGATGTCCGGCTGTCGGTCGAGCCGCTGGTCGAGTTCGCGCTCGGCCTGATCACCGCCTCCGTCACCGCGCTGACCTTCGCGGCCATTCTCTGGCAGGTGGCGGGATCGATCGAATTCCGGCTCGCCGGAACCACGGTCGTCATCCCCTTCTACATGGCGATCGCGGCGATCCTCTATGCCGTCACGGTTTCGCTGGCGGCCTATTTCACCGGCCGGCCGCTGGTCGACAAGATCTCGCACAAGAACCAGATGGAAGCGCAGTTCCGCGCCGAGATGACCCGGCTCCGGGAAAACGCCGAGAGCATCGCGCTGATCCGCGGCGACGATGACGAGCGGGCCTCGGTTCAGGACAATTACCGCAATGTCGTCAGGTCCTGGATCCACATCGTCCGCCAGCAAGGCGTCATCGCCATCGTGATGAATACCAATGGCGCGCTGTTTCCGATCATTCCGCTGGTGCTGATCGCGCCAAAATATCTCGCCGGCGAACTGACGCTGGGCGCGGTCATGCAGGTCACCGCCGCTTTCAGCGCGGTGCAGTCGGCGCTGATCTGGTTCGTCGACAATTTCGTCAAGCTTGCCGAATGGTACGCCTCTCTCAAGCGTGTCGACGAACTGGTCGAGACGCTGGAGGATCTCGACATCGGTACGATCATGGAGGGGGAAGGGCAGGTCGAACTCGGCACCAGCGAGGACGACGCCATCCATATCGACAACCTGTCGCTGGCCCATCGCAACGGCCGCGTCGTCATCGCCGACGCTTCGGTGGTCATCAACGCCGGCGAGAAGGTGCTGATCACCGGCGCGAGCGGCACCGGCAAGAGCACGCTGATCCGCGCCTTGGCCGGGCTGTGGCCCTGGGGCTCGGGCTCGATCAGCGTGCCCGAGGGCAAGGCCATCGCCTTCGTGCCGCAGAAGCCCTACATCCCCAACGGCAATCTCAAGGCCGCGCTGGTCTATCCCCATGCCGACATGGCTGTTGGCAACGAGGTCGTCGTCGAGGCGATGAAGCGATGCGGCCTCGGCTATCTCAGCCGGCGCCTGGATGACGAGGACGACAAGTGGGACCAGACGCTGTCGGGGGGCGAGCGCCAGCGGATCGCCTTCGCGCGACTGCTGATCCAGAAGCCGGACATCATCATCATGGACGAGGCGACTTCGGCGCTGGACGAGGACAGCCAGAACGCGCTGCTCGGGCTGCTGCGCGAAGACCTGGCCGCGGCCACCGTCATCAGCGTCGGCCATCGTACCGGCCTGGAGGAGTTCCACGACCGCAAGATCACCTTGGAGCGGCGGCCGGCCGGCGCCCGCCTGACCTCGGAGCGGCTGACCAATCCGCTTTGGCGCATCTTCGGGCTGAACAAGACTGCGACGTGAAGCGAAGGTCCTGAGGCGGTCGCAAGGTTGGATATTGGCCGCAACCGACGTTTCACCGCCCATCCGTCTTGGCCGGCCTTGTGCCGGCCATCCAAGAATTGCCTTAACCGCCGAAGACGTGGGTGGCCGGGACAAGCCCGGCCAAGACGCAGTGAGGTGTCGGGCATGGCCAATATCCGCGCCGGCTTGTGAGCCTGTATCGGGGCATGACCGGGCCTGTCCAAGCCCATCCACGTCTTCCCGATCAAGGCCACGACGGACGGGCGGCCGGCTCGGCCTTTTGCGAGGGCGTGCGGGCCGCCAGGGAACAACCCAGAGTTTCGCGGGTTGACCCTGCATCGATCCGTAACGAGGCAGGAGACTTTCATGTCCATCGCATCGCGTCCGGTTCTTCCGCTGGTGTCCTTCGCCGCCGCCGTTCTGGTGGTCCTGGCGATCTGCCTGGCCAGCATGACGCTGCAGCCGGGCGATCGGCCGATCATGCGGGGGAGCATGCCGGATCAGCTCATCCAGCGGCCGACCGGCGGGCTGGCGGTCGATGCGGCCGCGGCCAAGGACACCTTGGCGCTGGTGCTCCCGAACGGCGGCGATCCCCAGGTGACCGAGCGCTGAGGGCGTTCAGGCCGTCACGCGCCAAGCCGCGAGCTCGGTCGCCTTATTCCGCGGAGGCTGCACCGCCTCGGCCTGCGCGGCGAGCCCAGTAAGGATCTTTGGCTGCGGCCCGAGTTCGAGTTCGCGGTCGGCGGTGAGCCGGACCTCGAATGTTTTTACGCCGGCGGCCGCGTCGATGTCGGCCACCTGCACGACGACCTGCACGCCGGGCACCGTCGACAGGCAACGCGACACCGCCTCGACGACAAGCAGGCCGAGCGGGATGAGCCGATCGATCGGCAGGCTCACTGTGGAGGCGATCTCTCCGTCGATCGCTTGTCCGGGCCGCGCCAGCAGCCGTGAAATGGTCGCCAGCACCTCATCGAGAAAGACGTCGACGCGCACTGGATGCATCTCGCCATGCGCCAGCGCGAAGCGATAGGCGATGGCCAGGACCTGGACACGGCACTCCGCTTCGCTCAGCGCCAGGCTGGCCTCGGCCGAGTGGTTGCGCTTGGCGAGCGACAGGTAGCTCTGAACGATCTGCAGGCTGTTCTTCACGCGGTGGTGCAGTTCGCGCACCAGCAGCCGGTTCTGGTCGAGCGCCGTCTGCAGGGCGTGCTGGCGCTGCTCCTGGGCGTCGACCATGCCGTTGAAGGCGCGGGCGACGCTCTTGATGTCGGACGGCATTTCCGCGGCGACCAGCGCGCGGGCGGTGAATGACGATTGCTGCTCCTGGCGCGCCGCCTGTTCGATGCCGCGCAGCCAGCGCAGGATATGGTTGTGGATCGCCCGCAGATAGACCACGCAAAGCAAAGCGAGAGTCGCCAGGGGAATGATCAGCAGCGCCAGGAACTGGGTGCGGGCGGCAAGGGCCGCCGTCTGGTCGAGGCTGGCCAGGACATAGAGGTTCGGCTCGGCGATCCATTCCCCCGAATAGGATCGTGTCGCGCCGGCGCGGCTCGGCGCGTCGAACCGCCTGCCGGTCCGCGGGATCGGCTCGGCGGCCGGCAGCCAGCCGGCATCGCTTTCATCGCCGCCACGCGCGATCAGCACCTCGTCGCGATGCCCGATAAGGCCGACCACGGCGCCGGACGCCAGCGCACCGAGATCGAAGGCCCGTTCGAGCGCCGCCACATCGGTGACCAGCAGGGCCTGCCAGCTGCTTCCGGCCCGGCCGTCGCCGCCGGTGGCGTGGATCGCGAAGTAGCGCTTGCCGCCAATCTCGACATAGTCGTAGCGCGCCGACGGCTCCGGCGGACTGCGCCCGCCGGCCGTGGCTGGCCGGGCCGGCATCATGCCGTCGAGCGTCGCCCCCGACAGTGCCTCGTTGCGCGACGCCAGACACTGCGCACCGCTGGCGAAACGGATCAGCAGCGCCTGGTAGTCCTGGGTGCCGGCCAGCACGCGCTGGCCGATCGCATCGCATTCCCGGTCCCTGGCTCCCGCGGCCTGGACGCCGGCGACCGTGGTCTGCAGGACGCGCATCGTTCCGTCGAACCAGATGCGCGTCCTGACCGCGTAGTTCGCGACCGCCTCCAGCTGCCGATCCTCGATCGACCCCAGCACCGACCGATAGGTGGTGACCGCCGCGACAGCCGAGAGCAGGGCCATCGGCACCGCGATCAGCACCAGAAGCCCGATCAGGCGGCCGCGGACGGTCTGGAACCGAGAGAGCTTCATGCCTGGCCGGTCTCGTCAGTTGCCGGACCCCGCAGGGCCCGACGTCTGCAGGGCCGCCGTCGTTGTCCTGTCGGGGCCGAACTCATCGGCGCCATGAATCTGCAGGAGCTCCGCGAGCTTGCCTCGAGCGCGATTGACGCGGCTCTTGACCGTGCCGACAGCCACGCCGCAGATCTCCGCGGTCTCCTCGTAGGACAGCCCGCTCGCGCCGACCATGATCAGCACCTCGCGTTGCTCTTCAGGCAAGGTCGCGAGCGCCTTGCGGAAATCGGCGAGATCCAGGTGGCTTTCCTGATTGCCCTGGGTGGACAGGCGTTCGGTATAGGTGCCGTCGCTGTCCTGGATTTCGCGGCCACGCTTGCGGTAGAGCGAAAAATAGGTGTTGCGCAGGATGGTGAACAGCCAGGCGCGCAGGCTTGTTCCGAGTTCGAATTTGTCGGCATTCGACCAGGCCTTCAGGAGGGTATCCTGGACCAGGTCGTCGGCCAGCTGCATCGAGCCGGAGAGCGACGCCGCGAAGGCACGCAGGTTCGGTATCTCCGCGACAAGGCCGTCCTTGAATGCGTCACCGCTCATCGGTGTCACCATTCGGCTGCGTCTGTCGCTCCTTCGCCTCGAGCTGCGCCAGCAGGACCAGGAAGCGATCGGGAATGGGGGCGTTGACGAGGTCGTCGTAATGGGCCTTGAGCGACCGGCCGATGGCGTCCTGGACACGGCGATCGAGGACAGGTTCGGTCTCGAACGCCTGGGCATCCAGGGTCGGGTCGTCGTCTCTCGGTTTTGCCATGCTCGTCCTCTTTCATCGCCTTGAGCAACCTGGCGCGCTATCGGCGACTACTCGCCGAAGCATCGCGCGCAGCAGGTGCGGAGACACCAATCCGGGACGGAACTTATCGGGCCGACGAAAGTTCCATATCCGGGCAAAAATAAATCACTTGCCAAGCGAGGGCGGCAAATGGTCGCCTTCCGACCATCAAGGAGAACCTTACGATGTCGATCGCGAAGGAAATAGCGCAGCATCTTCCGTATCTTAGGCGCTTCGCTCGCGCTCTGTGCGGAACCCAGGCGAGCGGCGACGCCTATGTCGTGGCGACGCTCGAGGCGCTGGTCGCGGATCCCACGGTCTACGAACGCAATCTGGGCGAGCGCATCGCCCTCTACCGGATCTTCCTCAAGCTCTGGTCCTCGGTCGGCGTCAATGCCGAGCCCTCGGCCGACCGATCGTTCGCCGAGCGCAATCTCGACGCGCTGACGCCACGCTCGCGCCAGGCCTTCCTGCTGCGGACGGTCGAGGGGTTCTCGCTGCCGGAGGTCGCGACCATCATGGCCCAGCCGGTCGTCGAAACGGCGGATCTGCTCGACCGGGCCGGCCGCGAGATCGCCGAACAGATGGCGACAGACGTGTTGATCATCGAGGACGAGCCGATCATCGCGCTCGATATCGAGACGATGGTGCAGGAACTCGGGCATCGCATCACCGGCATCGCGCGGACCCACAAGGAGGCCGTTGCCCTTGTTGCGGCCAAACGGCCAGGGCTGGTGCTGGCCGACATCCAGCTCGCCGACGGCAGCTCCGGTCTCGACGCCGTCAACGAGATCCTGCGGTCGATCTCTGTGCCGGTCATCTTCATCACCGCCTATCCGGAGCGCCTGCTCACCGGCGAACGACCGGAACCGGCCTTCCTGATTACCAAGCCGTTCCAGCAGGATGCCGTTAAGGCGGCGATCAGCCAGGCCTTGTTCTTCGACCGGCGGGCCGGCAAGGCGGCCGCCTGATCGGGGCGCCGTCGGCTCTCAGAAAACGACACCCAAAACAAACCCCGCCCCGGACAGATCCGGAGCGGGGTTTTTTCGGCGTTCCCTCGTCTGACCTCACCAATGCATGAAATACATCAGCAGGATCAGCGGCAGGGGGACGCCGAGCAGGAACAGCCCGACCCAACGCATCATCGTCTCCGGTCCATGGGGGTCACGAGGTCGGCGCGGGCATGACTATCCGCGCCCGCGGGCGAGGCCCATGACGGCGGAAATCGCAAACGCGATCAACGCCACGACGAAGACGATCTGCGCCGCCGACATGGCGGTTCCGGCAACGCCGCCGAAACCGAGAGCTGCAGCGACGAGTGCGACGATCAGGAACATGATGGCCCAGCCGAACATGTCGTTTCTCCTGTGCTGGCTATGAATGCCCTAGGGAAACGCCACCAGCGGCCTTTGGTTCCTGCTTTGGGTGAGGTCGTTGTGCCCGATGCCGCAGGCCGCGGGACCGGCCCGCCGGAGATGCGGCGGTCAGGAGCGGACGCGTCGGCCAAAGCCGCTCAGGAATCCCATCACCGTGGCGACGACGCAAATGATGATGGACACGATGAAAATGCCGTAGATCACTGCCATGGCGCGTCTCCCGCATCGGTACCGAGCGCATTGGGGGAGCTCGGCTCCCCGGTCTCATGGACGGCGACAGCGGCGATCGCGGCCTTGTCGTCGTCGGTCTGCCGGCTACGCGGCGGGAACTGGTTGCACGCGCGCGTGTTGCATCAATGATCAGCCTGTTCGAAACAGCGTCCCGCAAACCGCAACGACCATATCAGATAACGCGAAGCTAATCTATTTGCGCCAAAATCCGAAGGATTCGTGCTAGCATTCGCTCATCAGCAAGGGAATGGGATCTTGGCCGGCGCAAGAGTTCTCATCGTCGAGGACGATCCATTCATTGCCATGGATCTTGAAACAACGATCAATGACAAGCTGGCCGGCAAGGCGGAGCTGGTCGTCGCCAGTTCCCTGGAAGAGGCCGGCAAGGCTGTCCAGGCCCCGCTATCCTTTGCCCTGCTCGATGTCGATGTGATCGGCGGCAAGACCTATGCGCTCGCCGAGCGCCTGAACCGGGACGGCACGCCTTTCGCTTTCGTCTCGGGGTCGATACCGGCGGACCTTCCCGTGTTGCTGCGAAGCGCGCCGTTCATCCGCAAACCGTTTTCGCCACCCGAGATCCTGCGCCTGGTCGAGAACGTGCTGGGCCCGGTCTAGCCGATGAGGGCCGCTCGGCGCCGAGGCTAGATTTCCGCGGCAGGGATCTCTTTCTTCGGGAAGACCAGGGTGACGCGCGTTCCCGGGCGCTGTGCGCCGGGCGCGACCGGCGCGACGGTCATGGTTGCGCGCATGCTGCGCAGGAGGCCGGCGATGATGGTCTGTCCCAGGCCGTCGGACGGGCCTTCAGCCGATATGCCCACGCCATCGTCCTCGATGCGCAGGAGAACCGCGTTGGCCTCGTCCACGGCCGGATGCACGCCGACCGTGATGGTGCCGGTCATTCCATCCGGAAATGCGTGCTTGATCGCATTGGTGACGAGCTCGTTGACCAGCACCACATAGGATACCGCGTCGCGGCCGGGCAGCCGGATGTTCTCCATGGCGAGCCGCAGCGTGATCGGCCGGCCCTCCGCCGCCTTGCCGATCTCGGCCAGGAGGTCCTCGAAATAGGGGCGGGCGTCGATCTCGTCGGCTTCGATGTCGATGCGCAGCCGCCGCTGTCCGGCGGCGATCGCCTGAATGCGCGACTGGGCTTCGGCAAGCGCCGCCTTGACCTCGGGTTCGCGCGCCTGCCGGCCCTGGACGTTGAGCAGCGCGGAGACCGTCGCCAGATTGTTGCCGACCCGATGATTGACGTCCTTCAGCAGAGCCTCGACCCTGAGCTTTTCGTTCTCCAGCTGCTGCGTGCGCTCGGCCACTCGCTGGTCCAGCAGGCTATTGGTCCTGGCGAGGTTGAAATTGCGGCGGTTGCCGGCATGAAGCTGGCGCCAGGCGGCGAAGGCCAGGAAAACCAGGGCCAGGGCGATGCCGAGCGTGCTGAGCCAGCGTCGGCGCGTCTCGGTGGCGTTGCGTTCGGCCAGCAGGCGCGTTTCCTCGGCCTGGAATTCACCGACGGTGATGCGTGCTTCGTCCATCAGGCCCTTGCCGACCCCCTGGCTGACCTGGTCGACCGCCCTGGCCATGTCGCCGGCGCGATAGGCCGCGATCGCCGCGTCGAGCGCCGCGATCTTGGCTCTCGCCAGGTTGCGCAGCCGCGCCACGCGAATGCTCTGCGCGGGATTGTCGGTGACCAGCGCGGCGAGGCCGGCCAGCTCGGCTTCGATGGCGCGCTTGCCGCTGTCATAGGGTTCGAGGAAATCGCGGCGGCCGGTCAGCAGGAAACCGCGCTGGCCGGTTTCTGCGTCACGCAACTGGCCGAGAAACCGCTCGGCATGTTCGCGGGCCTCGAGCGAATGGATAACCAGGCGCACCGCCTCGATCGCCTGAAGATTGATCCAGGCCACCATGATGATGGTCACCGCCACCGCGGCCAAGGCCACCAAGCCGCCGATCAGGGCGACCGACGACCTCGCGCGTTGAGTTGGCCATGCAGTGGTCATCGCGACGGATGTCTTTGTCGAACCGGTCATCGGATCGGGTTAGGCTAAGGCGGCTCCTCGGCCTATGTCAAAAGACATCGCGGCGGTCCTATGTTGCGGCGGTGCGGGCCGTTGGCGGGCCGCGGCACGGCTTGCCGTCACGGCTGATTCAGCGGCCGAGATGCCGGCCGAGGGCCGCACCCAGCAGGATGATGCCGCCCAGGGTTGCGACCTTGATGCCGGTCTTCGAGGTGAGCGCGCCCGCGGCGATCGGCGCGGCGACGAGGGCGGTCGCGGCCACCGGGTTCGATTTGCGCGGGCGCGACTGCATGAACGCCGCGATCGCGAAGACCAGGAGCGCGACGACGAACAGGCCGGCGGCGATGACCATGCTCGCGACGACGGCGTCGTAGCGCGTCGCGAGCATGGTATGCAGCCCGGCGAGGGCGAAGCCGCAGGAGACGATGCCGATCAGCACGGCGATCACGTAGAGCCCATGGACGATCAGGCTCTTCCTGACGGACTGGCCTGCCTCGGCCATGGCCAGGGCCCCGAGCAGCTTCAACATATCAGCGCGCCGTCATGAAACCGACGACCAGGCCGATGGCCGCGGCGATGCCGAGGGCGCGCAAGGGCCGTGCTTGCAGTTCCTCCGAGACCAGGCGCTGCAATTCGCTGGCCTGGCCCTTGGCCGCCTTGACCATGACGTCGGTATCGACGCCCGCAGCCTTCAGCTTCTGGTTGACGTTCGAGGCGATCTCCTCGGCATTGCGCATGACCGCGTCCTGCAATTCGGAGGCTTCCTCGCGGGCCTTGTCGGCGGTTTCCGCGATGCGATCGACGGTGTCCTCGGCCGCGGTCGTCACTGCGGACAATCGCTTTCCTGTCGGAGCGGTGGCCATCTTGGTTCTCCATGGCTGGGGTGGTGGTGATTGCGTCGGACCCAACTCGGGGTCGCTTCGCCTCGGTCGGATGATGAACGCCCGCGCCGGCGATCGGTTCCCGACGATCGGCGTCACTGTGCTGCGTCGGCGGGTTCGCAGCGCTCCTTGGCGCGGTATTCGGCGAAAGTCTCGTAGCCGACCATCGCGATGAGCAGGATCGGCGTGGACAGCACCGCCCCGACCGGTCCCCACAGCCACAGCCAGAAGATGAACGAGATGAACACGAGGAAGGGTGACACCGTCAGTTTGGTCCCGACGATGGCGGGGGTCAGCACGTTGTTTTCGACCAGATGCAGCCCGTAGAAGGCGGCGGCCGGCCAGAGCGCGCCGAGCGTGGTCGTCGTGGTGAGCAGGCCCGCGGCGAACAGCAGGGCGGCGACCATGATCGGGCCGACAAAGGCGAGGTAGTTCAACAGGAAGGCAAGCGCGCCCCAGAAGATCGGAAAGGGCAGGCCGGCGATCCAGGCGATGACTGTCGTGGCGGCGCCCAGAGCCAGATTGATCAGCGTGACGATGCCGAGATAGGTCGCGACGCGCTCCTCGATCGCCTCGAAGAAGCCGCCTGCCGATTTGCGGGCCTCCCGGCCGAGGCAGAGGCGCAGGATCCGCGCCTTCAGGACACGGCGCGTGGCCAGATAGAAATAGGTGGTGGCGATGAAGATGAGCACGCCGCCGGCAACCGCGGAGGACGACATCGCAAAATGCACCAGCGGACTGTTGTCGGCCACGCTGACCTGCAGGCCCGACGAGGTCGAGAAACTCTCGAATGCGCTTTCGATCTGCTTGATTACCACGAACAGGCCGGTGAGCTTGGCTCTGAATGCGGTCATCATGGCCGGCAACTGGTCGCTCCATGCGGCGATCGGGACGGCGAGCAGCGACAGCGCGGCGAGCGTGACGCCGATGCTGGCGAGCACGATGATCGCTGCTGCCAGATGTTGCGGAACGCCGCGCCGGACCAGCCTGTCGACGACCGGGCCGAGAACCAGGCCGAGAATCACGCCGGCGGTCACCGGCAGCGCGATGACCCGGGTGATGTTGAGGGCCGCGGTGGCCAGGATGACGAAGATGCCGACGACCGCATAGCGCAGCACGAGGTCGTGCTCGACGATCGTCACATCGTCGAGACGATCGTCGCTCGCGTCATCGGTTGTCGCATCGTAGCGTGCAAGTGAGTTCAAGAAATTGTCCCACACCATGTCTTGGCCTTTGCCGGGTTCCGCCACGGACCGGGCGCCCGATCAACGCCTCGTCCCGGCGGATTGTTCCGGGGCCGGGATCCGCCGGCTCCGGGCGTCGCGACGCAGGCTCTTTGCCGGCTGAAGTCGTGCCGCCGAGACCGCCCCGCGAGCGCGCGAGTTGGCCTCGGTTGCCGGCGCCGGGGCCCAGCCGCCGGGCGAGGTGGCGCACAGGCCAAGATCTGGCACAAAATTCGGCGAGATCGGCACAGGAATGGCCGATATGTGCCGCAACGCTCTCGACCATGGCATGGACAATCATATAGTTTGAGCGATGGCCGAACCATCGATGGCCGATGAATTCGCAAGATCTGCCCAAGGATGTGACCCTGCCGACGCGCTCTATTCTCATGACCCTGCTCTGGACGCTGCTGGCCGCCGGTTCAGCGCAGGCGCAATGGCTGGTGCAGGACATCGCGGCCAAGCCTGGCAGCAGTGCTGTTCTTGACCTGACCTATCGGAGCTCGGGCGAGAAATTCACTGTCGTCTGCAGTGAAACCGGGGTCTTCGTTTCCTATTCTGCCGGCTTTCGGGTTGATCGCCCGCGCGACAGGCCGATTGCCGGCATCTATCAGATCGACGATGGACCTTCGAGGCCGATCAGCTGGACCACGCCGGGCCGCACGGCCTATGTCAGTGCGCGTTATGCCGAAGTGTTCCTGCGCGACATTGCCGGCGCCGGCCGCCTGTTCATCAAGTTTGCCGGGGTCGAGCAGACCTTCGATCTGACGCCGCTGCAGCCCTATGCCGAAGCGATCCGGCGGCGTTGCCGGATGCCATAGGCTCGACCGACGAGGTGTCGGCCGGTCAGGCCATCAGGGTCCGGACGACTTCTTCTTCACCTTCGAAGCGCAGCACCTCGGTCTCGGTCGGGGCAGGGGGCTCGGCGAGACCGGCGGCGAAAGCCTTGACCACGGCGCGTCCGACGGCGGCGCGGGCCGCCTCGTCCTCGCAGAACAGTCCCAGTTCCTCACAGGTCTGGTCGAACTTGATGCGCATCTGCTTGATGTCGTCAGGAGAATAGAGGCAGCGCGGCTCCGCGGCATGGTCCTGTTCGCGCATGGAATGAACCTCCGTCGACGTCACGCCGGAGCGGTCGCGATCAAGCGGCCGTCCGGGCCGGTCGGCTTCGAGAACCCGCCAGGTCTGTCTTTGTTCCGCCGGCCAGTGGCCGGATGGCGGCAGCGCGGCGATCGGACGCAATCGCATGCCGGCCATTCCGAAGCGGAACTGCACGCCATGGATTATGTTGAATAGACATTGTCATGCGGCCCTCGCGCCGTCGTTGCGACCATTCACAGCCGGCCAGCCGGAGCCCGCCATGGACGCCATTCCTCAAGATCTGCGCGACAAGATCGTTGCCGCCATCGCGGCGTTGAACCAGGTGGCCGAGGCCCTGGCGCAACGCGGCCTTCAGCTCGATATCGACAGCGCCGAGGTGACCCGCGCCGGCACGCCCGGGCATCAGAACATGTTCCGGGCGAGAATTTCGGCGCCGTCCATCCTGGTCCCTTAGGAAGGCTCGCGGCCAACCGGTCGCGGGTGCATGGTCCAAGGTGCGCAGGACCCGGCCCGCGGCCGCGAACGGCTTGCAACCCATGCGCCGAGGGCGGGAAAACGGCTCCTGGAGTTTGCGCACGGGAGATTGAAGCAGATCTTCAATCCGGGTTGATCGCGCCCGGTCTCGCCAACGAAAGCGTGAACCCGTTCGTCAGCCGGCGTTCACCTTGCTGGGGGCCAAATAGCGCCCGGATCCGGACCACATCCCCTTCATGGCCCTGGTTCGATCATGGCTTGCATGACATCGAGGTCGATCATGCCGCGTCTGTCGGCTCTGCCTCTCCTGGCGATTGCCTTTGCGGCTGTCACCCTTGCACCGGGACGGCTGGACGCGGCCGAACCGTTGCATCCCGCTCCCTCGGCGCACGATCTGGCCCTGGTCAACGCTCTGACCTGGGGCGCCAATGCCTCGACCATGGCCCGCTTCCAGGCGGTCGGCGTCGAGCGCTGGCTTGCCGACCAGTTGCATCCACCGGTCGACACCGGCCTGCCGGCCACCGCCCAGGGCGCCATCGATGCCGCGATGCCGGGAACCCGATCGCTGTTCGACGCGGTGACGGCCTTCGACCAGCAAGGCCGCGAGGCCAATCAGATCGGCGATCCCGAACAGAAGAAGGCGGCGCAACAGGCGTTCCAGCAAGCCCTCAACGCCGAGGCAAGGGCGGCCGCCTCGGCCGCGATCCTGCGCGCCCTCTACGCGCCCGACCAGTTGCGCGAGCGCATGGCGTGGTTCTGGTTCAACCATTTCAACATTCACCAGTACAAGGCGAATATCCGTGTCATGCTCGGCGACTATGAGGCGCGGGCGATCCGGCCTCATGCGCTCGGGCGGTTCCGCGACCTCTTGGCGGCGACGCTGAGCCATCCCGCGATGCTGCGTTATCTCGACAATGCCGACAATGCGGCCGGTCGCATCAACGAGAACTATGCCCGCGAAATCATGGAACTGCACACGCTGGGTGTCGGCTCCGGTTATACCCAGCACGACGTCGAGGAGCTGGCGCGCATCCTCACCGGCGTCGGAATCGACGCGCGGCCGGAAA
>BFBZ01001253.1_pt1 | contig 17631 bp, 15 predicted proteins | sample 1888401 | NCBI WGS metagenome assembly BFBZ01 (sample SAMD00112614, study PRJDB3348) | symbiont metagenome | host: Chara braunii | reverse complement strand
GTTTTTGTTTTGAGGCCCACAACTTCCGCAAACTTCAATATCGGTTCCCAAAGGGCGTTATAGTACTGCACGATCACCTTTGTATTGGCATGGCACATTTTTTTTACCTGCTCAAACACACACTGCACGTCGTCAACAAAGCCAATGAGGTTGCTCACGATAATAAGGTCGTAGGTGCCTTCGAGCTGGATATTATTGGCATCCATCACCAGGAACTCAATGTTCTTACCCTGGTGCTTTTCCTTTGCCCATGCAATGTATGCCTCGCTGAAATCGATGCCTGTTTTGCGCCTGCCTTCTATCCCTGCCAGCAGGTCGCCGCTGCCGCAGCCTATTTCAAGTATAGAGCTGTCTTCGTGCGAAAAATAACGGCAGTAATCGGTGATCTCCTTCCAATAGTACCTGTTGATTCGGCGCTCCCGGCGACGGGCAGCTAGCGTGTTGAAGTATGTAAGCCCCTTTGAAGACATAAGGGTGTAAAATTAATGAATAAAATAAATAATCGCAGGAATAGTGCTGATTATTGTCGAGCCCATAGGGCATCCCATGCTTGCCGTTCACTCAATTGATCCTCTGGTACATGGGAAAAATGCATACATTTGCCGCTGTATGAAGTTGTTGATATCATGCCGCAGATACATACAGGCGCTTATGTTGCTGGTAGCGATATATAGCCAGCCTGTACTCACGGCTCAGTGCAGCCTGTTGTGTAATACAGATTTTGAGAATCAGCAGGTAACCAACTCTGTGGCGATCCTGGATGCAAGTCATGTGCCCTGCTGGAATACCACGGCGCCCGACAACAATATCGAAGTATGGCATACGGGCTTCAATGGCGTTCCTTCCTATTCGGGTCTGCAGTTCATCGAGCTGAATGCGTATTACGTATCCMCCCTTTACCAGAACTTTACCGCCACGCCGGGAACGGCCATCTCGGTGTCGTTTGCGCACAGGGGCCGGGCAGGCACCGATACCATGAGTGTATCGATAGGGCCCGTGGGAGGACCTTATATCGTGTTAGGCAAATTTGGCGACGGCAATGTTGCCTGGGGATATTATACTGTTAATTATACGATCCCGGCAGGAGTGCCCACTAATTACAGCATCCGTTTTAACTCGATCTATGCCACCGGGGGCAACCAGGCCATTGGCAATTTCCTGGACGCCATTTCGGTATCATTGTCAAATACTTATACAGTAAGCATGACCGCGACCAATGTACCCTGCGGTGGCCCTGCCAATGGGGGAAGCGCCAGTGTTGCGGGCTGTAGCACTTGTACATATACCTGGCTGCCGACAGGCGGTAACCAGGCAAGCGCTACTGGCCTTACGGCAGGCAACTATACGGTAAATATGACAAACAGCTCAGGCTGCCCCAATTCATCCACGGTAAATATTACGCAGGGCAGCAGCGCCAGCTTTTCGCTGGCCACACAGAATGTGACATGCAATGGCCTGGCCAACGGCACCGCCAGCCTCGGTAATTGCAGCACCTGCACTTATACCTGGTCTAACGGTGCAAACACAGGTAATGTTTCGGGCCTTGGGCCCGGCACATACAGCGTAACCGCGCAAGCGGGCCCGGGAGGATGTCCCTACACGACCACTTTCACGATCAGCGAGCCTCCTGCGCTCACGGCTTCTTCCACTGTCACGAACGGGCTTTGCGGAAGTAGCGGCAGTGCCACGGTCACGGCGTCCGGCGGAACGGGAACCTTGTCTTATACATGGAGCCCTTCGGGAGGTAACAGCGCATCCGCAAGCGGGCTTTCAGGCGGTACCTACACAACGCTCGTGATGGATGCTGCTGGCTGCACAAAAACAGTAACAAGCAACATTATCATCAACAGCACTTATACGGTTTCTATATCCTCCGCCAGCATTGCCTGCTATGGGGGTAATACTGGCTCAGCAGCGGCAACTGTTAATGGTGGAACAGGCCCCATCACATACAACTGGACTGTTAATAATACCGGTGCCGGCGCCACTCCCGCGATCTCTGGGCTTTATGCCGGCGTCTATTCTGTCACTATTACAGACGGATTAGGATGCGTAACCACGAGAACCGTTGCAGTGGCAGAGCCCGCTGCCATCCTGGTGAACATGCCTTCCATTAAGATCTGTGATGGCCAGCAGGCAACGATTACACCGATCGTTTCGGGCGGCACCCCACCATATACATACCAATGGCTGCCATCCAATGCAGGCACGCCCAGCATTATAGTGTCGCCAACGCTTACCAGCTTTTATACGCTCAACATCACAGACAGTCAGCATTGCCCAACGGTTACCTCTGTCGCCAGCGTGGGAGTATGGCCCCCCCTGTCCATTTCTATCAGCGGGCCTACGCTGGTATGTAAGGGCTCTGCCGCTTCACTTACCGCTACGGCCAGCGGGGGCAATGGCAATTATCAGTATACCTGGCAGCCCGGTAACATCACAGGTTCACAATACCATCAGGTGATGAATAGTAATGGGCAGTATAGCGTTACAGTAACCGATGGATGCACGATCGCCTCGCCACAGGCCACTGTGTCCGTGTCGGTATTGCCGGTTCTTACGCCCAGCCCGGGCATCAGCGTAAGCCAGGGTTGCCCGCCTCTTTGCGTAACTGTTTATGATTCCACGCTGATCGGCGCAGGCGTACTACTATGGCACTGGAGCTTCAGCAATGGCAACGCCAGCAACGCGGTTTCTCCCACAGTGTGCTTTCAGCAGTCTGGAAATTATACCGGTACGCTCACTATCACCTCATCCAATGGCTGCACCAGCTCATACAGTGGCGCATCTATCAGTGTCACCGTGCACCCACAGCCACATGCCGCCATGAGCTCGAATTTCTATGAAACCACCTTGTCGGCACCCGATTTCGTGCTGACCAACAGCTCTACCAATTACAGCAGTGCCTACTGGACGATGGAGCCTGCAACATATACCACTACAGGCTTTAGCTATTCGGCTACGCAGGAGGGCGCTTATCCTGTAACGTTAACCGTGATCAACCAGTACGGCTGCCGTGATTCTCTCACGCAATTGCTCCTGGTGAAACCTGAATTCACTTTTTATGCACCCAACGCCTTTACGCCCAATGCCGATGGACGCAACGACAGCTTCCTGCCAATGGGCACAGGCTGGAAAAATAACACCTATGAGCTCATGATCTTTGATCGATGGGGCGAACAGATCTTCAGCACCTCCGACATCTACAAAGGATGGAACGGCAGGCTCAAGAACAACGATCCTGTGAAACAGGATGTGTATGTATGGAAAGTGGAGCTCGACGATATGTTCAGCCGGCATCACAGCTATACCGGCAGTGTGTTGGTGCTCCATTAATCCTCATAAACTTTCGTTTATGTGATAATTAATTTATCTTTATGGCCTTATGCTTAACAGTTGGCTCCCTATTACGCGCATCAAAATTTTTCTGGCAAAGATCTTATATAAGGCCACTACCATTTTTGTAGGGAAGGAAAAAAGGATCATCGATCGTAACGGTATTAAATACGAAATCGATCTGTCTGAAGGCATCGAGCTGTCGCTGTTCCTGTTCGGTGCCTTCCAGAAGCACATTACCAAAAATTCCTTCCTCACCATCAAGGACGATTTCACGATCATCGATATCGGCGCAAACGTTGGGCTGATGACGCTCCAGTTTGCCGAGCTGGTGCCGCGCGGAAAGGTCTATTCATTTGAGCCCACATTTTATGCGCTCGATCGCCTGAAAAAAAACCTGGGGCTCAATCCCGGGCTGGCAAAGCGCGTAACAGTGATCAACTCGTTCGTATCGGAAACATCCAATACCAACCCTGACATCGTGGCTTTTTCGAGCTGGAAAGTGAACGGCGAAAGAGACGCCAACGATCATCCTGTGCATTTGGGTACACCCAAGAGTACCGAGGGCGTACCTGCCATTTCACTTGATGATTTTACAGAGGCGAACCAGCTTGCCAAAATTGATTTTATCAAGATCGATACAGACGGGCATGAATATGAAGTGCTTAAGGGCGCTAAAAAAGCCATTGCCAAATACAAACCGAAGATCATCTTCGAGATAGGGCTTTACGTGATGGATGAGAAGAATATCTCTTTCGATTTTTACTTCAATTATTTTAAGGGGCTTGGCTACAAGCTGATGGACACCAAAACAGATGCCGAGATCACGCTGGATAATTACCGCAGGTATATCCCGAAGAACGGGTCTACGGACCTTATCGCCATTCCCCACTAATTTCTCTCAGCGAACCTCGCTGCGGCTGATCAGTACATTGAAGCTGAACTCGAATGGCCTGTCGTTATTGTCAAGAATATAATCCCTCGATACCAGGTCGTATGTGCCGGTATCGATCAGGTAAAACTTAAAGCCCTGCGCGTCAAAAAAATCGTAGAAGGCGATAGCCGACGAGCCCGCCCGCTTAAAGCCATGCGGCCAGTATTCCGCAATGATCTTCAGCCCGGGGTTCGAGGTCAGCAGCCTGGTCATGCCTTTAAAAGCAGTGAGCTCATAGCCCTGAATATCGATCTTGACCACGTCTACTTCACCGATCACACCTTCCTGCATCAGCTCGTCTATCGATACGGCACCAATCTCTTCCACGCTATCGTAATTGTTCACAGGATACGTACGGTGATCCACGTTCAGCAATTTTGATTTGTAAACTTTCAGCACATCCTTATGATCGGATACGGCCAGGTTGAATGCCTTTACATTGGCCAGGGCAGATGTGTTCTTTAGCAGGTACTTATAATTGAGCCGGTCGGGCTCAAAGCAGTATACCTTGCCCTCAGGGCCCACCAGCGACGAAATGACCCTGGCATAAAAACCAATGTTGGCGCCGATATCGAGCACATGATATCCCGGCCTGATCATTTTTCCAAGCAGGGCGATCTCCGTTTTATCGTTCCTGAGCTTAAACCTCGAGTAGGAAATATTATAAAGGGGGAAACAGTATTTGTATAAAAAATTGCCCAGCCTGATCTTGGTGTAATTAAAATCCATTCTAATATTTTATTTCGTATAGGTAAGAAGGCTCGGTGCTGCCAACCTGTTTCACCAGCACAAGTTTTTCGGGATATTTCTGCATGATGGGCGCCACAATGTTATGCAGTGTATTGATCACCTGTCCTGTATTTTGCTTTGGATTGATCCTGAGGCTGGCGATCAGCACATGGGTTACCTTGTTCTTTTTAAAAAATATCAGTGCGCTGTCAGGGTTAGACTGTTGGGTGACAGGATCTTTACCTATAACAGAATAGATAGGAAAAAAATGCTTTCCCCTGCCATACACAAAGCTCATAGGTGCCTTGCGACAGGCCACATAACTGCTTGGCGGCAGGCTGTCGGCACACCAGCGGCTCATTTCCAGGTAGTTTCTCCAGTCGGGCGTATAGCCATAATAAATATCACCTTTCAGGTTTTTGGAAACAATGGGTCCATTCTCAAATGCCCTCTTCGTAGAAGAGATCAGCATAGACCCGGTGAGAAGCAGTACAAGGCCCATATAGATCCGCTGGTTGAAAGTGCTCTTATTGAAAAAGACATACAGGCCATAGAAAATACCAAGTAGCAGGGCCGGCATATGCACCATGATGAACCTTGGCTGGTCCCACCTGGCCTGCAATACAAAGAATGTCCCAAAGCAGATGGTGCCTGCAAATAGTACATAAAACGATACGATGTCCTTCCTATTCTTCACAGCTATATAGAGACCATAACAGGTGAGCGCGATCACTACCAACGAAAGGAGGGCAAACACGTCGGTACTGTCTTCGCTGATAAAGCCAAGGATCTGGTAAAAGCGTTTGGCCAGGTAAAGACCAATATTATCAAAGAACCGCCCGAAGAAGCCCGCCAGGTCTTCCTGTCCCTGTGAGGCATCGTAAGGGTCCTTGTTGAGCAGGATCCCCATTTGCGACTGATATTGTATGGCCGATTTGCCCCAGACCGCATTTTTAATCAGCTCATATAAAAATTTGAAAATGGCAAATGATACCAGCGCGAAGCCTGCTTTCTTGTATTCCTTTTTAAAAAGATAGAACAGGATAATGGCCGCAATGCCAAACACCAGGATGTTCTTGGCCAGGGTAAGTACCATCATCAGGAATCCCAGTACCAGCCATTTTTTAAGGTCGCGTTTCAGATCTGTTGAAATAGCGGGGGTCGAAAAATTATACTTGGAGAAGTAATAGAAAAATATGGCCTGTATGAGCATGTAAAAAGACTCTGAAAATGTCTGGCTGGCAAAATACAGCACCAGGTAGTTGATACACAGAAATGTAAATACAAAGAACTTGATGACCTCCGGCACTTTTTTATCGAGCGCTTTGTAAAACAGCACGGCACCAAGCGCGTAGAACAAGATAGAGAACAACTTAAAGATCACCAGGTTGGTACCAAATACCAAGGTAAGGAGCGCCAGGAACATTGGGTACAGGGGCGCGTTGGATGTGTAATAATAGTGGGGGAACTCGTGGATGTATTTGTATCCCGCTTCTATATATAACGAATCGTCGTGAGCCTCGCTCATGCGGGCATTAAAGCTCATCAGGGCCAGCACGATACCCAAAATCAGGATTCCCCAAAAATATAAGCGTTCATTCTTTTCAAGTATGGCGTTGATTTTGTCGTAGACCCCGCTTGTTTTGGATGCGGCTTTGGTTTTCCCCGGGCTTGCTTTAGTTGCCATTATTGAATAATTTTAGGCAAATTTAAAAAAGAATATAAGAAACCGAATTACTTTTTCAACGCTCACCGGGCCAGAGTACATCACCTTTGACAAAGATGGCAGCCTGGTTTAAAATGAAGGAGGTATCTTTGTGCCGCTATGTAATTTTTGATACACACCTATGTTTCATTTCATCCTCCGTACCATCCCCCGCCCCATCCTGATCAAGCTGAGCCTGGTGTTCAGTAAAATTGCGCCTGTGCTGTATTATGGCACCCGCTACGAGGACCCTATCAGCGGCAGGACCTATCGCAAATTTTTGCCCTATGGCTACAGCGGCAGGGCCAAGCGTGATAATGTGCTGTGCCCGGGCAGTCTCTCGCTCGAGCGCCACAGGCTGCTCTGGCTGTACCTGAAGCAACGGACGGATTTTTTTACTGCGCCACACAAACTGCTGCACATTGCGCCCGAACAGTGCTTTTACAAATTGTTTAAAGCCATGGGCAACCTCGAATACACCACCGGCGATTACAACAGCCCCATTGCGGATGTGCATTTCGATCTGCACAAAGCCCCTTTTGCCGACAACACGTTTGATGTGATCTTTTGCAACCATGTGCTCGAGCATGTGGAAGATGACGCCCGGTGTATGCGCGAGCTCTACCGCATGATGAAGCCCGGCGGCTGGGGCATTTTCCAAGTGCCACAAGACCTCAGCCGTGAAAAGACCTACGAGGATAAAAGCATTGTGAGTGAAAAAGACCGGGAGATCCACTTCTGGCAGAAAGACCATGTGCGCCTGTTTGGCCGCGACTATAAAAACAGGCTGGAAGCGGCCGGCTTCATGGTTACGACAGAAGATTTCACAAAAGACATGAGCCCTGAACTGGTAGACCGTTATCGGCTGCCTAAAGGCGAGCTGATCTATTTATGCAGGAAATGATGGTAAAGCGTTGCCTGGTCATCATGGCGCTGCTGTCATGTAAATGCCTGTTCCCGCAGGCCTTCAACGATTTTTCGGTGGTGCTGCATGAGGAAGCCATCAATAAAGTGTTTGCCGCCATTGGCGAAGTGAAAGGCACAAACGATTACGAGGTCATGCTCATCAAAGGGCAGTATACCTGGACAGTGGTGAACCCCAAAATAAACCTGAAGCCCGACAGCAGTGATTTTACCTGTGATGCCAGGGTGGATGTGGGGCCTTTCAACTACAAAACAAAGGTGGTGGGCAATGTCAAGATCCAGTACGACAGCAAAAAGAATGAGATCTCTATCCGCATCAGCCGTGCCATCTTTGAGCTATACACGATGATCTTCGGCAAGAAGGTACACATCAAAGACATTCACCTCGAAGACCATTTCAAAGACCCTTTTGTGTTTGAAGGGCCTAAAACACTGGCCACCGATATGTCTTTTACCATGCCTGATAGTACAAAGAAAACCATTTACGTGCAGCCCACCGATTGTATCATGAAAGTGATGAGCCAGTCGATCGTAACTAGCTGCGAGGTGCAGGCCAGCGACAAACCTTTTAAGTCGGCTATTAAGGTGCAGCCACCTATCCAGCAGGCCGATGCGGCGAAGACGCCATCTCTTACACCTCAAAAGAAATAAGTACCCGCCCTGGCTTAATGGTACCTGTTAAAGATATCCCAGCTGCTTTCATAAGCAGCTTTTAAGGCCTGTTCATTGACCTGGAAGGGGAGCTTGTGTTTCCTGGAATAGTATTCAAGGTCTTCCGTGGCAAGATTCCCGGTGAGGTCTTCCTTGGCCATCGGGCAGCCGCCAAAACCATGAATAGCCACATCAAAACGCTGGCAGCCGCTTTTCACCGCCGCATCTATCTTTTCCATGGCCTTGTCTTTGGTAGAATGCAGGTGCGCGCCGATCTCCACGTTCTTAAATTCGGGGATGATACTGGAAAACAGGGTTGTGATATTGTCGGGGGTTGAACAGCCAATGGTATCAGCCAGTGCAATGATCCGGATACCCATATCACTCAGCTTCTTTGTCCATTTAATAACAATATCGCTGCTCCATGGATCGCCGTAATCGTTGCCAAAAGCCATCGAAATATATACCACCAGCTGTTTGTTGTGTTTGATGCAAAGCTTTTGGATCTCCTCCACCCGTACCAGCGATTCTTCTATGCTTGAGTGGGTGTTGCGCTGCTGGAACGTTTCCGAGATCGAAAAAGGAAAGCCCAAATAAGTGATCTCGTCGAAGGCACAAGCCTCCTCTGCCCCGCGAACATTGGCAATGATGGCCAGTAATTTTGAGGTGTTGCCCGAAAGGTCAAGACCTTTGAGTACCTGGGCCGTATCCTGCATCTGCGGGATGCTTTTGGGTGATACAAAGCTCCCGAAATCGATCGTGTCAAAACCTACCTTCAGGAGCTGGTTGATATAGGCCGTTTTCAATTCTGTAGGAATAAAGTCTTTGATGCCTTGCATCGCGTCACGCGGACACTCTATCAGTTTCATACCATCTAAATTAGCAATTAATCCGTTATTTCCCGGTTTCCCGGAGTATAGCCCGGTTGATCCGCCTGATCAGCGCCGGCCCTTCGTATATAAAGCCGGTATAGAGCTGAACGAGATCAGCACCGGCCCTGAGCTTCTCAATAGCATCGTCTGCACTATGAATTCCTCCCACACCAATCACGGGGAAGGCATTACCCGAACGCTGCTTCAGGTACCTGATCACCTCCGTGCTCCTTTTCGCGAGAGGCTTGCCACTCAGCCCCCCCATGCCAATGGCCTCCACCTGCTCGGCGGGCGTTGCAAGGCCATCGCGGCCGATGGTGGTATTGGTAGCAACCACGCCGTCAATGCCGGTTTCCTTCACAATACCGATGATATCATCCAGCTGCGAATCGGTAAGATCAGGGGCTATTTTGAGGAGGATGGGCTTGCGGGCGGGGCGGGCATGATTGAGCACCTGCAGGCGGTTGAGCAGGGCCATCAGGGGKTCCTTGTCCTGGAGAGCCCGCAGGTTAGGCGTATTGGGGGAGCTCACGTTCACCACAAAATAATCAACCACATCAAACAGGGCCCCGAAACAGTACTCATAGTCTTTCACGGCATCCTCGTTGGCAGTAACCTTATTTTTGCCAATGTTGCCGCCGATAATGATATTGGTTTTCCGCCGCCTGAGCCGTGCCGCCGCCACGTCCGCCCCCCCGTTATTGAATCCCATGCGGTTGATAAGGGCTTCGTCTATAGGCAGCCTGAACAGCCGGGGCCTGTCGTTGCCGGGCTGCGGTTTGGGCGTTACCGTACCTATTTCTATAAAACCGAAACCAAGCGCTCCCAGCCCATCAAATGCCAGGGCGTCCTTATCGAGCCCTGCTGCAAGCCCTACGGGGTTGCTGAAATGGATCCCGAACAGCTGCCGGCGAAGGGCCTTGTCTGGCATGTTAAACAGCGCCCGTGTCACAGCCCGGCCGGGGGCATGGCCTATAAAGAGTTTCAACAGGCTGAATGTTAAATGATGGGCTTTTTCGGGGTTAAAACAGAATAAAAGGGGTTTGATCAGCCATTTGTACATAGCCCGCAAAGGTAGGTTTTGTAGCGCAAAAGAAGATTTTAACAAGCGTAATGTTAAAAAAATAGTTTATTTTTTTTGTTAAAATGTCTAAAATGTCAAAAAACGTATATCTTTGCATCCAAATTTTAAAACCTAAAACAAAACAAAAATGAAAAAAGTATTATCTATCGTTGCTGTAGCTGCTCTTTCAGCTACTTTTGTTGCTTGCGGTCCTTCTAAAGAAGAAATGGAAGCAAGAGAAAAAGCAAAAAATGACTCTATCGCTGCTGTAGAAAAAGCAAAAACTGATTCCATCGCTGCTGCTGATGCAATGGCTGCTCAAAAAATGGAAGAAATGAACAAAATGAAAGCCGATTCTACTAAAATGGCTGACTCTACTGCTGCTGCTGCAAAAGGTGGCAAAATGGAGAAAAAAGGTGAGAAAAAAGAAGAGAAAAAGAAAAAATAATTCTTTCATCATTTTCGAAAATGACAAAAACCCCGGCGGATTGCGCCGGGGTTTTTATTTGGCCTTTATTTTCAAAATTTTTCCTGTTGATAACGGCAGGCAAAAAACATGGGGTGCTCCCCGTTTACTTTGGGATTAATGCTACTTTTGTCGTAACAGTCATTTGCCACCATGAGTTTTGGAATTTGCAGCCTCAGCGTGATCCCCTGCCGTAAAGACCCTTCCGGCGCCAGCGAAATGGTTACCCAGCTTTTATTTGGCGAACATTATACAGTTGTAGAAGATAAGGAAGACTGGCTGCGCATCCATACCGCTTACGACAGCTACGGGTGCTGGATCAGCGCTAAGCAGCACACGCCCATTTCGGAAGCCACTTTCAAGCTACTCAATATCCAGCATCCTGTGCTCAACGGCGAACTCATCCAGGTGATCTCGAACAAAGCACAGAACCTGCTGTTTCCCATCACCATTGGCGCTACCCTGCCAGGCTTTCTGAACCACGAGTGCAGGATAGAACAGGTGCATTATCTCTTTGAAGGCCTTACCAGCACTACTACCCATAAAAAAGATGCCCGGGCGCTGGCCGACACGGCATACCTGTTTTTAAACGCACCCTATCTGTGGGGTGGCCGGAGCCCATTTGGCATCGACTGCTCCGGTTTTGTACAATTGGTTTATAAGCTCTGTGGCTACAAGCTGCCCCGCGATGCCTACCAGCAGGTAGAATCTGGGCATGCGCTGAGCTTTGCCGAGGAGGCCGAAACAGGGGACCTCGCTTTTTTTGACAACGAAGAAGGCCGCATTGTGCACGTGGGTATTGTCCTCGAAGACCAGCAGATCATCCATGCAAGCGGCAACGTGCGCATCGATAAATTTGACCATTACGGCATTTTCCATTCCGGCACAAAAAAATACTCTCACATGCTGCGGGTGATCAAACGGGTGATCTGATCATTAATGAACAGGCGAAAGAAAATAATTCTCGCTGGCGGTTTCATTCTCTTGGCACAACTTATTTGCTTCAGGGATTACATCATTCCTGTTCAATGGGGCCAGATCAAAATAAGCGGTATGGCATGCACCTGTCCTGATGAAACAGTTACGAACGGGCAATGGTATTTATGGAGCATCACTCCCGACAGCTTAAAAAAATATGACCTTGACTATTCTGAAATTTACGTTTCAGAAAGACCCTTTACTGACGATGATCCGATGGGGACAGATCTTTACATAATCAAAGGCCGGGTCGTTGGGAAGGAAAGAGTAAGTGAAGTGGATTCGTGGAATCCAAAAGTAAAAATCGAATCCTGGCATAAAGTAAACATCATTTACGAATGGCTCATCAAAGGGCTCTTTTTCCTGCAGCTGATTGTATTGGGAGCCATGCTGCTCTATACAAAAAAATTTAGTTATCGGCGCTCTTCCTTCCAGCGGTAATAGCAATCCATCACGCGGTAATAGAGATCATAGCCATCGTGGCTTAAGATGTAATCGTTGCTCAGGTAATAGCAGTACCTTCGGAAGGTATCAAAATCAATACTATCGTCGCCCGTCAGCTTGCGGAGAATTTCGGGGTTGAACTTTTTGGCCACTGCCTCCTCTTCAAAAATACCTTCAAAAATCCGGGCCAGCTTTCGCTGCTCCTTTCCTTTTTTACTGAACTGCATATAGAGGGCTGTGATCGGGCTCTGGATGGCGTTCACCACCGGCATCTTACTGTGATCGATCACGCGCTGCATATAATCCTTTTCATAAGGCTTCAGCTTAAAATCGCTTACCGCCACCTGGCTGAGGGTATAAGAAATTTGCTTCATCACAACCCTGGCATCGGCGCCGTTTTCCCTGTATAACCTGCTCACAGGCACTTTGAGCTTCAGGTAGCCTACAAATGAGAACAGGAGGGTATCTTTGAGCCTGGCACCAAGAGCGAATTTGCCATTGAAATCGCTCATTTGCCCGTCGCCGGTACTGTTATTGATCACATACACAAATGGCATTGGTGTGGTACTGTCCGGGTCGAGCACCACGCCTTTTATGGTCACTACATTTTGTGTTCTGGCCAGGAAGCATAACAGCAGGAAAAAGTATAAAAAATAATATCTGGCCATTCAGGAAACCGTCATCTGCAAATCTATCAATTGCGTATTTGCAAACATATCATTTATTCACATAGGTTGATAATTTAACCTTTTTTATCCGTTTCTTTCCTGTCAAATTATATAAAAACCTATTAAGCCCTGTTCACAAAGGCTTTCAGGCAAAGGCGAACTTTCAGATAATGCCGCCAAAAAGATGATTATTATCTATGCCGATGCAGTATAGAGAAGGTTCCTACGAATACATTAATCCGCCATAACAATACACCGGTGCACAGTGCAATTGCCTGTAACATCCTTTATTTTCAGGATAATGACTTCTCCCTTCCATAAAGAGAGATCGAGTGTTTTGGTTTTTTCGTTAACGTCCTGGATCTTAAACAGGAACTTCCCCATCAGATCATACGCTTCGATTGAGCTGATCAGGCCAGAAGCCTCCGTAACTGTCACGGCTCCGGTAGTAGGGTTGGGAGCTATAGCCGCATGAGAGGTCCCGCTGGTTGAGGCAAACCTGTGGGGATTGATTGGATTGATCCAGGTAAGCCGGTAAGCATAATCAGGATATTGCTTGTTTATTTTGTCTATGCCGTTGTTCAGGGCAAGGCTGAAATTCACATTCCCCGCCGCGTCGGTTGTGATGCTCTGGTTCAACGCCGGAATGTATCCGCCGTTATAAGCATCGTACGGCTCAAGCAGGTAATTAGCCGTGGCTTTAAGGCCTGTTACTGTAGCCCAGGGTTCCAGTGAGCTGGATGTAAAATTACTTGTAGAAAAGATGTTATAAAGACCGTCTTCTCCAAAACCATAGCTAGAACTCAAATAACTGGCATCAGGCGTAAAGTTAGAAAGCGTAACTGTAGACGTTGGGTCTGACTTGCATGTTGGAGAAACCTGGGGATCATCATTCAGTCGGTTGGCAAGCCGCAGGCTCCACCAGTTATAGCCATAGTTATTCAACCAGCCGATCACCGTATTCTGGTCACTGCTGCGCAGGTAAAAATTGGTTTCTCGTTTCACAGAATTATTGCCGTATCCTGTCTCAAAATGTGGAGCACCTGTAACATTGCTATATCCCGGGGCCCAATAGACGGCATTCAGGTAATTTGGAGCAATACTGTTGAGTGATGACATAAGATCCGCAATGTGTGTAAACTTTGTGCGGTGATCAATACTGTTATCCTGGTACTGATCCCAGAAAAGCAGCGGTGTACCAAGCGCGCCGGTAAATGTGCCTGACCAGACTTTTTTATGCGACTCGTATTCGGTACACCAATCCAATCCAAAATTTGAAAGCGAAAAACCGTGTTCGCTGGACAGGAAAGGCCGGTTGACCGGGTTATTCTTATACACGGCCTGATTCTGGAACTCATCCCTATAGTCCCAGATGTTGTCAGGATACGTGTTAAAGGAACAGATATCCTGGCTGGCGCCTTGGGAGGAAGGATTTGGCAGAGGAGCCCAGGAAAAGCCATTACCAGTGGTACCATAACCATTCATGCTCCATTTCCGGGGATAAAACGTTTGCAGGTAGGTATTTACATTAGAAGTCCACGTTTCCAGTGTCGCCCTGAATCCAGTAGGGGAATCCGTATTGTACATACTATTGAGATTAGAAAGCACGTTGGGATTGTTAGCTACATTCCCCGTATTATCCGCCTCGTTATCGATCTGCCAGACAGCGATGTTCGGGCTATACCCCCAGCGGGCCATGATGTAAAACAACTTTTTCTGGATGTTCCTGAACCGCGCGGTATTTGTAGTATTTGCGTTAAAGAAAGAATTAATGGAGTTAATTACATTAGGGTGGCTAGACGAACAATCCGTGAACGAACGTTGTGGGCTTGTTGTTGAGGTCAGCGGCAGATCATACGTGCTGTATGGATTATACTCATAATGACTTTGCTCTTTCACCTCCGCATTGCCCCACCAGTCTTTATCTGTATGGATCCAAAAAGGATCATAGAAAAGCGTTAGCATGGAGTACATATTGTTTTGTTCAAGTGTTGTGACGGTCTGATCCATTTCCCAGGCATAATGCTGGCGCGTATCGTAATTATTGAGATTCTTTTCCAATGTACGGAAGGGAAGATTCTGCGTGTAGGGATAAGCTCCCTCCAGCTCGTAGGTCCAGGGAGTGATCCTCCAGCGGATAAAATTGGCGTTTTTTGAAGCAAGATCTGTAATAGCGTTCCTTTGGGTGGTAAAGCTTGCCGGGATGGCGCTTGCGGGATCATATTCGTTATGAGGGGTTGCGGCTTGCTTTGGTGGTGTAATGTCGGCATTTTGACCTACAATAAAGAAATCATTGCCATTGAAATCTTTAAAGTATTTTCCTGGTAGAAGCGTCAGCGGCCCCCTGTGGCTGCTGGATGCCACGGAAAATGTGCCTGTTGTTGAATTACTCAGCACATTATTAATATAAAGTTCTACATTGACCGTCCACGTACCTGTTGCTTCCGGTGCAATTCTTATCCTGAAAGGATAGGTACTGAGTGCAGCGGAAATATTATAATCATACGCATCCACAATGTTCACTTCCCGGTAAAAAAAACCGAAACGAACATACTTTTTATTGGACGGGTCGGTATATGTCGCTTTTACTTTTATCTGGTCAGGATCATAAGGGTTTTTTGCCCCTGGAGGGTATAGATTTGTTGGAACGTTGTTACAGAAATTATTGATGTCAGTATCAATATTGGCTGGCAGAACAACCCCGATTTCAAACTTTTCGTGCAGAATGCCGCTAGTGGTAATATTTGAAGTGGTGAGATTAGGCGTTAGCTGATGCAGTTTACCACTGGCATCAAAATAATAAGCTAAACCATTGGCAGTGCCCCAGGAAGATTTGAGGAGCGAAGTGGTAGAAGGCACGCTGAGCTGCGCAAAGCTGGTTCCATTGTTATAGATCACACAATTCTGCCCGGTTCCGGACGTATACATGAGTTGTCCGTTATTCAGCGTAAAACTCGCTCCTGGTTTTACGGTCAAGGAAGAAGGAGGGTTTAGTGCAACGTCCGACCAACCCGGCCCAGGTGCCCAGGTGGCACAGTGAATGTGGCTATCGGTGGCCACATAATACAGACTCCCCGAAGGGTCCGAAGAAATTCCGGTAAAAGGCCTTGCCGGAGAACCTGTGAGCGACAACGGGAATTCAACGTACATAGGCCCGTTGGGATAAGCGTTGCTCACCTGGAGATCGGAGCGGACATAAAATATCCTTCCGGATGCATCTACCAGGAAATTACTTGGCTGGCGTACCACCTGCGGGTTCGAACTGAGTATCCCTGTTATCCATCCGGATAAAGTCAGTTCTACAAAATGCAGGAAGTTGTCGGTAGCAACATAAAAAATCCTGCAGGTATTCGTACCGGTATTGTAAATGCCAAGCCTGCTGTCAGCTCTTGCAGCCATAAAAGTTCCTGAAGTAAAGACTGATAGTTTGTTGGCCGACCAGAGACTTGTCGTGGTTGACCATGCCATCCTGTATATGTATCCGTCGGTACCCACGTAATAAATGCATGCCTGATTATCCATGACAAGCCCGCTGTTCGCAATGGCTGGTTGTGCCGTGGGACATAGTGGATTTTCCACCCAGTTGCTGTTTGCATCTCTCCAGTAATTGTGTACCAACTGATCAGTTCCAATATAAAAAACCTGGTCGCTGCCGTTTAACAACATGTCGCTTCCGCCATTGCCCCCGGTAATAGCCGGAGTACCAGTGTAAGCAATAGGAGAGATAATCTGGTCATTCCATGGAAAAGTTTGGGAAACGGCATTAAGTCCAATCAGAATAAAAGCAATTAAAATTATTTTTCTCATACAATTTTTTTGCTAAAAATAGTTCCGGCATTCTGCTTCCTATCATAACCGGATGTGCGTTTACCGTTCGGCTTTACATCTGGTCGGTTTTTGGTTGTAAACCAAAAAAAAGAATCGAAATGGCCTTTACTGGCAATTACAGCTGTTTTTATTGCCTTTTTGTTGCGTTGTAACAGGGCCAGGACTGTAAATTACTTATCCATAACAAGTTAATAAGTCTATAATACTTTAACCCGTTTTATGCCCATTATATCGTAAATTTAGGCTCATTATAATGGACAATTTCATTGTATCGGCGCGTAAATACAGGCCCCAGCACTTTAACACAGTGGTTGGGCAAAGCCACATTACCAATACTTTAAAACATGCCATTAAAAGTGGTAAGATCGCGCAGGCTTATTTGTTCTGCGGGCCACGTGGCGTGGGCAAAACAACCTGCGCCAGGATCTTTGCCAAAACCATTAACTGCACCAACCTTACCGAACAGGGCGAAGCTTGCGATGCCTGCGAATCCTGCCTGTCGTTCAATTCGGGCGCTTCGCTTAACGTATACGAGCTCGACGCTGCCAGCAACAACTCGGTAGAAGACATCCGAAACCTGGTAGACCAGGTGAGATTTGCGCCACAGCTGGGCGAATACAAGGTATATATCATCGACGAGGTGCACATGCTCTCCACGGCGGCTTTCAACGCTTTTTTAAAAACCCTGGAGGAGCCGCCAAAGCATGCCAAGTTTATCCTGGCTACCACCGAAAAGCATAAGATCATTCCCACTATCCTGTCGCGATGCCAGGTCTTTAATTTCAACCGCATCAAAACAGAGGATATTTCGAATCACCTGGTGTATATTGCCCACACGGAGAATGTGAACTTTGAGCAGGAAGCCATGCGCGTGATCGCTCAAAAGGCAGATGGCGGGCTACGCGATGCCTGCTCCATTTTTGACCAGATGGTGGCCTTTACAGGCAACACGCTTACCTATAAAGCCGTGGTGGAGAACCTGCACGTGCTCGACCACGATTATTATTTCAGCCTCACCGATGCGGCTGTCAAT
>BFBZ01000025.1_pt101 | contig 17632 bp, 13 predicted proteins | sample 1888401 | NCBI WGS metagenome assembly BFBZ01 (sample SAMD00112614, study PRJDB3348) | symbiont metagenome | host: Chara braunii | reverse complement strand
GGCAAGCGAAATCGCCGGCAGGATCAGGTGGACGGCGATATCACCGACACGCTGCAGCGCCGACATCTGCACGCCGATGGTGACGTAGCCGAACGCCGGCAGCCAGTCGAGCCGCACCGAAAACAGCAGCACCAGCATCAGACCGAGCCAGAACACCGGCATGGCGTAGAGAAACAGCGAGACAATGGTGAGCAAGGTATCCGACCACTTGCCGGCACGCACGCCCGCGAGCGTGCCGAGCACGATGCCGAGAAACAGCGCCGTCAGGAACGCGGTGCCGGTCAGCAGCAGCGTCGCCGGCAGCCGCTCGGCCAAAAGGGCCCGCACCGGACGCTGCTGGCGATAGGAATAGCCGAGATCGAGGGTGACGATCCGCTTCAGATAGGTCGCGAGCTGCACCACATAGGGCTTGTCGAGGCCGTATTCCTCACGCAGCTGCGCCAGCAGCTTTTCGTCCGACGCCCCGCTTTGCCCGGCGATCACCTGCGCCGGATCACCCGGCGCGGCATGCACCAGCATGAAATTGAAGGTGGCGATCACCAGCACCACGGCGACAAACTTGGCCACCCATGCGGCAATGGTCAGGACGGCGGCAAATATGCCGCCCCCCTTTGTGTCGAGTGCGATCATGCTCATCCCAGCGACACCGTGCCGAAGGTCTCGTGCACGCCAATCGCCGTGGTGATCACATTCTTCAGCTTCTTGTCAGTAAAGTTCGGATAATCCTGCTCGACCAGCCAGACGATCGGAACCTCCTCGACCAAAAGCTTTTGCACCGCGCTGTAGAGTTCCTGCCGCTTGGCGTCCGAGGTCGCCACCGCCGCTTCCTCGAACAGCCGATCCACCTCCGGATTGGAATAGCCGGCGGTGTTGGAAAACAGGATGCCTTTGCGGATGTTGGAGCTGATGTAGGTGCGCGACACACCAAGCGCCGGATCGCCGAGCTGATAGACCAGGTTCATGGTCATCTGGAAATCCCAGTTGCTGCACTTCTCCGCCCAGCCGGCGAGATCGATGCCCTGCAATTGCAGATCGATGCCGACGCGGGACAGCGACTGGCGCAGGTATTCCGCCGAACGCTGATAGATCTCACCATAAGGCGGAACCAGATAGGTGATCGTCACCCGCTTGCCGTCGGCGCCGGGCTTCAGGCCCATCTCGTCGAGCAGCGCCTTGGCCTTGTCGAGCGAGTACTCATACTGCTTGACATCCTTCTCGTAGAACCGCGTCTTCGACGAGACCGGCCCGGTCGCGACCTTGCCGAGGCCGAAATAGACGCGCGCCAGCATGGCCTTGCGGTCGATGGCGTACATCACTGCCTGGCGAAACCGCTTGTCGTTCATCGGCGCGATGCGGTTGTTCAGCTCCAGCCACTGATGCGGGGCGAAGAATTCGTAGCCCTTGGTGGTCATGTCCAGATTGGGCAGCTTCGCCAGCCGCTGCACGTCAAAGGATTCGACATCCGACCATTGGGTGAGCTGCACGGTGCCCTGCTCGAGCGCCACCGAGCGCGACGCGGCATCCGGAATGACGCGGTAGATGATCTCGTCGAGATACGGTTCGCCCTTGCGATAGTATCCCTCGTGCTTGACCAGATGCACGTGGGAGCCACGCACCCATTCCTTCAGCTTGAACGGGCCGCAACCGATCGCCTGGGCATTGGCCGGATTCTTGCGGTAGTCGGAGCCATCATAGATATGCTTGGGCACGATCGGCGCGGTGGTGCAATCGAAGGCGCCGAGGAACGGCGCGAACGGCGTCTTCAGCTTGAATACCACGGTGAGCGGATCCGGCGCCGTGGCGGACTCGACCCGCAGGAACGTGCCGCGGGCGCGGGCATGGGTTTCCATCAGCATCTTGGTGGTCGAGAAGATAACGTCGTCGGCGGTCAGCGGCGTACCGTCATGGAACGTGATATTGGGGAATAGTTTAAAGGTGTAGGTCAGCCCGTCCGGCGACACCTCCCAGGATTGCGCCAGTCCCGGCAGCGGCTTCAGGTTGAAGTCGTAGCGCAGCAGGCTCTCATAGATCTTGCCGCCGAGCGTCAGTGTCGGCTGCTGCTGATTCAGTGCAGTGACGAGGATCGGCGGTTCCGGCTGGATGATGGTGTTGAGCGTTCCGCCACGGGTCTGGCCCGCGGCTCGCGTCAACCCGAGCGGGATGCCGCCGACACTCACGGCGCCAGCGACCAAACCCAATTTGGCAAATTCACGTCTGTTCATGGCTGTCCCCTCACGATGACTCGACTGAAACCAAAATCTCTCTTGAGTTTAATGCAAGAATGAATCCAAGAACGCCTTTTGAGCGCCGGCGCGAGCGATGATTTTCTCGTGTCTGCCTTGTCGCGACAGCATGGCAACCGAAATATCCTCCGCCGCGGTTCGCGACGGGCATGCTTCATCGTGACGATGGAAATGATGGTGCTTGCGGGCGATCTGGGAAGGAACGTCGGCCGCCCGGCGGCGGGTAATACGGGTCAAGTGCGGGCGCAGCGCCGGCGTCAAACGATGGCCTCGATCAGGCAGGGCCCGCGACAGCTCAACGCGGCGTCGAGTGCCCGCGAGAAACCCGCAACCGTGTCAGTGCGGCTCGCCTCCACGCCCATGCCTTCAGCCATCTTGGCCCAGTCGAGCGCGGGATCATCGAGACTCAGCATCCGCTGCGCGTTGCGGCCAGGGTTCGCCACGCCGACCTTGCTCATCTCGCCTTTCAGGATGGCGTAGGCGCGATTTGAGAACACGATGGTGAGAACGTCGAGCTGCTCGCGGGCATGGGTCCACAAGCCCTGCACCGTGTACATGCCGCTGCCATCCGCCTGCAGATTGATGACCTTGCGATCGGGGCACGCCACAGCGGCCCCCGCGGCCATCGGAATGCCGATACCGATGGCGCCACCGGTGATCTGAAGATAATCATGCGGCGCGGCATCGTAGGAGAGGTCGAAAAATCCAGCCGACGTGATCGCCTCGTCGCAGACAATGGCATTGTCCGGCAAACGATCCGCGACCAGCCGGTTCACCGCCTCGATTGTCAGCGCGCCACTGCCGGATATACCCGCGGCCGGATTCTTCGTCGGCGACACAAAGCGCTCGGGCGGCAACACCCGTACATTAAGCTCTTCGGCGAGCCATTGCAGTGCCTGCCCGAGATCCTGGTCGGGACCCGCGAGGTCGATCACGTCGCATGACGGCGACGCGAGGCGGCCTCTCTGGTGCGGATAGGCAAAGAACGAGACCGGTTCCTTGGCGCCGATCAGCACCAGTGTCTCGACGCCCTCCAGCATCTTGGCGCCGATCTCATGGGAATAGGCCAGCTTGGCGATGGGCGCGCGGCCGCGGCCGCGTTCGATGCGCCCATTGGCGCCCTGCGCGAAGATCTCCGCACCGGTRGCGCGCCGAATGCTGTCGGCGATCCGCAACGGCGCGTCACGCAAGGCGGCGCCCGTGAGCAGCAGCGCCACCTTGCGTTTCGCACGCACCGCGGCAACGACGCGCGCGATGGTCTCCTGCTGCAGCGGCGGRCGATCCGGYCGSCGCCCCTGCTTGATYTCCGAGGTGTAGGYGTGTTCGTTCCAGGCCATATCGGCGGGCAGRATCAGCGTGGTCACGCCGGGTGTCATGCTCTGCGACCARGCCTCCGCRACATCGTGGTCGATCCGCGAYGCRTCGCCGATCCGCCGCACCCAGCGCGACATCGGCCGCGCCAGCGAYTCGATATCGCTGGTGAGCGGRGAATCCAGCGGCAGATGCTCGACCGCGTGATCGCCGACGACATTGATCATCGGCGAATGGGCGCGGCGCGCGTTGTGCATRTTSGCRAGCCCGTTGGCGAGCCCSGGRCCGAGATGCAGCAAGGTGGCYGCCGGRCGRTCSCGCATCCGGGCGTAGCCGTCGGCCGCRCCGGTCACCACSCCCTCGAACAGGCCMAGCACGCACTTCATCCGCGGCTGGCGATCCAGCGCCGCCACGAAGTGCATCTCGGAGGTGCCGGGATTGGCGAAACAGACGTCGACATCGTGTGCGAGCAATGCATCGCAGAGACGGTCGGCACCGGTCATGGTCTGTGTCATTGGCGCCTCAGAAGAACCTTGCGGGGCTGTCGGATGTCATCACAGCTTTCTCAGGCCGCACCAATTGGCCACGAACAGCGCGATGCTCAGCGTGGTCTTGCGAACGCTGTCCAGATCGACGCGTTCGTTGAACGCATGAGGCCCGATGCCATAGGGGCCGTAGCAGAGCGCCGGAATGCCGTAATCCACGCAATAGTAGCGGGTATCGTTGACCGCGGTTGACAACCTGTCTTCCAGCGCGGCGCCAAAAGCCACCTGGTGCACCGAAGCGAGCACGTCTTCCGCCGCGCTGCCGGGCTCGCACACTGCCGCATCGGCCTGGAAGCCGCTCCACACCAGTTCGGCCGGATTTTCCGACAGGAACGTATCGGTCTTCTGTGCATCGGCGAGGCACTGCTCGATGCCGCGCATCGCCTCCTGCGGCGACGAATTCGGCAGCAGGCCAAGTCGGCAATCCAGTTCACACCACGCGGCAGTGGAACTTGCCCAGTCACCGCCCTTGATGATGCCGACATTGAACTTGATCGGGTCCTTGACGTCCTTGAACCAGGGGTCATCGATCGCCCTGGCGTTCAACGTCTTGGTGTAATCCTGGAACGCGCGGATCAGGTGCATTGCGGACAGGATCGCACTGGTGCCGGTCTGGGCGTAGGCCACGTGCACCGGCGTGCCGCGCACCCTCAGGCGGAACCAGACGGCGCCGACCTGGGCGCGGGTCAGGGTGTGCCCGGTCGGCTCGGGAATCAGGCAGGCGTCCGCTCGATAACCGCGCATCAGGGTCGAAAGCGCACCGTTGCCGGTGCTCTCTTCTTCGGTCACGGTCTGCAGATGGACGCGCGCATCGGGCGCATAACCGGCGACGCGAATGGCGTCGAGTGCGAAGATCATGGCGGAAACGCCCGCCTTCATATCCTGCGCGCCGCGGCCGGACATCCAGCCGTCGCGCACGACAGCGGCGTACGGCGGATCATTCCACAGGTCGGTCGGCCCTTCCGGCACCACATCGATATGGCCCTGCAGGATCAGGCTGCGGCCGGCGCCGTTGCGATTGATGGTGGCGACCACCTGCCGCGAGCCGGCGAGGTCGATGCCATCCATCGGCGCCGCCTTGGGATGGCTCGGGAGATCGACATCCGCCAGGCTGAACTCATCGACTTCATAGCCGCGCTCGGCAAACTGCGACGCCAGCCATTGCTGCACCGGCGCTTCCTCACCGCGCAGGCTGCGGAACTGCACCAGGCGCTGCAGGAAGGCCACCTGCTTGTCGAAGTTGCTGTTAACAGCGGCACTGAGGTCCGCCAGGAAGCGATCCGGTTTTGCCTGAGTCTGCGGTGCCAAGGTCACTGTCGCCAAGGGTCGTCTCCCGTCACAAGGTGAGGTTTTATCGTTGGTATCGTCGCCCGGCCGGTGTCAGCGGTCGAGCCCACCCAGCAGAATATACTTGATGTCGACGTATTCCTCGATGCCGTGGCGCGATCCTTCGCGGCCGAGGCCGGATTCCTTGACCCCGCCGAACGGAACCACATCGGCGCCGAGCAGCGCCGAATTGACGCCGACCATCCCCGACTCCAGCGCTTCCGCGACGCGGAACACCCGGCCGAGGTCGCGGGCATAGAAATAGGCCGCCAATCCGAACGGCGAGGCATTGGCCTGCGCGATCACATCGGCTTCATCGCTGAAACGATAGACCGGCGCCACCGGCCCGAAGGTTTCTTCCTCGGTGATGACCATATCCGTGGTCACGCCGGACAGCACCGTCGGCTGAAAGAAGGTGCGGCCGAGCTCGTGACGCTTGCCGCCGGTGACGATATGCGCGCCCTTGGCGGCCGCGTCCGCCAGATGCCGCTCGACCTTGTCGATGGCTTCTGTCGTGATCAGCGGTCCTTGCGTGACGCCGGCGTCGAGGCCGTTGCCGACCTTCAGGCCTTTGACCTTCTCGGCAAGCTTCTGCACGAAGGCATCGTAGATCTTGTCCTGGGCGTAGATGCGATTGGCGCACACACAGGTCTGGCCCATGTTGCGGAACTTCGACACCATGGCGCCTTCGACCGCGTCGTCGAGATTTGCATCGTCGAACACAATGAACGGCGCGTTGCCGCCAAGTTCGAGTCCAACCTTCTTCACGGTGGACGCCGCCTGCCGCATCAGGATCTTGCCCACTTCAGTGGAGCCGGTGAAGCTGATGGCGCGAACGATGGGGCTTTCGGTCAGCACCTTGCCAATGGCCGGGGCATCGCCGGTGATGATGTTGAGCACGCCCGGCGGAATCCCGGCGCGCTCCGCGAGCAGACCAAGCGCCAATGCCGTCAACGGGGTTTCCGGCGCCGGCTTCACGACCACGGTGCAGCCGGCCGCAAGCGCCGGCGCCACCTTGCGGGTGATCATGGCCGCGGGGAAATTCCAGGGCGTGATGGCGGCGACAACGCCGACCGGCTGCTTGATGACCAGGGTGCGGGAATCGGCGCGATGAGACGGGATGGTCTCGCCATAGATGCGGCGGGCTTCCTCGGCGTAGAACTCGACAAAGGACGCCGCGTACTCGATCTCGCCCCTGGCCTCGAACAGCGGTTTGCCCTGCTCCGATGTAAGCAACAGCGCCAGATCTTCGCGGTTGGCCAGGATCAGGTCGTTCCAGCGGCGCAGGATGGTCGCCCGCTCCTTCGCGAGCAGCTTCGCCCATTTCGGGAACGCAGCACCGGCCGCGCGCACCGCCGTCAAGGCTTCCCCGGCACCGAGGTGCGGCACCTTGCCGACGAGATCGCCGGTGGCGGGATTATGCACGGGATCGACCGGTGCTCCCGTCCATTCGCCGCCGATCAGGCAGCGGTCGATCAACAGGGCGGGGTCAGTCAGTTTCAGCATGTCAAATTACCCTGATGTGTGAGGATATTTATGCCGCGAGGCAGGCTTCCAGGATCGTGAGGCCTTCGTCGACGATGTCATCGGATGCCGTCAGCGGCACCAGGATGCGGATGGTGTTGGCGGTGGTGCCGCACGACAGCAGGATCAAGCCGTTTTCATGCGCCCGCTGCGTGATGCGTTTGGTTGCTTCCGCGTCCGGCTCATTGCTGCCACGCTGCTTGAGGATATCGAACGCCACCATGGCGCCCGGGCCCCGCGCCGCCGACATCGGCACCAGATGGTTGGCGCGCGACATCCGGTCGATCGCCTTGCGCAGGCGGTCGCCGATCGCATTGGCGCGCCCGAGCAGGTCCTCGCGCTCGAAAATATCCAGCACCGCGAGTGCGGCCGCGCAAGCCAACGGATGGCCGGCATAGGTGCCGCCAAGGCCGCCGGGCTCCGCGGTATCCATGATCGCCGCGCGTCCAATCACACCCGACAGCGGCAAACCGCCGGCGAGGCTTTTCGCCACGCAGATCAGGTCGGCCTGCACGTCGTAATGCTCCATGGCGAACATCTTGCCGGTGCGGCCGAAGCCGGTTTGCACTTCGTCGGCGATCAGCACGATGCCGTGCTCATCGCAGATCCGGCGCAGCCCGCGCATCAGCTCGGCCGGAACCTGGTGGAAGCCGCCCTCGCCCTGCACCGGCTCGATGATGATCGCGGCCACGCGCGAGGCATCGATATCAGCCTTGAAGATGAAGTTGATGTAGCGCAGCGCGTCGTCGACGGTGACCTCGCCGCCCGCCACCGGAAACGGCACATGCCACACATCCGGCAGCGCCGGCCCCAGGCTCTTTTTGTAGGGCACCACCTTGCCGGTCATGGTGGACGCCAGCGCGGTGCGGCCGTGGAATCCACCGGTGAAGGCGATCACGCCGTTGCGGCCGGTGGCGGCACGGGCGATCTTCACGGCGTTTTCGGTGGCTTCCGCGCCGGTCGAGAGCAGAATCGACTTGGCCGGGCCGTTGAGCGGCGCCAGCGCATTCAGCCGCTCGGCCACCTCGATGTAGGATTCGTAAGGCAGCACCTGGAAAGCAGTGTGGGTGAAACGCTCGAGCTGATCGCGCACCGCCTGCATGATCAGCGGATGGCAGTGGCCGGTGTTGAGCACCGCGATGCCGCCGGCGAAGTCGACATAACGCTTGCCTTCCACATCCCAGATTTCGCTGTTCAGCGCCTTGGCGGCAAAAATCGGCGTGGCGTGGCTGACCCCGCGCACCACCGCCGTCTGCCTGCGCGCCAACAGTTCCGCATTCGCCGTCATCAATCCATCCCCTGCAACTGGTGCTCAGCGTATGACGCCAATACGACCGATCAATCAGCTTGTTGGTTGGGTCTGGTGACTCTGATGCACCAATCGGGGGGCTGGGGTTGGCGAATGCACGGCCTCTAGAGATGGAAGGCGGTATTCCATATTCGGCGTCATGGCCGGGCTTGTCCCGGCCATCCACGTCTTCCTTCTTTCGGCAAGGCCGTTAAGACGTGGATGCCCGCGACAAGCGCGGGCATGACGGCCTACCTTTGACGAAACGCGTCGCCTACCCCGCCAGCGTCCGCTTCAGCCAGTCGCGCAGCGCGACAATGGCGGGATCGCTCCAGCGTTCCTTCAGCGCGACCAGTTGATAGGTCTCCATATAGACCGACGTCGGAATCACCTCGACCAGGGCACCGGCGCGCAGATCGTCGTCGACCAGCACGTCGTTGCCCAGCGCCACGCCCTGGCCGAGCCGCGCGGCCTCGATGGCGAGATGGGCATGCCACAGCCGCTGGCCGCGCAACGGCGGCAAATCGCTCACCCCGGCGAGCTCGAACCAGCGCTCCCACTGCTCGGTGGATTCCTCGTGAATCAGCGCAATATTCGCCAGATCCGCCACGCTTGCGATCGCCGGATAACGCGCGAGATACGCCGGGCTCGCCACCGGAAACACCCGCGGCCGCACCAGCGCTTCCGCCATCAGCGCGCCGCGGGAATCGACCACATCGGCATAAACGATCTCGGCATCGGCCTCGGCCCGTGCCAGGTCCGGATGCGACAAGGTCGGTTGCAGGTTCACGTCCCAGTTGCGCGGCGGCCCGGTCAACTCCGGCAGGCGGGAGAGCAGGCGGCGATTGGCGACGCCGGGGATGCACCAGATGTTCAGCGCCGGCCGCGACGCCGGACGAATCGTGGTGGTGGCGCGGGCGATGATGTCGAAGGCCTGCGAGATCTGGCCATGGAATGCGAGGCCGGCCTCGGTCAGCGTCACGCCGCGCCCCTCGCCGCGCACCAGCACCACGCCGAGGCTTTTCTGCAGATTCTGCAGATGGCGCGACACCACAGTGTGGCTCACCGCGAGTTCATCGCCCGCGGCGCGCACGCTTCCGGTGCGGCCGACAGCTTCGAATGCGCGCAGCGCGATGAGGGATGGCAGGCGTGGTCGGGTCATGGCCGTTTCATTGCAAGTTCAGTACCACGGCGCACATTATTACCTTTGCATCTCTGTGGAAGGCCTTTGCCTTGCGACATCCTTGCGCCACGCGGGATTGGCCGGATCGCGACGACGCAGCCCTTGTCGCATGCCTGCGGCTGCATCACAAATGCCCGCGGCGATCATGCCGGGTGCGCTCGTCAGGTCTGCGCCAGCAGAGCGACATTTCACACCGTGTCTAAACATCAGTGCTTGCCGTATCAGCCAATTCGGTGCTGACTAAGCGAACACGTGAGCCCAATGTCGGAGCCATCGATGGACCAGAAGACCCCGCCCCCGCCTTCGAAGCAGGCTTCAAAGCAAACTTCGAAACAGGCTTGGAGCCTGCACAGCGCGCACTCTGTCTCTTATACACATCTAGATGTGTATAAGAGACAGGGCCAGTGCCGGGCGGTTTCACCATGCGCAAAGCCAGATCCATCGTTTCCTCAATGTCGCGTTCGGTGGCTATGTCCGTTCGGTCAACAGCTACAGCGCCGGCGCCTCGTCCGTCATCCTGCCGCACATCCTCGGACCGTTTGAGAGCATCTCGCGCCGCAACGTCACCTGGGACCAGATCTGCCAGCACACCGACGTGGTGCTGGCGTTCGGCGGCATGGCGCTGAAGAACTCGATGGTCGCCAGCGGCGGCATCAGCCGGCATATCGAGCGCGACGCCATGCAGAAGGCGGCGGCGCGTGGCACCGCGTTCCATTCGATCAGCCCGCTGCGCGACGACCTGCCGGAGGAGGCCGCCGCGCACTGGTGGCCGATCAAGGCCGGCACCGATGTCGCGCTGATGATGGCGCTGGGACACACCCTGATTGTCGAGAAACTCTGCGACCGGGAATTCCTCGATCGCTCCTGCACCGGTTTCGACGTGTTCGAGCGTTATCTGCTGGGGCTCGACGACGGGCAGCCGAAAGACGCGGCCTGGGCCGCGCGGATCACTGGCTTTGCCGCATCGCGCATCGTCGACCTCGCGCGCGAAGCGGCGCGCGGCCGCACCCTGATCACCGTGTCGCACTCGCTGCAGCGGGCGCAATATGGCGAGCAGCCGGTGTGGATGGGCGCGGTGCTGGCGGCGATGCTGGGGCAGATCGGCCTGCCCGGCGGCGGCTACAATTATGCGCTCGGCGCGCTCGGCCACACCGGCCGGCGCGTCAATGCGGTGCCGATCCCGACCATGCCGCAGGGCAAGAACGGCGTCGAGGACTTCATTCCGGTCGCCCGGATCAGCGACATGCTGCTCAATCCGAACCAGCCGTTCGACTACAATGGCCGCTCGCTGCGCTATCCTGACATCCAGCTGGTGTACTGGGCCGGCGGCAATCCGTTTCATCATCACCAGGACATCAACCGGCTGCGCGAGGCCTTCAACAAGCCGCGCACCATCGTGGTGCACGAAACCGCATGGACGCCGATGGCGCGTTTCGCCGACATCGTGCTGCCGGCCACCATGACACTGGAGCGTGAGGACATCGGCGCTGCCGCCACCGATCCGCTGCTGGTGGCGATGCCCCGGCTGGCGCCGCCGATCGGCGAGGCCCGCGACGACTTCGACATTTTTGTCGGCCTGGCGAAACGGCTCGGGATCGAGCACGCCTTCACCGAAGGCCGCACCAGCCGGCAATGGCTGGCGCATCTCTACGACACCACGCGCCGGGCGCTTGCCGCCAAAGGCCTGGACGCTCCGGACTTCGAGGACTTCTGGCGCCGCGGCGAACTGGCGCTGCCGTCCGAACCCGACGACGGCGGCTTCCTGCGCGCATTCCGCGACGATCCCGTCGTCAACAAGCTGCCGACGCCGAGTGGCCGCATCGAGATCTTCTCAACGACGATCGCCGGCTTCGGCTACGACGATTGTCCGGGCCATCCGACCTGGCTGCCCTCGACCGAACCGACGACCTCGGATCATCCCCTGACCTTGATCGCCAACCAGCCGGCGACGCGGCTGCACAGCCAGCTCGATTTCGGCGGCTACAGCCAGTCGCAGAAGGTGGCGGACCGCGAGGTGGTGCGGCTCAATCCCGCCGATGCCAAGCAGCGCGGCATCACGGACGGCGATATCGTGCGCCTGTTCAACGATCGTGGCGCGTGCCTTGCGGCAGCCGCGATCTCCGATCGGGTGATGGAGGGCGTCATCCATCTGCCGACCGGCGCCTGGTATGACCCGGATCCGGCGGCGAACGACACGCCGATGTGCGTTCACGGCAACCCGAACGTGCTGACCCGTGACATCGGCACCTCCAAGCTGGCGCAAGGCTGCTGCGGCCAGGTCACGGTCGTCGAATGCGAGAAATACACCGGGACGCTGCCCGCCGTGCGGGCCTTCGATCCGCCGAAGCCGGTGGTGCTCGCGAAAGATCTGGAGAGTGCTGAACTGGAAAAACTCCATGACGTTTGATCCGTCATCCTGAGGTGCACAGCAACCGGCTATGCCGGTTGCGTTCTTTCATTAGGCCGTAAGTCGGATATATCCGACTTACGGTGCGCAGCGTGGCCCTCGAAGGACGACGGCCCCGGCGCCTCGGCCGTTCATCCTTCGAGGCTCGCCCAGCGGTGCAGGTGCACCGCAAGGCTCGCACCTCAGGATGACGGAAACCTGCAACGACAGACCAGAACACTTTGCACTGGGATCATCATGGGCCCCCTCGACGGTTTACGCATTCTCGACCTCACCTCGGTGCTGATGGGCCCCTACGCCACATCGATCCTCGGCGACATGGGCGCCGACGTCATCAAGCTGGAAAGCCCGCAGGGCGACATGACCCGCCATGTCGGTCCCAGCCGCAGCGGCGCCATGGGCGGCATGTTCATGCACGCCAATCGCAGCAAGCGCAGCATCGTGGTCGACCTGAAGAGCAGGGACGGACTCCAGGTGGCGCTGCGGCTCGCGGAAAAATCCGACATCCTGATCTACAATGTCCGCCCGCAGGCCATGGCCCGGCTTGGACTCGGCTATGACGACGTCGCGGCCGTCAATCCCGGCATCATCTATGTCGGCGCCTTCGGCTTCGGCCAGGACGGTCCCTACGCGGCGCGTCCCGCCTACGACGACCTGATCCAGGGTATCTCGACCGTGCCGCACCTGCTAGCGGAGACCGGCGACGGCACCCCGCGTTACGTGTCGGTGAACATCGCCGACCGCATTGTCGGGCTGCATGTGGTCAACGCCGTGCTCGCGGCGGTGCGCCATCGCGACAAGACCGGCCGCGGCCAGAAGATCGACGTGCCGATGTTCGAAACCATGGCGAGCTTCGTCTTGGGCGATCATCTCGGCGGCCTGAGCTACCGCCCGCCGCTCGACCCTGTCTCTTATACACATCTAGATGTGTATAAGAGACAGGCCATGCGCCATCGCGACAAGACCGGCCGCGGCCAGAAGATCGACGTGCCGATGTTCGAAACCATGGCGAGCTTCGTGCTGGGCGATCATCTCGGCGGCCTGAGCTACCGCCCGCCGCTCGATCAGGGCGGCTATGCCCGCCTGCTGGCCAGGAACAGAAAACCCTATCGCACCGCCGACGGCTATCTCTGCGTGCTGCTCTACACCGACAAGCACTGGCGCGATTTTTTCACCATGAGCGGGTACGCGGCGAAACTCGACGATCCCCGCTTCGCGACCCATTCCAACCGCCTCGCCCATATCGACGCGATCTATCTGGAGGTGGCGAAGGTCATGCGCGAACGGACATCAGCCGACTGGGCGGAAATGCTGCTCGCCTGCGACATCCCGCATACGCCGGCGCACACGCTGACCTCGATCATGGATGATCCGCACCTCAACGCGGTGGGCTTCTTCCAGCCAATCGAGCATCCCTCGGAGGGCCCGGTCGTGTCGATGCGGGTGGCCTCGACCTGGAGTGAAAGTCAACCCACGCCGACGCGCCCTGCACCGCTGCTCGGCGAACACACGCGGGAGATTCTGGCGGAGATCGGGTGTGATGACAGGCACGTGGCGCGACTGATCGCCGAAGGGACTGTGACGCAATCGCCGTCGGAAGAGTAAGGCGGAATTCGCTCGACGTCCTGCATCAGCTCAACAAAAAGCCCGGCACGCCGCCGGGCTTGAAATAGTCCCCAAGGAGAAGAGAGATTGCTCCGGAGGCGACGTCGATGCCTTCAATACTTGGCGACGATCGGGCCGCCGAACTTGTAGTTCACGCCGACGCGAACGACGTGCTCCTGGGTTTTCCAGTCGTACGCGACGTGGAACGGCGGATTTGGCACTGCCGCACCAACATCCGCCGATGCGTTGCCAAGGTCGAGATAAAGATACTCGAGTTTCGCCGACCAGTTCTGCGCAAACGCCCATTCGGCGCCGGCTCCCGCGGTCCAGCCGACCTTGGTCTTGCCGAAGGCCGCCGGATACTGGAAGGCCGCATCGTAAAATGTGTTCGCAGCATAGTCGACATGACCATAAGCAAGACCACCCGTCGCGTAGAGCAGCACGCGATCGGCCGGCGTAAAGCCGGCGCGCAGTCGCGCCGTGCCGAACCACGTGAGATTCTCGCTGGCCTGCAAGAAGCGGCCCGCACCCGGAAATGCTGTTCCGTTGACACGGATGATCGGACTGACGACAGCATCGCCTTTAAGGCCCGAGCCTTGAATGTCGGCCTCAAAGCCCCACACGAATTTTCCTGCCTGCCAGTTGTAGCCGATCTGCCCGCCGCCGATCACACCTTTCGGATTCGGCGACAAAGTGGTCGGCGCGAGGTCTGTGAACTGTGCAGCCGGCAATCCGTTGAAACGCGTATCGGCATTCCCCCAGCCATAGCCGACGTTGCCCCCGATATAGAAGCCCGACCAATCGTAAGCCGGATCGACGATCATCGGTGGCGCCTTGGTGTAGGGCCGCGCGGCGAGATCGGCGGCCGCTGCAGACGCGATGCCAACCAGGGCAAGAGCGGCAGAAAGAAGTATCCTCTTCATCGCAATTCCTTGTCGCTAAATATGCCGGCAACCTGTCGTATGAGGGTCCTGAAAGCCGTGCACCGCCGGACAACACTCACGACGTCCATGCAGACATTGCACCAGTGTTGGTCGACGCACTGTGTTGGTGCGCCTCCCAGTGCTCAGTGTTCGCAAACGCCGCCGTGCCACGCATCATCTGGTCGGATGAGAGCGCCTAAACTATTGCGAGTGTTGCAAAAAAGCTACGGCCCACATCGAACGCAGGCCGTCGCGACAGCAAAGCCCGGCTCCAGCCGGGCTTTCGGATCTGCGCAAAGCGTTCACCCAGAAGCTCAGGCGAGCTCGCGCTCGGCATATGCACCGATCGCTTTGGCCAGATAGTCAGTCAGGCCGGTCGCGTGGGCTTCAAAGGTCGCACGGAAGTCGGGATGTTCTTGATAGATTTCAGCGAGCCGGATGAACCCTTCGCGGCTCGGTATACTGTTCCAACCACGCCCGACCCAGGCGTGCAGCTGTCCTACCAATTCGCACACGGGCGCGGCATCGGGCGGCTGGCCCTCAGTCATGACCCGCGCCAGTGCGATACGGATGGTTTCAGCTTCGGCAAGGTGCCGCTCGAAATCGGCCTTGCCCCATCCTTTCGATTTTATCTTCTCTCGCGCTTGATCGATCTGCGCACGGGCTCCTTCACCGAAGCGGGTTACCAGCCAGGCTTCGTACTCCTGCTGCTTTTCCGGCGAAAAACCTTGGTAGAGGGTTTTGTCGTTCATGTCCGTATCTCCTTCGAGCGCAGCAAGGGTGGCATCAAGCGTGCGCACGAGCCGGCGATAACGCGCGGCTTCACTCACCAGCCGCTTGCGATGGGCGCGGAGGGCCGCAATGCGGTCGAAATCGGCGGCGTCCAGCACCTTGCGGATGTCATCCAAGGGGAAGCCGAGCTCCCGGTGGAACAGAATCTGCTGCAGGCGCAGGAGTTCGTCGCGACCGTAGTAGCGGTATCCGTTCGCTCCCACGCAAGCGGGCTTGAGCAGGCCGATCTCGTCATAGTGATGCAACGCCCGGACCGACACCCCGGACATCATCGCCACCTGCTTCACCGTGTAGACGCTCATGGTCCCTCGCTTTCACGCGACGCACTCGATCAGGGATCACGCCACGTCAGAGTCAAGAGCCGATGGACAGATTACGCAAGCGGGGCTTTGCGGGGAGCCCGCGAAATCGCGGTTGCGCGCTCCGGTGGTCGAAATTCTGAATGAGCATCGCGGCGATCGCACCCTGCACCTCAACCTGATCACACTGGCCAAGGCCGAAACAAATGGTGCAGGAACTTCAGATCGGCGGTACGAGGCGCCAATGCGCAGACCTTCACACCTGAATATCGTAGGAGATGTCGATATCGCAGGCCGCCTGCCCGCCGCGCATCCCGACATTTGCCAGCGGCACCTCCTTCAGCACGACCTTGATGTCGTCGGCGGGAATGCCGAACGGCGCGAGATGCCGCACCATCGCCTTGTAAAGCGTCCGCTTGGTGTCGATCGAGCGACCGACAAACAGGGTGATCTCGATATGGGTGAAGCGGTCGCTGGCCGGCGCCGGAATGAGAAAGTCGTCGGGCGCATGTTCGACAAGGCGAACCACCTTGTCCTCGGGATCGCTTTTTAGCGCCTCGATCACCGCATCATGAATGGCCAGCAGGAACGACCGCTTGCGGTCACCGAGCCACGACCCGCGCACCTCGACAAGGATATCCGGCATGCTGACGCCTCCCCGGAGTCGAGGCTAGCCCCATTCCTTATCGAGGCAATTCGGATATTCCGAATCCCGGCTTCGCCTCGGGCGAAGTCACGCCCCGCATCCGCGCAGGAACAGCGCCGCGCATGAGCGCGCCCGCGCTTCGATGGTCTCGCGCGACGGCAGCGGCTGGTGACCGAACAGTGCGGCGCGCTGCGGCTCGAACACCATCATGCCGAACAGCATGCCGGCGGCTTCATCGACATTGTCGAGCCTGATCAATCCGCGCTGCTGACGCACGCGCAACCATTCGGCCAGCGCGGCAATCGTACGTCGCATGGCTTTCTGATAGAAGGTTTCGCTGATGCTGGGAAATTTGTCGCTCTCCGCCAGCATCATGCGGTACAGGGCGATCACCTCGTCATGCAGCACGAGGTCGGCGCAGACCAATAGCGCCGTCTGTAACGCCACCTCGATGTCCTGGTGTTCACAGGTGCGCAGATTGACCACTGATACGAAGCTGTCGATCCGCGCCGTCACCGTGCCTTCGAACAGCGCCGCCTTTGTGGGAATCAGCCGGTACAGCGTCTTGGTGGAAACGCCGGCACGGCGCGCCACCATCTCCATGCTGGTTGCGGCATAACCGCTGACGGCGAACTGATGTCGCGCGGCATCGAAGATGATGGCGCGGGTCTCCTCATCGGGCCGCGCCTGGGGCCGGCCGCGAAAACGCCGCTCGTCGGCGTCCGCAACGCTCTCTTGTGTGGTCTTCATGTCAATCATCCTCGCATTTATGTGATTGCATGATGATCATCATTCTATTGACAGTCTTGTGATCCTCTATATTTTGGAAAATATCAAGTTTCCTAATTCACTTCAAGCCCCGATCACAACCAATTTATCGTTATTTCACAAGGGGATGAGGTTGGAGGAGCCTACCATGACCCGTCATTCCGCGTCTTTTGAGGTCGACCGCCCGCTTCCGCCCGATGCGGCCGAAGGGCTGCTGCAGCACCCCGCAGCCGATCCGGTCCCGCCCGCCAAGGAACGTCTCAAGGGCGAGGCTGCCCATAACAAGAACGAAGCCTCGTCCACCGCCGCGCCGCCGTCACGAGCCGGCCGCCTCCGCCGTCTGCTGATGGCCGGCGCGGCGGTTGCCGTGCTCGCGGGCGCCGCCTGGTACGGCTTCGATTACTGGACCGGCGGACGTTTTCAGGTGTCGACCGACGATGCCTATGTGAAGGCCGACAACACCACCATCGCGCCGAAAGTCTCCGGTTACCTGCGCGAAGTGCTGGTCGGCGACAATGAACGCGTCGCCCCCGGACAGGTGCTGGCGCGGATTGATGAACGCGACTTCAAGGTCGCCCTCGACCAGGCCAAGGCCGATGTCGCCGCCGCTCGCGCCGCGATTGTCAGCAAGGAGGCCCAGCTCGATGCCCAGCAAGCGGTGATCGACGCCGCACGCGCCACCATCGACGTCGACAAGGCCAACGTCACGTTCGCCCAGCAGGAAAATACCCGCTATTCCGATCTGGCCAAAACCGGCTTCGGCAGCGTGCAG
>BFBZ01000119.1_pt7 | contig 17634 bp, 3 predicted proteins | sample 1888401 | NCBI WGS metagenome assembly BFBZ01 (sample SAMD00112614, study PRJDB3348) | symbiont metagenome | host: Chara braunii | reverse complement strand
CGCAGGATCGCAGGCCGATGCGGTTCAGGGAGATCTATCTCGGGCACGTGACCGAGGCCGATTTCCGCAAGAATGCGCGCGGCGAACTCGGCACCAGGACCGCGACCCTCGATCGGCACGGGATCCAAAAGCTGCGATCAAATTGGATCTACATGATCGAGTGAGGCAAGCGTAGCCACCGCCGCCTTGGCGACCCGCACATATTCCGGATCGGATTCGATTCCGATGCTAGCATAGCCGACCGCATTCGCGGCGGCGAGTGTTGAGGCTGAGCCAGCGAAAGGATCGAGGATCACCCCTTCACCCAACGGCAAGGCCGCGCGTACGACTTGGCGCAGAAACGCCTGTGGCTTGAGAGATGGGTGCGGCGCGATCTTGCGCTCTGCCTTCGACGTTGGGCTCGATCGGATCACGTCGCCGAACGGCCGGTCTGAGGACGGTCGACGAAAGCCGCCGGTCCGCCATGTCCGCAGATTATCTTGCACTCGGCCCTCGATCGGCCGGCGTAGCACCACCCACGGCTCCCACATCGAGCGCGGCATTACGCTCACCCCATCGAACTCGTGATGCGCGTTTTTCGGCCGATCGCCGCCGCGCATCGTCATCACTAAGCGCACGATAGTGCCGCGCAGCTCGAGCCCGCCATCGACCATCGCGTTTGCGACAATGTGTGCCAGCAAAGGGTTACTTGCGATCACGATATTGGCACCGGGCACCGTCACGCGGCCGAGTAGGACCGCGAGCCGCTTGAAGAAGATGCCGAGCGCCGATTTATCGTCGTCGTCGAGTACAGTGAAGCGGGGCAATGGCGATCGCTTGTGGCCATCGAAGGAGGGCGGAATTCGCCAAACGCCACCGGTTCCGCGCCGCAGCTTGCCCTGCTCCTTCTCCGAATACTCCACCAGCCCATACGGCGGATCGGTAACAACGGCGTGGATCGACGCGGGCGGCTGGCGCTCCAGCCACGCAAAGCAATCGTCGTGGAACAGCTGGGCCTTCCCGATACGCGCGGTCGGCTCGGTTTGCGTGGATTTGGCTGCGGCATAGCCATTTCGCCGCAGCCGATAGCGGCCGCGTCCAGTGCGCTCGAACAAGTCGGGCGCGTTTAAATTGAGATAGGAACGTACTGAAGAGGACGGAACGTCGCCCAGGCGCTGGCGTACGAAGGCGTTGATGTCGGAGACCGTAGCATCGGTGCCGAGCGTCGATAGGTAGTCGAGGATCGTATCCCGAATCTCCCCGCGCAAATGCAACATGAGCCGGCCGATGGAAGGAAAGACGTCTAGACGTCTTTTGCAGTGTCTGAGTCGGCATATGCTGTCAACGTCAATTCGAGGCTATCCCCGCTTGTCCGCCCAGGGTGCCTTGAGCCCGCCGCTCACGCCGCCCGACGGACCTCATCCGCAAGCGCGCGATAGGACAGCGCCTCCGCGAGGTGCATGCGGCCCACTTTGTCGGCGCCGTCGAGGTCGGCCAGTGTGCGGGCGACCCGCAGCACGCGATGATAGCCGCGCGCGGAGAGCCGCATGGCGTCGGCGGCGTCGCGCAGCAGCGTAAGCCCGGCGGCGTCCGGCTTCGCCACGCCTTCCAGGACCGCGCCGTGCGCGGCAGCATTGGTGCGGATGTGTGGCAGGCCGATCGCGGCATAGCGCGCGATCTGGATCGCGCGTGCATGCGCGACGCGCTCGGCGACCTCACGGCTGCCTTCGGCGGGCGCTGGCAGGATCAGGTCGGCGGCGGTCACAGCGGGCACCTCGATGGTGAGGTCGATGCGATCGATGAGCGGACCCGAGAGACGCCCCTGGTAGTCGGCGGCGCAGCGGTCGTTCGAGCCCCGCTTGCACATGAAGCCTGGCTCGGAGGCGCGACCGCAGCGGCAGGGGTTCATCGCGGCGACCAGCATGAAGCTGTCTCTTATACACATCTAGATGTGTATAAGAGACAGCGATAGGACAGCGCCTCCGCGAGGTGCATGCGGCCCACTTTGTCGGCGCCGTCGAGGTCGGCCAGTGTGCGGGCGACCCGCAGCACGCGATGATAGCCGCGCGCGGAGAGCCGCATGGCGTCGGCGGCGTCGCGCAGCAGCGTAAGCCCGGCGGCGTCCGGCTTCGCCACGCCTTCCAGGACCGCGCCGTGCGCGGCAGCATTGGTGCGGATGTGTGGCAGGCCGATCGCGGCATAGCGCGCGATCTGGATCGCGCGTGCATGCGCGACGCGCTCGGCGACCTCACGGCTGCCTTCGGCGGGCGCTGGCAGGATCAGGTCGGCGGCGGTCACAGCGGGCACCTCGATGGTGAGGTCGATGCGATCGATGAGCGGACCCGAGAGACGCCCCTGGTAGTCGGCGGCGCAGCGGTCGTTCGAGCCCCGCTTGCACATGAAGCCTGGCTCGGAGGCGCGACCGCAGCGGCAGGGGTTCATCGCGGCGACCAGCATGAAGCTGTCTCTTATACACATCTAGATGTGTATAAGAGACAGCGATAGGACAGCGCCTCCGCGAGGTGCATGCGGCCCACTTTGTCGGCGCCGTCGAGGTCGGCCAGTGTGCGGGCGACCCGCAGCACGCGATGATAGCCGCGCGCGGAGAGCCGCATGGCGTCGGCGGCGTCGCGCAGCAGCGTAAGCCCGGCGGCGTCCGGCTTCGCCACGCCTTCCAGGACCGCGCCGTGCGCGGCAGCATTGGTGCGGATGTGTGGCAGGCCGATCGCGGCATAGCGCGCGATCTGGATCGCGCGTGCATGCGCGACGCGCTCGGCGACCTCACGGCTGCCTTCGGCGGGCGCTGGCAGGATCAGGTCGGCGGCGGTCACAGCGGGCACCTCGATGGTGAGGTCGATGCGATCGATGAGCGGACCCGAGAGACGCCCCTGGTAGTCGGCGGCGCAGCGGTCGTTCGAGCCCCGCTTGCACATGAAGCCTGGCTCGGAGGCGCGACCGCAGCGGCAGGGGTTCATCGCGGCGACCAGCATGAAGCTGTCTCTTATACACATCTAGATGTGTATAAGAGACAGCGATAGGACAGCGCCTCCGCGAGGTGCATGCGGCCCACTTTGTCGGCGCCGTCGAGGTCGGCCAGTGTGCGGGCGACCCGCAGCACGCGATGATAGCCGCGCGCGGAGAGCCGCATGGCGTCGGCGGCGTCGCGCAGCAGCGTAAGCCCGGCGGCGTCCGGCTTCGCCACGCCTTCCAGGACCGCGCCGTGCGCGGCAGCATTGGTGCGGATGTGTGGCAGGCCGATCGCGGCATAGCGCGCGATCTGGATCGCGCGTGCATGCGCGACGCGCTCGGCGACCTCACGGCTGCCTTCGGCGGGCGCTGGCAGGATCAGGTCGGCGGCGGTCACAGCGGGCACCTCGATGGTGAGGTCGATGCGATCGATGAGCGGACCCGAGAGACGCCCCTGGTAGTCGGCGGCGCAGCGGTCGTTCGAGCCCCGCTTGCACATGAAGCCTGGCTCGGAGGCGCGACCGCAGCGGCAGGGGTTCATCGCGGCGACCAGCATGAAGCTGTCTCTTATACACATCTAGATGTGTATAAGAGACAGCGATAGGACAGCGCCTCCGCGAGGTGCATGCGGCCCACTTTGTCGGCGCCGTCGAGGTCGGCCAGTGTGCGGGCGACCCGCAGCACGCGATGATAGCCGCGCGCGGAGAGCCGCATGGCGTCGGCGGCGTCGCGCAGCAGCGTAAGCCCGGCGGCGTCCGGCTTCGCCACGCCTTCCAGGACCGCGCCGTGCGCGGCAGCATTGGTGCGGATGTGTGGCAGGCCGATCGCGGCATAGCGCGCGATCTGGATCGCGCGTGCATGCGCGACGCGCTCGGCGACCTCACGGCTGCCTTCGGCGGGCGCTGGCAGGATCAGGTCGGCGGCGGTCACAGCGGGCACCTCGATGGTGAGGTCGATGCGATCGATGAGCGGACCCGAGAGACGCCCCTGGTAGTCGGCGGCGCAGCGGTCGTTCGAGCCCCGCTTGCACATGAAGCCTGGCTCGGAGGCGCGACCGCAGCGGCAGGGGTTCATCGCGGCGACCAGCATGAAGCTGTCTCTTATACACATCTAGATGTGTATAAGAGACAGCGATAGGACAGCGCCTCCGCGAGGTGCATGCGGCCCACTTTGTCGGCGCCGTCGAGGTCGGCCAGTGTGCGGGCGACCCGCAGCACGCGATGATAGCCGCGCGCGGAGAGCCGCATGGCGTCGGCGGCGTCGCGCAGCAGCGTAAGCCCGGCGGCGTCCGGCTTCGCCACGCCTTCCAGGACCGCGCCGTGCGCGGCAGCATTGGTGCGGATGTGTGGCAGGCCGATCGCGGCATAGCGCGCGATCTGGATCGCGCGTGCATGCGCGACGCGCTCGGCGACCTCACGGCTGCCTTCGGCGGGCGCTGGCAGGATCAGGTCGGCGGCGGTCACAGCGGGCACCTCGATGGTGAGGTCGATGCGATCGATGAGCGGACCCGAGAGACGCCCCTGGTAGTCGGCGGCGCAGCGGTCGTTCGAGCCCCGCTTGCACATGAAGCCTGGCTCGGAGGCGCGACCGCAGCGGCAGGGGTTCATCGCGGCGACCAGCATGAAGCTGTCTCTTATACACATCTAGATGTGTATAAGAGACAGCGATAGGACAGCGCCTCCGCGAGGTGCATGCGGCCCACTTTGTCGGCGCCGTCGAGGTCGGCCAGTGTGCGGGCGACCCGCAGCACGCGATGATAGCCGCGCGCGGAGAGCCGCATGGCGTCGGCGGCGTCGCGCAGCAGCGTAAGCCCGGCGGCGTCCGGCTTCGCCACGCCTTCCAGGACCGCGCCGTGCGCGGCAGCATTGGTGCGGATGTGTGGCAGGCCGATCGCGGCATAGCGCGCGATCTGGATCGCGCGTGCATGCGCGACGCGCTCGGCGACCTCACGGCTGCCTTCGGCGGGCGCTGGCAGGATCAGGTCGGCGGCGGTCACAGCGGGCACCTCGATGGTGAGGTCGATGCGATCGATGAGCGGACCCGAGAGACGCCCCTGGTAGTCGGCGGCGCAGCGGTCGTTCGAGCCCCGCTTGCACATGAAGCCTGGCTCGGAGGCGCGACCGCAGCGGCAGGGGTTCATCGCGGCGACCAGCATGAAGCTGTCTCTTATACACATCTAGATGTGTATAAGAGACAGCGATAGGACAGCGCCTCCGCGAGGTGCATGCGGCCCACTTTGTCGGCGCCGTCGAGGTCGGCCAGTGTGCGGGCGACCCGCAGCACGCGATGATAGCCGCGCGCGGAGAGCCGCATGGCGTCGGCGGCGTCGCGCAGCAGCGTAAGCCCGGCGGCGTCCGGCTTCGCCACGCCTTCCAGGACCGCGCCGTGCGCGGCAGCATTGGTGCGGATGTGTGGCAGGCCGATCGCGGCATAGCGCGCGATCTGGATCGCGCGTGCATGCGCGACGCGCTCGGCGACCTCACGGCTGCCTTCGGCGGGCGCTGGCAGGATCAGGTCGGCGGCGGTCACAGCGGGCACCTCGATGGTGAGGTCGATGCGATCGATGAGCGGACCCGAGAGACGCCCCTGGTAGTCGGCGGCGCAGCGGTCGTTCGAGCCCCGCTTGCACATGAAGCCTGGCTCGGAGGCGCGACCGCAGCGGCAGGGGTTCATCGCGGCGACCAGCATGAAGCTGTCTCTTATACACATCTAGATGTGTATAAGAGACAGCGATAGGACAGCGCCTCCGCGAGGTGCATGCGGCCCACTTTGTCGGCGCCGTCGAGGTCGGCCAGTGTGCGGGCGACCCGCAGCACGCGATGATAGCCGCGCGCGGAGAGCCGCATGGCGTCGGCGGCGTCGCGCAGCAGCGTAAGCCCGGCGGCGTCCGGCTTCGCCACGCCTTCCAGGACCGCGCCGTGCGCGGCAGCATTGGTGCGGATGTGTGGCAGGCCGATCGCGGCATAGCGCGCGATCTGGATCGCGCGTGCATGCGCGACGCGCTCGGCGACCTCACGGCTGCCTTCGGCGGGCGCTGGCAGGATCAGGTCGGCGGCGGTCACAGCGGGCACCTCGATGGTGAGGTCGATGCGATCGATGAGCGGACCCGAGAGACGCCCCTGGTAGTCGGCGGCGCAGCGGTCGTTCGAGCCCCGCTTGCACATGAAGCCTGGCTCGGAGGCGCGACCGCAGCGGCAGGGGTTCATCGCGGCGACCAGCATGAAGCTGTCTCTTATACACATCTAGATGTGTATAAGAGACAGCGATAGGACAGCGCCTCCGCGAGGTGCATGCGGCCCACTTTGTCGGCGCCGTCGAGGTCGGCCAGTGTGCGGGCGACCCGCAGCACGCGATGATAGCCGCGCGCGGAGAGCCGCATGGCGTCGGCGGCGTCGCGCAGCAGCGTAAGCCCGGCGGCGTCCGGCTTCGCCACGCCTTCCAGGACCGCGCCGTGCGCGGCAGCATTGGTGCGGATGTGTGGCAGGCCGATCGCGGCATAGCGCGCGATCTGGATCGCGCGTGCATGCGCGACGCGCTCGGCGACCTCACGGCTGCCTTCGGCGGGCGCTGGCAGGATCAGGTCGGCGGCGGTCACAGCGGGCACCTCGATGGTGAGGTCGATGCGATCGATGAGCGGACCCGAGAGACGCCCCTGGTAGTCGGCGGCGCAGCGGTCGTTCGAGCCCCGCTTGCACATGAAGCCTGGCTCGGAGGCGCGACCGCAGCGGCAGGGGTTCATCGCGGCGACCAGCATGAAGCTGTCTCTTATACACATCTAGATGTGTATAAGAGACAGCGATAGGACAGCGCCTCCGCGAGGTGCATGCGGCCCACTTTGTCGGCGCCGTCGAGGTCGGCCAGTGTGCGGGCGACCCGCAGCACGCGATGATAGCCGCGCGCGGAGAGCCGCATGGCGTCGGCGGCGTCGCGCAGCAGCGTAAGCCCGGCGGCGTCCGGCTTCGCCACGCCTTCCAGGACCGCGCCGTGCGCGGCAGCATTGGTGCGGATGTGTGGCAGGCCGATCGCGGCATAGCGCGCGATCTGGATCGCGCGTGCATGCGCGACGCGCTCGGCGACCTCACGGCTGCCTTCGGCGGGCGCTGGCAGGATCAGGTCGGCGGCGGTCACAGCGGGCACCTCGATGGTGAGGTCGATGCGATCGATGAGCGGACCCGAGAGACGCCCCTGGTAGTCGGCGGCGCAGCGGTCGTTCGAGCCCCGCTTGCACATGAAGCCTGGCTCGGAGGCGCGACCGCAGCGGCAGGGGTTCATCGCGGCGACCAGCATGAAGCTGTCTCTTATACACATCTAGATGTGTATAAGAGACAGCGATAGGACAGCGCCTCCGCGAGGTGCATGCGGCCCACTTTGTCGGCGCCGTCGAGGTCGGCCAGTGTGCGGGCGACCCGCAGCACGCGATGATAGCCGCGCGCGGAGAGCCGCATGGCGTCGGCGGCGTCGCGCAGCAGCGTAAGCCCGGCGGCGTCCGGCTTCGCCACGCCTTCCAGGACCGCGCCGTGCGCGGCAGCATTGGTGCGGATGTGTGGCAGGCCGATCGCGGCATAGCGCGCGATCTGGATCGCGCGTGCATGCGCGACGCGCTCGGCGACCTCACGGCTGCCTTCGGCGGGCGCTGGCAGGATCAGGTCGGCGGCGGTCACAGCGGGCACCTCGATGGTGAGGTCGATGCGATCGATGAGCGGACCCGAGAGACGCCCCTGGTAGTCGGCGGCGCAGCGGTCGTTCGAGCCCCGCTTGCACATGAAGCCTGGCTCGGAGGCGCGACCGCAGCGGCAGGGGTTCATCGCGGCGACCAGCATGAAGCTGTCTCTTATACACATCTAGATGTGTATAAGAGACAGCGATAGGACAGCGCCTCCGCGAGGTGCATGCGGCCCACTTTGTCGGCGCCGTCGAGGTCGGCCAGTGTGCGGGCGACCCGCAGCACGCGATGATAGCCGCGCGCGGAGAGCCGCATGGCGTCGGCGGCGTCGCGCAGCAGCGTAAGCCCGGCGGCGTCCGGCTTCGCCACGCCTTCCAGGACCGCGCCGTGCGCGGCAGCATTGGTGCGGATGTGTGGCAGGCCGATCGCGGCATAGCGCGCGATCTGGATCGCGCGTGCATGCGCGACGCGCTCGGCGACCTCACGGCTGCCTTCGGCGGGCGCTGGCAGGATCAGGTCGGCGGCGGTCACAGCGGGCACCTCGATGGTGAGGTCGATGCGATCGATGAGCGGACCCGAGAGACGCCCCTGGTAGTCGGCGGCGCAGCGGTCGTTCGAGCCCCGCTTGCACATGAAGCCTGGCTCGGAGGCGCGACCGCAGCGGCAGGGGTTCATCGCGGCGACCAGCATGAAGCTGTCTCTTATACACATCTAGATGTGTATAAGAGACAGCGATAGGACAGCGCCTCCGCGAGGTGCATGCGGCCCACTTTGTCGGCGCCGTCGAGGTCGGCCAGTGTGCGGGCGACCCGCAGCACGCGATGATAGCCGCGCGCGGAGAGCCGCATGGCGTCGGCGGCGTCGCGCAGCAGCGTAAGCCCGGCGGCGTCCGGCTTCGCCACGCCTTCCAGGACCGCGCCGTGCGCGGCAGCATTGGTGCGGATGTGTGGCAGGCCGATCGCGGCATAGCGCGCGATCTGGATCGCGCGTGCATGCGCGACGCGCTCGGCGACCTCACGGCTGCCTTCGGCGGGCGCTGGCAGGATCAGGTCGGCGGCGGTCACAGCGGGCACCTCGATGGTGAGGTCGATGCGATCGATGAGCGGACCCGAGAGACGCCCCTGGTAGTCGGCGGCGCAGCGGTCGTTCGAGCCCCGCTTGCACATGAAGCCTGGCTCGGAGGCGCGACCGCAGCGGCAGGGGTTCATCGCGGCGACCAGCATGAAGCTGTCTCTTATACACATCTAGATGTGTATAAGAGACAGCGATAGGACAGCGCCTCCGCGAGGTGCATGCGGCCCACTTTGTCGGCGCCGTCGAGGTCGGCCAGTGTGCGGGCGACCCGCAGCACGCGATGATAGCCGCGCGCGGAGAGCCGCATGGCGTCGGCGGCGTCGCGCAGCAGCGTAAGCCCGGCGGCGTCCGGCTTCGCCACGCCTTCCAGGACCGCGCCGTGCGCGGCAGCATTGGTGCGGATGTGTGGCAGGCCGATCGCGGCATAGCGCGCGATCTGGATCGCGCGTGCATGCGCGACGCGCTCGGCGACCTCACGGCTGCCTTCGGCGGGCGCTGGCAGGATCAGGTCGGCGGCGGTCACAGCGGGCACCTCGATGGTGAGGTCGATGCGATCGATGAGCGGACCCGAGAGACGCCCCTGGTAGTCGGCGGCGCAGCGGTCGTTCGAGCCCCGCTTGCACATGAAGCCTGGCTCGGAGGCGCGACCGCAGCGGCAGGGGTTCATCGCGGCGACCAGCATGAAGCTGTCTCTTATACACATCTAGATGTGTATAAGAGACAGCGATAGGACAGCGCCTCCGCGAGGTGCATGCGGCCCACTTTGTCGGCGCCGTCGAGGTCGGCCAGTGTGCGGGCGACCCGCAGCACGCGATGATAGCCGCGCGCGGAGAGCCGCATGGCGTCGGCGGCGTCGCGCAGCAGCGTAAGCCCGGCGGCGTCCGGCTTCGCCACGCCTTCCAGGACCGCGCCGTGCGCGGCAGCATTGGTGCGGATGTGTGGCAGGCCGATCGCGGCATAGCGCGCGATCTGGATCGCGCGTGCATGCGCGACGCGCTCGGCGACCTCACGGCTGCCTTCGGCGGGCGCTGGCAGGATCAGGTCGGCGGCGGTCACAGCGGGCACCTCGATGGTGAGGTCGATGCGATCGATGAGCGGACCCGAGAGACGCCCCTGGTAGTCGGCGGCGCAGCGGTCGTTCGAGCCCCGCTTGCACATGAAGCCTGGCTCGGAGGCGCGACCGCAGCGGCAGGGGTTCATCGCGGCGACCAGCATGAAGCTGTCTCTTATACACATCTAGATGTGTATAAGAGACAGCGATAGGACAGCGCCTCCGCGAGGTGCATGCGGCCCACTTTGTCGGCGCCGTCGAGGTCGGCCAGTGTGCGGGCGACCCGCAGCACGCGATGATAGCCGCGCGCGGAGAGCCGCATGGCGTCGGCGGCGTCGCGCAGCAGCGTAAGCCCGGCGGCGTCCGGCTTCGCCACGCCTTCCAGGACCGCGCCGTGCGCGGCAGCATTGGTGCGGATGTGTGGCAGGCCGATCGCGGCATAGCGCGCGATCTGGATCGCGCGTGCATGCGCGACGCGCTCGGCGACCTCACGGCTGCCTTCGGCGGGCGCTGGCAGGATCAGGTCGGCGGCGGTCACAGCGGGCACCTCGATGGTGAGGTCGATGCGATCGATGAGCGGACCCGAGAGACGCCCCTGGTAGTCGGCGGCGCAGCGGTCGTTCGAGCCCCGCTTGCACATGAAGCCTGGCTCGGAGGCGCGACCGCAGCGGCAGGGGTTCATCGCGGCGACCAGCATGAAGCTGTCTCTTATACACATCTAGATGTGTATAAGAGACAGCGATAGGACAGCGCCTCCGCGAGGTGCATGCGGCCCACTTTGTCGGCGCCGTCGAGGTCGGCCAGTGTGCGGGCGACCCGCAGCACGCGATGATAGCCGCGCGCGGAGAGCCGCATGGCGTCGGCGGCGTCGCGCAGCAGCGTAAGCCCGGCGGCGTCCGGCTTCGCCACGCCTTCCAGGACCGCGCCGTGCGCGGCAGCATTGGTGCGGATGTGTGGCAGGCCGATCGCGGCATAGCGCGCGATCTGGATCGCGCGTGCATGCGCGACGCGCTCGGCGACCTCACGGCTGCCTTCGGCGGGCGCTGGCAGGATCAGGTCGGCGGCGGTCACAGCGGGCACCTCGATGGTGAGGTCGATGCGATCGATGAGCGGACCCGAGAGACGCCCCTGGTAGTCGGCGGCGCAGCGGTCGTTCGAGCCCCGCTTGCACATGAAGCCTGGCTCGGAGGCGCGACCGCAGCGGCAGGGGTTCATCGCGGCGACCAGCATGAAGCTGTCTCTTATACACATCTAGATGTGTATAAGAGACAGCGATAGGACAGCGCCTCCGCGAGGTGCATGCGGCCCACTTTGTCGGCGCCGTCGAGGTCGGCCAGTGTGCGGGCGACCCGCAGCACGCGATGATAGCCGCGCGCGGAGAGCCGCATGGCGTCGGCGGCGTCGCGCAGCAGCGTAAGCCCGGCGGCGTCCGGCTTCGCCACGCCTTCCAGGACCGCGCCGTGCGCGGCAGCATTGGTGCGGATGTGTGGCAGGCCGATCGCGGCATAGCGCGCGATCTGGATCGCGCGTGCATGCGCGACGCGCTCGGCGACCTCACGGCTGCCTTCGGCGGGCGCTGGCAGGATCAGGTCGGCGGCGGTCACAGCGGGCACCTCGATGGTGAGGTCGATGCGATCGATGAGCGGACCCGAGAGACGCCCCTGGTAGTCGGCGGCGCAGCGGTCGTTCGAGCCCCGCTTGCACATGAAGCCTGGCTCGGAGGCGCGACCGCAGCGGCAGGGGTTCATCGCGGCGACCAGCATGAAGCTGTCTCTTATACACATCTAGATGTGTATAAGAGACAGCGATAGGACAGCGCCTCCGCGAGGTGCATGCGGCCCACTTTGTCGGCGCCGTCGAGGTCGGCCAGTGTGCGGGCGACCCGCAGCACGCGATGATAGCCGCGCGCGGAGAGCCGCATGGCGTCGGCGGCGTCGCGCAGCAGCGTAAGCCCGGCGGCGTCCGGCTTCGCCACGCCTTCCAGGACCGCGCCGTGCGCGGCAGCATTGGTGCGGATGTGTGGCAGGCCGATCGCGGCATAGCGCGCGATCTGGATCGCGCGTGCATGCGCGACGCGCTCGGCGACCTCACGGCTGCCTTCGGCGGGCGCTGGCAGGATCAGGTCGGCGGCGGTCACAGCGGGCACCTCGATGGTGAGGTCGATGCGATCGATGAGCGGACCCGAGAGACGCCCCTGGTAGTCGGCGGCGCAGCGGTCGTTCGAGCCCCGCTTGCACATGAAGCCTGGCTCGGAGGCGCGACCGCAGCGGCAGGGGTTCATCGCGGCGACCAGCATGAAGCTGTCTCTTATACACATCTAGATGTGTATAAGAGACAGCGATAGGACAGCGCCTCCGCGAGGTGCATGCGGCCCACTTTGTCGGCGCCGTCGAGGTCGGCCAGTGTGCGGGCGACCCGCAGCACGCGATGATAGCCGCGCGCGGAGAGCCGCATGGCGTCGGCGGCGTCGCGCAGCAGCGTAAGCCCGGCGGCGTCCGGCTTCGCCACGCCTTCCAGGACCGCGCCGTGCGCGGCAGCATTGGTGCGGATGTGTGGCAGGCCGATCGCGGCATAGCGCGCGATCTGGATCGCGCGTGCATGCGCGACGCGCTCGGCGACCTCACGGCTGCCTTCGGCGGGCGCTGGCAGGATCAGGTCGGCGGCGGTCACAGCGGGCACCTCGATGGTGAGGTCGATGCGATCGATGAGCGGACCCGAGAGACGCCCCTGGTAGTCGGCGGCGCAGCGGTCGTTCGAGCCCCGCTTGCACATGAAGCCTGGCTCGGAGGCGCGACCGCAGCGGCAGGGGTTCATCGCGGCGACCAGCATGAAGCTGTCTCTTATACACATCTAGATGTGTATAAGAGACAGCGATAGGACAGCGCCTCCGCGAGGTGCATGCGGCCCACTTTGTCGGCGCCGTCGAGGTCGGCCAGTGTGCGGGCGACCCGCAGCACGCGATGATAGCCGCGCGCGGAGAGCCGCATGGCGTCGGCGGCGTCGCGCAGCAGCGTAAGCCCGGCGGCGTCCGGCTTCGCCACGCCTTCCAGGACCGCGCCGTGCGCGGCAGCATTGGTGCGGATGTGTGGCAGGCCGATCGCGGCATAGCGCGCGATCTGGATCGCGCGTGCATGCGCGACGCGCTCGGCGACCTCACGGCTGCCTTCGGCGGGCGCTGGCAGGATCAGGTCGGCGGCGGTCACAGCGGGCACCTCGATGGTGAGGTCGATGCGATCGATGAGCGGACCCGAGAGACGCCCCTGGTAGTCGGCGGCGCAGCGGTCGTTCGAGCCCCGCTTGCACATGAAGCCTGGCTCGGAGGCGCGACCGCAGCGGCAGGGGTTCATCGCGGCGACCAGCATGAAGCTGTCTCTTATACACATCTAGATGTGTATAAGAGACAGCGATAGGACAGCGCCTCCGCGAGGTGCATGCGGCCCACTTTGTCGGCGCCGTCGAGGTCGGCCAGTGTGCGGGCGACCCGCAGCACGCGATGATAGCCGCGCGCGGAGAGCCGCATGGCGTCGGCGGCGTCGCGCAGCAGCGTAAGCCCGGCGGCGTCCGGCTTCGCCACGCCTTCCAGGACCGCGCCGTGCGCGGCAGCATTGGTGCGGATGTGTGGCAGGCCGATCGCGGCATAGCGCGCGATCTGGATCGCGCGTGCATGCGCGACGCGCTCGGCGACCTCACGGCTGCCTTCGGCGGGCGCTGGCAGGATCAGGTCGGCGGCGGTCACAGCGGGCACCTCGATGGTGAGGTCGATGCGATCGATGAGCGGACCCGAGAGACGCCCCTGGTAGTCGGCGGCGCAGCGGTCGTTCGAGCCCCGCTTGCACATGAAGCCTGGCTCGGAGGCGCGACCGCAGCGGCAGGGGTTCATCGCGGCGACCAGCATGAAGCTGTCTCTTATACACATCTAGATGTGTATAAGAGACAGCGATAGGACAGCGCCTCCGCGAGGTGCATGCGGCCCACTTTGTCGGCGCCGTCGAGGTCGGCCAGTGTGCGGGCGACCCGCAGCACGCGATGATAGCCGCGCGCGGAGAGCCGCATGGCGTCGGCGGCGTCGCGCAGCAGCGTAAGCCCGGCGGCGTCCGGCTTCGCCACGCCTTCCAGGACCGCGCCGTGCGCGGCAGCATTGGTGCGGATGTGTGGCAGGCCGATCGCGGCATAGCGCGCGATCTGGATCGCGCGTGCATGCGCGACGCGCTCGGCGACCTCACGGCTGCCTTCGGCGGGCGCTGGCAGGATCAGGTCGGCGGCGGTCACAGCGGGCACCTCGATGGTGAGGTCGATGCGATCGATGAGCGGACCCGAGAGACGCCCCTGGTAGTCGGCGGCGCAGCGGTCGTTCGAGCCCCGCTTGCACATGAAGCCTGGCTCGGAGGCGCGACCGCAGCGGCAGGGGTTCATCGCGGCGACCAGCATGAAGCTGTCTCTTATACACATCTAGATGTGTATAAGAGACAGCGATAGGACAGCGCCTCCGCGAGGTGCATGCGGCCCACTTTGTCGGCGCCGTCGAGGTCGGCCAGTGTGCGGGCGACCCGCAGCACGCGATGATAGCCGCGCGCGGAGAGCCGCATGGCGTCGGCGGCGTCGCGCAGCAGCGTAAGCCCGGCGGCGTCCGGCTTCGCCACGCCTTCCAGGACCGCGCCGTGCGCGGCAGCATTGGTGCGGATGTGTGGCAGGCCGATCGCGGCATAGCGCGCGATCTGGATCGCGCGTGCATGCGCGACGCGCTCGGCGACCTCACGGCTGCCTTCGGCGGGCGCTGGCAGGATCAGGTCGGCGGCGGTCACAGCGGGCACCTCGATGGTGAGGTCGATGCGATCGATGAGCGGACCCGAGAGACGCCCCTGGTAGTCGGCGGCGCAGCGGTCGTTCGAGCCCCGCTTGCACATGAAGCCTGGCTCGGAGGCGCGACCGCAGCGGCAGGGGTTCATCGCGGCGACCAGCATGAAGCTGTCTCTTATACACATCTAGATGTGTATAAGAGACAGCGATAGGACAGCGCCTCCGCGAGGTGCATGCGGCCCACTTTGTCGGCGCCGTCGAGGTCGGCCAGTGTGCGGGCGACCCGCAGCACGCGATGATAGCCGCGCGCGGAGAGCCGCATGGCGTCGGCGGCGTCGCGCAGCAGCGTAAGCCCGGCGGCGTCCGGCTTCGCCACGCCTTCCAGGACCGCGCCGTGCGCGGCAGCATTGGTGCGGATGTGTGGCAGGCCGATCGCGGCATAGCGCGCGATCTGGATCGCGCGTGCATGCGCGACGCGCTCGGCGACCTCACGGCTGCCTTCGGCGGGCGCTGGCAGGATCAGGTCGGCGGCGGTCACAGCGGGCACCTCGATGGTGAGGTCGATGCGATCGATGAGCGGACCCGAGAGACGCCCCTGGTAGTCGGCGGCGCAGCGGTCGTTCGAGCCCCGCTTGCACATGAAGCCTGGCTCGGAGGCGCGACCGCAGCGGCAGGGGTTCATCGCGGCGACCAGCATGAAGCTGTCTCTTATACACATCTAGATGTGTATAAGAGACAGCGATAGGACAGCGCCTCCGCGAGGTGCATGCGGCCCACTTTGTCGGCGCCGTCGAGGTCGGCCAGTGTGCGGGCGACCCGCAGCACGCGATGATAGCCGCGCGCGGAGAGCCGCATGGCGTCGGCGGCGTCGCGCAGCAGCGTAAGCCCGGCGGCGTCCGGCTTCGCCACGCCTTCCAGGACCGCGCCGTGCGCGGCAGCATTGGTGCGGATGTGTGGCAGGCCGATCGCGGCATAGCGCGCGATCTGGATCGCGCGTGCATGCGCGACGCGCTCGGCGACCTCACGGCTGCCTTCGGCGGGCGCTGGCAGGATCAGGTCGGCGGCGGTCACAGCGGGCACCTCGATGGTGAGGTCGATGCGATCGATGAGCGGACCCGAGAGACGCCCCTGGTAGTCGGCGGCGCAGCGGTCGTTCGAGCCCCGCTTGCACATGAAGCCTGGCTCGGAGGCGCGACCGCAGCGGCAGGGGTTCATCGCGGCGACCAGCATGAAGCTGTCTCTTATACACATCTAGATGTGTATAAGAGACAGCGATAGGACAGCGCCTCCGCGAGGTGCATGCGGCCCACTTTGTCGGCGCCGTCGAGGTCGGCCAGTGTGCGGGCGACCCGCAGCACGCGATGATAGCCGCGCGCGGAGAGCCGCATGGCGTCGGCGGCGTCGCGCAGCAGCGTAAGCCCGGCGGCGTCCGGCTTCGCCACGCCTTCCAGGACCGCGCCGTGCGCGGCAGCATTGGTGCGGATGTGTGGCAGGCCGATCGCGGCATAGCGCGCGATCTGGATCGCGCGTGCATGCGCGACGCGCTCGGCGACCTCACGGCTGCCTTCGGCGGGCGCTGGCAGGATCAGGTCGGCGGCGGTCACAGCGGGCACCTCGATGGTGAGGTCGATGCGATCGATGAGCGGACCCGAGAGACGCCCCTGGTAGTCGGCGGCGCAGCGGTCGTTCGAGCCCCGCTTGCACATGAAGCCTGGCTCGGAGGCGCGACCGCAGCGGCAGGGGTTCATCGCGGCGACCAGCATGAAGCTGTCTCTTATACACATCTAGATGTGTATAAGAGACAGCGATAGGACAGCGCCTCCGCGAGGTGCATGCGGCCCACTTTGTCGGCGCCGTCGAGGTCGGCCAGTGTGCGGGCGACCCGCAGCACGCGATGATAGCCGCGCGCGGAGAGCCGCATGGCGTCGGCGGCGTCGCGCAGCAGCGTAAGCCCGGCGGCGTCCGGCTTCGCCACGCCTTCCAGGACCGCGCCGTGCGCGGCAGCATTGGTGCGGATGTGTGGCAGGCCGATCGCGGCATAGCGCGCGATCTGGATCGCGCGTGCATGCGCGACGCGCTCGGCGACCTCACGGCTGCCTTCGGCGGGCGCTGGCAGGATCAGGTCGGCGGCGGTCACAGCGGGCACCTCGATGGTGAGGTCGATGCGATCGATGAGCGGACCCGAGAGACGCCCCTGGTAGTCGGCGGCGCAGCGGTCGTTCGAGCCCCGCTTGCACATGAAGCCTGGCTCGGAGGCGCGACCGCAGCGGCAGGGGTTCATCGCGGCGACCAGCATGAAGCGCGCCGGATAGGTCACGCGGTTGTTGGCGCGCGAGATCGCGACCTCGCCGGTCTCGAGCGGCTGGCGTAGCGAGTCGAGCGCCTGCGGCTGAAACTCCGGAAACTCGTCGAGGAAGAGGACGCCATGATGCGCGAGCGAGATTTCGCCGGGCTTGGCCCGCAAGCCGCCGCCCACCAGCGCCGGCATGCTGGCGGAATGATGCGGGCTGCGGAACGGGCGGCGGTTGGTGAGCGCACCGCCCTCGATGGCGCCCGCGACCGACGCGATCATGGAGACTTCGAGCAGCTCCGCCGGGGTCAGCGGCGGCAGGATCGTCGGCAGTCGCGCCGCCAGCATCGATTTGCCCGCGCCGGGAGGCCCGATCATCAGGAGATTGTGCCCGCCCGCGGCCGCCACTTCGAGCGCGCGCTTGGCGCTCTCCTGGCCCTTGATGTCCTTGAGGTCGACCAGCGCCTGCTCGGGCTCGCGCACCTTGGGCTGCGGCCGCGCCAGGACCTGCGTGCCGCGGAAATGATTGGCGAGCTGAATCAGCGAAGCGGCCGCGATGATCTCCATCTCCGGGCTCGCCCATGCCGCTTCGGCGCCGCAGGGCGCCGGGCAGATCAAGCCTTCGCCGCGCGCATTGGCGCCGATCGCGGCGGGCAGCACGCCGGCGACAGCGGCGATCGAGCCGTCGAGGCCGAGCTCGCCCAGCACCGTGAAGCCAGCCAGCGCGTCCGCGGGAATGGCCCCGATCGCCGCCATCAGGCCGAGCGCGATCGGCAGGTCGTAGTGGCTGCCTTCTTTCGGCAGGTCGGCGGG
>BFBZ01000026.1_pt32 | contig 17642 bp, 19 predicted proteins | sample 1888401 | NCBI WGS metagenome assembly BFBZ01 (sample SAMD00112614, study PRJDB3348) | symbiont metagenome | host: Chara braunii | reverse complement strand
TTGCGGCCGCGCCGCTTGTCGGCGATCGCGCTCCAATAGGCGCCGGCATCCTGCTCGAAGGCGGCGCGCGCCTCCTGATATTCCTGCAGCTTGCGGCGATACTCCATTATCGCCTGCGGCGATGCCTGCGCCATCGCGTTGGCGACGGACGGCGGCAACGTATCGGCCTCGCCGGCCAGGACTGAGGGCGCGCCGGCGACGAGCGCGAGCGCGACAAATGCTGACGAGAGGCGAATCAATTGCGGGCGCATGACCTCGTTGTAGCAAGCGCGGCCGCGAAGTCAGCCCGGAATTGTTCGCGGCGCGGGTGGCGGGATGCCGCGATCGAGCCCGGAACTTTCGCCACAATGCAGTGCTCTCCGCGCAGAATCGTGGAGAAGCTGTGCGCGCCTGACGAATTTCACTTCCAGGCGAACACCGGCTGCTCGAGGTCGGCGACGCGGGTGTTGCGCCCGGCCAGCACCTCGCGGAACTGATAGATCAGCGCGGCGGTCGGCGCATGGATCTGCTGGCCTCCGAGCCGAAAGCGGATCACGCGCCGCGAGCTTTCCGGGATCATGACAAAGCTGAACGCGTCGCTCGCTTCGATCGCATCGAGGCTGATGCGGTGGACCGACGCGACCTCGTCCGGGTTTGGCGTGATCGTGGCATGCGTGCCGGCCCAGACCACGATCGGCGTGATCAGATAACCGGAGCGCGTCGGATAGTCGTCGAGCATGCCGAGCACGTCGCGCGCGGACAGCGCAAGCCCAAGCTCCTCATGCAGTTCGCGCAGCGCGGCCTCGGCCTGCGTCTCGCCGGCATCGCAGCGGCCGCCCGGCAGCGCCCATTGCGCGCTATGAGCGCGCAGGCTGGCGCTGCGGCGGGTCAGCAGGAACGCGGTGCCGCCGTCGTCGTCGCTTTCGGTCAGTGCGATCGCGACCGCCGCGCGCTTCAGCGTCGGCGCCGCATCCGCTGGCGCGAGGCGCGCGAATGCGGCGCAGAGCTCTGCGATATTCCGCCGGGTGGCATCGTCAAATGTGCGGACCATTGATCTTGACTACACCACGTCAGCGTTTGATGAAATGACCGGAACGACATGCCTCCTGCGATCACTCAACGAACGGACTCCATCACATGACGGCCAAGGCCGCGGACAAACTCAAATCCGACGGCTGGAAGGTCGCGGAAACCACCGGCTTCCTGTCGCTGATCGGACCGTTGTGGGAGCGGCTGAAGGACGGCTCGCTCGAGCTCGCGCTGATCACCGAGGACAAGCATCACAATCGCCGCGGCCTCGTGCAGGGCGGCGTGATCATGACCTTCGCCGACCGCGCCTGCGGCATGGCGGCGCGCTTCGTCTCGGGCAAGCCGACGCTTGCGACGGTGCAGCTCGACACCCATTTTGTCGAGGCCGGCAAGATCGGCGAGATCCTGACGACGCGGCCGCGCGTGGTGCGTTCCACCCGCAGCCTGATCTTCATCACCGCCGAGGTGACCGTCGACAAGCGCTGCATCGCGATGGCCAACGGCGTGTTCAAGATCCTGAAGAACGAGAGTTGATCCCTCATTTCGGAGGAACGATCGATGCAATATCGCCAGCTCGGCCGCAGCGGCCTGAAGGTTTCGCCGATCTGCCTTGGCACCATGATGTTCGGCGGGCCGACCGATGAGGCGACCTCGTCGCGGATCGTGGCGAAGGCGCGCGAGGCCGGCATCAACTTCATCGACAGCGCCGACGCCTATAATGGCGGCATGTCCGAAGAGGTGGTCGGCCGCGCGATCGCGAACAATCGCTCGAACTGGGTGCTCGCAACCAAGCTCGCCAATCCGATCGGCGACGATCCCAATCATGGCGGACTGTCGCGGCGCTGGGTGTTGCAGGCCGCCGACGAGAGCCTGAAGCGGCTCGGCACCGACACCATCGACGTCTATTACCTGCACAAGGAAGACCATGCGACGCCGCTCGACGAGACGGTGCGCGCGATGGGCGACCTGATCCGCGCCGGCAAGGTGCGCTATTTCGGCGTCTCCAACTACCGTGCCTGGCGTGTCGCCGAGATCTGCAACATCTGCGACCGGCTCGGCATCGACCGTCCGGTCGCGAGCCAGCCCTATTACAACGCGATGAACCGGATGCCCGAGGTCGAGCACTTCCCGGCTTGCGCCTATTACGGCCTCGGCATCGTGCCCTACAGCCCGCTGGCGCGCGGCGTGCTGACCGGCAAATACGCGCCCGATAGCGCGCCGCCCCCAGACACCCGTGCGGGGCGCAACGACAAGCGCATGATGCAGACCGAATGGCGGCCGGAATCCTTGCAGCTCGCCCAGGAGATCAAGCGCCACGCCGAGAGCCGCGGCATCACCGCCGGGCAGTTCGCGGTATCCTGGGTGCTCAACTCGTCGTTCGTCAGCGCCGTGATCGCGGGCCCGCGCACCGAGGCGCAATGGGACGATTACATCCGCGCGCTCGACTATCGCTTCACCGCCGAAGACGAGGCGCTGGTCGACGGCCTTGTGCCTGCGGGCCATCCCTCGACGCCGGGCTTCAACGATCCGGCCTATCCGATCGAAGGACGGCGAGCGCGGACCGGTTAGCACTGGCAGCCCCAACGAAGTGGCTCGCATTGCTTCGGCCGCAGACTAGCTGCACCTCTCCCGCTTGCGGGAGAGGGAGCGCACTTCCGATGCGGCTCTCGGCTACGCCGAAGTTACGTTTCGTAGCTTCCGAATTGCGCACGAGAGGCGGCGGCTGCACCATCGGCACATGACAATGCTGATACCGGTGCTGCCATGACGGCGACCAACCTACTGGACTGGACCGTGGCTCTCTTGGTGTGCTGGGCGAGCCTGACTGCAATCGTCGAGCCCCGGCGCGACGCCTCGCAGTGCGATGTCCCCTACGCCACCAACAGCGCGCCGCAAGTCGCGTTGACTGCGCCGACGCAGGCGGAGTTCGACGAGATGATCCGCGACATGAAACTGCACGATTGAGCAAGGCGCGGAGAGCCCTTCGTCTCCCAATCAGCATCCCCCAAATGAAACAGGGCGGCGCCGAAGCACCGCCCTGTCCTGTCTGTTGCCGTGCGCCGCTTACTTCGCGAGGTCGAAGCGATCGGCGTTCATCACCTTGGCCCAGGCCGCGACGAAGTCCTTCACGAACTGCTCCTTGGCGTCCGACGAGCCGTAGACCTCGGCGAACGCGCGCAGTTGCGAGTGCGAGCCGAAGATCAGGTCGGCGCGGGTGCCGGTCCACTTCACCGCCTTGGTCTTGCGGTCGCGGCCCTCATAGACACCCTGGCCGGCATCGCTCCACACCGTGCCCATGTCGAGCAGGTTGAGGAAGAAGTCGTTGGTCAGCGTCCCCGGCTTGGCGGTGAGAACGCCATGCTTCGACTTCTTGGCGTTGGCGCCGAGCACGCGCAGGCCGCCGACGAGGACCGTCAACTCCGGTCCGGTCAGCCGCAACAGCTGCGCACGGTCGACCAGCGCCTCCTCCGGCTGCAGGAACTGATGCTTGCCGCTGATGTAGTTGCGGAAGCCGTCAGCCCGCGGCTCGAGCGGAGCGAACGATTCGACGTCGGTCTGATCCTGCGACGCGTCGGTGCGGCCCGGCGTGAAGGGGACCTTCACATTGGTGCCGCCGTCCTTCGCCGCCTTCTCGATCGCCGCCGCGCCGCTGAGCACGATCAGGTCGGCGAGCGAGACCTTCTTGCCGAACTCCTTCTGGATGGCTTCGAGCTTGGACAGCACACCCTTGAGCTGCGCAGGCTCGTTGACGTCCCAGTCCTTCTGCGGAGCAAGGCGGATGCGGGCGCCGTTGGCACCGCCGCGCTTGTCGGAGCCACGGAAGGTGGAGGCTGAGGCCCAGGCGGTCGACACCAGCTCGGAGACCGAGAGGCCCGAAGCGAGAATCTTCGCCTTGAGCGCATCGATATCCTTGTCGTCGATCACGGCGTGATCGAGCGCCGGCACCGGGTCCTGCCAGATCAGGGTCTCCTTCGGCACCAGCGGGCCGAGGTAGCGCACGATCGGACCCATGTCGCGATGGGTGAGCTTGAACCAGGCACGGGCGAAGGCGTCCGCGAACTGATCCGGATGCTCGTAGAACCGGCGCGAGATTTTCTCATAGGCCGGGTCGTAGCGCAGCGAGAGGTCGGTGGTCAGCATGGTGGGAACATGCTTCTTCGACGCGTCGAACGCGTCCGGAATGTCGGCCGCCGCGCCCTTGGCTTTCCACTGCTTTGCGCCGGCAGGGCTCTTCGTCAGCTCCCATTCGTACTTGAACAGATTGTCGAAGAAGTGGTTGCTCCACTTCGTCGGCGTCTGGGTCCAGGTGACCTCGGGGCCGCCCGTGATCGCATCGGCGCCGACGCCGGTGCCGTGCTTGCTCTTCCAGCCGAGGCCCTGATCCTCGAGCGCGCCGCCTTCCGGCTCCGGCCCGATCAGCGACGGATCACCCGCGCCATGGGTCTTGCCGAAGGTGTGGCCGCCGGCGATCAGCGCGACAGTCTCCTCGTCGTTCATCGCCATGCGGAAGAACGTCTCGCGGATGTCCTTCGCGGCAGCGACCGGATCGGGGTTGCCGTTCGGGCCTTCCGGGTTGACGTAGATCAGGCCCATCTGCACCGCACCGAGCGGCTCGGAGAGCTGACGCTCGCCGCTGTAACGCTCGTCGCCGAGCCAGGTGCCTTCCGGACCCCAGTACAGTTCTTCCGGCTCCCACACGTCGGCGCGGCCACCCGCGAAGCCGAACGTCTTGAAGCCCATCGATTCCAGCGCGACGTTGCCGGCGAGGACCATCAGGTCGGCCCAGGAAATCTTCTTGCCGTATTTCTGCTTGATCGGCCACAACAGCCGACGCGCCTTGTCGAGGTTGGCGTTATCGGGCCAGCTGTTGAGCGGAGCGAAACGCTGCTGACCGGCACCGGCGCCGCCACGGCCGTCGGTGATGCGATAGGTGCCCGCCGAGTGCCAGGCCATGCGGATCATCAGGCCGCCGTAATGGCCGAAGTCCGCCGGCCACCATTCCTGCGATGTCGTCATCAGGGCGGTGAGGTCCTTGATCACGGCATTGAGATCGAGGGTCTTGAATTCCTTGGCGTAGTCGAACCCCTGCCCCATCGGATCGGACAGGTTCGAGTTCCGGTGCAGCACCTGAACGTCGAGCGATTCCGGCCACCAGTCACGATTCGTGTGCCCGCCAGGCCCGCCCGTGAATGGGCATTTGCCCGCGCCTTCGTCGGTTTTTGCGTCCATGTTTCTTCTCCGAGGTGATGGATTCTGGAATGTGCTGGAGCTCTTCCAAGAACGATTCTACGCGCCTCAATCCATCAGGTGAAATTGACTTTAATGATCGCGGCAATAAGATAATCTGATGATAAATGTCACACTCCGGCAACTGAGGTATTTCGATGCGCTGGCGCGGCACGGGCATTTCGGTCGCGCCGCAGATGCCTGCTCGGTCTCGCAGCCGGCGCTGTCGATGCAGATCCGCGAGATGGAACAGGCGGTCGGCGGCGTCCTGATCGAACGCAGCGCGCGGCAAGTCACGCTGACCAGCTTTGGCGAGGAACTGCTGCGCCGCGTGCGCGAGATCCTGCGCTCGGTCGACGAGCTCGGCGACTTCGCGCGCGCCTCCCGCGACAAGCTCGCCGGGCGGCTGCGGGTCGGCATGATCCCGACGATTGCGCCATATCTGCTGCCGAAGGTGATCGAGACGCTGGCGCGGCTGCATCCCGAGCTCGACATCCATGTCCGCGAGACGTTGACGCCGAAGCTGATCAAGGAGGTCGCCGAAGGCCGGCTCGACACCGCGATCGTGGCGCTGCCGGTGTCGGAACCGTCGCTGACCGAGGTCGCGCTGTTCTCCGAGAATTTCCTGCTGGTGCGGCCAGGCGAGGATGCCAGGACGCCGGTGCCGAGCGCCGAGATGCTGCGCGAGATGCGGCTGTTGCTGCTCGAGGAAGGCCATTGCTTCCGCGACCAGGCGCTGTCGTTCTGCAACATGCAATCTTCGCCGCCGCGCGAGGTGCTGGACGCGAGCTCGTTGTCGACGCTGGTGCAGATGGTCGGCGCCGGCATCGGCGTCACCCTGATCCCCGAGATGGCCGTGACGGTGGAGACCCGCTCGGCGCCGGTCACGGTGTCGCGCTTCAAGCACCCGCAACCCTCGCGCACCATCGGGATGGTCTGGCGCAAGACCAGCCCACTCGCCTCGCAGCTGCAGCAGATCTCCGAAGTGGTCTCGCTCGCCGCCGAGGAATTGCGCGCGCCGAAGCGGGATGGCGCGAAGGAACCGGCGAAGCGCACGGGACGGCGGAAGGCCGGGTGATTGCTGGGCGGTGCGGCGGGACATCGTCCTCAATTGACGCACACGTCGCGTCACATCCACCGAGTCGTCCTGGCGAAAGCCAGGACCCATAACCACCGCACTTGGTTGTGAAGGAGACCGTGGCCCCAGCGTCGCGCAACAATGCGCAGTTGGGGTAATGGGTCCTGGCCTTCGCCAGGACGACGGTGAGGATGGTTCGGCCGACGCCGGCGACGGGCGCGATCGGCGGAACGGCCCGCGGCTGCTCAGCCGCGATGCTTCTTCTTTGGCTTCTTGCCGAACTTCGGCTTGCCGGCGGACACATCCGGCCATTGTGCAGCTCCGGCGTGGCCGGATTTGCCGCGATGTTTCTTTTTCTTGCCGAAGCCGGGTTCGCTGGCGAATTTCGGCTTGGAGCCCTTTTCATCTCGATCGAAGCGGGACGCTGCCCGGGAATCCTGCCTTGACGCTGTTTCGTCGCGCGAACCGCCGCCCGCTTCACGCGTGAACGCGCGCGTCTCGCGGTCCGGCTTGCCGCGTCGCTTTGCTGCGGCGTCGTCAAATCGCTCCTCGCGGCGCGGCGCGCTGTGACGTGTTTCCTCCGCATCGCGCCAGGCCGCGCGCGGCGGCTTCTCCGAGGGCGCGTGCTCCTTCGAGCCGGCGGCAAGCGGCTCGATGCGGATGCTGTCTTCCTTGTCCGGACGCTTGATCTTGACCGCGAAGGAATCGGCGACGCGCGCCGCGATCTCGAACTCGGTGGCGGTATCCATGATCTTGATGGCGCCGATGTCACGCTTGTCGATGCCGCCACGGCGGCAGATCATCGGCAACAACCAACGCGCTTCGGCATTCTTCCTGCGCCCGATCGCGGCGCGGAACCAGACTGTCGCCTCCTCCATGCCGTGACGCGGAGACTTGCCGGTCTTCGCGCGCGGCCCAGCGGCGCGATCATCACGACGCGACGCGCGCTCGCCACGGTCGCGGCCCCGTCCCTCGCCGGGGTCGAGAATGTCTTCGGGCGCAGGCAGCCGCGCGCGGTAGAGCCGAGCCAGCGCCGAGGCAATCGCCTCGGGTGACCGCTCGGCGAGCAGGGCCTGCGCGAGGACCAGATCGTCCGATGTCGCCTCTTCGGAGAACACCGCATCCCGCAACAGGCGATCGTGGTCGAGTTTGCGGATTTCATCGGGCTGCGGCGCGGTGCCCCAGACCACATCGATACCGGCGAGATCGAGCAGCAGTTCGGCGCGCCGCCGTCGTGCCGGGGGCACCAGCAAGATGCTGACACCCTTGCGACCGGCACGGCCGGTGCGGCCCGAGCGATGCTGCATGACCTCCGGGTCTTTCGGCAGGTCCGCATGAATGACGAGATCGAGGCTCGGCAGGTCGATGCCGCGCGCCGCGACGTCGGTCGCGACGCAAACCCGCGAGCGTCCGTCGCGCAACGCCTGCAACGCCTGGGTACGCTCGTTCTGGGTCATTTCGCCCGACAGCGCGGCCACCGAGAAGCCGCGCTCCAGCAGCGCCGCCTGCAAATGCCTGACCGCTTCACGGGTGTTGCAGAACACCAGCGCGCTCGGCGCCTCATGGAAGCGCAGGATGTTGACGACCGCGTGTTCGACATCGTCGGCGGCGACCCGGATGGCGCGGTACTCGATATCGGCATGGCCGCCCTCGTCGCCCGCGACCTCGATACGAAACGCCTGCTGCTGATACTGCTTGGCCAGTGCGACGATGCCACGCGGAAACGTCGCCGAGAACAGCAGGGTGCGGCGGCTGTCCGGCGTGGTTTCGAGGATGAATTCCATGTCCTCGCGGAAGCCGAGATTGAGCATCTCATCGGCCTCGTCGAGCACGACGACGCGCAATCCCGAAATGTCGAGACGGCCGCGCCGCAAATGGTCGCACAGCCGGCCGGGCGTCCCGACCACGATGTGGGCGCCATCAGCCAGTTCGCGCTGCTCGCGGCGCGGGTCCATGCCGCCGACGCAGGAGACGACGCGGCCATCCGCGTGCTCGTAAAGCCAGGCCAGCTCGCGCTGGACCTGCAAGGCAAGTTCGCGCGTCGGCGCGACGATCAGGGCCAGCGGTGCCGCGGCCGGCTCGAACCGCTCGCTGTCGCCGAGCAGGTCCTTTGCCATGGCCAAACCATAGGCAACGGTCTTGCCGGAGCCGGTCTGGGCCGACACCAGCAGGTCGCGGCCGACGGCGTCGTCGGCCAGCACGGCGAGCTGGACGGGGGTCGGCTGATCATAGTTGCGCTCAGCCAAAGCGCGGGCGAGCGGCGGACTTGTGGTCGGAAAGGGCACGAGATGGGAAACCTTGATTGGTCCGGGCGCGGAACGTCGAGCGGGACGACCTGAAGCTGCGTACCCGGCAGGCGGCACAGCCGCATGACGATTTGGGGTGCTTTACGCCAAGAACAACCAAATCGCCATGCCCCCAAGGCGGAAAAACGGCGATGCGGATCGCGCCGGCTGTCCGATCGGGGCCTGGTTGCCGGCGATCCCGTCCCGCAACCCGGACAACCGGGATGACCGCGGACCAGCCCCCGAGCGGCATTCCCCAGGGATCATGGCCGTTTGATGGTTCGGGGGAACGAACAGCGGCCGTCAGGCGACCCGCGCCAGATGGATGAAGACCTCGTCAAGATCCCTGCACTTGAAGCGCTCCGCGAGTTCGGCCGGACGCCCCATCGCGACGACGCGGCCGCGGCTCATGATCACGACGAAATCGCAGAGCTGCTCGACCTCGGTCATGTTGTGCGATGACAGCAGGATGGTGGCGCCGCGGCGCGCCTGATAGGCGCGCAGCCGGCTGCGTACCCATTCGGCACGGTCGGGGTCGAGCGAGGCCGTCGGCTCGTCGAGCAGCAGCACATCCGGATCGTTGATCAGAGCCTTGGCGACGGCGACGCGGGTTTTCTGGCCGGCCGAGAGCCGCCCGGTCACCCGGTCGAGCACGTCACCGAGCTCGAAATCCTCGATCAGCTGCTCGATGCGCGCCTTGAGATCGGCGACGCCGTACAGCCGCCCGAACACAGTGAGGTTCTGGCGCACGGTGAGCCGCCCCGGCAACGCGACATAGGGACTTTCAAAATTCATCCGGCTGAGCACCTTGTGACGTTCGGTCGCCATGTCGTGGCCGAGCACCATGGCGCGGCCGCAGCTCGGGACCACGAGGCCCATGATCATCGCGATGGTGGTGGTCTTGCCGGCGCCGTTGCCGCCGAGCAGGCCGACGGTCCAGCCCTTCGGCACGATGAAGTTCACGTCGTCGACGGCCCAATGCGTGCGGTACTGCTTGCAGAGGCCATCGACTGCAATGGCCGGCGCGTCGGCGATCTCGCGCCGGACGGGCGCACCGCCCTCGGCGGAGGTGGCGTTTGGTGACACGGACGTCAGATGCCTGCGGGGCAGGAAGCGTTCGATGCGGCTCATGGATGTCTCCCCTTACTCGCCCATGGTGAGCAGGCCGCCCTTGTGGCGAGCGCTCCGCAGCAGGGCGACAAATGTGGTGAAGCCGATGCCGAGATAGACGACGTTGAGCGCGAGGCATTCGACCATCAGGTCGGTGCGGAAGGTGCCGTCGCGCAGCACGGCGCGCATGCCCTCGAACACATAGGTCGGCGTCAGCGACCACGCGACCGGATGCAGCCAGAGCGGCAGCGCCGCGACCGGATAATAGACGCAGCACAGCGGCAGCAGCACGATCATGATCGAATAGGCGAGGCTTTCCGCACCAAAACCCTGACGGATCACGAGGCCGGTGACGACGAGCCCGATCGCCCAGCTGGTCAGCACGAGGTTGATGAAGAAGGCGAGCAGCCCCGGTCCCATCGCGAAGACGTTGAAGCCAAACAGCACGAATGTCAGCAGCAGCACCGGCAGCGTGCCGATCACGAGCCGGATCAGGCTCATCAGCATCAGCGAGGCCGCAAGCTCGAAGGGCTGCAACGGGCTCATCATCAAATTGGCGAGGTTGCGCGACCAGATCTCCTCCAGGAAGGTGAAGGTGAAGCCGAGCTGGCCGCGAAACAGCACGTCCCAGAGCAGGACGGCGCCGAGCAGCAGGCCGGCGGTGGAGGCCATCGCCGACTTGCTGTCATAGAGGTAGGTGTAGAGGAAACCCCACACCAGCATCTGCATCGCCGGCCAGTAGACGATCTCGAGCAGCCGCAGCGATGACGAGCGCAGGATGTAGTAGTAGCGCGCCGTCATCGCGGCGATGCGGTTCAGTGACTGTGGCATGGCACGCACCCGCTCCGTTTCGCCGAACTCAATCGAACTCGCGGCGGATCGGGCGGCGCTTGCCGACCTTGGGCGGAAACGCCAGCAGCGCATTGGCCTGCACGCGGACCGGATGCTCGAGGCAGGCCGCGAGCAAATCCTCCAGATGCGCGACCGAACCGTGCAGCCGCGACATCGGCATATCCTGGCCAAGCACGACGCGCGCCTCGACCAGATCGACGCCGCGCTGCACGATCTCGAACTGCGCCAGATGCAAATTGCAGTCGAACATCCAGCGATAGGTCGCATCGAGAATGCTGCCGGCCGGCACCTTGCGGCCATCGCGGTTGACGAAGGCGTCGTTGAGCCGGCCGTCGATGCTGGCGATCTGCGACCAGTTGATATCCGACGGCACCGGATTGACCGGCCGGGTGATGTAGTCGCCCTGCACGTAGCGGATGAACGGCATCGCCTCGTTGAGCAGATTGGTGATCACGGCGATGCCGGACTGGCCGGGCGCCTGCGGCTGCATTGTGATCGGATCGAGCACGTCGAGATGCACGGTGTCCTCGCAGACGTGATACTGGCCGCCGGGCATTTCGAGCGCGATCCGGGTCGCCTCCTCGGAGGAATATTCGTCGAGCACGGGCACGCCGAGCTGGCGCGACCATTCCGCACGGGCGGCACGCGACGAATATTCCGAATGCGTCACCGCGAGATTGAGCGAGGAACGGAAGTCGTCGACATGCGGCATCAGCGCCTCGAGGCTCGACGGATAGAGCGACAGGATCTTCGGCCCGAGATAGCGCAGATGCTGGGCGACGCGGGCCGGCGGGATCAGATTCGAGATGAAGGCGGTCGGATAATCGCCGCCGATCGAATCGAACCACCACGGCACCGTGTAGACATGGGCAAGCAGGTCCTCGGCGCGGTAGTTGCCGCCGCTCTGCATCGCGAACTGGCGGACGCCCTGGATGGTGTCGGTGATGACAGCATCATAGTCGACGCGGATCAGCAGGGTCTGGCCGGACGAGCCGGACGAGCGGGTCGGAAACAGGTTCTCCGGCTTGTACTTCTTGTTGACGCACTGATCCGGAAACGCCGCAACCAGCTCCGGTTTGGTGATGACCGGGATCTTCTGGATGTCATCGTAGTCGCGCAGATGCTCCGGCTTGAAACCTGCCGCATCGTACTTGGCGCGGTAGACTGGAATGTCGCGGTAGGCGAGTTCGACCAGCTCCTTGATACGGGCGAACTGCCGCGCGCGGATTTCGGCCACCGGCAGATACGGATGCCGCATGCATTCGCCGAGATAGTTCGCGGTGGCCGCGACCAGTTCCGGCGCCGCGTCGTTGGACGGTTGGAAGTCCGGACGGGTGTGCTCGGTCTCCCAGAACTGGCGCTGCGGGGGCGCGGCCGGAACGAGGGACGCCGCGGCCTGGTCGTGCTCCGGCACCACAGCAAGGCTGTCATCGGAAATGCTGATTGCAAGGGAGGACGTCATCTTCAGCTCCATGATTGACGGGAGGACCGCCCGTTCATGGCGCCATCAATGGCCCACGGCGCTTGCTCGTGCCGTGACACCGGTCACACGCAGCCGCACCTGGTCGCAGCGCGCGGGTTTGGCACGCGGACGATGTTTAGCTGCATTGGATCACTTCGCCTTGAGCGCCTTGTCGCGGCTCTCCAGCGCGGCAGTCATCAGCTTCGGCAATTGCGCGGCGTAGGCCTCGATGAAGGTCGCATCGCCGCAGCCTTGCGGATCGCGCGCGGCCTGCTCGGCGATGCGCGCCGCCCTGGCCTCGCATTTCGCGAACATGTGCCAGAACCAGTCCGGGTTCCTGTCGAGCGCGGCCTTGTTCTTCTTGATGACGGCGGCGCCGACCGCGCTCATCGCGCTGACGACGCCGGCGCCGAGCATGCTGATGGCGCGCGCATTCAGGATATCCTCGCGTGCCTGCGCGGTGGCGTTGCTCGCGGTCGCTCGTCCGGTCGTTCGTGCCTTGGCCGGCATGCTCAAGCTCCTTGTCGATCCCGTCTCGATCCCTTGCGGCGCGCGCAGCATCGGCCGGGGAAGTTGAGGAAGGCTCAAGGGGCATGGTTGAAAAGCGCTATGGATTTCGTTCCGGTTTTATGCGCTTCCGAGCGATCGGTCCTGGGGAGTGCTGAGTTCCCCTCCGTCGCCGATCCGTCAGCGGTCGTTACCCTTCGCGCGGTAGCGGCGGATCAGTTGATCGGCGACATCGTCGAGATCGTGGCCGACCACCTGCGGCTGCGGGCCGACGCCGAGCAGATCATTGCCGGGACGTTTGATCAGCGCGGCCTCCCAGCCGGCGGCGACCGCGCCGAGCGTATCCCAGGTGTGGCAGGCGATCAGGCAGAACTGCGATGGATCGGCCCCGAGTTCCTGCTCGACATAGCCATAGGCCTGCCGCGACGGCTTGTGATGCTTGACGCCGTCAGCGGAAAAGCGCCGCTCGAACAGGTCGACGATGCCGCCATAGGTCAGCTGGCGGGTCTGCACCTCGAGCAAATTGTCGGTCAGCGTGAACAGCCGAAAACCCGCTGCCCGCAGCTTGCGCAGCGCAGCCGGCACTTCCGCATGCGGCGGCATGGTGGAGAATTTCTCGGTCAGCTCCCTCTTGTCGTTGTCGTCGATGCTGATGCCGCGAGTATCGGCCAGCATTTTCATCACTGCAGCGCCGATATCCGTGAACGGCACGTAGCAACCCGCCACCGTGAGCGCGGCGGAATACATGATGAAGTTCGCGAACCACAACCGCATCGCGCTCTTGTCGTTGAAGATGCGCGCGAACACCGGCTCCATGGTCTCGAGGTCGAGCAGGGTCTCGTTGACGTCGAACACGATCAGGGGAAGTGCCATGTCTGGTCTCCTGTTGGTTGGGTTTGCCCTCGCCTTTCTTGGAGCATGATCTCCTCGGAAAACCGCTACGCAGTTTTCCGGATCATGCTTCCCTGTCCTTGATCCGGCTGCGGTGCGCGGCCTGCTTGGCGCGATTGCCGCAGACCGCCATGCTGCACCAGCGGCGTGCCCGCGCCCGCGTGTGATCGGCGAACATCAGCGTGCAGGCCGGGCCTTCGCACGCCTTGATGTCGGAGAAGCTCTCCTCGCAGACCACCTTCGCCATCGCCTCGCCGATCGGCAGCAGCAATGACGCGGCCGAGCGCCAGCGTCGCGTCCGTTCCAGCGCGAACGCATCACGATCGTCATGACGCAGAACGATGCGGCTGGTGCCTTCATCGCTTTCGAGCAGCCGGTTCAGCGGTTCGAGCTCCCTCAATGCCCGCGGCGTCAGCGGCTTGCCCATATGCTTGCGGACGAAGCCGCGGAACCATTCGCGCAAATCGCGGGCCTGACCGGCAATTTGATCGAGCTCACCCGGCTTCGCATGCGCCTGGAGCGCATCGAGCACATCCGGCGGCACGAGTTTGGCCTGCGCCAGCCAGCGCAAGAGGCCGTCGCCATCGGCGATCCAGTCGAACGGCGTATCGACCGGGGTCGCGATCGAATTGATGAAATCGAGGCCCAGGCTGTCGGCGATGAACATCGCGGGCGGGTGGGATTGCACGGTGATGTTCCTCCTGAACGGCTTTTCGAGCCCGCCGCAAATAACCTGATTGATGCCTATTGACAAGTTACGCGCATCGGATCATAAGCGCCATAACCTGTCAAATAACATTTTACAGGTTACTGCTGGAAGCGATGGAGCGGACGATGTCGATAAAGGATGTCAGCGTGGTGCTTGCCCATGGTGCCTGGGCGGACGGTTCGAGCTGGGCGCGGGTGATCACGGCGCTCGACGCCGAGGGCATCAACGCGGTGGCCGCGCCGCTGCCGTTGACCTCGCTCGCGGACGACGTCGCCGCGTTGAACCGTTCGCTCGAGCGGGTCGAGGGACCGGTCGTGCTGGCGGGCCACGCCTATGCCGGTGCTGTCATCGCCGAGGCCCGGTCGCCGCGCGTCAAGGCGCTGGTCTATGTCGCGGCGCTGGCGCCMGATGAAGGCGAGACCGTCGCCGACGTGTTCTACCGCCTGCCGGCGCATCCGTTCGCACCGAAACTCGCGCCCGATGCTAACGGCCTGATCTGGCTGCCCGAGTCCGCCTTCGCTTCAGCCTTCGCGCAAGCCGCGCGCACCGAGGATCTCGCGGTGCTCGCCGCCGTGCAGCGGCCGATCTCGCCGGCCTGCATCACCGTGCCTGTCGGCCGTCCGCTCTGGAAGGACGTCCCGAGCTGGTTCCTGGTTGCCGAGGAGGACCGGATGATCGTGCCCGAGATGCAGCGCGTCATGGCGGCACGCATGCAGGCGACGGTGCATTCACGTGCCGTCGATCACGCTCCGATCGTCACCGCGCCGGCGCTGGTCGCCGACCTGATCCGCCAAGCGATCGGCGCGATTGCCACGCAGAGCCAGTCCTGACCTTCCCACAGACAACGACCACAAGGAGCGACAGATGATCAAGTATCGCACCGCCGACGTCGACGGCTTCAAGGTGTTCTATCGCGAGGCCGGTTCGCCGGGCGCGCCCAAATTGCTGCTACTGCACGGCTTCCCGAGCGCGGGACACATGTTCCGCGATCTGATCCCGCTTCTCGCCGACAGATTCCACATCGTCGCGCCGGACCTGCCGGGCTTCGGCCAGTCGGACATGCCGCCGCGCGACAAGTTCAGCTACACGTTCGACAGCATCGCTGATGTGATCGATCGCTTCACCGAGGTGATCGGCTTCGATCGCTTCGCGATCTATGTGTTCGACTATGGCGCGCCGACCGGCTTCCGCCTCGCAGCCAGGCACCCGGAGCGGATCACCGCTGTTATCTCGCAGAACGGCAACGCCTATGAGGAGGGCCTCAGCGACGGCTGGACTCCGATCAAGGCCTATTGGCAGGACCCATCGCAGGCGAACCGCGACGCGCTGCGCGCCTTCCTGACACCTGAGACCACGCGCTGGCAATACACCCATGGCACGCCTGATCCGGAAACGGTCTCGCCCGACGGGCAGAACCTCGACAATTACTACATGGCGCGACCCGGCGCGCATGACGTGCAGCTCGACCTGTTCGGCGACTACAAGAGCAACGTCGCGCTCTATCCGACCTTCCAGAACTACTTCCGCACGCATCAACCGCCGTTCCTTGCGGTGTGGGGCAAGAACGATCCGTTCTTCCTGCCGCCGGGTGCGGAAGCGTTCAGGCGCGACAATCCAAAGGCGGTCATGCAATTCTTCGACACCGGCCATTTCGCGCTGGAAACCCATGCCGCCGAGATCGCGCAGAGCATTCGTGATTTCCTGACCCGCTGACCTTAGGCAACAACCATGACCGCATCCGTCGCCATCGTGACCGGCGCGAGTTCCGGCATCGGGCGCGCCACCGCGCTGAGGCTGGCGCGCGATTTCTCGGCAATCGTCATCGTCGCGCGCAGCGGCGGCAAACTGCATGACGTCGGCCGCGAGATCGAAGCCAACGGCGCCACGCCGATGGCCCTCGATCTCGACCTGGCCGCGCCCGATGCCGCCGAGGCTGTCGTCACGGCCACGATCGATCGCTTCGGCCACATCGATGCGCTGGTCAATGTCGCCGGCGCGGTGCCGGGCATCGACCTGTTCAGGATGACCGACCAGCAATGGGACGCCGGATTAGCGCTCAAGATGCATGGCGCGCGGCGGCTGGCGATCCGGGCCTGGGACGCGTTGAAGGCATCGCAAGGCGCGCTGATCTTCACCTCCGGCAACGCGGCCGTGATGCCACGCGCCGGCACGGCGGCGGTCGGCACGATCAACGCGGCGATCGAGGCGCTGGCAAAGGCATTCGCCGAGCGCGGCATCGACGACGGCGTGCAGGTGAACTGCGTCTCGCCGGGTGCGATCATGACCGGCCGCCGGCTCGGGATGATCGAGAAGGTCGCGGCTGCGAAGCAGGTCGACGTCGAGACCGCCAAGGCCGCTTTCCTCACGCAGGCCGGCGTCAAGCGGTTCGGCACTCCAGAGGAGATCGCCGATCTGATCGCATTCGCGGTGTCGCCGCCGGCGCGCTGGATGACCGGTACCGTGCTGCGGATGGATGGCGGCGAGATCAGGACGGTGTGACGCGAACCCGCGATCCCCGCTTGACGGCGGGGATTTGCTGAGGAAGCTGGCGTGATCGACATCGAGCCGAGGTCACGCCAATGCCGACCTATTATTGCACCAGCGCGCAGGGCCGCCTGAGCGCGGAACAGAAGAGCAGGATCGCGAGCGAGATCACCCGCCTTCACGCCGAGGTGACGGGCGCGCCGAGCTTCTTCGCGCAGGTGATCTTCGAGGACGTCAAGCAAGGCGACTGGTTCATGGGCGGCGTCCCGGTCACCCATGACCACATCTTCGTCTACGGCCACATCCGCGCGGGCCGCGCCGCCGTCGACAAGACCCGGATGATCAGGCTGATGGCCGATGCGATCGCTGCGGCCGCCGGTGTCGACAATCGGCGCGCGGTGTGGGTTTACGTCAACGAATTGCAGCCGCGACAGATGATCGAGTTCGGCCACGTGCTGCCCGAACCCAGCGATGAACCGGCCTGGACCGAAGCGCTGCCCGACGCCGATCGCAGCTTCATGCAATCGATCGGCAAGCGGCGCTGAGCCCCTGCCGCCTTAGGCCCCCGTGACGCGCCAGATCACGTTGCCGACGTCGTCGGCCATCAGCAGCGAGCGGTCGGGGCCGATCGCGACGCCGACCGGGCGGCCGTAGGACACCTTCTCGTCGGGCGCGAGGAAGCCCGACAGGATGTCGCGCGCCGGACCGGAGGGGCGGCCGTTTTCGAACGGCACGAACACCACCTTGTAGCCCGACAGCGTCGAGCGATTCCACGAGCCGTGCTGGCCGATCACCATGCCGTCGGGGAAACCCGGCAGCGTGCCCTGCGGCATCCAGCACAGGCCGAGCGAAGCGGTGTGGCCGCCGAGCGCGTAGTCCGGCTGGATCGCCTTGGCGACCATCGCCGGATCCTGCGGCACGCGATCGTCAACCGTCTGTCCCCAATAGCAATAGGGCCAGCCGTAGAAGCCGCCGTCGCGCACCGAGGTCAGATAGTCCGGCGGCGTTTCGTCGCCGATGCCGTCGCGC
>BFBZ01001247.1_pt1 | contig 17654 bp, 13 predicted proteins | sample 1888401 | NCBI WGS metagenome assembly BFBZ01 (sample SAMD00112614, study PRJDB3348) | symbiont metagenome | host: Chara braunii | reverse complement strand
GGGCCGGACTCGAACCGGCACGCCCGTGAAGGCGTCAGGACCTAAACCTGGTGCGTCTACCAATTTCGCCACCCGCGCAACGGGTTGGTTCTGGTCGGGCCGCCTTGCAGGCAAGCCCTGAGAGACGATTCTGGCGATTCGGCAAACCGGCGATTGTAGCGACCCCGCGCGACCTGCCCGCCGCCCCAAGGGCTGGGCGGCAAAAACCTGAAGGACTCAGCTCGGATCGCCGATTTCCGTCGGCAGCTCGCTGTGCAGCCGGCTGTGCTCCTCCTCCTCGGGCCGCACGACGCGGAACCAGGCCGCGTACATGGCCGGCAGGGCCAGCAGCGTCAGCACCGTCGCGACGATGAGGCCGCCCATGATGGCCACGGCCATCGGCCCCCAGAACACGCTGCGCGACAGCGGGATCATGGCCAGCACCGCCGCCGCCGCCGTCAGCACGATGGGGCGGAAGCGCCGCACGGCGGACTCGACGATGGCCGACCAGTCCGGCACGCCGCGGGCGCGGTCCTGCTCGATCTGGTCGATCAGGATGACGGAGTTGCGCATGATCATGCCCATCAGCGCAATGACGCCCAGCAGCGCGACGAAGCCGAACGGCCGGTTCAGCGCCAGCAAGGCCATCGCGACGCCGGCAATGCCCAACGGCCCGGTCAGGAAGACCAGCATCGCGCGGCTGAAGCTCTGCAGCTGCAGCATCAGCAAAGTGAAGGTGATGAAGAGCATGACCGGCATGCCGGCCGCGATGGAGCCCTGGCCCTTGCTGCTCTCCTCCACGGCGCCGGCGATCTGGATGCTGTAGCCGGTCGGCATCTGCTTCTGCAGCTCATCGAGCCTGGGCCAGACTTCCTGCGTGACCGTCGCCCCCTGAAGGCCCTCGACGACGTCGCCCTGCACGGTGACCGCGTAGTTGCGGCCCTCGCGCCACATGACGCCGGGCTCCCAGTCGAAGTCCACCTTGGCGATCTGCGTCAACGGAATGGCCCGGCCGCTGCTCGTCGGCACATAGGCGCTGGCGATGTCCGTGATGACGGCCCGCTCGTCCAGCGGCTGGCGCAGCACGATGTCGATGAGCTTGTCGGCCTCGCGGTACTGGCCGACGACGCTGCCCGACAGCAGCGTGCGCGCCGACTGCGCCAGGCTCTGGCTGCTCACGCCGAGCGCCCGGGCCTTGTCCTGGTCGACGTTCAGCCGCAGCACCTTGACGTTCTCGTTCCAGTTGTCGTTGACGCCGCGCATATTGGGGCTGGCGCGCAGGATGTCCTTGGCCTTGTCGGCCCAGTTGCGCACGACCTTGGGGTCGGCGCCCATCACGCGGAACTGCACCGGGTAGGGGACCGGCGGGCCGTTGGGAAGCAGCTTCACGCGACCGCGGGCCTCGGGGAATTCCTCGGCCAGCAGCGCCGGCAGCCGCTTGCGCAACTCCTCGCGCTCGACCAGGCCCTTGGACAGCAGGATGGACTGCATGACGTTGGACTGCGGGAAGATCTGGTCCAGCGGCAGGTAGAAGCGTGGCACGCCCGCACCCATCCAGGTCGTCACGGTGGCGATGCCCTGCTCCTTCAGCAGGCGGGCCTCGAAGCGCTTGGCCAGTGCCTCGGTTTCCTGGATGGTCGAGCCCTCGGGCAGCCACAGGTCCACCAGCACCTCGGGGCGGCTGGAGTCGGGGAAGAACTGCTGCTGCACCCGCGTCATGCCGAACAGCCCCAGCACGAACACCAGCAAGGTGATGCCGATGGTCTTCCAGCGGTTCTCCACGCACCAGCGCACCAGGCCGCGAAAGCGGTTGTAGAAGGGCGTATCGAAGAGCTCATGCACCTCGCCTGCCGCCGCATGCTTGCCCTTGAGCAGCAGCGCGCCGAGGTAGGGCACGAAGTAGACCGAGACGCCCCAGGAGATCAGCAGGGATGCCGCCGTCACGGCAAAGATCGCGAAGGTGTATTCGCCGACCGTCGACTTGGCCAGGCCGATGGGCAGAAAGCCCACCGCGGTGATCAGCGTGCCGGTCAGCATGGGCATGGCCGTCACGTCGTAGGCGAAGGTGGCGGCGTGCATCTTGTCGTAGCCCTCTTCGAGCTTGCGCACCATCATCTCGACGGCAATGATGGCGTCGTCCACCAGCAGGCCCAGCGCGATGATCAGCGAGCCCAGCGAGATCTTGTGCAGGCCCACGCCCCAATAGAACATCGCGACGAAGGTGATGGCCAACACCAGCGGGATGGTGATCGCGACGACCAGGCCGGGCCAGATGTCGATGCGCAGCGGCTTGGTGTGCAGGCCCAGCGAGATGAAGCTGACCGCCAGCACGATGACGACGGCCTCGATCAGCACATGCACGAACTCGCCGACCGAGGTCGAAACCGCCTTGGGCTGGTCCTGCACCTGCTCGATGTGGATGCCGGCCGGCAGGTCGCGCTCGACGCCCTTCATCGCCACGCCCAGGGCCTTGCCCATCGCGATGATGTCGCCGCCCTTGGCCATCGACACGCCGAGCGCGAGCACTTCCTTGCCGTTGTGGCGCACCATCGTCGTCGGCGGGTCGACGTACTCGCGCCTGATGTCGGCGATGTCTCCCAGGCGCATCTGGCTGGCCGCGCCGGTCTGCGGGTTGACCGCACGGATCGGCACGTCGGCCAGCGCCTGCGGCGTTGTGAACTGGCCCTGCACGCGGATCTGGAAGTTGGCGCTGCCGGCATTCAGCACGCCCGCGCCTTCGACGGCGTTCTGCGCGCCGATCTGGCCGATAACCTGGCTGAAGTCCAGGCCCAGCTGGGCCAGCCGCTTCTGCGAGATCTCGATGAACAGCTTCTCGGGCTGGATGCCGAAGATCTCGACCTTGGCCACGTCCTTGACCTGCAGCAGCGCCTGGCGCACGCGGTCGGCGTGCTCGCGCAGCTCCTCGCGGCTGAAGCCGTCGGCCGACAGCGCATAGATCGAGCCGTAGACGTCGCCGAAGTCATCGTTGAAAACCGGCCCGAGCACGCCCTGCGGCAACGTCGAGCGCATATCGTTGATCTTCTTGCGCACCTGGTAGAAGGCGTCAGGCACGTCCTTGGGCGGCGTGTTGTCCTTGAGCTGGAAGAGGGTCAGCGACTCGCCGGGCTTGGTGTAGGAACGGATCTTGTCCGCATGGTTCACCTCCTGCAGCGTCTTCTCGATCTTGTCGGTGACCTGGTCGGCCATCTGCTGGGCCGTCGCCCCCGGCCAGAAGGCCTGGACGACCATGATGCGGAAGGTGAACGGCGGATCCTCGTCCTGGCCGAGCTGGAAATAGGCCGCGAAGCCCATCAGCATCAGCACCACCATCAGATAGCGCGTCAGCGCCGGGTGTTCCAGCGCCCAGCGCGAGACGTTGAAGCCTTCGGCCAGCGCGGCCTTGTTCGGCGGGATGTTCATGCGCGGCCCCGGCTCAGCGAGAGGCTGCAGGAGCCGCAGGCGCCGCGGCGGCGGTCGTCCGCGGCGGCACGTAGCGCTTGACCTTCTGGCCCGGGTTCAGCACATGCGCGCCGGCCACGACGACCTCCTGGCCGGGGTTCAGGCCGCCGGCGATGACGACCTCGTTGCCCTCGGCCCCGCCCACCTGCACGGCCACCGGCCTCACCGTCATCGATGCACCGTCCAGCACCCAGACCGAGGTCTTGCCGGCCTGCTGCATCACGGCCGCCAGCGGCAGCTTGATGATGCCGGCCACCTGCGGCAGGTCCAGCACGGCGGTGGCCGACTGGCCCAGGCGCACGTCCAGCCTGCCGGCGTCGGCCTTGATGAGGAAGGTGCGCGTGGCCGGATCGGCCGCCGCGGCGACCTCGCGCAGCGTCAGCGGCGCGGTCTTGTCGCTGCCCCACAGGCGCACCTTCAGCGCGGCCGGCCGGCCGGCCGCGGCCCGCACGCGGGCGATCTGGTCCTCGGGCACCGCGAAGACGATGTCGCGCGGCCCGTCCAGCGCGACGCGCACGACCGGCGTACCGGCGGCCAGCACCTGGCCGGGCTCGGCATCGATGCCGGTGACGACGCCGGCGCCGTCGGCCAGCAGCTGGGCATAGCCGGCCTGGTTGCCTTGCACGTCGGCCTGGGCCTTGGCCTGTTCGAGCTGGGCCTGGGCGGCCTTGAAGGCCGAGTCGCGCCGCTCCAGCTCGGCCGTGCTGATGAAGCCCTGGCGCTGCAGGTCGACGAAGCGCTTGTAGTCCTGCCCGGCCTGGTCGCGGTTGGTGCGCGCGGCGGCCACGGCGGCACTGGCGGCGGCCTCGGCCAGCCTCAGGTCCTGGCCGTCGATGCGGGCCAGCAGCTGGCCGGCCTTGACGGCGTCGCCCAGGTTCACCGCGCGGCTCAGCAGCTTGCCGCCGACGCGGAAGGACAGGCGCGACTCGATGCGAGGCTTCACCTCGGCCGCATACTCATGGCTGGCGCTGGCCGTGCCGGCCGTGACGAGCTGGGTGCGCACCGCGCGTTCCGGCTCCGGGGCCGCAGGCTGCTTGCCACAGGCTGAAAGCAAGGCCGCGAGCAGCAGCGGCGATGCGAGACGCAAAAGTTGGGGCATGCAGACCTCGGCAGGAATGAAACGACCAGCCGTCTTTTTAATGACCGGCGGGTCAGTAATGTATGCAGACCCGGTGACAACTGTCAAACCTCGCAGAATTTCGCTTGAATATCGCGGCTTTGCAAGCGGAACTTGAGAAAAAGCTTGAGCGTCGACCACTACGAAAACTTTCCCGTTGCGTCGCTGCTGTGCTCGCCCGCGCTGCGGCCGGCGGTGGTGGCCATCTACCACTTCGCCCGCACGGCTGATGACTTGGCCGACGAGGGTGACGCCAGCACCGCCGAGCGGGTCCAGGCCTTGCGCGACTACCGCGCCGACCTGGCCGCCACCGTCGCCGGCCAGCCGCCCTCCCCGCGCTGGCCGCAGGTGTTCACACCGCTGGCGCGCGAGATCCGCCGCCTGCAGCCTGCCCTGCTGCACGACCTGCTGGACGCGTTCGAGCAGGACCTGAGCCCGCCGCGCTACCGCGACCGCGCCCACCTGCTGGACTACTGCCGCCGCTCGGCCAACCCGGTCGGCCGCCTGCTGCTCGGCCTCTACGGCATCAGCGACGCGGCCTCGCTGCGGCGCTCGGATGCGATCTGCTCGGCGCTGCAACTCGTCAACTTCTGGCAGGACTTCAGCCGCGACGGCCCCAACGGCCGGCTCTATGTGCCGCAGGCCGACCTCGACCGCCACGGCGTTGCCGGCGAAGCGGTGCTGGCCTGCCAGGACGGCCCGGCCGCGCGGGCGTTGATCGCCGACCTCTGCGCCTGGGCGCGGGGGCTGATGCTGGCAGGCGCGCCGCTGGCCCTCACGCTGCGCGGCCGCGCCGGCTGGGAGCTGCGCCTCGTCGTGCAGGGCGGCCTGGCCATCCTCGACAAGATCGAGGCGCGCGGCCACGACAGCCTGCTGCACCGCCCGGCGCTGTCGGCCCGGGACTTTCCGCGCCTGCTGTGGCGAGCCCTGACAATGCAGCGCAGATCATGAGCCCCGAGCAATACGTCCAGGAAAAAGCCGCCGCGAGCGGTTCGAGCTTCTACTACGCCTTCCTCTTCCTGCCGCCGCCGCGGCGCGCGGCCATCACGGCCTTCTACGCCTTCTGCCGCGAGGTGGACGACGTGGTCGACGAGACCCACGACGCCGGTGTCGCCGCGACCAAGCTGGCCTGGTGGCGCAAGGAGGCCGCCAGCGCCTATGCCGACCAGCCCACCCACCCGGTCATGAGGGCGCTGATGCCGCACACGGCCGCCTACGACATCCGGCTGGAGCAGTTGAACGCCGTCATCGAGGGCTGCGAGATGGACCTGCAGCAGACGCGCTACCTCGATTTCGCCGGCCTGCAGCGCTATTGCCACCTGGTGGCCGGCGTCGTCGGCGAGGTCGCCAGCGGCATCTTCGGCCGCACCCAGCCGCAGACCATCGACTACGCGCACAAGCTCGGCCAGGCCATGCAGCTGACCAACATCATCCGCGACGTCGGCGACGACGCGCGGCGCGGCCGCATCTACCTGCCGGTGAACGAGCTGCAGCAGTTCGGCGTGAAAGCCAACGAGATCCTGCTGCGCAGCCAGCCCTGGGGCTACGGCGAACGCTTCACGGCGCTGATGCAGTTCCAGGCCGAGCGCGCCCACCGCCTCTACGACGAGGCACTGGCCCTGCTGCCGGAGGCCGACCGCGCCGCGCAGAAGCCCGGGCTGATGATGGCCAACATCTACCGCGCGCTGCTGGTCGAGATCGAGCGCGAGGGCTTCCAGGTGCTGCACCAGCGCATCGCGCTGACGCCGCTGCGCAAGCTGTGGATCGCGATGCGCACGAACTGGCGAGGCCGGTGAGGGTTGCCATCGTCGGCGGCGGCTGGGCCGGCATCGCGGCTGCCGTCGCGCTGGCGGACGCCGGCCATGACATCGCCGTCTTCGAGATGGCGCCACAGCTCGGCGGCCGGGCGCGCAGCGTCGCGGGCCAGCCCGACTACGACAACGGCCAGCACATCCTCATCGGCGCCTACCGCGACAGCCTCGCGCTGATGCGGCGCCTGGGCGTCGACCCCGAGCTGGTGCTGAAGCGCCTGCCGCTGGCCCTGCCCTACCCTGGTGAGCCGGGGCTGCGCCTGCCGCCCGGCTCACCGCTGATCGCCTTCACGCGCGGCGTGCTGGCCCACGGCGGCTGGCCGCTGAGCGCGCGGCTGGGCCTGCTCGCCGCGGCCGGCGGCTGGCTGGCCCACGACTTCCGCTGCGCGGCCGGTCTGAGCGTCGCCGAACTCTGCGCCGGCCTGCCCGCCACAGTGAAGCGCGACCTCGTCGAGCCCCTGTGCGTCGCCGCGCTGAACACGCCCGCGCGCCAGGCCAGCGCCCAGGTCTTCCTGCGCGTGCTGAAGGACGCGCTGTTCAGCGGTGCCGGCAGCGCCGACCTGCTGCTGCCGCGCCGGCCGCTGTCCGAACTGCTTGCCGGGCCGGCCACTGCGTGGCTGGGCGGGCGGCTGCGGCTGGGCCGGCGCGTGCAGTCCATCGAGCCCGGCTGGCGCGTCGACGGCGAGGCTTTCGATGCCGTCGTGCTGGCCTGCACCAGCGTCGAGGCGGCCCGCCTCGCCGCGCCGCTGAATGCCGGCTGGGCAGCCGAGGCCCAGGGCCTGCGCTTCGAGCCCATCGTCACCGTCTATCTGCACAGCCCCGGCAGCACGTTGCCCGCACCGATGCTGGCGCTGCGCGAAGGCGCGGACGCGCCGGCCCAGTTCGCCTTCGACCATGGCCAGCTCGGCGGCGCACCGGGCCGCTTTGCCTTCGTCGTCAGCGGCGCGGCGCCCTGGGTCGAACGCGGCGGCTGCGCCGAGGCCGTGCTGGCGCAGGCGACGCGCGAGCTGCGCTGGGCCACGCCGCCCGTCGTCGACCGGCTGCTGACCGAGAAGCGCGCCACCTTCGCCTGCACGCCCGGCCTGGCCCGGCCGCCCGCGCGCATCGCGCCCGGCCTGTTTGCCGCGGGCGACTACATCGCCGGCCCCTACCCGGCCACGCTGGAAGGCGCCGTGCGGGCCGGCCTCGCCGCCGCTCAGGGCGTGGCCGCGGAGGCCGGCACGGCCGCAAACGGCGCCGCCAGCGGCTCGCCGACGAAGACGCCCTGAGCCGGCCAGGCCACGCTGTGCCAATAGGCCTCCAGCGCGCTGACGCCCTGGGCATAGGCCTGGATCAGCACCTGCGGGTGCGGGAACTTCTGCAGGTGGTTGCAGGGTTCGCTGACCGTGCCATAGCTGGCTGTCGCGCCGGCGTCGATCCAGTCGAGGACGCTCATCTGCCCGTCGCCCACCGGCCGCTCCAGATGGCCGCCGAAGGAGGTCAGATGGTCGGCCAGCGCGCCGGGCAGCCACTCCTGGCCCGGCGGCGCCGGCACGCGCGCCAGGCCGGTCTCGTAGACGAGGGTGCGGCGCAGCTGCGGCAGCGCATCGCTCTTCACGCGGCCCACCTCGAAGCCGGCCACGCCCGGCACGGCGCCCGCCGGCGGGAAGAGGCGCTCGCGCACATTGCGGTTGGCATCCGGCGTCGCGGCCAGCCAGGCCATGGCCGGCTCGGCCGCGCCGGCCGCCAGCATGTGGTCCGACGCGATGCCGCGCTCGATCATCGCCAGGGCCGCCGGCACCGAGCGCGCCGCCAGCTGCATCGCGGGCCGCAGCCCGAGCACGATCCAGGGCCGCGCGCCGAAATAGCTGGCGTAGGGGCTGGCCCGGGTCGGCGCACAGCTCTGGGCGCAGACCTCGGGCTGCAGGCCCATGCCCAGCGCGCTGGTCAGCGAATTGCACTCCACGGCATAGGGCTGGACCCAGGCCAGCGCCAGGCCGTTGACGTTCTCGGGCATCTGGCTGCGGATGGCCTGGTCCAGCGCCACGAACTCCTCGCGCGAGAGGCTGGCGCGCTGCGGCAGTTGCACGCGCACAACCTGGGCCGGCGGGATGCCGCGGCGCCTGGCGTAGTGCTCGCCCACGGCGACCGAATAGGGATCGGCCGTGTTGATGACGAGGCCCAGTTCATGGGCCGTGATGCGGCCGTACAGGCGCGGCATGCGGCCCCAGCGCGCCTCGGACGCCGGCTCGGCGGCCTGGCAGGCCGCGGCCCAGGCCAGGCAGAGGGCGGCTAGAGCCTGCCACTTAATGAAGCCCGCTTTCGCCATACAAAACACCCGCAATCTCCCCCACAATGACGGCATGAAATCCAAAGAGGCGCAGCAGACCCCGGCCATCCAGGTGCTGGAGCGCATGTTCGCGCTGCTGGATGTGCTCGCCAGCCATCAGGATCCGGTGTCGCTGAAGGCCCTGTCCGAGGCGACCGGCCTGCACCCCTCCACGGCCCACCGCATTCTCAATGACCTGACGCTGGGCCGCTTCGTCGACCGCCCCGAGGCTGGCAGTTATCGGCTCGGCATGCGCATGCTGGAGCTGGGCAATCTCGTGAAGGCGCGGCTGGATGTGCGCGACGCGGCCCTGCCCGCCATGCGCGAGCTGCACAAGTTCACCCACCAGCCGGTCAACCTGTCGGTGCGCCAGGGCGACGAGATCGTCTACATCGAACGCACCTACTCCGAGCGCTCGGGCATGCAGGTCGTCCGCGCCGTCGGCGGCCGCGCGCCGCTGCACCTGACCTCGGTCGGCAAGCTCTTCCTGGCCTGCGACGACAGCTCGCGCGTGCGCGCCTATGCGACGCGCACCGGCCTGTCCGGCCACACCCGCAACAGCCTCACCGACGTGGGTGCACTGGAGCGCGAGCTGGCCATGGTGCGCCAGCGCGGCATCGCCCGCGACGACGAGGAGCTGGAACTGGGCGTGCGCTGCATGGCCGCCGGCATCTACGACGACCAGGCCAAGCTGGTGGCCGGCCTGTCCATCTCGGCGCCGTCGGACCGGCTGGAGGAAAGCTGGGTCGTGCGCCTGAAGGAAACGGCCGCGCAGATCTCGGCCTCGCTGGGGCATCGCACCTGAAACGCAAACGCGGCGCCGAGGCGCCGCGTTCTGCGAGGTTCAGCCGTTCAGAGCTTGGCCGACGGCGTGTCTGCCTCGCCGGGCAGCGTCGAGGCCAGCCATTTGCGCATGCGCTCGGCGTCGGCAATCCGCGAGGCCTTGCCGCTGGAGTCCAGGAACACCATGATGAGCTGGCGGCCGGCCATGCGGGCCTGCATGACCAGGCATTTGCCGGCCTCGTTGATGAAGCCGGTCTTCTGCAGGCCGATGTCCCACAGCGGGTTGGACAGCAGGCCGTTGGTGGAGCGGAACTGCACCAGGCGCTTGCCCAGGGCCACACGGGCCTCGCGCGATGTGGACAGGTCGCGCAGCAGCGGCACCTGGCTGGTCACGTTGACGAGCTTGGCCAGGTCGGACGCGCTGCTCTGGTTGTGGCTGGACAGGCCGGTGGGCTCGACGTAGTGCGTGTCGGCCATGCCCAGGCTCTGCGCCTTGGCGTTCATCGCCGCGACGAAGGCATCCAGGCCACCGGGATAGTTGCGGCCCAGCGCATGCGCGGCGCGATTCTCGCTGGACATCAGCGCCAGGTGCAGCATGTCGCCGCGCGTCAGCGTCGTGCCGACGGCCAGGCGCGAGCGGGTGTTCTTCTCGGTGTCGATGTCGTCGGCCGTCACCGTCAGCTTCTCATCCAGCGACTGGCCGACCTCGACGACGACCAGGGCCGTCATCAGCTTGGTGATGGACGCGATGGGCAGCACGGCCTGGGGATTCTTGGAGAACAGCACCTCGTTGGTGTTCTGGTCCATCACATAGGCCACGCTGGACTTCAGCGCCAGGGGGTCGTCCACCTCGTGCAGGCCGGCGGTCTGCCCGAAGGTCGGCACCGCGGGCACGACGACGGCCTGCTTGCGCAGCACGACGGACTTGACCTGGCGGGTCGACGAGGTCCTGGCCTTTGACTTGACGTCGGCGGTGCCAGCCGTGGCCACGCCGGGCAGCGCGGTCAGCAGGCTGAAGCTCAAAAAGGCGGCGGCAAAAGTCTTCAACAGGATCCCCAACAGCTGGACGGCAGTGTAAGTGACGGCAAAAACATTGACAAGATAAGAACTTAAGCGAAATACCTCAAGTGAACTCTCGCCCCACTTCCGGGCAACAGGCACCACAGACCAACCACTGCTGGCTCCTTTGCGGTGCCGCCGGCTTCAAACGCCGGCAAGTAAGCCAGGGCTGACAGGGTTCCGCCATCGGGATCTGCCCCGAATGCCAAGGATTGCCGGCGCGCGGGTTCCGCTCCGAAACCGGAGCAGCCCGTGCTTTCCGCGCCAGATTGCACGGCCGGCGGCAAAGGCTGCGGCCCGCCTCCGCGTCAGCCCTGGGCCGCCACCCGCTCAGCCTTGCTCTGCAGCTTGTTCAGCGCGCTCAGGTAGGCCTTGGCCGACGCGACGATGATGTCGGGGTCGGCGCCCACGCCGTTGACGACGCGGCCAGCATGCTGCAGCCGCACCGTCACCTCGCCCTGCGACTCGGTGCTGCCGCCGGTGATCGCGTTGACCGAGTACAGCAGCATCTCGGCGCCGGACTGCACGACCGATTCGATGGCCTGCAGCGTGGCGTCCACCGGCCCGTTGCCGTCGCTCTCGGCGCGATGCTCCTGGTGGCCGACGGCGAACACGATGGCCGCATGCGGGCGCTCGCCGGTCTCGCTGCGCTGGGCCAGCGACAGCAGGCGGTAGTGCTCGGCGTCGTTGACGACGGACTCGTCCATGACGAGGGCGACGATGTCCTCGTCGAAGATCTCGTTCTTGCGGTCGGCCAGGTCCTTGAAGCGCACGAAGGCCGCGTTGATCTCGGCCTCGCTCTCCAGCTCGATGCCCAGTTCCTGCAGGCGCTGCTTGAAGGCGTTGCGGCCCGACAGCTTGCCCAGCACGATCTTGTTGGCGGCCCAGCCCACGTCCTCGGCGCGCATGATCTCGTAGGTGTCGCGCGCCTTCAGCACGCCGTCCTGGTGAATGCCGCTGGCGTGCGCGAACGCGTTGGCGCCGACGACGGCCTTGTTGGGCTGCACGACGAAGCCGGTCGTCTGCGACACGAGCTTGGAGGCCGGCACGATCTGCGAGGTCTCGATGCCCACGTCCAGCCCGAAATAGTCGCGCCGCGTCCTGACGGCCATGACGACTTCTTCGAGCGAGCAGTTGCCGGCGCGCTCGCCCAGGCCGTTGATGGTGCACTCGATCTGGCGCGCGCCGCCGATCTTCACACCCGCCAGCGAGTTGGCGACCGCCATGCCGAGGTCGTTGTGGCAGTGCACGCTCCAGATGGCATTGTCAGAATTGGGCACCTTCTCGCGCAGCCGGCGGATGAAGTCGCCGTAGAGCTCGGGGATGGCATAGCCGACCGTGTCGGGGATGTTGATGGTGCCGGCGCCTTCCCTGATGACGGCCTCGCAGACGCGGGCCAGGAAGTCGATGTCGGAGCGGTAGCCATCCTCGGGCGAGAACTCGATGTCGCCGCACAGATTGCGCGCGAAGCGCACGGAGAGCAGCGCCTGCTCCAGCACCTGCTCGCGCGTCATGCGCAGCTTCTTCTCCATGTGGAGTTCGCTGGTCGCGATGAAGGTATGGATGCGCGCCCGGCCGGCGCCGGCCAGCGCCTCGGCGGCGCGGGAGATGTCGCGGTCGTTGGCGCGGGCCAGCGAGCAGACCGTGCTGTCCTTCACCACCGCGGCGATGGCCTTCACGGCCTCGAAGTCGCCGTTGCTCGACGCTGCGAAACCGGCCTCGATGACGTCGACCTTCATGCGCTCCAGCTGGCGCGCGATGCGCAGCTTTTCCTCGCGGGTCATCGAGGCGCCGGGCGACTGCTCGCCGTCGCGCAGCGTCGTGTCGAAGATGATGAGTCGGTCGGTCATGTCGCTTGCTCCTGGGATGTCGGCATCGCAAAGGCGGGCGTGCGGCGCAGGCCCGACAGGATGGCCTGCATGGACGCGCGCACGATGCTGCCATCGATGCCCACGCCATGCCGCGTCTCGTCGCCGACACGCAATTCCAGATAGGCCACCGCGCGCGCATCCGCGCCGCTGCCGATGGCGTGCTCGTGGTAGTCCAGCACGCGGATGGGCAGGCCTGCACGGGCGCCCAGCGCGTTGACGAAGGCGTCGATGGGGCCATTGCCCTCGCCCTGCACGCGGCCCATCCAGCCGCCCAGCACGACTTCGGCGGAAATGCGCATCGCGCCGCCGCCCACCTCGTTCATCTGCGGCTGCAGCACCGAGGTGCCGGCATCGCCGATCGCGTACTCGCGCTCGAAGATGGCATGGATGTCGGCCGCGCTGAGCTCCTTGCCCATGTCGTCCATCACCCGCTGCACGACCTGGCTGAACTCGATCTGCAGCCGGCGCGGCAGTTCCAGGCCGTACTCGTTCTCGAGCAGGTAGGCGATGCCGCCCTTGCCGGACTGGCTGTTCACGCGGATGACGGCGTCATAGCTGCGGCCCAGATCCTTGGGGTCGATGGGGAGGTAGGGCATGTCCCAAATCTCCCCCTCCTGGCGGGCCGCGAAGGCCTTCCTGATCGCGTCCTGGTGCGAGCCCGAGAAGGAGGTGTAGACGAGGTCGCCGACATAGGGGTGGCGCGGATGCACCGGGATCTGCGTGCAGTGCTCGACGCAGCGGCGCACCTCGTCGATGTCGGAGAAATCGAGCTGCGGGTCGACGCCCTGGGTGTAGAGGTTGAGCGCGATGTTGACGAGGTCGACATTGCCGGTGCGCTCGCCGTTGCCGAACAGGCAGCCCTCGACGCGGTCGGCGCCGGCCATCAGCGCGAACTCGCCGGCCGCCGTGCCGGTGCCGCGGTCGTTGTGCGGGTGGACCGACAGCACGATGCTGTCGCGGCGTTCGAGGTGGCGGTGCATCCACTCGATCATGTCCGCGAAGATGTTGGGCGTGCTGTGCTCGACGGTGGACGGCAGGTTGACGATGCACTTGCGCTCGGGCGTCGGCTCCCACACCGCGGTCACCGCGTCGACGACGCGCTTGCTGAACGCCAGCTCGGTGCCCGAGAACATCTCGGGCGAATACTCGAAGCGCCAGTCCGTGCCCGGCCGCGCGGCGGCCAGTGCCTTGATCTGGCGGGCATGCGAGCTGGCGAGTTCGACGATGCCATCCTCGTCCTGGCCCAGCACGACGCGGCGCATGATGGGCGCCACCGCGTTGTAGGCGTGGACGATGACGCGCTTGGCGCCGCCGAGCGACTCGAAGGTGCGCTCGATCAGATGGGAACGCGCCTGGGTCAGCACCTGGATGCTGACGTCGTCGGGGATGTGGCCGCCCTCGATCAGCAGGCGCACGAAATCGAATTCGGTCTGCGATGCCGACGGGAAGCCGACCTCGATCTCCTTGAAGCCGATCTTCACCAGCTGCTGGAACATGCGCAGCTTGCGCGCGATGTCCATCGGCTCGATCAGCGCCTGGTTGCCGTCGCGCAGGTCGGTGCTCAGCCAGATCGGGGCGCGGGTCAGCACGGCGTCGGGCCAGGTGCGGTCCGGCAATGCGACGGGGGCGAAGGGGCGGTACTTTTGCTGCGGGTGCTTCAACATGGTTTCCATCCGGGGGATTGGGTGGTGCAACCGGCAGCCTTTGAAAACACGAACGGCCCGCTGCGGTTGCATACGGGCCGTTGGGGTCAGCGTGAGCGAATAGGCGTGACTGACTAGCGAACCCGTGGTTCCTTGAGGACTGGTAGCAGGCTAATTCGCGTGGCGCGGCTCATGGGTCGGGAATCTAGCACGAAAGCCTACTCGTGCAAGCCGCGCTCATCGGGCTCGTCGGTGCTCGTCGAGATGACGCTGACGGGCCGGCCCTTGGCCTTGCGCCAGCCGTAGATGACGTAGCCCGACAGGCCGTAAACGCAGAAGGCACCGAAGAGAACGCGCGCCGGGTCGAGAGCCGCAAAGCCGATGCCGAGCATGATGATGACCAGCACGATGAAGGGCACGGAGCGCCGGCGATCAAAGACTTTGAAGCTGTAGAAGGGCGCATTCGTCACCATCGAAAGCCCGGCGAACAGCGTCAGGCCATAGGCCGCCCAGGGCACCCAGCTGCCGCGTTGCACGCCGGTGTAGTCGGAGCTGTCCACCACGGCCCAGATCAGGCCGATGACGATGGCGGCCGCGGCCGGGCTGGGCAGGCCCTGGAAGTAGCGTTTGTCGACGACGCCGATGTTCACGTTGAAGCGTGCCAAGCGCAGAGCCGCGCCGGCGATGTAGACGAAGGCCGGGATCCAGCCCGGCTTGCCCATGTCCTTCAGCGCCCACATGTAGACGATCAGCGCCGGCGCGGCACCGAAGGCGACCATGTCGGACAGGCTGTCCATCTGCTCGCCGAAGGCGGACTGGGTGTTGGTCATGCGCGCGACGCGGCCGTCCAGGCTGTCGAGGATGGCGGCGGCGAAGATCGCCACGCAGGCCACCTCGAAGCGGCCGTTCATGGCCATGACGATGGCGTAGAAGGCGCTGAACAGCGCGCCGAGCGTGATCGCGTTGGGCAGGGCATAGATGCCCTTGCGGCGGGGGCGGACGGCGGCGCCGGGCTCGTCGTCCTCGATGGGATCAGGGGTCATGGCAGCAGGATAGCGCAGCGCTTACAAAGCAAAAGGCCGGCGCCCCGCGGCACCGGCCTTTCATCGTGCGGAGCGACGATTCAGTTCTTGGCCTTGTCGACCAGCTTGTTGGCCTTGATCCAGGGCATCATCTCGCGCAGCTTCTCGCCGACCTGCTCGATCGGGTGCTCGGCGGTTAGGCGGCGGCGGCTGATCAGCGTCGGGGCGCCGGCCTTGTTCTCGAGGATGAAGGACTTGGCGTACTCGCCGGTCTGGATGTCCTTCAGGCACTGGCGCATCGCGTTCTTGGTGGCCTCGGTGACGACGCGCGGGCCGGTCACGTACTCGCCGTACTCGGCGTTGTTCGAGATCGAGTAGTTCATGTTGGCGATGCCGCCTTCGTAGATCAGGTCCACGATGAGCTTGAGCTCGTGCAGGCACTCGAAGTAGGCCATCTCAGGGGCATAGCCCGCTTCCGTCAGCGTCTCGAAGCCGGCCTTGATCAGCTCGACGGCGCCGCCGCACAGCACGGCCTGCTCGCCGAACAGGTCGGTCTCGGTCTCTTCGCGGAAGGAGGTCTGGATGATGCCGGCCTTGCCGCCACCATTGGCCGCGGCATAGCTCAGCGCCAGGTCACGCGCCTTGCCGGTCTTGTCGGCGTAGACGGCGATCAGGTGGGGCACGCCGCCGCCTTGGCGGTAGGTGTTGCGCACCGTGTGGCCGGGGGCCTTGGGGGCGACCATCCAGACGTCGAGGTCTTCGCGCGGCTGCACCTGGCCGTAGTGCACGTTGAAGCCGTGGGCGAAGGCGAGGGACGCGCCCTGCTTGATGTTGGGCTCGACTTCCTTCTTGTAGACGTCGGCGATCTGCTCGTCGGGCAGCAGGATCATGACGACGTCGGCCGACTTCACGGCCTCGGCGATCTCGGCGACCTTGAGCCCGGCGCCCTCGGCCTTGGCCCAGGACGCGCCACCGCGGCGCAGCGCGACGGTGACCTTGCAGCCGCTGTCGTTCAGGTTCTGCGCGTGCGCATGGCCTTGTGAGCCGTAGCCGATGATGGTGACGTTCTTGCCCTTGATGAGGCTCAGATCGGCGTCTTTGTCGTAGTAAACGTTCATGGTTCGCTCCAGGGGAAGAAGGTCCGGTCAGACCCGAAGAATGCGTTCGCCGCGGCCGATGCCCGAGGCACCGGTGCGGACCGTTTCGAGGATGGACGCGCGGTCGATCGCGTCGATGAAGGCGTCGAGCTTGCTCGCGTCGCCGGTCAGCTCGATGGTGTAGGTCTTCTCGGTCACGTCGATGATGCGGCCGCGGAAGATGTCGGCGGTGCGCTTGATCTCCTCGCGCTCCTTGCCGACGGCGCGCACCTTGATGAGCATCAGCTCGCGCTCGGTGTAGTTGCCCTCGGTCAGGTCGACGACCTTGACGACCTCGATGAGGCGATTCAGGTGCTTGGTGATCTGCTCGATGATCTCGTCGCTGCCGGTGGTCACGATGGTCATGCGCGACAGCGACGCGTCTTCCGTCGGCGCGACCGTGAGGCTCTCGATGTTGTAGCCGCGGGCCGAGAACAGCGCCACGACGCGCGACAGCGCGCCCGGCTCGTTCTCGATGAGCAAAGCAATGATGTGTTTCATGGGATGTCGTCCTTCGCGCTCTTCGGTGCCGGCGGCGGTAACCGCCGGACCTTGGCCGCGGGTTCGAATCGTTATAGAAAGGGACTGCCTTTGTCGGCTGTTCTCGCCATCCGCCGCCGGCCTCGGTGAGGGCGGTAACCCTCGCCAAGACCCGCGGCTTCAGCCGGTCACAGGTCTTCCGAGCCCAGCAGCATTTCCGAAATGCCCTTGCCCGCCTTGACCATGGGCCAGACGTTCTCGGTCGGATCGGTGCGGATGTCGAGGAAGACGGTGCGGTCCTTGAGCCGCATGGCTTCCTTCAGCGCGCCTTCCACGTCGCTCGGCTTCTCGACCAGGATACCGACGTGGCCATAGGCCTCGGCCAGCTTCACGAAGTCGGGCAGCGCATCCATATAGCTGTGCGAGTAGCGGCCCTCGTAGTCGAGCTGCTGCCACTGGCGCACCATGCCGAGGTAGCGGTTGTTCAGCGACACGATCTTGACCGGCGTCTGGTACTGCAGGCAGGTCGACAGCTCCTGGATGCACATCTGGATGCTGCCCTCGCCGGTGATGCAGAACACATCCGACTCGGGCCTGGCGAGCTTGATGCCCATCGCATAGGGCAGGCCCACGCCCATCGTGCCCAGGCCACCGGAATTGATCCAGCGGCGCGGCGCGTCGAACTTGTAGAACTGCGCGGCCCACATCTGGTGCTGGCCGACGTCGCTCGTGATGTAGGTGTCGCGGTCGCGGGTCAGCTGCCACAGCGTGTCGACGACCATCTGCGGCTTGATGACCTCGTCCGAGCCCTTGTAAGCCAGGCAGTCGCGGCGGCGCCAGTCGTTGATCTGGTTCCACCAGGCATTGACGGCGTTGGCGTCCGGCTTGGCCTGCGCCTCCTTCAGCTGCGCGATCAGCTCCTGCAGCACGTCCTTCACGTCGCCCACGATGGGGATGTCGACGCGCACGCGCTTGGAGATCGACGA
>BFBZ01000028.1_pt38 | contig 17670 bp, 13 predicted proteins | sample 1888401 | NCBI WGS metagenome assembly BFBZ01 (sample SAMD00112614, study PRJDB3348) | symbiont metagenome | host: Chara braunii | reverse complement strand
AGAGCACTACCTTGACATGGTAGGGGTCACAGGTTCGATCCCTGTCGCACCCACCATCCTTCGCTCGCGAAGCGAGAGAAGGATGCCGCGCCGAAGCCCAAAGGGCGCAGGCGGGCCTCTGGCCGCTAGCTTCGGCTCGGCAAGCCGCATGTCGTCGTGACGGCGGTTCCTGACTGAGCCTTCAGACAACCAAGTTCATTATCCTTGCATACGGCGGGTTCAGTTGAGAGCCCACGGCTGTTCGGCGCGCGTCGTCCTGGCTTTCGCCAGGACGACGCGCGGTGGATGGTCTCGCTTCAAACACGCGGTGACAGGTGAGGATGGGAACCCAACCTCGCATTCCCTCGAGACGATGCGAGAGAACGGCCGCTACGGGGTAAGACCACACGACTTCGCCGTCCGCCTCGACTGGCTGAGACGGTCAGGCCATACATTGAGTTGTTTGCCGATGAACCGAAATTCCTCCGCGTCGGGCTCGATGCGTCCTTGCTGAGTTGCCCGTTGGGCAAATCAGTGATCCGCGCGTCCCGTGACGGAAGCTCGATGTTTCGTTGCGATGAGCGATTGCTCGATGTGTTCTTGGCGGGCTCGCGTTGACGCGCCACACCGTTTTTGTCGACATCATGTGATGAGCCATGACCTTCGTCATCTCGACGTTCACATGACGATGCCGCAGTGTCCGACAACACGTGCGCCTCGTGCGGTGCGTGCACGTGCCTGGACTGCGTTCCGCTCGCACATGCAGGGTCGCCGCATGATCGGGTGAACGTCGTCACCCGCCAGCCGTTCGCCGGAGCTCCTCGATATGTCATGTACCGTGCTTAGGTTGCTGCACGCTCGCGACATGCATTTCGCCTCGGCGCAAGGATCGAGAAAATTTTCTGAAGACTCCGCGATGATGCGTTGCCGGATCGCATCTCACGGATTCAATCTTGAATTTCTGCACGGCGCGCGTTGCCGTTCCTCTGGCTCTCGTATGGATTGTTCTCTAGATCAGGCAAGCGGACCCGGTGACGGAGCTTCCGGGGTCGGGTCCGGCATGTCGCGACAAATGATGGATGCCATGTGTGAGCACGACTGCCGCAGGAACCATCGGCCCTATCAAGAGCGGCCTGTGTGAGCGGGTGATGCCCGCATTGGAAAATGCTGCTTCCTTGTCCGCCTGAAATTCGCCTGCCCGTCAGAGGCCGGCGATGCAACCTTGGGAATGCGCCCCCGTCGCGACGACGTTGGTCGTTTGTGACAACGGGCGACGAAAATACATGCAACAAGAAGAAGACGACAACACGCCGGTGAGCGCAGCCAGGCTCCTGGAACGCGTTCCCTTGCCACGCGAACCCCGGAACATCAGGGACATTGCCCCGGCAGCACCGCGGCTTTTTACGACACGGCTCTATCCACCGCCGGAGCAGTTCGAGGTCTGGAAGACGCGCATGGCCTCGCTGGTCGATGTCGCGCCGTCCGCGGGCCACAGTCCTGCGCAGGGATTCGAGGTGGAATACCTGACCTGCAACATGGCCGATGTCGTCTTCACGTCAGGGCGTTTTGCCGCTCAGACATTCGCGCGCGCGGCCGAGCCGTCGCAGGGCGTGCCGGTCGATATCTGGTGGCTGTTCCGGGTACGCTCCGGCGAAGCCCGGTTCGAAACCGCGGAGCGGCGGATTCATGCCGGACCAGGCGCGATGTTCCTGATCGCGCTAGATGATGATTTCCGCGGCAGCATCACGAACTATGATGGGTTGGTGCTGGCTTTGCCGCGCAAGTCGTTCGCAGGTGTGGTGGATCAGCTCAGCGAGATCAGCAACGTCCTGCTCTCGGGCAATCTCATCGAACTGTTGACCGACTATCTCGACAGGCTCGAGACGCGCCTCGTCCTGATGTCCCCGGAGGAGTTGAGGCAGGCGGGGCGGGCGACCGCGCAGATGATCGCCGCGTGCATTCAGCTGTCCTCGGATCGGTTGGAGCAGGCGCGCGGTGCGATCGAGTCGGTGCTGTTCGAGCGTGCGCGTCTTTATATAGAGACGCATCTCGGCGACTTCGACCTGACGCCGGATCGAATCGCGCAGCAATTGCGGATCTCACGCTCTGCCCTCTACCGTGCATTCGAGAGCGTCGGCGGCGTCGCCGGATACATCCTGCGCAAGCGGTTGCGCGCGGCTCATGCCGAACTCGTCGCGTCCACCGGCAGGCAGGTGCAGGAGATTGCGTATCGCCACGGCTTCAAGCTGGCGTCGGATTTCACGCGCGCGTTTCGCCGCGAATTCGGCGTCAGCCCGCGCGAGATGCGCGCACGTACCCGTCGATCAACTGCCGGTTGAAAGTCTGCGAGATCACCACACGATGCATCCGGCAAATCATTCAACTTGTGAGACGATCTGCGCGCTATTTGGACGGCCTGCTGAGTGACGTTGTCGAATTTGTGTCTATCATTTTCAGCATGACGACTCGGGGCACATTGATGGGGCAGTCGAGCGAGCGCTGGGTGGCAAGATGCGCTCGTTGAAATCGACACATCGCGGGCCAGGACCGGAATGTGAGTGCGCACCACGCGCGTTCGTTTTTGCTTCATGCGTGCCCGGCGGGCCCGCATTCGGTCTGATGCGGCACGACACCCCCGACGTCTGGGCAAGATGTCACAAAGGGGTCGTACCATGGCTGTCGCACAAACTCGAACCGCATCGCTGAAGCGTCAACGCCGTACCGGTTTCGTGCGCAGCTGGGTTGCGTCAGGTGACGCGGGCAGTCGTTCGCTGCGGCGCCGGTTGCTGACGGTGCTGCGTCTGGCGCATCGGACGCTAGGCGTGAAGCGCGATCGGCTCAGGCTCGGCTCGCTCGGTGCAGGCGTTCGGGCGTCGCTGGTCGCCCTGGGAGCGTTGATGATTGCGATTGGCGTCACATCGGCCGCGAGCGCCGGCACGGTGAACCTTGGCGGAGCGACCACCGGCGGCAGCGGTTCGCAAGTCGGAATCGGAACCGGCGCCCAGGCGGTCGCGGGCACCAGCGGTGGCTCCCCGATCGCCATCGGGGTCAACTCGAACGCAAGTGGCACGGGGCCCACTGGCAACACCTTTGAAGCGATCGCGATCGGCAATGCTGCGACAGCAACGGGGCCGTGGGCGACGTCTGTCGGCACCACGGCTACTGCAACAGGAACCGGAGCCAGCGCATTCGGCACCTCGGCGAGCGCAACGGGAGATCAGTCGACCGCAATCGGAAACGGCGCGACTTCCTCCACCCAGGGGGCCATCGCCATCGGCTACCTGACCAACACGAGTGGTTTGCAGGCAACGGCGATTGGCTATCAGGCCAAGGCGTTGGGCGGCAGCGCATCTGCATTCGGTTCAGGCGCCAATGCCAGCGGCATCAATTCGCTGGCGGTCGGCTTCCAGAACCAGGCTTCCGGCAACAACTCGGCCGCGCTTGGCGTGAGCTCCATCGCCTCGGCCGACGGAGCGCTGGTGGTCGGCAACAATTCGACTGCGTCGGGCGTCAACTCGGTCGTGTTCGGCACCAGCGCCGTCGCCGATCATCTCGGTGCCGTCGCGATCGGCACGCTGGCCACTGCGACGCAGGTGCAGGCAACCGCGGTCGGCACCCAGGCGCAAGCAACCGGTACGGATTCGACCGCACTTGGCTCGGGCGGGACAACGACCGCGACGCGGGTGACCGCCTCCGGCGCCGGATCGCTGGCGCTCGGCGGTAACGCGACCGCCGGCGCTAATGCATCGGCGGACAACGCCATCGCGATCGGCGGCCAATCCGCTGCCAGCGCCGCGAGCGCCATCGCGGTCGGCACCAATGCGGTGGCCAATTCCGCCAATGCGATTGCGGTGGGCACCAATTCGACGGCCACCGGCGGTCAGGCCGTTTCCATCGGCGCGAACAATGTCGCCTTTGGCAACGGCGCCGTGGCGATCGGCGATCCCAGCTATGCCAGCGGGACCGGCGCCTTCACCGGCGGCGCGAACAACATCGCCAACAGCGACGGCACGGCCAGCGCCACCGCCGCCAACCAGGCCAACGGTGCGGTTGCGATCGGCAACAACAACAAGGCGATCGGGCAGGGCTCCGTGGCGCTCGGCAATGGCTCGACCGCGGGTGCCGCCGGTCTTGCCGGCAATGTCGCGCTGGGCAATGGCGCAACGGCGGCGGCAAAATCCGGCGATGTCGCGCTCGGCTCGGGCAGCGTCACCGCGGCCGCGGTCGGTACCGCGAACACGGTGATCAACGGCACCACCTACACATTCGCCGGCACCACGCCGGCCTCGACGGTCAGCGTCGGCGCGGTTGGCGCGGAGCGCACCATCACCAATGTCGCGGCGGGACGGCTCAGCAACACTTCGACCGACGCGGTCAACGGTTCGCAGCTGTTTGCCACCAACCAGGCGATCGCCACCATCAACACCGGCGGCGGCATCAAGTATTTCCACGCCAACTCGACGCTGGCCGATTCCTCCGCGGTAGGAACCGACTCGGTTGCGGTCGGTCCGGTGTCGACTGCGACCGGCACCAACGCGATCTCGGTCGGTAACGCTTCGTCCGCCAGCGGCAACAATGCGATCGCCGCCGGCTACCAATCAACTGCATCGGCGCTCGACTCAGTGGCGCTGGGATACATCTCCAAGGCGGCCGGCCAATACAGCACGGCGGTCGGTCCCAATGCCCAGGCCTCGGCCACGTCCAGCACGGCGATCGGCCAGAATGCGGCGGCCTCCGATGTTCAGGCGACCTCTCTCGGTGTCAATTCCAGTGCCGGTGCCGCGAATGCGCTCGCGCTTGGCGCCAATGCCAACGCCTCCAACGCAAATGCGGTCGCGCTCGGCTCCGGCAGCGTCACCGCAGCCGCCGTTGGCACGTCAAATGCCGTCGTCAACGGCATCACCTATGGAAACTTCGCCGGCACCACGCCGGGGTCCACGATCAGCGTTGGCGCGGTCGGCGCCGAGCGCACCATCACCAACGTGGCGGCGGGCCGGATCACACAGACCTCGACCGATGCCATCAACGGCTCGCAGCTCTACAGCGTCGCCAATACGCTCTCGAGCCAGATCTCCGCCGGCTCGATCCACGACTACAGCGTCAACAGCACGACGCCGGGAACCGACACCAACTACAACAATGCCGGAGCGACCGGCGCCAATGCGCTCGCGGCCGGCGTCAGCGCGAGCGCCGCCGGCGTGAGCAGTGTCGCGGTCGGCAACGGCGCCGCGGCACGGGCGTCATCGGACACCGCAATCGGTTCGGGCGCGCTTGCCGCGTCGCTCAGCAATCAGCCGTTGACCGGGGCGATCGCCGTCGGTGCAGGGCAGGCCACCAATGATGGCGCCATCGCGATCGGCGACGCCTTCGGCGGCGGTCCGAAGGCATCCGGTCGCGATTCGATTGCTCTCGGCACCCAGACCGCTGCGTCGGGCTCGGCATCCGCCGCCCTTGGCGCTGGAGCGACGGCCAGCCAGGCCAGTTCGATCGCGATCGGTGCGCTCGCGAACGCTGGTGCGCAAGCCGGCGACGTTGCCCTCGGCTCGGGTTCGGTAACGGCAACGGTGGCCCGCACGTCGGGCATCACCATCGCCGGCAATCCCTACACCTTCGCCGGCGCTACCCCGGACTCCACGGTCAGCGTCGGCGCGGTCGGCGCGGAGCGCACCATCACCAACGTGGCGGCGGGCCGGATCAGCCAGTCCTCGACCGACGCCATCAACGGCTCGCAGCTGTTTGCAGCGACCTCCGCGATCGACAGCCTTTCGACCATCGTCAGCAACGGTCTCTCACACTATTACAGCGTCAACGACGGCGGCGCCCAGCAGGCCAACTACGCCAACAACGGCGCAACCGGCACCAATTCGATGGCAGCCGGCGTGGCCGCGTCAGCCACCGCCACCAACTCCACCGCGCTCGGCTTCAACACCCAGGTCACGATCGCCGACGGCGTTGCGATCGGCTCGGGTTCGATCTCCAACCGCGCGCTCGCGCCGGCGTCCGGCACCATCGGCGGCACCATCATTCCCTACAACACCACCGACCTCACGCTGCTCGGCGCATTGTCGGTCGGCAATGCGACGAGCTATCGGCAGATCACCAACGTCGCCGACGGCACCCAGTCGAGCGATGCCGTCACCGTGCGGCAGCTGACCGGCGCGCTGCAATCATTCGCGACCACGACGACCAAATACTTCCACGCCAACTCGACGCTGGCCGACTCGCTTGCGGTCGGCACCAATTCGGTCGCGGTGGGACCGCAGACCGTGGTCAACGGCGACAACGGCATCGGCATGGGATTTGGCGCAACCGTGGCGCAGACCGCGCCCGGCGGCATCGCGATCGGCCAGAACTCGGTGTCCAACTTCTCCGATTCGATTGCATTCGGAACCAATGCGCAGGCCAACGGAATCCAGTCGGTGTCGATCGGCGCCGGGTCCCAGACCACCAACCCGACCAGCGTCGCGCTTGGTCCGAACGCCAAGGCGACCGCGCAGGCCGGCGACGTTGCGCTCGGCGCCAATTCGACCACACAGGCGGTGGTCAAGACCGCCAGCACCACGATCGCCGGCACCACTTACGACTTCGCCGGTACCAATCCGACCTCGACCGTCAGCGTTGGCAGCGCCGGCAACGAGCGCACCATCACCAACGTCGCCGCGGGCCAGATCAACTCGACCTCGACGGATGCGATCAACGGCTCGCAGCTCTGGGCCACCAACACCTCGCTCGCCGCGCTCTATACCACCGTCAACAACATCTCGACCGGCAGCGGCGGCATCAAGTACTTCCACGCCAACTCCACCGGAGCGGATTCCTCCGCCGTCGGTGCGGAAAGCGTCGCGATCGGACCGCGGTCGGTGGCGAGCGGCGCCAATGCGATCTCGATGGGCAACGGCTCGGCCGCGTCGGGCGACAATTCGGTCGCGATCGGTGCCGGCGCCAAGGCGACCTCGGCCAACTCGCTCGCGCTCGGTGCGAACGCGACCACCACCGCCAATCTGAGCGATGCGGCTTATACGCCTGTGGTCGGCAAGTCCGTCGCAGGCGTCGCGACCGGCGAAGTGTCGGTCGGCTCGTCCGGGGCGGAACGCCGTGTCACCAATGTCGCCGCCGGCTCGGCGGCGACCGATGCGGTCAATGTCAGCCAGTTGCAGGCGGTTGCGTCGAGCTCGATCCGCTACGACACCGATGCTTCTGGCAACACCACCAACAAGGTGACGCTGAACAGCGGCAATGGCGGGCCGGTGACCATCAGCAACGTCGCGGCGGGCGTCGCCGGCACCGATGCGGTCAACGTCAACCAGCTCAACAGCGCGTTCCAGCAGCTCAACGGCCAGATCGGCGAGGTGCGGCAGGACGCCTGGCGCGCGGCCGCGATCGGCATGGCGGCAGCATCGCTGCGCTATGACGACCGGCCCGGCAAGATCAGCGCATCGGCCGGCGGCGGCGTCTGGCGCAGCCAGGGCGCGCTCGCCTTCGGCATCGGCTACACCAGCGAGAACGGCCGGCTGCGCAGCAACGCGGCCGCAACCACCGCAGGCGGCGATTGGGGCGTCAGCGCCGGCTTGAGCCTGACGCTCAATTGACCCTGACGGCGACGAGGCGGCTGGCGTGTCTGGCTTTGGTGATCTGGATCGGGGCGGCGGCGCGCGCCGACGCGCAGGGCGCGCCGCCGTCCGCCTACGCCGTGAAGCCGTCGGAGGTCGTGGTGCCGGAGGGCGAGACGCTCGGCGAGTTCAGGCGGATGATCCAGCCGTTCAAGAACTGGACCTTGATCTGCGACGAGAGTCTCAAATCGAAGCGCCGGGTCTGCAACGTCACGCAAACGATCGTCAACGCGCAGGGTACGGTTGCCTTCAACTGGTCGCTGATTGCGACTGCCGACGGCAAGCCGCTGATGGCGATGCGCGTGCCCGCGGCGGCCGGGGTCGGCGCGCAGATCGAGCTCGCGATGGGCGATAGTCCGGACCGCATCGTCGCGCAGACCGATCGCTGCGACGCCAGTTTCTGCTTCGCCACGATCGCGATCGGCAATGTGCTGAGGCGGCACATCCGCGCGGCGACGCCGTGTCTGGTGTCTTATCCACTTCCGCAAGGCCCGATCATGCTCGAAGCGCCGCTGGACGGATTGTCCGGCGTGCTTGCCAAACTGAAATGAAGTGAGGTCGGACATGCGGATGTGGAATTCCGATATCCGGCTCGAGACTGAAGCGCGAAATGAAAAGGACGGATGGTCGATGCGGCGCACCCTTGGATTGATCTTTGTTGCGGTCGTGGTGGCCGCGCTCGGTGCCGCCGGCGTTGTGGTCTATGCCCAGCAGACGCAGCCGATGCCATTGCAGCCGGCCGCGCCGGCGCCCGCCAGGAAGCCCGCAGCTGCTGCCAAGCCGCAGCCGCATAAACAGCGTGCGCAGGAGGCTCAGACACCGCCCGCTGCTGCGGCAACAGTTCAGCCGCAGCCAGCAGGGCAGCAACCGACTGTGTTCGACGATCAGGCGCGGCAGGCCAACATCGTAACCTGCGCCAATCTGTTCGGGACGCTCGGTCGCGGAATTGCGATGAACTCCACCTACACCGCGCAGTCACAGTGGGACGCCAAGGCCGGCAATGCCCATTCGGTGCAGTCGCTGGTCGCGCTCGCACCGAACCAGGCCCCGCAGGGCAACCAAGCCCCGCAGGGCAATCAAGCCCCGCAGGGCGGCGCCAGCCAACAGGCCGCCGGCGTCGTGTTCGCCGCGCCGGTCGGGTCGTCCTGCGAGGGCAATCTGGTGCGAGTGACACCGCGGACGGAGAGCTGCCAGACGGTTGCTGCCGAACTCGCCAAGCTCAATGGGCAGAGCGGCGCGCTCGGCGAGCTCGCGACGATGGCGCTGCCGAACGGCGCTCAGGTGGTGCTGCTGCCGTTCGGCAATGCCTGCGTCGCGGTCACCGCGCTGCGGATCGCCGGGTAACGCCGCGTCACCAGGCGCGGACCACGCCACCACGCGGAGCGCAGACTGCGATCGATTGCGACGCTGGTTGCGGTGACCAACCTCGTTCACTGGTCCCTAACATCTGCGCGACCGGCCAATAAAGGGCTGGATTTCCGCCTCCGGATCGTCAATTCTGATTTGGAACTTACCATCCGTGCCAAACGCGGAGGAGATGTCCCATGGAGGAAGCGCGTCCGGAGCGATTTGTCCGTCAGGTCGGCGGTGAGCTGGTGTCTTCCGTCATCGCGCGGTCGAAGCCGATCAGGGTCGAGCTGCTCAGCCGCACCTCGCGGCCGCGCATGAACTGGCACTTCTGCCAGCCAGAGCTGACCTTGTTCTGGTTCGGCAACGGCTGTCCGCGCTTGCGGGCGCGGATCGATGGCCGGCCGGTCGAATATCAGTTCTCCGACGCGGCGAGCCTCGCGCTGTTTCCCGCCGGCACGGAGATCGAAGGGGAATGGTCGGTCGAGCCGGCGTTCGATTATACGGTCGTCTTCCTTGATCCGAAATTCGTCGAGCGACGTCTCCATGGCTTGATCGAACGGCCGGCGATCGCATTCCGCCACGACCAGCTTGCCCGCGGCCTGGCCGAGCTGGGTCAGGAAGCCACCACGCCGGACAATCTGTTCGATCTGTTCGCCGAGGGCTGGGCCAGCCAGGCGCTCGCCCATATGGCGCGGCTGTCGCGCGGCGCCGAACCGGCGAAGCCAGTCAGCCGCGGCGGATTGCCGGCGCAGAAGCTGCGGAGAATCGAGGAGTTCGTCCGGGCTCGTCTCGGCGAGACCATCTCGCTATCGGCGCTGTCGGATGTTGCCGGCCTCAGCCAGCGGCATTTCCTGCGCGCCTTCCAGGAGAGCACGGGCACCAGCCCGCATCGCTACGTGCTCGGTCTGCGCATCGAATCGGCCAAGCGCAGCCTGAGCGAAACCGACGAGAGCGTAACCAGCATCGCGTTGGCATCGGGCTTCAGTCACGCCCAGCATTTCTCGTCGACGTTCCGGCGGGCCACCGGCATCAGCCCGTCGCTGTTCCGGCAACAGCGCCGGGCCTGAGTTTCGACGCTTTTTTGCAAGTCGCGGCGGTTTCCCGCAAGCGCACAGGGTTGCTCCGTCGTAAGCCGGCGATGCGCGCAAGGTTTGATCGCTTTCGCGAACTGGAGAAGGAAGCAAGGCATGTCAGGTCCATTGGCGGGAGTTCGCGTACTCGATCTGACTGGTGTGGTCTCGGGCCCGTTCGCGACCATGTTCCTGGCTGACCAGGGCGCCGACGTGCTGAAGGTCGAGCCGATCGGCGGCGACATCACCCGACGCAGCCGCGCCAATGTCGACAAGACCGGCGAATTCTCGGCGCTGTTCATCTCGTCGAACCGCGGCAAGCGCTCGCTCTCGATCGACATGAAGACCGACGCCGGACGAGACGTGCTGGGCAAGCTCGTGCAACAGTCCGACGTGCTGGTGCAGAATTTCCGGCCCGGCACGATGGAGCGTCTCGGGCTCGGTCCGGACGAGGTGCGCAAGAAGAATCCGCGGCTGATCTATGTTTCGATCAGCGGGGTCGGCGAAGACGGGCCATACGCCAAGAAGCGGGTGTACGATCCGATCGTGCAGGCGCTGTCAGGTTTTTGCGATATCCAGGCGCAGCCGGTGACCAACCGGCCGCAGATGATCCGCACCATCGTCGCCGACAAGACCACGGCGGTCTATGCCGCGCAGGCGATCACGGCGGCGCTGTACGCCCGCGAGAAATCCGGCCGCGGCCAGCATATCCAGGTGGCGATGCTCGACGCGATGATCGCCTATCTGTGGCCGGAAGGCATGATGCAATACACCGTGGTCGGCCGCGAGCAGGCGACCGCCGATCCGAACGATCGCCCCGATCTCGTGTTCCAGACCTCGGACGGCTATCTCACTTGCGGCACGATCTCGGATTCCGAATGGCAGGGCTTCTGCAAGGCGACCGGCGATCCGGAGCTCGCCAGGGATGAGCGGTTCGCCACGCCCGCCTCGCGCTCGGTCAATGCGACCGCGCGCATCAACAGGATGCAGGACTATATCCGCCAGCACAGCACTGCCGAATGGCTGGCGCGGCTCGATGCCGCCGACGTGCCTTGCGCGCCGATCCTGCGGCGCGGCGAGATCATCGCCAATGAGCAGGTGGTTGCCCGCGAGCTGATCGCGGAGCTGGAGCAACCCGGTGTCGGCACCGTGCGGCAGCCGAAACCGGCAGCGCGCTTCGAGGTCGATGCCGCCGCGATCGGCGGACCGGCCCCGCGCATCGGCCAGCACACGAGAGAAGTGCTGCATGATCTCGGCTACGGCGATGCAGCGATTGATCAGATGATCGCGCAGAAGGCCGTGCGCGCGGTCTGAACAACCGCGTCGCGCAGCGTCGCCATTGCTGAATCAGAACAACCGCCGCCGGTGGGAGATGTCCTATGTCCGAGAACAACAAGACTGCCTTATTGGTTGGCGCGGGCGATGCGATCGGCGCCGCGGTGGCGCGGCGGTTCGCTGCCGGCGGTTACTCCGTCTGCATCGCGCGCCGTGATCCCTCGAAATCGAGCGAACTGGTGGAGGAGCTAACGCGCGCCGGTGGCAAGGTGCACGCGTTCGCCGTCGATGCGCGGCGCGAAACCGAGGTGCAGGAGCTGTGCGAGCGGGTCGAGCGCGAGATCGGGCCGATCGAGGTCTGCCTGTTCAATGCCGGCTCGAACGTCAAGAAGGAGCTGCACGAGACCAGCGAAAAATTGTTCTTCAAGGCCTGGGAGCTCGCCTGCTTGGCCGGCTTCCTGGTCGGGCGCGAGGCGACACGGCACATGCTCCGGCACGGCCGCGGCACCATGCTGTTCACCGGCGCAACCGCGAGCGTGCGCGGCGGCAGTGGTTTTGCGGCGTTCGCGTCCGCCAAGTTCGGCCTGCGCGCGGTGGCCCAGGCGATGGCGCGCGAACTCGGGCCGAAGAACATCCACGTCGCTCATCTGCTGATCGACGCCGGTGTCGACAGCCCGGCGATTCACCAGCGCATGAAGGCTGCCACCGGCGTCGACGCCTCGGAGATCCCGCCGGACTCGCTGACACGGACGTCTTCGATCGCCGAGGCCTACTGGTTCGTACACCAGCAAAGCCGCGACGGCTGGAGTCACGAGCTCGATCTGCGTCCCTCGGTCGAGAAATGGTGACGCCATGCCGGAGACGCTGACGCTGTGGGGCGTGGGAACATCGCGGACGATCCGTGCCCATTGGGCGCTGCACGAACTCGGGCTCGACTATCGCTGCAAGCCGATCCTGCCGCGCTCGGGCGAGACCAAGACGGCAGAATACACCCAGCTCAATCCGCGGCAGAAGATTCCGCTGCTGCAGGACGGCGATTTCACGATCGGGGAGAGCGCTGCGATCGTCGCCTACCTGGCACGCACCTATTCCAGTCCCGATGTTTCGTTGGTGCCGGTCGAGCCGCGCGATTTCGCACGGTGGCTGGAATGGTGCTTCTTCATCGTCGCCGAGCTCGACTCGACCAGCCTCTATGTGATGCGCCGCCACGGCCTCAAGGGCCTCGCGCACATCTACGGTCACGCGCCCGAAGTGGTCGGCCAGGCCGCGGAATATTTCCGTCAGCAGCTCAGGCATGTGGAGGTGGCGCTGTCGGACGGCCGCAAATACCTGATGGGCGATCAGTTCACCAGCGCGGACATCCTGCTCGCGACCTGCCTGGTGTGGGCGATCGACTACGGCGTCGGGGTGTGCGATGTGGCGACGCCGTATCTCGACCGGGTCACGTCACGGCCGGCCTACAAGGAAAGCGTCGCGGTCAACACCGTAAAGTCCTAGCGACACCCTCCTCGTCATTCCGGGGCGACGCGCAGCGTCGAGCCCGGAATCCATTCGTCCACGCAGTGTGTGGCGCTATGGATTCCGGGTTCTCGCTACGCGAGCCCCGGAATGACGAGCAGAAGCAATGCCAGGATGTCTGGACGCATGGCGTCGCTGCGGAGTGATCGGCTCAAAGGCCACGTTGACCGACGCCATGTTCTGGAGCCAAGCCAAAGCGGCCGTGCAGCCCGCGCCAGAAGCCGCCGCACAGGGCACTTAAGAGCTTGCGCATCGAACTTCCTCTCGACGACTGTGTTCTGCCGATCCTGCTGATGCCGGCGGCGAAAGGACAGAGCCAATTCTGGGCAGGCCTGCGCAGTTTTTGAGCAAAGCGCCGTCGTGGCCCACTGCTGCGTCTCGGAAAACCTCATGAGATTCAACTGCCGACGTGGTGGCACAGCTCGTGCATCACTGGCATCGAGTTGGCCGCTAGGGTTCCGACCTTGCCGAGCAAGGTGCTGGTCCGAGAGCAGCCGCTTGCGGGGGAGACATCCCCGCAGGTGCACGGCGGGATAAAAGCCCGGGAGACCTCGTCAGCCAAGGGATTGGCGGAGCGATGGTCTTTTCGCCAGTCCCTTTTTGTGAAGTTTCGCAAGAGGGATCGGCAATGAACAAATTCGTTTTCTTCCTTCGCTCTGTTGTGATCGGCTGCGCGATYGTGCTCGCRGCCGCGCCTGCCGCCGACGCYGCACCGAAGAAGAATTTCAAGGTSGCCTGGTCGATCTATGTCGGGTGGATGCCGTGGGGCTAYGCGGCCGACACCGGCATCGTCAAGAAGTGGGCCGACAAATACGGCATCACGATCGAGGTCAAGCAGTTCAACGACTACGTCGAATCGATCAAYCAGTACACCGCCGGCGGYTAYGAYGCCGTCACCATCACCAACATGGACGCGCTGTCGATTCCCGCCGCCGGYGGCGTCGACACCACRGCGGTCGTGATGGGCGACTTCTCCAACGGCAACGACGCSGTGATCCTGAAGAACAAGGCCGACCTCGCTGCSATCAAGGGRCAGTCGGTCAAYCTGGTCGAGTTCTCGGTRTCGCATTATCTGCTGGCGCGCGCGCTCGAGACCTCSAAGCTGAGYGAGAAGGACGTCAAGGTYGTCAACACSTCRGATGCCGAYATCGCCGCCGCCTACAAGACGGCRGACGTCAGCGCGGTGGTGACCTGGAATCCGATCGTGACSGAAATCCTCGGCTCGCCCGACGCCAGGAAGGTGTTCGATTCCTCGCAGATCCCCGGCGAGATCATGGACCTGATGGTGGTGAACACCGCGGTCGCCAAGGACAATCCGGATTTCGCCAAGGCACTGGTCGGCATCTGGTACGAGACGCTGTCCAAGATGGCCGCGAACGATCCCGCCGCGAAGGCCGCCAAGGAGGCGATGGCCAAGGCCTCCGGCACTGACCTCGCCGGCTTCGACAGCCAGCTCTCGACCACAAAACTGTTCGACAAGGCAACCGACGCCGAAGCCTTCACGCGCAGCAAGGCGGTCGGGACGACGATGGATCGGGTCCGCAAATTCCTGTTCGAGAAGGACCTGCTCGGCAAGGGCGCGAAATCGGCCGACGCCGTCGGCATCGAGCTCGCCGACAAGTCGGTGCTCGGCGACAAGGCGAACGTCAAGCTGCGCTTCGACGCGACCTACATGGATGAGGCCGCCAAGGGGAAGCTCTGAGGCAAGCTCTGAGGGCAAGCTGTAGCGCCACGGCGCGATCTCCAGGCAGGAGCCGACGATGCGACTTGTGAACATACGGCCGGGACGGCAGACGCGATTCTATCTTCTCGCGCTGCCGTTCCTGTTGGTCGCAATCGCCTANTTCGATTCCTCGCAGATCCCCGGCGAGATCATGGACCTGATGGTGGTGAACACCGCGGTCGCCAAGGACAATCCGGATTTCGCCAAGGCACTGGTCGGCATCTGGTACGAGACGCTGTCCAAGATGGCCGCGAACGATCCCGCCGCGAAGGCCGCCAAGGAGGCGATGGCCAAGGCCTCCGGCACTGACCTCGCCGGCTTCGACAGCCAGCTCTCGACCACAAAACTGTTCGACAAGGCAACCGACGCCGAAGCCTTCACGCGCAGCAAGGCGGTCGGGACGACGATGGATCGGGTCCGCAAATTCCTGTTCGAGAAGGACCTGCTCGGCAAGGGCGCGAAATCGGCCGACGCCGTCGGCATCGAGCTCGCCGACAAGTCGGTGCTCGGCGACAAGGCGAACGTCAAGCTGCGCTTCGACGCGACCTACATGGATGAGGCCGCCAAGGGGAAGCTCTGAGGCAAGCTCTGAGGGCAAGCTGTAGCGCCACGGCGCGATCTCCAGGCAGGAGCCGACGATGCGACTTGTGAACATACGGCCGGGACGGCAGACGCGATTCTATCTTCTCGCGCTGCCGTTCCTGTTGGTCGCAATCGCCTACTTCGCCGGCTCCAGCGCGCGGCTCGCGCAGAACCCGAACGACAAGTTGCTGCCGGCGCTGCCGAATATGGTGCAGGCGGTCAAGCAGATGGCGTTCGAGGTCGATCCGCGCACCGGCAGCTATCTGATGCTGTCCGACACCGTTGCCAGCCTGGGACGGTTGGGGGCGGCGCTGGCGATATCGACGGTGGCGGCGCTGGTGCTCGGCATCGTGATCGGGCTGCTGCCGGGCGCAAATGCGCTGCTCGGCCCGTTCGTGTCTGTCACCTCGATGGTGCCGCCGCTGGCGTTGTTGCCGATCCTGTTCATCGTGATGGGGTTAGGGGAGAATTCCAAGATTGCGTTGATCGTGATCGGCACGCTGCCCTGCATGGTCCGTGACCTCGCCATGAAGGTGCAGGAGCTGCCGCGCGAGCAGATCGTCAAGGCGCAGACGCTCGGCGCCTCGACATGGCAGATCGCGCTGCGGGTCGCGATGCCGCAAACCCTGCCGCGCCTGATCGACGTGCTGCGGCTGCAACTTGGTCCGGCGTGGCTGTTCCTGATCGCGGCCGAGGCGATCGCCTCCGATTCCGGGCTCGGCTACCGGATATTCCTGGTGCGCCGCTATCTCGCGATGGACGTCATCATCCCCTACGTCGCCTGGATCACGCTGCTCGCATTCCTGATCGATGCCGGCCTGCGCGTCACGCAACGCAAGGCGTTCCCCTGGTTTGCCTCGGTGAGGGCGGAATGAGCGCGATCCGGTTCGACGACGTCTGGAAGGAATATGGCGACCACATCGTGCTCGAGCGCATCACGATGGAGGTCGAGCCGCGCGCCTTCATCGCGCTGGTTGGCCCATCCGGCTGCGGCAAGACCACGCTGCTTAGAATGCTGCTTGGCGAGGAGCAGCCGAGCCGCGGGCAGATTTTGGTCGACGGCAGGCCGTTGCCCGGCGAACCCGACGCCGACCGCGGCGTGGTGTTCCAGCGCTACTCGGTGTTTCCGCATCTGACCGTACTGCAGAACGTTATGCTGGGCCGTGAACTGCGTGACGCCAAATTGCTCGGACGGTTGTTCGGTGCGGCGCGCCACGCAGCCAAGGACGATGCGATCAAGCTGCTCGCGGAGGTCGGCCTCGCCGGCCAGGAGAGCAAATATCCGTCCGCGCTGTCGGGCGGCATGCAGCAGCGCCTGGCGCTGGCGCAGGCGATCATGCGCGGGCCAAAGATTCTCTTGCTCGACGAACCGTTCGGCGCGCTGGATCCGGGCATCCGTGCCGACATCCATGTGCTGATGAAGCGGCTGTGGAATGAGACGAACCTCACCGTCGTGATGGTCACACACGACCTCAGCGAGGCGTTCGGGCTCGCGACGCGGGTGATCGCGCTGGAGCGGCAGCGCAACCGGCCCGAGGAGCGCGAACGCTATGGCGCCACGGTGTCGCGCGACCTCGAAATCTTCCCGCGCCGCAGTGCCGAGCTGCGGTCGCCGGTTCAACCAGCTCCGGCCGGGACGACCCGGTCAGGCAAGGAGCATCAGCCGGGACGGCCCGGCGCGCTCGTCTTGAAGGAGCAACCATGATCCTCACCGAGGAACAGAAGGCCGAGGTCGCGGCACACACCCGGCGTTACAACGAACTGAAGGCCGCAGGGCAGGAGCATGCGCCGCGGGCGCTGCCGACGCCGACGGCGCGCGACGCCGCACCGATCGCTGGCGAGGCGATCATTCACCGCGAGGTAATTCCGGCCGGCTGGTACTGGAGCACGCGGCTGAACCGGGGCGACACCCTGCGCCTCGTCAACACGACGGGGGCATCCACCGTCAGCCTGCTGGCCTGGAACGCCGCCGATCCCTCTGAACGGTTGAACCACGCCGACACCATCAAGGTGCAATGGGCCGCGCGGCTGCAGAAGGGACGGGTGCTGCTGTCCGACATGGGGCGGGCGCTGCTCGGCATCACCGAGGACACCAGCGCCGCGCATGACGCGGTGGTGGGCGGCTCGACGGCCGCGACCAACCAAGCGAAATACCGCAACGGCGACTTCCGCAACACCCGCGACAATTTCATTCTCGCGGCAAGCAAGCTCGGGCTCGACCGCCGCGACGTGCATCCTTGCGTCAGCTTCTTTGCGCCGGTCGCCATCGACGCGGATGGAAAATTTGTCTGGTCTGTGCAGCGCCGCGCCAAGGGCGACTTCGTCGACCTGCGCGCCGAGATGGATCTGTTGATCGCGCTGTCGAACTGCCCGCATCCGCTCGATCCTGCGGAGAGCTATCCGCAGGGCAGCGTCGAGATCTTGCGCTATCACGCAGTCCGGCCGGCGGCCGACGATCTGTGCCGCACCGCGACTGCGGAAGCAATTCGCGCCTTTGAGAACAACGCACTGTATCTCGGCGAGACCAGCGAAGGAGCGGTGCAATGAGCGCGCAGGCAGCTCG
>BFBZ01001250.1_pt1 | contig 17684 bp, 13 predicted proteins | sample 1888401 | NCBI WGS metagenome assembly BFBZ01 (sample SAMD00112614, study PRJDB3348) | symbiont metagenome | host: Chara braunii | reverse complement strand
CAAGGCGATTGAAGCAAGATGTTTCAAGTCGGTAACTCCTTCTTAGGCACGTCCCTTTCACCGTAAACGCTGTGGGTGCGACAAGGTTCCCCTTTCTGGTTGATCGGGATTCGTCACGACACGCGGTGATGGATGGTCATGCTTGCGATTTCAGGAGTTCAGCGCATAAAAAAAGGGGGCCGGCAGGGAAAGCCGGCCCCCTTCCTTCTCTGATCGGAGGTCAAATCTGATCAGGTTAGAAGTTGCGTTCGAAACGCAGGATGCCCGAAACGGTGTCGTCGTGGGCGTAGTCGTAGTGAACGTAGGTCAGTTCCGGCTCGACGAGGAGGTTCTTAACCGGATTGAACTTCAGGTTCGTGGTGGCTTCGAACATCTTCGAGTCGGTGTAAGCGAGCTGGAGGTTCCACTTCAGCTTTTCATTGACCGGAACGCCAACGCCGCCCCAAACTGCCCAGTCACCCCAGCCGCACTTCGATGCGTTGACGGTGCCATTCGGCGCCGTGCAGGCCGAAACGTCCTGGTTGGTGCCGGCATACTTGTTGAGCTTGTCGCCGTCGGTGTTGTAGCCGCCCATCAAGAAGGCCGTGAATGCGCCGAAGTCAGCGTCTACGCGAGCCTTGATGGCGCCTTCCTTGACGATCGAGTCATAACCGCCAACGACCTTGAAGCCCCATGCACCGGACTTGAAGCCGAGACCGCCAACAACGTCAGGAGCGTAGTGGTTGGTCTTGTCGTCCGTCCAGAAGCTGGCGCCGTAAGATGCCGAGCCGGTCGTAGCAGAGTTGGAATCTTCGAGCGAGATCACAGCCGAGAAGCCGTTGCCGCCGTCATATTCATAGGTCAACTGGTTGAGTTCGTACGGACCGTCATAGATCACGTCGTCGTTGATGACGTCGCCGGCGTAACCCATGTACAGGTTGTACTGCGAGTCTTTCTTACCAACCGTGAAGCCGCCGAGGCTGATGTAGGACCACAGCAGGTTGGTGCTGGTGGAGCCGCCGTCATTCCAGTCCCAACGAACGATGGTTTCGGTCTTCAGCGGGCCGTATTCGGTGTCGGTCGCGGTGTCGACGTTCAGCTCAGCGCGGGTGTGCCACAGCGTGCCCTGATGGCTGTCACGGTTATAGGCGTTGTACCATTCACCTTCCGTACGAACCTTGCCGCCGATCTTGAGGCAGGTTTCCGTACCCGGGATGAAGAAGTAGCCTGCACCGTAGGCGTCGCAGATGCGAACGTATTCCAGCGGCTCCGGCTCAGCAGCAACGATAGCGTCAGCTGCATGAGCACCGGATACTGCTGCCAGGGCAGCAGCGGAGCCGAGAAGAAGGCTCTTGATGTTCATAATAACTCCAATCTTTCTTGATTGGGCCTGAGATTTCGCGCCGCCGAAGCGGCGTGCCCAACCCCATCCCGTTCATGTTCCCTATCAGTAGGTGCGAAGTAATAAGCCCCGCGAACTATTTCCTGAACCTGCTTCACTGATTTGGCAAGATACTAAGACTGGCGAACTATATGTGCGCTATCCGAAAAAAAAGTTTGTTGCAAAAATGACGCAATTCGCCGACTGAGCCGACTATGTGGCCATTTTGCGCCCAATTGGCGACACCGAAAACAAGGGCTGTCTTTGGGCTGAAGGTCCTGAACGGCGTCGCTGGAACGATGCCGGGGAGGGCGAGTCGGAGATGCGCAGCAATCGCATTGTGTCGTTTGCGTTCCGGATCAATCCGGCATGTGTTCAGGAGTGTTTATATCAGCGGCAACGAGAATGATGGAGCTGCTCTGATCTGCGCATCCGCATATCCGGCGCGAAACGATAGTAGTGCGCCCGATGAGACTACTGGGGGCGTAGTCTCATCGGGCGCGGGACTGTCCGGTTCAGGGGTGGCATCCAAACCGGTAGCAATGAAGCTAACATCTACCGTAGGTGTGTATAACCTACCTGAATGGGCTGGCACGAACGCGGCTCCGTTACGAAACGGAGCTGCGCAATGGATACCGTTTCAAAATGGTTCGAAACGAGTTCGAATCCGTGTCTCACCGGATTGACTCACCACAAGGGAATGACGGCGGCAGTTAACGATGGCTTCCGACGAACGGTCTATCCCCGAACCGCGCGACGCAACGACTTAGGTGGTCACTGCGCTTTCCCATCGCATATGGAGGATCGGGAAGGGACGGCCCTGGTCGTCAAGCTCCGAACGGCCCGTCACCTTGAACCCCAACCTTTCGTAAAAGCCCACCGCCGTCGGATTCTGCTCGTTGACATCGACGGTAACGACGTCTTTTCCTGTTCGGAAACTGTCGAGAAGAAGACGTCCTAAGCCTGCGCCTCTGCTTTCCGCATGAACGAAAAGCGCGTCGATATGGTTTCCGGAAGTTCCCAGGAAGGCGTGGGATGTATCCTCACCATCGACGGCCACTGTGAATTCGGCATTCGGCAGGTAATCCTCCAGCACCATCTTCCCGATCGCCTCCAGATCCAAGTCGCTGAGAAAATGATGGGTGGCTTCGACGGCCGTCCGCCATACCTCATAGTTACGCTCTATGTCGGCCGGTTTGGCTTGCCGCAACTTGAACATGTCAGCCTCTCTCATGTCTTTTTATGATTCTCAGGTGCTCGTTTAGGATCTCCGCCGGATTGCGTAAAGACTGCTTGCGCGTGTGGTTCGTGTCACGGGGCCTTCATAAGGAGCCGCTAGACGGCAACTCATGACCCACGTTTCCGACAAGACCCAGCCCAAAATCGCCAAGTCGATCGTTGACCCTACTGCAAGGATCAGAGACTCGATCATAGGTGATCGTTGCGAGGTTCTCGCAGATACCTCTCTGCATTCTACGCAACTCGGCGATTTCTCTTATCTCGGGCCTCGTTGCACGGTTGCCGATGCCGAGATAGGGCGCTTCTGCGCCATTGCCGCCGACGTGAGAGTCGGTGCGCCCAATCATCCGATCGATCGTCCCTCAATGCATCGTTTCACCTATTGCCCGGAATACTATTCGGCAGACGCGACACGCGATCTCGCTTTCTTTGAAAAACGCCATACCGACCGTGTGACTATCGGCCACGATGTTTGGATAGGGCATGGCGTGATCGTTCTGCCCGGTGTCACAGTTGGGAATGGAGCGGTACTGGCGGCCGGAGCCGTCGTTACCAAGGACGTCTCGCCCTATACGATCGTTGGAGGCGTCCCGGCTCGCTTGATCCGTGAGCGATTCAGTGCGTCCGTCGCGGCGAAGCTGAATGATATTGCGTGGTGGGATTGGCCGTTCGAAACCATAATGGAGCGTCTTGAAGACTTCCAATCCACCAACATCGAATCCTTCTGCGATCGCTGGTCGAAAATCGGCTGATCACCGAGATGGCGGTAGTGGCCTCAAGATCTTTCGGAAACAGTCGGCTCCAGCGACAAATCGGCCGCTATGTTTGATGCCCCCAAGTCGAGCGACATTCTCGGAAGGATAGCGGCAACGGTCTGCTGCTTTTAAGAATGCGATCAAATTCAATTGCTTACGTGACTGAAGAAAGGGGATTGGAGGCCTCGCCCGGAATCGAACCGGGATGCAAGGATTTGCAGTCCTCTGCGTAACCACTCCGCCACGAGGCCATCCGATTTATAAAGGCGAGTGATGCCGGGCGTTTAGAACGAATCTTGAATCGGCGCAAGAGCCTCGATCTGAATATCGCTCTTTTTTCAACATTGCCGGCAATTCATGGGCGGCGAGAACCCTTCATAGGGTCTGCGCAGGATGTCTATTCTTCCAGGCAGGGAAAGGCGAATTTGAAGGAGCGTGCAATCAGTGAACTTGCAGGCCGCTCGAGCTGCCAGGAATGTTCCGCCATCCACTTGCATGCGATCGCGGTTGCCTTCGTGTTGTTGAGATCGGGCGGAAGACAGAATGCCCCCACGAACTGCTGAAGGTAATGCGTATAGCGCGATGAGTTTTTCGGCGTCTGCTTTGTGGCACGGATGGTCAGGTTCTTCGTGCGCTGCGCTTCGTCGAGAATCCCCTGCACATAGACCGAGGCCAGCGTCCGGTCCTCTTCACACCATTCATCAAGCTGTTTGCCGGTGACGACATGTCCGATGATCGGTGCCGCGGCTTCCGGCGCTTCATCGCTCAAGGCGATCTGGGGTATGAGAAGGACGGATACTACGACAGAGAGCGGAAGCCGCATTCGAAGGGCCTACATCATTGAGGACAGACTGGCGGCCAGAAAAACCACCAGCGGCAACGAGGTTGCTACAAAAAGAACGAGAGAGATAGACATCCCAGTCACCTTCTATTCAATTTTAATCTTAACCCGAATGATTTCGGGCCGGAAGGTTGATTGGTCACCACGTTCAGGCGGTCCAATATCGGCAAGCGTGTTCCCGGGAAGTTAACATTTGACTAACGAATGTGCCGCTTTGAGCCAACCTCCTTCCGTTTGCCCTCGAGATTGTCGCTCGGTGTCGACGGAAAGAACCTGCTGCAGGGCCTTCAGTCTCTATAGCTGGGTCGGGCACGCATCGTTTTGATTGTTGTTCTCCAGCGACGCATTGCCAGGAATCTGGATGCCGCGTGCAGCGATGCCTTGAAAGCGTAGCAACAGGCGATTAAGACACGGATAGCAGTGAAGCAAAGCCGGCCTCAAAAGGCGCAAGAGGATATGATGGATTTCGAAGCAGCACGCGTGAAGATGGTCGAGAACCAGATCCGCACGACGGATGTCACCTCCCATTCCGTGTTGAATGCATTTTTTGCAGTACCGCGCGAAAATTTCGTGCCGGAGAAGTCGAAGCTCCTGGCCTATGTCGACAATGACATCGAGATTGCCCCGGCAGCCGCAGGTAAGCCTGCCCGGTTCCTGATGGAAGCTTCCCCCTTGGCGAAGCTGCTGCAGCTCGGTGTCATCACCAAGGACGACAAGGTCCTCGATGTCGGCTGTGGCACGGGTTATGTATCGGCCGTCCTGTCGCTTATCGCCGGTCAGGTGGTTGCCCTGGAATCAGACGAAGAGCTTGCCGGTCAGGCCAAGACCAATCTCGCGGCGCTCGGCTATGGAAATGTCACCGTTGTCACCGGCGATCTGGAAAAGGGTCATGCGGGCAATGGCCCTTATGATGTCATTTTCCTCAATGGCTCGATCGAGCAGCTGCCGCAGGCGCTGCTGGAGCAGCTTGGCGAAGATGGACGCCTGATCACGGTGCTTGGCTATGGCCACGCCGCACGCGCCACGGTTTTCATGAAGGAGCGCGGCGCTTTCTCGGAAAACGTTTTCTTCAACGCGTCGATCAAGCCGCTGCCTGGTTTTGCCAAGGCCAAAGAATTCGTATTTTGATCGTTTGAGCGATCAGTGACGTGTTTGTGACAGGCGCCTTCAGGCGCCTGTTTTTTTATGCGCCCGCATGTGTCAGAATCAAAGATAGCAGGGCGATTCGCTGTGATCGTAACAAAACTGTGCATCACCGGGTTTAGTGCTTTCCAGGTGATTTTTTTCCTGAGGACAGTCATCTAGGGTGGCCCTGATTCGGGTGCCGCGTTGGCGAGTTTCCGGTCATCGGATATGGGAAAACGGGGATGAATATGGCTCAGCCAAGTGTAGTGCGTGAACCGTCCATGGAAGAGATCCTGGCATCGATCCGCCGGATCATCGAAAGCAATGAGCCCGTCACCGGAAAGCCGATGTCATCGACACATTTTGGCGCTTCCAACGGTCGTGACGATGACATTCAATTGACTGTCGACGAGGAGTTCGCAGCTGCCGATCGCGCCCGTGCCGCCGATCAGGAGCCTCGCTTCGTTGCCGCAAATTCGCAGATGCCCGTTATAGAGCCTGAGAATGCCAATCGCGGCCTGTCGCTTGCCGATGTCGCTGCTCGCGTTCGCGCAGCCTCCGAACGCAACGCCGCAATGCTGAGCGCCGGACGCGAATTGCCGCTGCCGCGCGAGCTGCCGCCGGCCATGGCGGCGCGCCTTGCCGAAGCTCATGTCGAGCCGGTCAGCAATTTCCCGCTGCGCAATACTGTTGTCGAGGCGCCAGCGCCGGCGGTCCAGCCCGTGGCGGAAGTATTATCGGTGAGCGAAGCGGAATCTGCGATAGAGGAAGCGATGGCGCAAGAGGCGGCTCCCGCTCCGCAGATGTCTGCGCCGGTCGAAACGCCGATTTTTCACGCGCCGGAAGCACATCGGCCTGTCGCAAACGAAACCGAGCCGTCCCTGTCTCTGGCTGCACCCACACCATCTTCCCCATTGATGTCCGAAGCTGCGGGCGCGCAGGTCTCCCGTTCGTTTGAAGAGCTTGCGGCCATGGTTGATGGCGGCCCGCGCCGCTCCCTCGATGAATTGGCTCAGGAAATGCTGCGGCCGATGCTGCAGGAATGGCTCGACGACAATTTGCCGACCTTGGTCGAGCGTCTCGTGCGCGAAGAAATCGAACGAGTGGCGCGCGGCCCGCGCCGCTGATAAGCCTCGAGCTTCGGGTAACCGATCCGCCGCTCCGGGCTCCGGGGCGGCTTTTTTATTGACTTGCCCACAGCCATCCTATTTACAACCCGCATCACCCAGTCCTCTAGATCCGGTCAGAAAATGCTCGACAAAACATATGATTCCGCCACCGTCGAACCGAAGATCGCCCAAAAATGGGATGAAGCCGACGCTTTTCGCGCCGGTGCGAACGCCAAGCCAGGCGCCGAAACCTTTACGATCGTCATCCCGCCGCCGAACGTGACCGGTTCGCTGCACATGGGCCATGCGCTGAACAACACGCTGCAGGACATCATGGTGCGGTTCGAGCGCATGCGCGGCAAGGACGTTCTCTGGCAGCCGGGCATGGATCATGCCGGTATCGCCACGCAGATGGTTGTCGAACGCCGGCTGGCCGAACGCCAACAGCCGGATCGCCGCAAGATGGGCCGCGAAGCCTTCATCGAGAAGATCTGGGAATGGAAGGCTGAATCGGGCGGCCTGATCTTCAATCAGCTGAAGCGCCTCGGCGCGTCCTGCGATTGGTCGCGCGAGCGCTTCACGATGGATGAGGGCCTGTCCAAGGCCGTTCTCGAAGTCTTCGTTACGCTCTACAAGGAAGGCCTGATCTACAAGGACAAGCGCCTCGTCAATTGGGACCCGAAGCTGCTCACGGCAATCTCCGATATGGAGGTCGAGCAGCATGAGCTGAAGGGTAATCTCTGGCATCTGCGCTATCCGCTGGAGCCGGGCGTTACCTATGAATATCCGATCGCCTTCGATGAGGAAGGCAAGCCGACCGAATTCGAGACGCGTGATTATATCGTCGTTGCGACGACACGTCCGGAAACGATGCTCGGCGATACCGGCATCGCGGTAAATCCGGAAGACGAGCGTTATCGTGGCATCGTCGGCAAGCATGTTATCCTGCCGATCGTCGGTCGCCGCATCCCGATCGTTGCCGATTCCTATGCCGATCCGACAGCCGGCACCGGCGCGGTGAAGATCACCCCCGCACATGACTTCAACGACTTCGAGGTCGGAAAGCGGGCAGGGCTGCGCTCGATCAATGTGATGAACATTGATGCCTCCATCACCATCAAGGAAAACGAGGATTTCCTCGAAGGTCTCGATAATCCCGCGGCGCTGCATGGTGCTTGGGACGAGCTGGAGGGCAAGGATCGCTTCGAAGCACGCAAGATCATCGTCCGCATCTTCGAAGAGGCAGGTCTGCTCGACAAGATCGAGCCGCATACACATGCTGTGCCGCATGGCGATCGTGGCGGTGTGCCGATCGAGCCGCGTCTGACCGAGCAGTGGTTCGTCGACAATAAGACGTTGGGGCAGCCTGCGCTGGAATCCGTCCGCGAAGGAAGAACCAAGTTCGTCCCCAGAAACTGGGAAAACACCTATTTCAACTGGCTTGAGAATATCGAGCCCTGGTGCATTTCCCGCCAACTTTGGTGGGGCCATCAGATTCCGGCATGGTACGGACCGGATGGCCAGGTCTTCGTCGAGAAGACCGAGGAAGAGGCACTTCAGGCGGCGATCCAGCATTATCTCTCGCATGAAGGCCCGATGAAGGCCTATGTCGAGGACCTGCTGGAGAACTTCAAGCCGGGCGAAATCCTGACGCGTGACGAAGACGTGCTCGACACCTGGTTCTCGTCCGCTCTCTGGCCGTTCTCGACGCTCGGCTGGCCGGATGAGACGCCGGAACTGGCACGTTATTATCCGACGAACGTCCTCGTGACCGGCTTCGATATTATTCCGTTCTGGGTTGTTCGCATGATGCAGATGGGTCTGCATTTCATGAAGGATGAGAACGGCAATCCCGTCGAGCCGTTCAGCACGGTCTATATTCACGCACTTGTGCGCGACAAGAACGGGCAGAAGATGTCGAAGTCCAAGGGCAACGTCATCGATCCGCTTGAACTGATCGATCAGTACGGCGCCGATTCGCTGCGTTTCACGCTGGCGATCATGGCGGCGCAGGGCCGCGACGTGAAGCTCGATCCGGCCCGCATCGCCGGCTACCGCAATTTCGGTACCAAGCTCTGGAACGCCACGCGCTTCGCCGAGATGAATGGCGCCAAGAGCGATCCGCATTTTGTGCCGGAAGCTGCCGAACTCACCGTCAACCGCTGGATCCTCACGGAACTTGCCCGCGCGGAACGTGACGTCACCGAAGCGCTGGAAAGCTTCCGCTTCAATGATGCGGCGAGCGCGCTCTATCGCTTTACCTGGAATCAGTTTTGCGACTGGTATCTCGAGCTGCTGAAGCCGATCTTCATCGGCGAAGACGAGGGCGCAAAGGCGGAAGCCCAGTCCTGCGCGGCTTACGTGCTCGAGGAGACCTACAAGCTGCTGCACCCGTTCATGCCGTTCATGACCGAGGAGCTTTGGGCGCATACGGCAGGCGAGGGACAGGAGCGTGAAGGCTTGATCTGCCACGCCGACTGGCCGGCCCCATCTTATGCGGACAATGTCGCCGCTGACGAAATCAATTGGCTGATCGACCTCGTCACCGGCCTTCGCTCGGTTCGCTCGGAGATGAACGTACCGCCGGCGGCCACTGCGCCGCTGGTCGTTGTCGGGGCGAACAGCTTGACGCGCGAACGCCTGTTCCGCCATGACGCTGCCATCAAGCGGCTGGCACGCGTCGAAGCGATTTCGCTTGCCGATACCGCGCCGAAGGGGGCCGCGCAGATCGTCGTCGGTGAGGCGACGGTATGCCTGCCGCTGGGCAGCCTTATCGACCTGTCCGTCGAAAAGGCTCGCCTTGAAAAGGCGATCGCCAAGAACGACCAGGAGATGGCACGCATCGTCGGCAAGCTCTCGAATGAAAAGTTCGTCGCCAACGCCAATCCGGATGTCGTAGCCGCTGAGCGCGAACGTCTAAGCGAACTTGAGGGGCAGCAGATCAGTCTCAAGGTGGCCTTGGCCCGCGTCAGCGAAGCGGGCTGAACAGGAAAGCAAAATCGTTTCAAGTAGTTGAAGGGCACGCGACATAGGTCGCGTGCCCTTTTTGTTTGTCCGGTCGATTCGGGATCGATTGATTGGATGGGAGGAATTCGCTCGCCGCCAGTTTCGCGCAGGCGAAGCGGAATACACTCAAAATTAGTAGTTATTCTCGAAAAGCGCGACTGTTGTCAGATTGTAACAGAATTGTTGCTATGAAGAATGAAAATCTACGCGGGGATGAAAATGTTTTTTAAAAAGCAAAAACTATCTAAAATTGTAGATTTTCGGAGGCCGAGCTCACATCCTTACGTAAATCAATCACTATCTCCCACGGTTGCAACTGTGCCGGGGCACATTGCTAATTCAATCGATCATGACAACAATCGAAGAAATGAATGCACCAGTGGGGGAGACACAATGGCATTTTCCGTTGCGCTGAGGGGCGCACTTGCAGTCGTCATCGGTTCATCTTTCGCGAGCGCCGCCTTTGCTGGCGGCCTTGATCGCGGCGGTTACGATATCGACCTGCTCTTCGACAAGGGACGTTATGTTTTCGAGTCCGGCGTTACCTATGTCATGCCCGACCGCAAGCTGAAGAATGCGAAGGACACCGATCCGACCGACGGCAATCTCAATGGCCGCAGCCATTCGACGGATGCGTCGGAGAATTATGCGATACCCTATGGCGCCTTCAAGATTGGCATCACCGACGATCTCGACTGCATGGCCGACTATTCGCAGCCGTTCGGTGGGCATCTGAACGAGGGCCAGAATTGGGCCGGTGCCAACAATGAAATCGAGGTCAAGGTACGCACCAACAATTATGGCGCAACCTGCTCGTACAAGTTCGATGTAGGTCCTGGCGAATTCCGCGTCATTGGCGGCGGCTTCTATCAGGAAGTCAGCGGTTATAAGTCGCGTCTCGTCTCTGCCATTCCTGCTCCGCTTTCCTCCATCTACGACGGCGTCGGTTCGCTGGATGTGGACGGTCACGGCTGGGGCTGGCGCGCCGGTCTCGCCTACGAAATTCCGGAATATGCCTTCCGCACCAGCCTCCTCTACAACAGCCGGGTCAAGTACGACAACCTCAAGGGTACCGTCGATTTGACCGAACTGCCGCCGATCCGGCCGTTCTTTGGCAAGGTGACCTCGGTGTTCGGTTCGGCCGATGCCCCCGATTCGCTGGAATGGAAAGTGCAGAGCGGCATCGCGCCTGATTGGCTTGCCTTCGGCTCGGTGAAGTGGACGAACTGGAGCATCCTGCAGAGCATCGCGCTTTGCCCGACCTCCACACGCGGTGTTTCCTGCAAGACCGGGAGCCCGACGGAATTGACCTCACTGGATCTTCTGTACCGCGATGGCTGGACCATCACCGGCGGTGTTGGACATAAGTTCAATGACAAATGGAGCGGTGCTGTCAGCCTGACTTGGGACCGCGGCACGAGCGATGGCTACGGCATGAATTCCGACACCTGGACGCTCGGCGCCGGTGTAGCCTACAAGGCGACGGAACATGTCCAGTTCAACTTTGGTGGCGCGCTTGGCCTGATGACATCAGGCAAATCCGGACAGATCACCCGCGGTGGCATCGTCTACGGTAACGATGCCAGCTACAGCTTCGGCAACGATTTGGTCGCCGCTCTTCAAACTTCGGTCAAAGTAAGCTTCTGACCATAACCCATTGAGATGAAGGGGTTATCGACTGCCCCTTCATGTATCTTCCGACGCCGCGGCGCTTCCGAGCCTCGCGGCGTTTCTTTGCCGCATGGGTGCCTGCGTCGGCGCAAAAGCGTGAGATTTGCCGCGTTCATGGTTAAGGAAATCTCAAGGTCGGTAAAATTTTTGTGACGAATTAGCAACACTCTATTTCAACGTATTGCAGGCCCGTGATCAGATTACAATTTGTCCATTTCCCGCCACAAATGGGGAGCAGCGATTATACGGGCACAGGGGCAAGCCTTGTAGAAAGTGCGTAAGCGGTCGATGGGTGAACTTCCACTTTGGCATAAACAAGAAATCCGGATCGGAGCGGCAGCGCTTCCGATGCAGCGAAAAAGTCTTTGTCTCTCAGGGGAAGTCGCCGCCCCGGCGATGTTCGATTTCAATTATCGAAAAGCAAATATGGGCGCCGCCTTGGTAAAGCCACGTGCTGATAACCGCACAAATGCTGGTTTGGACATAATTGCAAGCTATGCTCGCAATTGTGGCAAACAGCCTTCGTTGAATGCCGCAGGGACCTTCGTTTCGGAGGGTCATTCAGTCTTGTGTGCCATCAGGGAAAACATTCGCAAATCTGATGGCGTGTATGCGAACGCCACGGCAAATGCGGATGGAGCGAAAGAAATCGACTGCTATGTTTAGGTCCGAGTTCATATCAGCGAGAGTCATGATGCTCAGCCTGTGTCTGGCCACTGCGGTGGCACTGGCAGGCCAGGCCCGCGCATTCGATATCAATGCCGGCGTCAGCAAGGAATCAGGTCCGTTCGACCTCTTCAAATTCGGCTTCCGGGCCTACAAGAACGGACAGAAGGAAGAAGCGGTCGAAGCCTACCGCTATGCCGCGGAAAAGGGTCACACCGGTTCGCGCTGGGCTCTCGCCAACATGTATGCCGATGGCGACGGCGTCGCTCAAAATGATTTCGAAGCCTTCAAGATCTATAGCGAGATCGCGCAGCAGGGTGTCGAGCCGGGTTCGGAGGACACGGGCTTCTTCATCAATGCCCTGCTTGCCCTTGCCAGCTATTACAAGACCGGCATTGCCAACAGTCCGGTGAAGGTCGACCTCAATCAGGCGCGCCAGCTCTATTTCCAGGTAGCCTCGACCTTTGGCGTGCCGGAAGCACAGTTCCAGCTCGCGCAGATGATGCTGTCAGGCGAGGGTGGCGCGGCCAATGTGCAGCAGGCCAAGAAGTGGCTCAATCAGGCCCGCAAGAGCGGCCACCCGGGCGCCATGGCCGTTTTCGGCAATCTCCTGTTCCAGGAAGGCCAGTCCATTCGTGGCCTGGCCTTCATGACGGCGGCGCTCGACAAGTGCAAGCCGCAGGATTGCGGCTGGATGGAAGACATTCAGGAACAGGCTTTCTCGCTGGCCAACGAGAATGACCGCCGTGTCGCGGTCTCAATGGCACATCAGCTCGACGTTGCAGGCTCCGATTGATCGGCGCCTCCCTGCCAAAGATGGCAGAGCAGTTCGGGCCAATCAGGATGGAAGCCTAGTGGCTGAAATCGAGATGCGCTATGACCGGGACGTGGTCCGAAGGTTTTTCCCAGGCGCGCACATGCTTTTCGATTGCTGTCGACGTCAGGCGATCGGCAGCTTCCGGCGACAGCATCAGGTGATCGATGCGGATGCCGTTATTCTTCGGCCAGGCGCCGGCCTGATAATCCCAGAATGAATAGAGCTTGACCGCATCCGTGGTGGCGCGAACCGCATCGGTAAAGCCGAGATGTTCGAGCTGGCGGAAAGCCTGCCGCGTCTGCGGCAGGAACAGGGCATCATTTTCCCATACCTTCGGGTCGAAGCAATCATGCGGTTCGGGAATGACGTTGTAGTCGCCGGCAAGGACGATCGGCTCTTCCAGCGCCAGACGATCTCCGGCGAACTTCCGCAGACGTTCCATCCAGGCAAGCTTGTACGGATACTTTTCCGTATCGACCGGATTGCCGTTCGGCAGATAGAGGCAGCAGACCCGCAATGCGCCGTGTCCTTCGATGGAAAACACCGCCTCCATGAAGCGGGATTGTTCATCGCTGTCGTCACCGGGCAGGCCGCGCGTCACTTCGTCCGGCTTGGTCTTGGAGAGAATCGCAACGCCGTTGAAGCCTTTTTGCCCATGCGTCTCGACATGATAGCCGAGCGCCTCGATCTCCAGGCGCGGAAAGCCTTCGTCGACCGTCTTGATCTCCTGAAGGCAAACGATGTCCGGGCTAGAATCCTTCAGCCATTGGCAGAGGTTCTCAATGCGCGCTTTGACGCCGTTGATATTCCAGGTGGCGATTTTCATGGACGGCTCATTCCTTTGCTTCGCCCTTTTGTATCCGCAGCGGATCGACTTGACTACAGCCCATGTGAAAACCGGCCCGGAGCAAAGGCTCCGAGCCGGCGATCAAGCTGTGGAAAAGAGTAGGGGTCAGATCGCGAAACTGGTGCCGCAGCCGCAGCTTGCGACAGCGTTCGGATTCTTGATCTGAAAAGATTGCCCGAGCAGGTTATCCACGAAATCGATCTCGGAACCGGCCATGTAGATCAGCGACATCTGATCGATCAGCACCTTGGCATCGCCTTTTTCGACAACGATATCATCATCCTCGGGGCCTTCGGCGAGATCGAATTTATAAGAAAATCCGGAACAGCCACCGCCTTCAACGGCAACGCGGAGTGCCTGTTTGCCGGATTCCGCGCCGACGATCGCAGCGATTCGCTTCGCCGCGGCATCCGATAGGGTTACGCCTGTCTCAGTCATGTCTTCCTCCTGCCGGGGTCAAGATCCGGAGAGAACCAATTGGCCGTCGAACTTTCAAACGGCTGATATCCATAGCCTTTATCATGAAAGTCAGGCCGGTTACAGCTCTGGTTTCGCGGTTGAGCCGCGCGCCATTTTGCTGTTTTCTTGTCTATAGGTATGAAGGCAGTAAAGCGGCGTCAATGGGTGGGCTCCTCCATGTTGGAAGGAAAGCCATTGATGGGGTGAAATGAAGCGACCGTCGTGCGCCTGGATGCACGGGGCGAAATGCCGAAATGGATTGATGATGACGATCGATACGCATGCATTGGGTTTCGGGTATGGTGAGAAGGCAGTTTATGCGACCAATTCATGGGCATCGCGGGGGCGGCTTTACGATGAGGGTTCGAGCCCGACGCGCTCCGAATTCCAGCGCGACCGCGATAGAATCGTTCACACGACCGCTTTCCGAAGGCTCAAGCACAAGACGCAGGTCTTCATTGCCCAGGATGGCGATCACTATCGTACCCGCCTGACGCATACGATCGAAGTCGCGCAGATTGCGCGTGCCTTGGCGCGCGCGCTGAAGCTGGATGAAGATCTGGCGGAGGGCGTGGCGCTGGTTCACGATTTCGGCCACACACCTTTCGGGCATACTGGCGAGGATGCGCTGCACGAGATGCTGCAGCCCTATGGCGGCTTCGATCACAATGCGCAGTCGCTGCGCATTGTGACGAAGCTCGAGCGGCGCTATGCCGATTTCGACGGGCTCAATCTCACCTGGGAGACGCTCGAGGGTCTGGTCAAACACAACGGTCCGCTGATGACGCCGGATGGCAAGGGCACCCGTGGCCCGGTGCCGCAGCCGATCCTAGATTATTGCGAAATCCACGACCTCGAAATTGCCTCCTACGCCAGCCTGGAGGCACAGGTTGCGGCGATCGCCGACGATATCGCCTATAATACGCATGACATCGATGACGGCCTTCGCTCCGGCTACCTGACCTTCGACATGCTGGAGGAAGTGCCGTTTCTCTCCGGGCTCATGGCAGAGGTGAGGGCGCGTTATCCGCGTCTGGAGCCGAGCCGCTTCACCCATGAAATCATGCGCCGGCAGATCACCCGCATGGTCGAGGACGTGATTGCGGTATCGCAGCGCGCACTTGCCGAAATCAGACCTGGCGGCGTTGCCGATATCCGCGGCGCCGGCCGGGTGGTCGCGACTTTCTCGCCCGAAATGGCCGAAACCGACAAGCAGATCAAGCAGATGCTGTTCAAACGCATCTATCGGCACCCCGATATTATGCGCATCCGCACCGGGGCAGCGCAGATCGTTACAGATCTATTCCGCGCCTATATGGACAATCCCAAGGAGATGCAGAGCCACTATTGGGTCGATCATATCGCCGGCCTTGCCGTCGCCGCCAAGGCGCGTCATGTCGGCGACTATCTGGCCGGCATGACGGACACCTATGCCATCAGCGCCCATAAGCGCCTGTTTGACCAGACTCCCGATTTGCGCTAGGCAGCGGCGGCGTCGGGCCGATAGCGGCTCGCCCAAGCTACGTGTGGACGATATCATGAACCTTTTCACCGACTTCGAAGTAAGAATTAAGAACGCTCTCGAGCAAATTGATATTGTGCGAGAAAAGCGATCTGAGCTCGACTTCAGTCGTGTCGGTGTGGAGCCGCCGCGAGACGCCAGTCATGGCGATGTCGCCACCAATGCGGCCATGGTGTTGTCCAAGGCGCTCGGTACAAATCCGCGCGCGCTGGCCGAGATTATCGTTGCCAAGCTGAAGGAAGATGCCGACGTCGCCGAGGTTTCGGTCGCCGGGCCGGGCTTCATCAATATCCGCCTTTCCGTTGGCTACTGGCAGCGCCTGCTGTCGACGATGATCTCTGAAGCAGGTCAATTTGGCCGTTCGACGCTTGGCTTGGGCCAGAAGGTCAATGTCGAATATGTCTCCGCCAACCCGACGGGGCCGATGCATGTCGGCCATTGCCGTGGCGCGGTCGTGGGCGATGCGCTTGCCAACCTGCTGGGCTTTGCCGGCTATGAGGTCACCAAGGAATATTACATCAACGATGCCGGCTCGCAGATCGACGTGCTGGCGCGGTCCGTCTTCATTCGGTATCGCGAGGCGCTTGGCGAGCAGGTCGGCGAAATCCCGGCCGGTCTCTATCCGGGCGACTATCTGGTTCCGGTCGGCGAGGCACTTGCCAAGGAATTCGGCACCAAGCTGCGCGGCATGCCGGAGGATCAATGGCTCCCCATCGTCAAGGATCGGGCTATCGATGCGATGATGGTGATGATCCGCGAGGATCTTGAAGCCTTGAACGTCCATCATGACGTTTTCTTTTCCGAGCGCACGCTGCACGCCAATGGCGCAGCCCTGATCCGTACGGCGATCAACGACCTGACCTTCAAGGGCTATGTCTACAAGGGCGCGCTGCCGCCGCCGAAGGGACAATTGCCTGAAGATTGGGAAGATCGCGAACAGACGCTCTTCCGTTCCACGGAAGTGGGCGATGATATCGATCGCCCGCTCATCAAGTCAGATGGCTCCTATACGTATTTTGCAGCCGACGTCGCCTACTTCAAGAACAAGTACGACCGTGGCTTCAACGAGATGATCTATATTCTCGGCGCCGATCATGGCGGCTACGTCAAGCGGCTCGAAGCCGTCGCGCGCGGCGTTTCGGAGGGCAAGGCGAAGCTGACGGTGCTCCTGTGCCAGCTCGTCAAACTGTTCCGCAATGGTGAACCCGTAAAGATGTCGAAGCGGTCGGGCGATTTCGTCACACTGCGGGAAGTCGTCGACGAAGTCGGTCGCGATTCCGTGCGTTTCATGATGCTCTATCGGAAGAGCTCCGAGCCGCTGGATTTCGATTTCGCCAAGGTCACGGAGCAGTCCAAGGACAATCCGGTCTTCTACGTGCAGTATGCGCACGCCCGCTGCATGTCGGTCTTCCGGCAGGCCAAGGAGGCGTTCCCGGATCTCGATATCGCCTCGCTCGATCTGGCCAAGTCCGTCGTCGGTGCGATCTCCGATCCGGCCGAACTGCAACTGATCGCCAAGATTGCGGAATTTCCGCGAATCGTTGAAGCTGCGGCACAGTCGCAGGAGCCCCATCGCATCGCCTTTTACCTTTACGATCTAGCAAGTTCCTTCCACGGACACTGGAATAAAGGTAAAGATTTACCTGAATTACGATTTGTTAACGATAAGAACCGAGAATTGAGCATTGCCAGACTTGGGCTGGTGTACGCTGTCGCGTCGGTTTTGAAGTCGGGTCTTGGTATAACCGGGACCGCAGCACCGGATGAAATGCGATAAACGTCACCATTTACCCACATTGCGCTGGCATTTAACTGTAGCGTTTGCGAGTGGAACGGGTGATGGCAGAAAAACAGTTGGCGTATCGCGCAAGCGGAAACGACGAGCTCTTTGCGGATGATGATCCGCTCGCTGAACTCGCCCGCATCGTAGGTTTTGAGCCGCGCCCCGCTGCTCAGGCCGCTCCTCCAGCTCAGCGACAAGAGCCCGCCTTCAATCTTGAGGACGAGCTCCTTCGCGAATTCGAGCGCTACGATACGCCTCGTATGAATCCGGCAAATGACACTGTTGCTCCGACCGAGCAGGTGTCTCCCGTCGAGCAGGTTCAGGCCTCGCTCCCTACCGCAGAACCGGTGCGGGTCGAGCCTGAATTTGAAGAGCCGCCACAGCCTGTGGCTCCGGTCAAGCCGAGCCTGGGTGCTCGCGATCTGATCGAAGAGCTGGAAATGTCGATAGCGCCGGCTATGCAGGCGGTTATCGCATCGCCTCC
>BFBZ01001249.1_pt1 | contig 17686 bp, 15 predicted proteins | sample 1888401 | NCBI WGS metagenome assembly BFBZ01 (sample SAMD00112614, study PRJDB3348) | symbiont metagenome | host: Chara braunii | reverse complement strand
TACCTCATGGACGCGGAAGGCCGATTGATCGGCACGCTCGACATGCACGAACCGCGTGAGACGAGAATGCAGAAGCTCCGACGTCTGGCTGGTGGTGGCGCGTGACGAGCCCGAGGGAGACATCGAAGTCGACAGCCTCGTCGGAGGGCGCCGATGACGACGATCACTCTTGAGATCTGAGCCACGTCACCCCGGACCGTCGTGCCCTTTGGCTCGTCGTTCTCCTGAACGTCGGCTACGGTCTTATCGAGATCGTGGCGGGCTTCGTGGCGGGTTCGCTTCGCCACAGACCGGTGCGGCTTCGGTCATCACTGTCTCGGGCGATGTCCTGCCAAACCAAATGCCGGCGACGGTCGTGACGATCCACCAGGGATCATCGCTGGTGCGTCTTGCCAGGTTCGGCAACGCCGCGGATGCACAGTCTTTCACCTGGGCAATAATGGAAGTGGGTGCACGGGCGCTGGCCAGTCGATCATTGATCTCCGCCTCGAATGGCCCAACTACCAAGAGTTGGATGAGGGAGCTAATGATATTGTTCAGCATTTCAGATTTCGCTTCGGCTAGCAGTGCAACGAGGTCCGGCGCCCTGTCGTGTTCAGTCCCTGGATTCGCGGGGTGGCGGGCATGCATAATATTGCGTGTGTAACAGCAGTATGCGGCGGAGGCAGTAGGTGTTGCGAATATTGCTTTTCAGTCAGCAATGTATTTGGTCGCCCGTGAAGAACGCTGATCAGGCGATCTGAGCGACTGCACGGCGCATTTTGGTCCCGGCAGAGGTCGACAGGATGAGGGCGCAAAGAAGCGCGAGCCACCTGAGCAGGAGGCGGAAGATGCTATGGGGCACCCGGCGAGAGCATGGCATCCTCGGCGCCGGTCACGAACCGATGAAGCACCCCATGGCAAAGCCCAACGATCTGAGCCGGTCCCTCGCCCCCTTCGAAGAGAACAGTACACTGATCGCAGTTATCGAGATGAGCCTGTCGAGCCGGCTCGTTGCCGGCATCGTGCCGGGGGTTGAGCGGCACCCGTCGAAGAAGCTTGAAGTCAACGAGGACGCGCTACTGCGCTTGCTCTGGCGCTGGCGCGACGAGGCCATCAAGGCCGGATGCCCGATCACCCGCATCACTGTCGCCTTCGAGGCCGGCCGTGACGGCTTTTGGCTGGCGCGCTGGCTGCAGGCGCGCGGCATCGAGGCCTTCGTCATCCACGCGACGAGCATCGCGGTGCCCCGCGACCACCGGCGGGCCAAGACCGACCGGCTCGACACTGAGCTCCTGAAGAGCGCCTTCCTCGGCTGGCTGCGCGGCGAGCCGAAACGACAGTCCCGCTGATCCGACGCCATTCTTTAGGTCGCCGGAGGGAGCGTGCCGAGAAGGCCCACCGCGGCGAGGATGAGGAGCGCCAGGATCAATTCGCTCGCAACATTGCGCTGCAGCGCCGCCAACACCTGAAGGGGCGCGGGGCCGTGCGGGCCGACAGCCAGCAGGCGCGGTGCGAGCCATAGCCGGTTGACGATCGCCAACCCGACCATCAGGGCAAACAGCAGCACTTTCGCCAGCAGCACCCGCCCGTGGGTGGTGGTGAGCAGAGCGTCCCATCGGCCGATCACGACCCACCCGTTGATGCATCCCGTGACGATCAGCAGGCCCACGGCCGCATATCCGAGGCGCGAAAAGCGCGGCAGGACATGGCGCACCATGGCGAGCCAGGCGCCCTGCGGCTCGGTCAGGGCCTTGGCCAGGAGATAGCCGAGCGGCACCAGTCCGCCGAGCCAGACCGCCCCGGCGAGGAGGTGCGTGGCCTGCGAAGCGATGTGCAACATGCGCGTTCCGCCGCTCGCCAGCGCCGTGTGTCCGGTCAAGGCGAGGCTCACCACGAGCGTCCCGGACAGGGCCAGGATCGCGCCGCGTTCAAGCACGCCGCCCGGCGGCTTTCGTGTGACGAGGAGGGTGACGATCAGCGCGGCCGCGAGCATCAGGCGCCACATCCAGACCTGCCCGAACCAAGTGTCGAACAGAACTGCCGTGAGAACCTCGACATCCAGCGCATCCGACCAGCCATCCCCCATGGTCATGACCACGCCATCGAGCCATGCCAAGGCGGAGATGAGGGTCAGGACGGCCGCAACCAGCAGCACCTTGCGCAGCCAGCCATCGAAAGCCTCCCGCGTCCGCGCGCCGTGCTGCGCATCCCGGCCATCGTCGATGTACCAACGCAGCAGCGACGTGCCGAACAGCAGCATGACCGCCGCGAACTGCACGAACCGCGCCGCAATGATCACCTCAGTCATGGGCACAATCTTGGGCACAATCTTGGGCACGGTCTTCGGCACGGTCTTGGGCAGCGGTCACGGCTTGACCTCGTAGGAAAAGCTGCCTTCGGTCTTGTGCGTGTCGACCGAGATGACGCTCCAATTCACCTTGTAGACGCCGGGCCCTAGCCTGGCGGCGCGAATGACGATCTGGTTCGGCGTGCCGGTCACGACGCTGCCGCGCCCGATCGTGCTCCCGTCCGCGTTGGTCAGGACGGCACGCGAAAAACGCGGCTCCAGCGCCTCGCTGAACCAGAGTCGGATCTCCCCTGGCGCTTGCGTCACGGTTGCGCCGACGGGTGGGCTTGCCCGTTCAAGCGTCGGGTGGGCTTGCGCTCCGCGGACCGCGGCTGTCGCCGCGATGACGGTTGCGGCGATGACGCATGCGCGTCGGCTCATCGAACGAATGTTCATCTCTCCAACCCCGTCAGCGTGCTCGTGCTCAAGAGCGGCCGACCGATCGTCGAGGGGAAGATATCGTCGAGGTAGAAATGCAACTGCGCCATCACGCCGATATTGGAGCCGCTGGCGCGGTTGATCGGGATGAGCGCCTCGACGCCGACCTGGAAGCGTCTGCCGACCCAGATGACGCCCGGATTGATGGTGCCGGTGGTGCCGATCCCGGTATTGAAACTGTTGGACACCGGCGTCTGGAACCGGGTTTCGACAATGAAGATCAGGCTGTTGACGAAATCGGGCAGGTTCAGGTCGACGACGTTCGCCTTGAGATAGGGCATGCTGTACTGCAGCGAGCCGCCATACCGGAGAAAGCGGGGATGGCGCTCAAGGTCGGTGGTTCTGCTGTCCGGATCGAAGGTGCTCATGGAGGCGCTGGACGGTATCGCGTAGCCGACCTCGCCGGTGACTGCGAAGGGCCGTGCCCAACCCATGGACTGGGGCAGGTCGCCGAAGCCTTTCCCGATGAACAGCGTCGGCGTGTAGATGTTGAACCGCTCGGCGCCGACCGCGCTGGAACCGGTGCCGCCCCATTCGATGGCGAGCGCGGCCGACATGACCAGCTCGGACGGAGCGATGGTCAGGAATTGCCACTTGAAACTGGTCTCCCAGTTCTGGAAGCCGCTGACGCTGCGCATGCCGGGGGGCGACAGGTGGGTCCAGGCTCGGCCGACCGAAATGCCAAAATTCTCAGTAATCCGTTTGGAAATCTCGCCCGAAATATCGAGCTGCCGCGCGGACGGATCATCGCCGTTCCTGAACAGCGAGATGGTCGGAAGCGCCAGTTCATCGGCGACGCAGGGGTCGTCGACATTGAGGGTGGCGGGAAAGAAGCGGCTGCCGACATAGCAGTGGGCGAGCGCTCCTGAGGTCGGCACCAGAACGGTCAAGGCAACGAGCGCGGCCAGGCGCAGAGGCGCGGCAGCGGTCGGTCGCTGATTGGGGACTCGCCGTCGGGTCGAAGGTCCTTTGGTTGGGCAACGACTACAGGGAAGCTCCCGCACTTGATGCCCGCAGGCGCAAGATCATCGACGCGGACAGGGGCCAACCCCAGTTCATGGGCTTCATGAACGGTGCGCTCAGGATCATCGAACGAGAGGTCGATGGCGGCGCCTGGATCCGGTTCGATGACGGAGCTGAAGACGGCATCACCGTCGCCGATCTCGCGAAAGTGACCCATGGTTGGGCGATCAGCGTCCACAAGGCTCAAGGATCTGCCTTCCGGCGCGTGATCATCCCGGTCGCTCGTTCGCGTATCCTTGATCGCACCATGATCTACACGGTGGTCACCCCGGCGGTGGACACTGTCGTCCTGGTCGGCGATCCGGCGATGATCTGCGAAGCAGTCGCCGCCCCTCAGCGCTGCCGAGGGCGCCAAGGTCGATGATGTGCGGTGCGGCGCGATCGAAACGTCGGGATGGCCCCCATTCCGACGTCCTCGTGCGCTCCGCCAACCCTTTGGCGATGCCTATGCTGTCGTGATCAGGGTGCCTGATCAAAGGTTGGCGGCTTTCGAAATTGGAGCGAGGCGGCGGGATCAGGACGGGGCGGCTTGTATGATGGAAGTTCGTTTCGATGAGCTGAGACGCGCCACTGGAGCGACCTTCACGCGGACAAAAGTATATAGGCGGTAATGTCAGGCCGCTGCCGCACCCCCATCTTGCTGAGCTGCTGATCAGTCTCTGCCGTGGCGAGTTCGCAGTGCGATCTGTCGGGCAATGCGTAACGCCCGACTCCGGACTTCGCGTTGATTGTGTGTCGATTCTTGGTGCCTGGCTACCTACTGCGCCGTAAAACCGCGACTTTGGTTCCAGTTGCGGCGCGACTTTGGGAAATTGCGGCGTGACTTTCCGGCACGCCACAAAACCTGTGTAAAGTGGAAGCATAGTTCGGCCTCAAAACAGGCGATTCTCGAGGGTTTTGGCGAAATAGTTTGACCTCGTTGGAAGCATAGATTGGATGGCGTTGCGCCGAGTTGTAGGCAAAAAAACCTGGCGCGGTTAGCGCCAGGCTAGGTAGTCATCAAATATTTGGAATTATTTGTCGGTTGCGAGTGGGATCCGGCCCACCTCCGATCGGCGATAAAATGTCGCCGGGACCCGATCGCGTCGGAACGCAGGCAGGATGCCGGCCGCCTCGATCCTAGCTTTCAGCCTGAGGTGATGAAGCCCGCTCTCCGAGGCGAGTGCAAAGAGACCAATGTACGTGGCACTGAATTCTTCGACTTGGTCGAACGGAATGACTGCAACCGGCACGCGGTGGACAGGATGGCGGACGGTTTCCGGGACGAATACGCCTTCGCCGATGAGCGACTTCATCACTGCGTGGGACGTGCCGAGGAACGTCATGAGCTCGTGGGCCGTCATGCCCGGCAAGGGAGCGCCGCGGACGAGCTCTTTGACCTCGGTCGGATCGACGTAGATGGCATCGTACCCCTTGATGGTCCGAACCGAGACGACCCGCGTGATCTTATGGTCCAGGATAGCCTGTATGATTTCGCCGGCACTGCGGTTGCAGCGTTTGGCGGCCTTCGCAATGTCGAAATAGCCGTCGGGCGCAGCCTCGACTTCGATGGCGTACGACGTGAGGCGGGCCAAGAACTGATCAAGATCCCGACGTGCGAACACGAAATATGAGTCGTCGGCTTCGGGGATGATCGGTGTGATGAAGCGATCGCGAAGCAGGACCTGGGCCTGCACTCGGGAGCAGCCGAGGTAGCTCTGCAATTTCTTTGCGCTGATTGAGTCCGCTAGTTGTTCGATAAGCGGCTCGACGGCTTCGGCCTTCATCGGCAGTTCGCGACCATCCTGCTCGATCTGAAGTATGTTCGCCGATCGTAGCTGCTTGCGAAGCGTGGTCGGATGAAGGCCGGACCACTTTGCCGCGGTGGCAATGCTGTGAACGCGGGGCTTCGGCGACGGTCGCCCCAGCACGACGGTGCCCGCGGGCAGGGGGATGATCCGAAAGACGTGCTCGCGAACGATATCGCGAACCGGTTCATAAGCTGGATGGTCCGCGCTGCGACTTAGCCAATCATAAAATGTTCTGCCGAAGCGAGCTTGTGGGCCTCCGGCAGCACTGCCGCTCGATCGTTCGGCGAGCTCGTCGAGCGCGGCACAGAGACCTTTTTCGCCGGATCGCAGGGCTTCGAAACCACGCGACGCCGCAACGTGGTGATCGTCCTCGCTCAACTCCCCCAAGGCGACGCGAAGGCCGAACTGGAGCGAGGTACCGAGCATCTCGCAAAATTTCATTCCAGCGTGAAGCTCTATGCGCTCCAAAAACGGAGAGGCGGACGGCTTTCCGGCGAGCCGTTCGAGGATATCGCACTCAAAGGCGGACGGCGGTCGCTGCTCGGTCGGATCGGCGAGCTTGCAAAGTCCGCGGGCGACAGGAGCAATGACCGAACTGAAGTCGTGGATGAGCCCGTCCTTGGCTTCGGCCACGGCGAGGATCGGCACACAGTGGATCGGGCAGGTGCGGACGCTCGACAGCGACCACAGGGCACGCCCCCCGACGGCGTAGGCTGCGTCGGTTCCGCCAGCGAGATCGTCGCCGGCGCATCGCGGACAAACGCGCACAGTGGCGCGTGAAAGTGACTCACGGACAAGCTTTTGGCCGTTCAACCTGAACTCACGATCCCCCGTGCGGACGATCGTGCAGCGCGCGAGGTCGTCGTGGTGCACACCGGCGAGCTCCGATAACCTGCGGACGGCAGTCGTTTCCCCGTCCGCGAGCGATCGGAAAGATAGAGCCAGGTCGCCGCACCATTGCCGCAGAGTGAGGTTCAGGCGGGCGGCCAGGCGCGAGGCGTAGGACACAGCGGTCTCGCCGGGCGCGAGCGGAAGCAGGTTCAAGCGAGGCGTGGTCATTTCTTGGACCTCCGCTTGCGCTCGCCGACCGTGGTGGGAAGTGTTTGATCAGCCACCAATGTGTCCGCGATCATCCGGCTGACATCGATGGCGTCCCAGTTGGACTGAATGAACGGGTTGGCGTCCGGCTCGGCCCCGGCGTGCATGGCGTAGGCCGTGGCGAAATGCGCGCGGCCGAGGCACGGTTGCCCGGCGCGCAGCGTCCGCTCGATAGCATTCAACAGCAGGCTGGTGATCTGACCGTAGGCACCCGCGCATGAGTGGATCAGTCGTCCGGCGAGATTGTCCGTCAGATCGACCTCTAGGCCAGCCTCGGCCGCGTAGTTCTTGATCAGGCTGCGGATATCTCCGACGTCGTTTTGCGTGACGGCTTTTGCGGAGATGAAGATCGCACGTCGCGCAAGTTGAGGATCTTCCTCCAGGATCTGCTGGACGCGGGGCATGCCCGACAGAATCAGACCGAGGGGATGAGCCGATTGGACAAGGCGTTTCCAAAAATCCCGCACCCGGGTCAGCGTATGGACACCGTCGGTGGTGAGAGCATGTTGAGCTTCGTCGATATGGATGACATGCGCCCCGGAATGAGGAAGGACGGCGTCGATCCGTTCGATCAACTCGTGATCGCGAATATTGGCGCGGGCCACCGGGTGGCCCAACTCGCGCAGGATGCGCGTGCCGAGGGCGCGCAGCGTGCACGGGGAGTCCGCATCGAAGCTCCGGTACATGGCGGAGAGATCCGTGTGCGCCAAAAGGCACTCCCGGATCGTGCGGGTCTTGCCTCGGCCGCTTTCCCCCACAACGACGATGATCTTGCGATCATCCCCACTGCGGAGGTTCGCAACGAGTTGGTCGAGCGCCTGCGTCACCTCGCCGTCCAGGTCGCACTTGGTGTAGCGCTCGCGTAGCTTGCGGATGGTGAGAGCGACGGGGTCGCTCGACGACGTCAGAAAGCTGGCGCTTGTCACTTCTTGAATCCGAACCGGTCGGAGGCGGGGCCGTCGAGGTCGTCATCCGAGTCAAGTGGCAGGTCGCCGGCCCGTGATGAGCTGTCGACGACTTCTGCATCGCTCGATTGATCAAATGTGCTGTCGATGCTCATCCCGCCGGCAAGGAAGGATTCGCCTGCAATACCGAGGCTGCCGTCGGCTCCGGGACCCGCGACGACCGGCTCTTCGATGATTTGGAACCCGGCATTCATGCTGAGCTCCACGGCGCGGATGCGCTTCAGCGTCCAAGGCTCGAGTTGGAAGAGCGCGCGGCGAGCGGCGTCCTCGACGGTGACGCGAATGGCCCTCAGAGCGTCGTTGACATGATGGCGCCGGAACTTGGCCTGGTTGGCATAACGCCGTCTGAGTTCGGCCTGCGCGGCGGCCCAGTCGTCGAGCGTGACGCCGTGAAGTTCCATCTTGCTCGGCTGAGCGATGAAGAGCTTGTCGTTCAATTTCACCGTGATTTGGCCAGTGTCCTGCGGATCAATCCAGAGGCTTATCGTGGTCTTGGCGCTTTTGTCGTGCTTGAGGAACTGCTGGAGCTCCACGCATTGATAGTCGATGCCGGCGACTCTCACTCCGTGCGGGCCAGCCTTGCGTTCCAGACACACGCCGAAGGCAAGTCGACGACGTTTTCGGTCCGGCGGAGCCATAATGCCGAAGGCGTCGCCGAGCACCGCGACGCGATCCCACGCGTCGGCTGGGGTCTCCATCATGAGGCCTGCGTGGGGCGATTGATGGTAGACGTCGACGACGTGCCGACAGAGTACCCGGGCCCATTCGTCGAGGGTCAGGACAGCGCTTTTTTGGGGATCGTAGTCGACATTGTCACGCGTTGCGCTGCCCGTGCGGCCGGGAATGGAGGAGACAAGGCGGGTGTCAAGCGATCGGAACAAGCGCTCGACGGTACCCTTGAGCGCCGGCCGGCCGGCCGGCGTATAGGCGATGTCGCCGACATTCAGACTCTTTACCGCTTCGAGGATCCGGAAGTTCTTGATTTCGGTTCCCTGATCGCCGACCCAGGTCTGAACGCCAGTAAAATGGGACCAGGGCGCCGAGCAGCCCATCCCGCGGCTCAGCGCGGTTTTGTCCTGCCCGACCATCTGCATCACGCGCAGGATGGCGTCAGTCTGGCTGCTTGCCGAAATCACGAACCCAAGGACCACCTTGGTCTTCACGTCGATTGCCACGGCGATCGTGATCCTGTCGCGCACCGCTTCTTTCTGCTGCTCGGCGGAAAGTTGATCCCACACGTTAGACCACTGGAAGATCAACTGGAGGTGGCCGGTCCAGCAGTCGATTTCGACGCGCTCGCCGGCGCGGGTTAGCTCGAGACCGGCGGCAATGGGGGCGTATTTCTTGATCGCATAAGCCTCGCCCCGGCGGTGCAGATCGATGGTGAACTGACCCCGGCTCCGGATAGCTTGGCGACACGCCTTTTCGGACGGGCAGGGGATCAAGTCCTCGCCGGCTTCCCGTCGCGAACGATTGATCGTGTCGATATCCGCTTTCAACAGGTCGTAGAGGCTGGCTACGCCGGGGCGCTCTGGCGACAGGTAGCGCTTGACCAAGCGTTCGATCTCCCCGAGGGCAACGTCGTGCAGGCGACATTGGCGGCGGCCGCAGCGATGATGATTGGTCGCCAGTGCACGGGCATCATGCCCGCTGTCGCGGAACTGGGCATACCATCGTCGAAGTGTCGTGTAGCTCGGGGGCCGCTTGAATGCATCCTGCCGGCGACGAGCAGCGTCGGCGGCGGAACTGTCGCCCGCCTTGGCCGTTTTGTTGTCATCCCTTGCCATGAATGCGAGCGTCCCGAGCTGCTGAACGACACAAGGGTTGGCGGCCAGACTGGGGAGCGCGACGGTCTTGATGCTTTCGTCGGAGAGCGTCCATTCTGATTCACTGACACCGATATGGAATGCATCGACCCAGATCGCTTTTCGGAAGGCGGTCAGCTGTTGCTTGAGGCGTAACTCCTTCAATGTGCTGATGTCGGTGCGCATGCGTGGCGGGCGGCCGGGGCGATGTTCCTCTCGCTCGACGGTGAGCTCGTCGGAGATCAGCGCGCTGAACAGCTCCCGGTGGGTGAAACGGGCGCTCTGCAGTGGGTGGTCGACGAAAGCGAACTCGTAGCCCCCCGCCGTCGGCTTGGGGCTCATGTAGCGCGTGTTGCGGAGCGTGACGCCGTCGTGGGGGCCGATATGGATCGGCATGAACGTGGTGGTGCGAACGGTCATCAGTGAGCTCGGCGGCGAACAAAGGTGTCGTAGGTGAGGGCGCAAGGGGCCTCGACGTGGAGGCGGCCGTCAGCGAGGGCGCGGACGACGGAACGCCAGGAACGGCCCCAGGGCAGGCCCGCACGGTCGGCAATGCACCGGATGGTGCAGGCGCCGTCGATCTCATCGATAAAGCCTTCGGTCAGGCGATCGTCGTCACGTGCCTGGTCCGGCGCGGCGATCCGATCAGCGAGACACGAGCGGATAGCCGAGGCATAGGCGCGAACGGAACGCGGCAGGCTCTTCTCGGTGACGAGCACGATGCGGCTCGCGAAGGTCGCCGGCATATATCTCGCGACGCGGCCGAGCGTATCCCGAAACCCGTTGCGTTCGACGAGGGCGGACGGCTTCACCGCAACGCCGATGCGCTCGCCGCTGCGAAGCGTGACCAGCGCATCGAGCCAATGGCGCTTCTTTCTGCCGTCTGCATCGATGAAGTCGATCGGGGCGGGCTGTTCGACGAAATCTGCGATATGCGGAAACGAGGTGATGCCGAGGAAAACGAGGTACTCGGTCCAGCTCTCGAAGATCTTGTGGCGACCGTTGTGAACCACATGGACGTGAAAGGCCCGCTTGGAGCCCTGGTTGACGCTGCGCTGAGCCAAGCTCGGCAGGACGGGTGACATCGGAGCTTCATCGAAGCGGTGGGGGGCGGGGATCATGAAAGGTCCTTCGGCAGCAGCCGCGAAGCTCTGCACGTTGAATGGAAATGGGTCTGGGCGCTGGGGCGGCCGACTAGCATGGAGGCCGCGGGTCTGGGCTCGACGCCTGTTGTATGTGGCGAGGAGAAGTCGCGGCTCGCAGCAGGGCGCGGGCGATCCCTAGTCTCGCCGAGCGGACGGCCTCGTGCTGCAGCTGTGGGTCCAAGGCCTCTGCGAGGTGCTTGACCGCGGCATGGAGGTCGTCGAGCGTCGAGAGAGCTGACGCTGGCGGGCGCCGCTCGATTGAGCGGCCAGGAGGGAACAGGATCGATCCGAAGCCGTTGGGCTCGGAATTACTCGGGCTACGCAAGGCGCACCTTTCCGGCCTCGAGCGGCAAAACCATTGACGAATGCCTCAGCATCGGCCATAGTCCGCGCACTCAAAGACACTGTCTTTGACCAATTTGATCCGCCTCAGTTTTCGACACCGGGGGCGAGATCGATGAGCATTCAAGAAGGCGCTCGCGCTCCTTGCAGGGAGGACGGGCGCTTTCTTTTTATGGTCAGATCGCTCTGACGCTTTTGGGATAGATGGAAGCTGAAGCGGCTGTCTAGTGGGGTCACGGGCTCCGCTGTCTGTGCTGTCGCCCTTCTGCCACACAGAGACGAATCAGATTGACCTACTGTTGAGCGGCTTGGCGCAACAGTCTCGCGTGCGCGCGCGTGTGCTACTACGCACGCGCGTTGGCCCCCTATTTAGACGAGATTGCACACCGATCCGCCGGTCGCTTTGGCGGCAAAGAGAATCGGGTGGCAGCTGCGCCGCGGGTGGGGCGGCGCGCCACATGTCAAGTAAAAAAGTGCAGCGTTTATCGGCTGGTGGGTTAACAGAACATCGCCAATATGGTTAAAGATCTAGCGAATTTCTACAGACTTTTACAATTGTCTTGCCCGACCGAGTGCAACGTCTGCGGTCGAGCGCAACTAGACGGACAAATTGAACGTGGGCGTTGACGCGACTGATCAGGTTCACGGTCGCCCCATCTCGACTGATGCGCCAACTCGTGTCGCGCCTGTTTCAGGCACCAGAGGGCGATCGGAATTGCACCGCGATGGAGCCTCAGCGCGCCCGCTTCAAGCGCATCTGACCATGCTCGTCCTTGCCCTATGGCCTCTGCGAACGCGGCCTTCAGTTCGGGCCATCGTCCGGCTTGAGCGCATCCCTTGAGCAGTTCGGAGGCTCGCCGAACGTCCGCTTGGGCAGCGGCTTCTCCGGCAAGCCTCTTGGTCGTGCATAGGAGCTTATGGATCGCATAGCGCTCCGGGCGAGGAGCCCGGATCAAAATGCCTGATCCGAAGAGGGCTGTTACTTGCACAGGATCTTCGATCATGAATTTGAGAAGTGCCGAGCGCGGCGCGCACTGCGAGCTCTGCTCTGCCGGAGAGAGAGGGTGACCGGACAAGACGGTCAGCCGCTGTCGGCCGCTGGTGACGTAGAGATGGCGGCTTGAGTTTCGTTCGTCGCCTTGGTCAAACGCGAATGTTCGATTGACCCGTTGCAGTGCCGGGAGAAGCTCGAGAGGGTAGGGAAGAGCCCCGGCGGTCGCAACGATCAGGGAGGCCGCATCCGACGTGCCGGGCAGCGGGTTCCCTTCGGCTCCTTGAGCCTTGCGCCGAGGAGCCCGCTGTAGGTTTGATAAGCGGTATGATCGACGACGACGGCGCCCCGAGAGAACAATCCACATGCCGACAATGCCGCGAGGATCTCGCCGATTTCGGCCGAGGGGCGCGGCAGCTTAGCATTGCGGAGTTCCGCAACGAGCCGACTTCGATCGGCGCCAACGCCCACGTCGTCCCCTTTCGAGCCGTGGTCGGCCGCCGAATTCTGCGGCAGGCCTGCAGCCGAGCGGCGACGGTATCGCCAGTGCGTTTCGCCGGGTCGAAGGCCGCGCTTGATTTCGAACTTGCCGGTGCCCGGCGAAGAGCAATGGGGGCTCTCAGTCACCCTTTGACCGAGCTCGGCGAACGTCATGCGAGATGTCTTGGTCAGCTTGCGTGTCATCGTTCACTTGCTAGTGGGGGTCTTTGAGAAGTGTTTGCTGCCCTGGACATGGTCGAATGCGGCGGTGCAGCGTGGCCGCGCGTCTCTCGCGACGCTGTTCGACGCCGTCGATCCCAGGACCTGGCAACACGCCATTGGCTCGACGTGCGAGCGGTTGTCGACCGCGGCTGGCGTTATGTGCTGTCCAACGGGCCACGCTCGACCTGAATGCGGTCGAGGCGAGATACTGGGACAAGGCCCCTCAAAACTGGGAGAATCGAGAGATCGCAGGACGCGATTCGTGTTGGAGTGCTGAATGAGTGAAGGAATTGTGAGTGCTACGCCCGAGGTAAAGCTCTCTCGGAAAGAGCGAGCCTTACAAAACTATCGGCGGGCGAAGGCGCGCCTCCAAAAGCTCGAGGCCGCGGAGCGGAAAGCCGAGCGAGTACTGCAACAGGAAGGCCCGAACAGCGACGTTGCGAAGCTCGTCGCTGCCAGGAGGTGGGCCATGCGAGAAACGCAAGAATGCGGCCGGACGAAGTCCCCACACCGTAAAGCTGCAGACGCAACCACAAGCTGAGCCATCGGTGGTGCAACAGTTTCGCTCAAATTTCACTACCAGTGTTGCAACCCCCTTTGGGAAGGGGCACATTGGTTGCAACAGTACGGGCGAAATGTGCGGCGAGGTGTTGAGGTGGCAGATTTCAAAGAGTTAAACAACGATCAGCGCCGCGAGAAAGTGAACACGGACCAGCGCTTTGAGGCGTGGCGGGAGGCCCGAAGAAGAGCGAGTGGCTATCGTGGATCTCTTGTTTGGCACGAGGCTAAGGGAGAGGAGTATCTCACACGGAGCTATTACGATTCGGCTGGGGTGCGGCGCCAGAAAGTGGAAGGGAAGCGAGCGCCTGAAACAGAGAAGCTAAGGGCGGACTGGCACGCCGCGCGTGAAGAGGCACAGGCGCGTGAGAAGCAGATCCGCGAGGTCCTCGATCGCCAGTCTGCCGTCAACCGAGCGCTGCGCCTTGGCCGCGTGCCACTCGTTGGTGCCCGGATTGTCCGAGCCCTCGATGCCGCCGATCTGCTCGGCAATGGCATCCGGGTCGTTGGGACCAACGCGATTTATGCCTATGAGGCAGCGGCTGGGGTGATGGTCGATGCCGGCATTACCTCAACACAGGATATTGATCTTCTGATGGATGCACGAAGGGCGCTTCGAATTGTTGCAGATGGCGAAGTCTCCGACGGCGCCTTGATCGGGCTTCTGCGCAAAACAGACAGGTCGTTCGAGCGTACCCGTCAATCGTTCCGGGCAATCAATCGGGAGGGCTACCTGGTCGACCTGATTAAACCCCAGAGGAACCCGCCTTGGCTGCAGGAACGCGAGAAAATCGGTGGTGGCGACGACGAGCTAATAGCCGCTCCCGTTAACGGGCTTGCATGGCTTGAAAGCGCTCCGGCCTTCGAAGCGATCGCGGTCGACGAGAAGGGTGCACCTTTGCGGATCGTCGCGACCGATCCGAGGGTATTTGCAGCACACAAGTTATGGCTCTCGAAGCAGCCTGACCGCGATCCGACGAAACGTCGGCGTGATCAAGCGCAGGCAGAGACTGTAGCGCAGCTCGTCGTCCGATACTTGACGCACCTGCCGTACGAAAGCAATGAGTTGCGCATGATCCCGCGGGTCGTTTTCGACGACGCGAAGCCGCTATTCGCAAATGGTGGCGGCGGGGAATTGTCGCAATGACGCGGTGACGTCATGCGCGGCCGCATCCGGACGCGGTGGCGCTGGACACTTGGGATCGGAACATCGTGACCTTTGTGCCGCGAAGGAATCGGCACACGACTGGGGGATCAAAGCGATGGCGCGCTGCCGTTGCCCACACGGGGGACACAATGGCTTCAGATGGCCCGCTTTTCACAGCGAATTCATTAACGACGTCCAAGCTAAATGAGAACAAAATCACGCCATCGTATCGTAGAGAAAGATAAGTGCAGGTTTTAGTTAATTCGGGTCTTCAACAGTCGATCGTCGAGATCGGAGCCGTCTGCGATTGGAAGGCGTGAGCACAATGCGCCTCTTCATCTTCTCCGACCTCCACCTTGAAGACGCGCCCCGGTGGGACTTTCCGACCGAGGTCCCGGACTTCGATGTCGCGGTTGTCGCCGGCGATGTCGCAGGTTCGGTGTCGATCAGCGTCAAAATGCTTGCCGAGGCACCAGTCCTGGCAGGTAAGCCCGTCGTCCTTGTCGCCGGCAACCACGAGTTCGACCACAGTGTCCTGCAAGACAATCTTGCGGCCGGGCTTGCCGAGGCCGAAGACCATCCGAACATCCATGTTCTGCACCGCCGCTCGATAGTGATCGGGGGCGTGCGGTTCATCGGTGCAACACTCTGGACCGATTACGAACTCTATGGGAGCACACGGGACAGCATGATCTATGCCGGCCAGACAATGCCTGACCACGATGTGATCCGGTATCGCGAGCCTGACGGCCACATCTCCCGCTTCATGCCCTGGCATACGCGCGCCGAGCACTTTCTCGACAGGGGCTTCATTGTCGACACTCTCGCATTTCCGCATGACGGGCCGACGGTGGTGGTGACCCATCACTTGCCGACACCCCGCTCGGTTCCTCCGCGCTTCGTCGGTCACCCGCTCTCGCCGGCGTTTGCCTCCAATCTCGAGCCGACCATCATCGCGGCGAGGCCGGCGTGCTGGGTCCACGGCCACGCCCACCACAGTCGTGATTATCGGATCGGGGACACCCGGGTCGTCTCCAATCCGAAGGGTTACGGCCCGTACCCGAAGAAGTTCCGGACGCAGAATGACAGGTTCGATCCGCGCCTTGTCGTCGAGGTCCCGTCCGCTTCGGATGCGCTGGCTCTCGGAGAGTTCTTGTGATCCTCCCACCGAATATCGTCATTGCCGCGATGGAGGTGCTTGGCGGTGCAGATGTGCTGGATGCGCCCGCCAAGAGCCAGGAGGGCCTGATCGTGCTTGTCCGAAATGGCCTGCCGGAAGCCTGCGCCGAAACGATCGTGAGGAGCGGCCTTGCCATTTCAGAACTTCATCACCTCGTGGCGAAGGATCATGGCCTCGATCGCGCCATGAAGGTCGGCGTGCTGTCCCAGCATCAATCCGATCGTCTCGCGCGGATCGCGATCCTCATCGCAAAAGCGCGGGAGACATTTGGGTCGGAGGAGAAAGCCGCTCACTGGCTCCGCCGACCGACCGACGTCTTCAACGGCGATGCTCCGATGTTCCATGCGGATACCACATTCGGATGGTCGACGGTTCTGGCGCACCTTGCGAAGATCGACTGGGGTGATACCGCTTGATCAGGGGCAGGCAATCGGCCGGCTGCTGAGGTTGCGTGCCACTCGGCCTCGAGGGCGACCGCGCGCTCGCAAGAGGCTCGCAGGGCTGAGCGCGCCTCCCGTCAACTGGCATTGCGGCTACGCGTGGCTCGGCTGATCCGAGACCGCCGATGTCATGGCGACGTTCAGGCACACGCTCCGGTGCGGAGATCGCGGAATCTCCATTCCCAGCCGAACCGTCCAGAATGCCAGTGACCATAGCCCTCGGGTGCGTCCTTCGACGTACGCGTCCGGTGAGGACCGCGGAGATGTGTCGTTGTGATGGTTTATTATCTTCAGGCTGCTGCGGATGCTGGTTCTGGGCAGCCTTCCAGTTCCACGGAAGCAGTTCATCGATGCGCTTGGTGGAATGCCCGGGCAATCGCGCGACGACGTCGGCGAGCAGGCGCGAGGATCAACTTCGTTGAGGCGGCAGGTCTCGATCAGCGTGTACATGGCGGCAGCCCGGTGCCCGCCGGTATCGGATCCCGCGAAGGTCCAGTTCCGACGTCCGACGGCAATGGGCCGGATCGCACGCTCGGCAGCGTTGTTCGATAGGGAACTTCGCCGATCCAAGCTCGGCGAGAGCGCCCTTCAGATCAAGCGATCGGCGGCATCGCGGAAATCATGATCGTCGCCAGGGCGATGCTCAACCGGCACAGCAGGACAGCTTGGCGACATCCTTGCCGAACGACAGCGCCGCAAGCTTCAGACCCTCGACGGTGGTGAGATACGGAAAGACCACATCCGCGAGGTCTTCGACGGTGAGGCCCTGCCGGATAGCGAGCGCCGCGGTCTGGATACTGTCGGCTCCTTCGGGCGCGAGGATATGGGCGCCGAGTAGCCGGCCGCTGCCGGCGTCGGCGACCAGCTTGATCAGCCCGCGGGTGTCGCGGGCGGCGAGCGCGCGCGGCACCTGGTCGAGGCCGATCGTCGAGACCCGGACGGTATACCCGGCCGCACGCGCCGCGGCCTCGGTCAGTCCGACGCTTGCCACCTGCGGGTCGGTGAAGACGATGGCGGGCATGGCGCTGTTGTCGTAGCGCAAACTGTCGCCGTTGAGAGCGTTTTTCGCCGCGAGCTTGGCGCCATAGGCCGCCATGTAGACGAACTGGTCGCGGCCGGTGACGTCGCCGGCGGCATAGATGCCGGCCCGGGTCGTGCGCATGCGTTCGTCGACGACGATGCCGCCCTTCGGCGAGACGGCGATGCCGTGCCCGGCCAGCCCGAGGCCTTCGATGTTGGGTGTGCGCCCGGTGGTGATCAGCACCTGATCGGCGGCGATCGTCGGGTCCTGGCCGTCGCGCGTGACCATGAGCGCAACGCCGTCTTCGGTCTTCCGGATCGCGCGATAGGCAACGCCGGAAACGACGGTGATCCCCTCGTCGTCGAAATATTCCGTCAGCGCCGCACCGATCTCGGGCTCGGCCTCCGGGAGCAGGCGGGACCTGCACAGGAGCGTCACCTTGACGCCGGCGCGGCCGAACATCTGGGCGAGTTCCGCCCCGATATAGCCGCCGCCGATCACGAGCAGCGACCGCGGCAGCTCCTCGAGGTCGAGCGCCGTCGTGCTGGTGAGATAGGGCACGGTCTCGATGCCGGGGATAGCGGGGACCGCCGGTCGCGCGCCGGTGGCGATGATGATCTTGCCGGTGGGAATGTGCGCCCCGTCCACCTCGACACCACCTTCCGTGAGGCGCGCCGGCCCCTCGCGATAGGCGATGCCGTTATAGGCGGGG
>BFBZ01000015.1_pt23 | contig 17708 bp, 14 predicted proteins | sample 1888401 | NCBI WGS metagenome assembly BFBZ01 (sample SAMD00112614, study PRJDB3348) | symbiont metagenome | host: Chara braunii | reverse complement strand
CGGGCCGCCGACTGGACGGTCAGGCTGGCACGGCCATCGGCGGTTTGAAATCGCTGGCCGTATCCGTCCGGGCGGCCCGCCATCTCGCTGAAGATCGAGGTGGGAATATCCACCGAGGTGCCGGTCTCCGGAATCCGGTAGACTGTCCAGCGCACTGGCTCGGCGCCGACGCGCGCGCTGCAGCTCGCGACCGCCGCAACAATTGTCAGCGCCTTGATCATCACATGCATGTCTGTCGTCCTGAACGGTATCAAAAGCGGTCGTTGCAGCATTTTCGCGGCCGCGCGAAGGCAGCGACAGGGAACGCACGCGCCGCAGGAAGGTTCACGACGCCCGGCTCCGCCATGCCACACGAACCGTCAGGGACGGACCGGCTCCCAACGCCCCCTGAGCACGCTTCGGCGCAGCAAGGCGCCGATCCCCTCTGGTCATTGCACCTGAGAGGGAAGGTGGTTTTGCGGCGCCGGCACGCCACTGCCCGCCATCAGCTCCTCCGTGTCTCCCGCCGGCGCGGTCTGCAACCTGCTCAAGAACGCGTCGAGTTGAGGCTTGAGTTGGGCGACGACGAAGCGGGAGCCTTCCGGCGTCAGATGGATGATGTCCCACGTGATCGGCGTCTCCGGGGCGACCTTCAGCGGGCATTCCCTGGCGCGGCATATCGCGTCCAGGATCGAAACATACTGAACCGACGGGTATGAACGCGCGATCTCCCTCATGCGGTCATCCGCCTTGAATGCCCCTTCGATCGGCATGAACGACTTGCCGGCCGGCAGATGACTTCGCTCATAGTTGAACAGCGTCGCCGCCAACGGCGCCGGGAATTCAAGCGAGGGACCCAGCAGCAGCACGGGAATGCCGGCCTCGTCGGCCGCAGCGAGCAGCGAACGCAGATAGTCGTGGAAGCTCGTCGCATCCCGTCGACCATAGAATTCGGAATAGACGCGCCAGTTTCCTGAAAGGATGAGGCCCGTGAACCGCCGTGCCTTGATCTGCGCACGCAGCAGCTGATTCATCTCATTGCAGCTGCGCACCTTCGCCTGATCCAGCTCGACAAAGGGAGCGCAGGATGCCGCCGTCAGCTGGAGCAACTGAACCGAGTCCGACGGAAAATAGCTGCGCAAGCCCCAGTCATAGTGCGCAGCGATGCTGTCTCCTGCGAGCAGAACGTTGCGCTTGTTGGCCACCGACCTCAGGCAGTCCTTCATGTCGAAGGCTGAGAGTGGCTCATCGGGCTGCAGGAAGCAGCTGTGCGTCCGGTAGAATGGCGCCACCGTCTGGCTATTGTAGCGGATCATGCGCGCCTGCGACTGCGGAAACCGCTGGGCATAGCCGTCGTTCGAATAGCCGTGAGCCCCGATCGCGATCAGCACGACGGCTGCGCATGCAATGAGCCGCGCACCGGGCACTCCGCGCCATTCGATCCGCTCCCGTGCAGGACGTTCGACCAGGACATAAGAAAGGAAGGCGAGCAGCACCGTCAACAGCAGCAGCGCCGCCGTCGCGAAGACCGAACCGGCGGCCTCCAGCGGGAGCGCGGCGCTGCCGAGCACGAAGACCGGCCAATGCCAAAGATAAAGCGAGTAGGACAATCGGCCGAGCCGCGCTCCGAACGTGCCAAATGGCAGCGCTGGCCTCCCCTTCTCCTGGTTGAATGCCAGGATGTAGAGCGCGGCACCCAGGCAAGGCAGCAGCGCGTTGAACCCGGGAAAGCGCGTCTCCGGCCGGAACGCGACCACGGGAAGCAGCATGAACGCAAAGCCCAGCGAGGCAAGCAGAAGCCGCGTCGGCCGCCTGACCGGCGACCACCGATGTCCCAGAAAGACGATGCTTCCGACCAGGAACTCCCAGGCCCGCAATGGCGCGACGTAGAACGCCGCGGACGCCGATTGCTTGATCCAGAGCTCGTTCAGAACGCACAACGCCACCGTGCCGGCGACGACCAGCCCGAGTGATCGCCGCGACGTCGGCTCGGCAAACAGCCTGCTCCACAGCCAGGTCACCACCGGGAAAAGGAAGTAGAACTGCTCCTCGACGGACAAGGACCAGGTGTGGATGAGAACCTTGCCGACGGTGGGAAGATCGAAATAGCCGGTCTGGAGCCAGAAGAAGATGTTCGACGAAAACAGCAGAGCCGAGACCGCGCTGCCAAAAAACATCCGATAATAGTCAGGCGGAGCCANCAGGAACTCCCAGGCCCGCAATGGCGCGACGTAGAACGCCGCGGACGCCGATTGCTTGATCCAGAGCTCGTTCAGAACGCACAACGCCACCGTGCCGGCGACGACCAGCCCGAGTGATCGCCGCGACGTCGGATCTGCAAACCGCCTGCTCCAGAGCCAGGTCACCACCGGGAACAGGAAGTAGAACTGCTCTTCGACAGACAAGGACCAGGTGTGGATGAAAACCTTGCCGACGGTCGGAAGATCGAAATAGCCGGTGTGCAGCCAGAAGAAGATGTTGGACGAAAACAGCAGAGCGGAGACGGCGCTGCCGAAAAACATCCGGTAATCGTCTGGCGGAGCCACGAACCAGGCCGCCACACCGGTCGACAGGATCATCAGATAGAGCGCCGGAAGCAGGCGCCGCGCCCTTCGCTCATAGAAGCGCACGAAGAAGAATGATCCCGCACCGATCTCGGACCATATCAGCCGGGCAATGACATAGCCTGAGATGACGAAGAAGACATCGACGCCAACGAACCCGCCACCGAACCCTGGCAAGTCGTAGTGAAAACCAATGACCGCCACGACGGCCAGTGCGCGGAGATAATCAATGTCCGCGCGATACTCCAAACGCTTTTCACACGTCACGCTRTYAGTCCTGATGGGCGCGAAACGTACCGCCTATCCCATGACYCAMGTGACATYTCTGRACACGAACATCAACAAACAGAAACACTCATCATGCATTTYTCWCTTGTGTGTCACCGAMRCGCATCACGCGAAATCGACACACAGAAYTGCGGGACRGYCGAGACTTCGGCRCCARCTTTGCTGAAACAGGATCTTTATGTGRCGYTCATGTGRACTATTCGCGGACAYGCCGGCGCAAYTGCAGCAGCGCAGCTCTGGCTCTTGCCCAAGACCGAGCTGGATCAATAATGACGTTCTGTTCTGTACTCACATGGGGAAGCGCCACCCGACATGTCAGGAGCGTCGCGGGTCTTGCCTCGTGCGCAGCACCATCAACCGCGCCCCCTGCGCGATCGGCGGCGAGACTGCTYGTCGGGCAAATCAGCTCCAATGACGGATCGGAAGCGCGCCCTYCCAGCCCGCTGGCCGACCGAAAGCGCCTGCGCGCAGAGACTAAAATCACTGACTCCCTCAAGTCGATTTGGCCTGTCCACTCGCTCGCGAAAAAATTCMTCCATTTCCTTTTTTTCGAAATTCGGTTTGACTGGCTGCGTCTCGCCTCGGCAGAGGGACGCATCGCGATCGTCACGAGCGTTGAGTGTGGGATGTGGCGGGCGCGGCGGGTTGCAGCATGGTGACCATGCGGACGAACAATCKCGCGGCGCACGGTCAAGTCGCGTGGTCCTGATATCCCGATGCTGATATCCCCGCGCAGTGCGTACGGAGCACATGTGCGCATGGTGGCCAGAACGCCCGGAGTACCAGGGAGCGCGCGAAGCAGCCGTTAACACCGTCACGCAGGGAATGCAGGTTGATCGGCACCACCTGTGGTCACTGCCGCCTGCATCTTGTTCGCAGGCGGGCCATAGGTGAGGCCTTCACCCGGCATTCCCTGCCCCCTCGCGGCTTCGAGCGAGGGTCGTTCGACAGCAAAACTCGGGCAGGCCGGCCGCGAGATCGCGGATCCGCGCCCCTTTGCGGCCCCTCGACAGTCTTCTCGACACCCGACGTGGGCTCGACCGGTGGCCACAGCGCACGATGAGAGTATGGCTGATGTTAGAGGACTGCATCCACAATGAGACCTCGGCGGGAGGCTTCCGCCACCATCCTTCATATAATACCGGTCAGGCCATCAACCTCTGCAAACCCGTGGCGAGATCGCCACACTCGCCCACGCTTCGCCGCAAATTGGCCGACGCCGGGACGCGCTGGGCCTATACTTCGAGTTGCTTTTGCAACCGGGCGCCTCGACACCTTTCRAGCAGTTGTCACMACRGCCAGATTGAAGCAGGCGTTGACTCGTCCAGCAGCTTTTCCRTCGGAATTCAGCCTAAAAGGGTGCAGCCTCACCGCTCGACAACCTGTCGCCGTTATTAGACAGCCGAGACGTGCAACAATACTTTGCGCAACTAATAGCAACCTGAGATTTAGTTTGCGGATCATTTACTTTCCGCAACTTTGCCCCAAATTCTGCACGATGCTGGGTTCCACTTTCACAATTAGAGCTCTTCTGGGGTTCAACATGAACYCGCCCCGAAAGGGCTTCTAATCATCTCCGTATATTCTTTTCGTGCCTCAATCTCAGTCTTCGTTTCGCGTACAGAGGTCCACAATGACAACACTGACCAAGGCTCTCCCGACCCATCTCGAAGAGACCCGCATCGACTCCGAGAAGCTGCGGACCATCCTGATGCTATGCGGCGCCACTGCATTTGGCTTCATTCTTCACGCYACCTACGGACTCGATCTCAGCTACGCTTTCTTCTGATGCAAGCTCCCCCGCTGGGGATCCCGGCGGGTCATCCATTGCGCGATACCATCTTAATTTGCAGAATTCGGCTCGCGGGGCTGTTCAACCACCCCGCGCGTCGTCTTTCTTTCAAATCGATCTGCCATGATGCGTGGTACGGTGGCGGCGTGGACCAGCCCACCAGCGCGTGCGCGTTTTTTTACCATGCGAGTTATGCACAAGGTGGTCGCAACGCTCCCACAATTTCGCCGCGACCGCTCGACACGCTCAGCAGGTGAGTCGGTTGCTTGAGGACGAGTAGCGTCATGCGTTCGCCAGTCTATGATCTCTATCAGATGAAGCAGGACCGCCTGCCCAAGGGAGCCCGTTCGGCCTGGCTGMGAACCCGGCCYAATGAGCCGCCGCCATCGGCGGATGATTGGGTCTTCGTCGGCAAGGAGCGGCACCCGAGCCGCTGGACMGTCGCCGAGATGAACGAGAAGGGCACCTGCTATCGCGAGATTCCGGTCTGGCTGTCGAGCAAGCGGAGCCTCGTGGGCGCGGCGCCSGAGAGCGGTCTACAATCGTCGCCGGCCGCCTGAGGCCGGCKGTCTCGGACGTTTCCCGGGGCACCTCATGTCCGCGCTGGGGTGCACGRAGCTGGATCGACTTCGGACCCAGCACCACCRGGACCGTGAGCAGGCCGAGCAGCGCCASCGCAGATGGCGCAGCGTCGTCCATCGGCCGACTCCTGTCGAACCGCTGGTGCGGYTTGCAGATGCCGCGGCGCATGCGCAGCGTAGYGAACTGCCCGACGCTTCGTTCCCGGGCGATGACGCCGCGCACATCACCTAAGCGAGTTTGATCCCGTAATAATCGTCCACCTTGCGACCTGTCGCGAGGTCGCCCCAGTCCCATTCGCGCTCGTCGGAATATTTCGGCGCACCACGAAGCTGCTCCTCGGTCACGCCCGTCACATAGCCGCCAAGACGGGTGTCATACTTCAGCGATTGCCASGGTAGCGGATAATGGTCGTTGCCCAAGCCGAGAAAGCCGCCAAAAGCCAACACAACATACGACACCCGGCCGCTCAGCTTGTCGATCATCACGCGTTCGATCGTGCCAATSTTGCTGTCRTCAGCGCCATAGACGGCGGTGCCTTCGACCTTATCACTCCCGATCAGATTGCCATATTCGCGCTGGTCCAACATGGACGTGTCGAGCGTCATCCTTAACCTCCGTTCTTCAGAACTTCGAAGACCTGCAACGTGCCCCCTGCGGGGCGATGTTCCGGCCCTTTTCAAGCAGCTCTTTACGTCAAGCTGTCGTATCGTCCTTGCGCTCTGGATGACGCGTCGCCTCATGGGAGGGAGATTGGGGCGATGTTGTCTGGTGAGCTGCCTGAGCCCGCTCCTTGTCGGCCGGTTGCTCCTCGCCGCGTTCGGTTCTCACAATCCCCTGGCTATCTCGGGTCATCTGCGTGTCTCCTTTTGGTTCGCTTAGTGAAGCAAGGCGAGCGGGACACGACAGATCTCGTCTCCCTCCTCGTTGGTRACCAGCCGCGCGTAATTCTGGCTGCGGAGTTCGGGATAAACGGCGATCAGTTGACGCGCGATGACGTCCGCCGAATCCATCGCCTCGACGTCGCCCGGCAGYTCGACGTCGCGTTCTGCCGCGACCSACTCGTTGTTTGTCAAATCAAATTGATAGAATGGCATCTCATTGCCCATGTTCAGCTTCGTGYCCTCGCCCGRTGTGTRTCCAGCCGTGATCTGACACGACGCGSCCAGCCGGCATTCGTTCCCYGGTYGATCCGCATCGCGCCAATTGGCCTCACCTCATCCACGATYACGCATGCCAAATTTCCAATACCGGGTCGAAACGTTCGTCGGCAGAACTGGTTGGTGAGCACCATCATGAGGAGCWAGCGCATGGCCGATGAGCACAGATCTTCGATATCCCGACGCCGGATGGYTGGGTGCACGGCAACGCTCGCAGCTGCTTCTTTGACCTCAGCWGCAGCGACAGAACGAGRCRGGATGGCGGGYGACTCCSGRGCCCCTCAASGGCTTATCGATCCGACGAACAACTATCCCAGGCCGCCATTYGAACGGCAGTCGCAGCCCTGGCCGGGTCTTGCCAGCAAGATGTCGCCGCGACCTGATCACGGCGAGACCAGCTACAAGGGCTCCGAGCGCCTTGCCGGCCGCAAGGCCCTGATCACCGGCGGCGACTCGGGGATGGGCCGGGCGGCGGCGATCGCCTATGCGCGCGAAGGGGCCGATGTCGCCATCAACTATTATCCGACCGAGGAGGCCGATGCGCAGGAGGTGRTCGGGCTCATCACGGCAGAGGGACGAAAGGCAATCGCGCTCCCTGGTGATCTGCGCGACGAACGGTTCTGCCAGCAGCTGGTGCAGCAGGCTGTCGAAGCGCTCGGCGGGCTGGACATCATCGYCAGCAACGCCGCGCGGCAGCAGGCAMGTCAGTCGATCCTCGACGTCTCGTCGGAGGATTTCGACGCGACGATGAAGACGAATATCTATGCACCCTTCTGGATCATCAAGGCCGCTCTCCCTCACCTGAAGCCAGGCTCTGCGATCATCGGCACCTCGYCCGAGCAGGCCTATGACCCGTCGCCAGATCTCTATGACTACGCCCAGACCAAGGCTGCGACCATGAACTACGTAAAATCACTGGCCAAGCAGCTTGGACCGAAGGGGATTCGCGTCAATGCCGTCGCCCCCGGGCCGATTTGGACGCCGCTGCAGGTCTCGGGCGGAGCAACGATGGAGAAGCTGGAGAAGTTCGGCGGCCACACGCCGCTCGGGCGCCCGGGCCAGCCGGCCGAGCTGGCCTCGATCTACGTTCAGCTCGCCGCAGCCGACGCGAGCTATGCGAATGGTCAGGTCTACGGCGCATCCGGCGGATCCGGCCAACCCTGACACGGCGACCTTATCAGATCAGATATGGGTGACCGGCTGCGGAAGCGAATACGCTTCGGTATGAACCTGGCGGATCGTCGTGAATGCGGCGACCGCCGAGGCCAAGCTGAAGGCGGTCAGGAGCGCTATGAGCACGGTACGTGGGGTCATCGCGGGTCTCCTTTCGCAGGTTAATCGCCGAGCGGCTCGGCCTTGCGGGCGGTCACCGGCGCGACCTCACCGTCCAGCCAATCCTGCTCGTGGGCAAGCGCGTGCCAGCCGTGAGCCATCCGCGTGAAGCGGCGGAATGCCGGATCACTTTCGGCGCGCTCCGCAAGGTGAAGACAATTGTCGGCGTTTTCTCTGAAGATGTCTGATTGCTTCATTTCGATGACTTGGGAAGCCTGCCCGACGCACGCAACCGCGTTACGCGATATTAATGCAGCCTGGAACCTGCAGACGGTTTCGTTATTGTCGAGGGATGCTTCGCATCGTCACCCTTTTCGCGAGTGCGCTTTTGCTGACATCCGTCGCGCCGAGCGTTGCTCAACCCGAGAGCGAAGCGGGAAGGCTCGCGGAATCACCCTTGCCCGGCGCGGCTCAGGTCATCGCGAAGCTGAACGAATTGGATGCGTTTCAGCAATCCGCCAGCGACCGGACGTCCGCGTTCGGCCGCGCCGATTTGACGAGCGCGGCGGCGATGCGGACCGATGCCGCCACGCGACGAGCCCGCGCCCTGGTCGAACTCCAGACCCGAACAGGCCTCAAGGCTGAGCCAGCATCGAAGCAGTCGCTCGGCCGCGAGACCATGTTGACCGGCGTCGACCCGGCCGACGGCCCCAGTTTCGTACGACAGTTCTACGCCGCGCAAGTCGCAGAATATGAATCAACCATCACCATCCTGACGAAGTACCTTCAGTCACCCGATAATGCCGAGCTTCAGCGCTTTGTTTCAGCCGAACTCGGCTTGCTGCAGAACGAGCTGGCCGACATGAAGGCGGCTCTTGCGACGAAATAGTCCGATCGTGTCAACGGCCGGTCTTGTTCTGCTGCTCCGGCGACCTGACGCGGGAATTGCTCTCCGGCATCTTGTCCCGGCCCTGGTCGCCGTTGTCATCGCGGCCACCGGACGACGAAGTGCCGCTTCCGCTCCGACTTCCCTGCCCGGCGCTGATGGGTGGCGCGGATCGCGGATTGGCCGAGCCGGCTGCTGGGTCTCCGGTAACGGATCCAGGTCCGCTGGGTTGCCCAGATCGAGCCATGCTTGTTGCCGTCGACGCGAGTGACAGGAACATAACAAGACTGATCGCGAGGGGCCTGATGATCAGTTCCTCCTCGTCAATCAAACCCGTGGAGCAGCGCCTGTTCCAATGCCGTTACACATGGAGGACGAAAATGTTTGGAACATTATTCGTGGAGAGAAGTTGAGCCGCTTGTGCCGGATCGGTGCGGTTCCATCAGAGGGATTATCTGTATCTGGCTTGATTTGGCGAGTTGCCGCGGCTTCTATTCTGCGACTATGCGAGTCTCGGATACGGCGAGTGGTTGTTTCTTCCTCGGGGGAACTTGATGAGCGATCTCGATAGCGCCGACAATCCGTTGCCGCAGCGACAAGGCTTCGGCCGGAATGGCCAGGGGACCGAGAGCGCTGATGCAAGTCAGGATCTGCTTCGGGCTCTCCAGGCCATGCGCTCCGGCGACTTCTCGGTGCGCATGAGCGGCGATTATCTCGGGATCGACGGCAAGATCGCGGATACGTTCAACGAGATCATCGCCGCCAATGAGCGGATGGCGCAGCAGCTCGAGCGCGTCGGCCAGGTTGTCGGTCGCGAGGGGAAGACCCGCCAGCGCGTGAGGTTCGGCATCGCCAGCGGCTCCTGGGCCGACATGGAAAGCTCCATCAACACCTTGATCGATGACCTTCTTTGGCCGACCCGCGAGGTCACGCGCGCCGTTGCCGCGGTGGCCCAAGGCGATCTTCTGCAAACGGTGAAACTCGATGTCGACGGCCGGCCGCTCGGCGGTGAGTTTCTCCAGTCGGCCAACATCGTCAACACAATGATCAAGCAGCTGAGCGTCTTCACCTCGGAAGTGACGCGCGTCGCGCGCGAGGTGGGAACCGAAGGCAAGCTGGGCGGTCAGGCGCAGGTTCCGGAGGTGACAGGCGTCTGGAAGGATTTGACCGAGAGCGTCAACTCCATGGCCAACAACCTGACTGGTCAGGTCCGCAATATCGCGGAGGTGACGATCGCGGTCGCCAATGGCGACCTGTCAAAGAAGATCACGGTCGATGTCCGCGGCGAAATTCTGCAGCTGAAGGAGGCCATCAACACGATGGTCGACCAGCTGCGATCGTTTGCTTCAGAAKTGACGCGCGTCGCGCGCGAAGTCGGCACGGACGGCAAGCTCGGCGGCCAGGCCATTGTCCCCGGCGTCGCCGGAACCTGGAAGGATCTCACCGACTCGGTCAACGCGATGTGCGGCAACCTCACCGCGCAGGTCCGCAACATCGCCAATGTGACCACGGCGGTCGCGCGCGGCGACCTCTCGCGCAAGATCACGGTCGACGTTCGCGGCGAGATCCTGGAGCTGAAGGACACCATCAATACGATGGTCGACCAGCTCAATGCCTTCGCGTCCGAGGTGACGCGCGTGGCGCGTGAGGTCGGCACCGAAGGCAAGCTCGGCGGCCAAGCCAAGGTTCCCGGCGTTGCCGGCACCTGGAAGGACCTGACCGACAACGTCAACTTCATGGCGTCGAACCTGACGGCGCAGGTCCGAAATATCGCCGACGTGGCGACAGCCATCGCGAGCGGCGACCTGTCGAAGAAGATCACCGTGAACGTTTCCGGCGAGATCCTTCAGCTGAAGGAGACGCTGAACACCATGGTCGACCAACTCAACGCCTTTGCCGGCGAGGTCACGCGCGTCGCCCGCGAGGTCGGAACCGAAGGACGGCTCGGCGGCCAGGCCAATGTGCTGGGCGTTGCCGGCACCTGGAAGGATCTGACCGARAGCGTCAACTCGATGGCCTCGAACCTGACGGCGCAGGTGCGCAACATCGCCGAGGTGACGACCGCTGTCGCCAATGGTGACCTGTCGAAGAAGATCACCGTCGACGTRCGCGGCGAGATCCTGGAGCTCAAGGACACCATCAACACGATGGTCGACCAGCTCAATGCCTTTGCCGGCGAGGTCACGCGCGTCGCCCGCGAGGTCGGAACCGAGGGCAAGCTCGGCGGCCAGGCSATGGTGCGCGGCGTTGCGGGAACCTGGAAGGACCTCACCGACAGCGTCAACTCGATGGCCTCCAACCTGACCGGCCAGGTTCGCAATATCGCCGAAGTGGCCACCGCCGTCGCCAAGGGCGATCTCTCCAAGAAAATCACCGTCAATGTGTCAGGCGAGATTCTCCAGCTGAAGGAGACGCTGAACACGATGGTCGATCAGCTCAACGCCTTCGCCGGCGAGGTCACGCGCGTCGCCCGTGAGGTCGGCACCGACGGCAAGCTCGGCGGCCAGGCCGAGGTGCCGGGCGTCGCCGGCACCTGGAAGGATCTCACCGACAGCGTCAACTCGATGGCCGGCAATCTCACCGCCCARGTCCGCAACATCGCCGAGGTGGCCACCGCCATCGCCGGTGGCGACCTGTCGCGCAAGATCACGGTCGACGTCCGCGGCGAGATCCTGAGCCTGAAGGAAACGCTGAACACGATGGTGGATCAGCTCAACCGCTTTGCCGGCGAGGTGACGCGCGTCGCCCGCGAGGTCGGCACCGAGGGCCGGCTCGGCGGCCAGGCCAACGTGCCCGGCGTCGCCGGCACCTGGAAGGATCTCACCGACAGCGTCAACTCGATGGCCGGCAATCTCACCGCCCAGGTCCGCAACATTGCCGAGGTTACCACAGCCGTGGCGCGCGGCGACCTGTCACGCAAGATCACCGTCGACGTGAAGGGCGAGATTCTCGAGCTGAAGAACACCATCAACACCATGGTCGACCAGCTCAATGCCTTCGCATCCGAGGTGACGCGCGTCGCCCGCGAGGTCGGCACCGAAGGCAAGCTCGGCGGCCAAGCCGAGGTGCCTGAAGTCGCCGGCACCTGGAAGGACCTCACCGACAGCGTCAACTTCATGGCTTCCAACCTGACGGCGCAGGTCCGCAACATCGCCGAGGTCGCGACCGCCATCGCCGGCGGCGACCTGTCGAAGAAGATCACCGTCGACGTGCGCGGCGAGATTCTGCTGCTCAAGGACACCTTGAACACGATGGTCGAGCAGTTGCGCTCTTTCGCCGCCGAGGTGACGCGCGTGGCGCGCGAGGTCGGCACCGAGGGCCGGCTCGGCGGCCAGGCCGTGGTGCCCGGCGTCGGCGGCACCTGGAAGGATTTGACCGACAACGTCAACCTGCTCGCGGCCAATCTCACCACGCAGGTTCGCAACATCGCCGAGGTCACCACGGCGGTTGCGCGCGGCGACCTGTCGCGCAAGATCACCGTCGACGTGAAGGGCGAGATTCTCGAGCTGAAGAACACCATCAACACGATGGTCGATCAGCTCAACGCCTTCGCCGGCGAGGTGACACGCGTGGCCCGCGAGGTCGGCACCGAAGGCAAGCTCGGCGGCCAGGCCCAGGTGCCAGGTGTCGCCGGAACCTGGAAGGACCTCACCGACACCGTGAACTTCATGGCGGCCAACCTGACCGAGCAGGTCCGCGGCATCGTCAAGGTGGTCACGGCCGTGGCCAATGGCGATCTCAAGCAGAACCTGACCGTAAAGTCCAAGGGTGAGGTCGCAGCCCTCGCCGACACCATCAACAACATGACCGAGACGCTCGCGACCTTTGCCGATCAGGTCAGCAGCGTGGCCCGTGAGGTCGGCGTCGAAGGGCGGCTCGGCGGCCAGGCCAACGTGCCTGGCGCGGCCGGCACCTGGAAGGATCTGACCGGCAACGTCAACCTGCTCGCGGCCAACCTGACCTCGCAGGTCCGCGCCATCGCCGAAGTCGCGACTGCCGTGACCAAGGGCGACCTCACGCGGAGCATTCAGGTCGATGCGCGCGGCGAGGTGGCCGAGCTCAAAGACAACATCAACACCATGATCACCAACCTGCGGCTCACGACCGACCTCAACACCGAGCAGGACTGGCTGAAGACGAACCTCGCCCGCTTCACCAACATGCTGCAGGGGCAGCGCGACCTGACAACCGTCGGCCGCCTGCTGCTCAGTGAGTTGACGCCGCTCGTGAATGCGCATCGCGGCGTGATCTACCAGGTCGAGAACGAGTATTCGCCGCAGCTGCGCCTGCTCGCCTCCTACGCCGATGACGGCGTGTATCCCCATCGCCAGTCGGTCCAGTTCGGCGAAGGGCTGATCGGCCAGTGCGCCATCGACAAGCGGCAACGGCTGATCTCCGAGATTCCGTCCGACGTCATTCCGGTCGGCTCTGCTTTGCTTCGCGCCGTCCCTAAGAACCTCGTCGTGCTCCCTGTGCTATTCGAGAACCAGGTCAAGGCGGTGATCGAGCTGGCGTCGCTCAGCCCGTTCACGACGTCGCAGATGACGTTTCTGGAGCAGCTCACCGATTCCATCGGCATCGTGCTCAACTCGATCGAAGCCACCATGCAGACCGAGGGCCTGCTCAAACAGTCCCAGCAATTGGCGGCAGAGCTGCAGGCGCAGCAGCGCGAGCTGCAACAGACCAACGAGCAGCTCGAACAGAAAGCCCAGCAGCTGGCCGAGCGCAACGTCGAGGTGGAACGCAAGAACCAGGAGATCGAGCAGGCCCGGCGCGCGCTCGAGGAAAAGGCAACGGAGCTTGCCCTCACCTCCAAGTACAAGTCCGAGTTCCTGGCCAACATGTCGCACGAGCTGCGCACGCCGCTCAACAGCATCCTGATCCTGGGCCAGCAGCTGACCGAAAACCCCGACGGCAACCTCACCATGAAGCAGGTCGAATTCGCCCGCACCATTCATGGCGCAGGCACCGACCTTCTCAACCTGATCAGCGACATTCTCGATCTGTCCAAGATCGAGTCCGGCACGGTGACCGTCGACGCCGAGGAGATCCTCACCGCCAACCTCCTGGAGACGGTCGGCCGTCCGTTCCGGCACGAGGCGGAAAACCGCCTGCTGTCCTTCAATATCGATGTCGATCCGAACCTTGCGCGAAGCATCGTCACGGATTCCAAGCGGCTGCAGCAGGTGCTGAAGAACCTGCTTTCGAATGCCTTCAAATTCACTGCGGACGGCGGCGTCCGGCTGAAAGTCTCGGCTGCACTTGGCGGGTGGAGCGCTGAGCATCCGGTCCTCAACACCGCGCCGGCCGTCATCGCCTTTGAAGTCTCCGACACCGGCATCGGCATTCCCCAGGACAAGCAGAAGCTGATCTTCGAGGCCTTCCAGCAGGCCGACGCCGGGACCAGCCGCAAATATGGCGGCACCGGGCTCGGGCTCGCCATCAGCCGCGAGCTCGCGAACCTGCTGGGCGGTGAAATTCATCTGAAGAGCGCCCCCGGCAAGGGCAGCACGTTCACACTTTACCTGCCGCTGAAATATTCCGGTCCGGCCGTCGCTCCGCGCATCAGCCCGACACCAGCTGCGTCCTACACTCCGCCGCTGCTGCCGGCTCAGCAGCCTCCGGCCTCCGACCGCGTCGCCGAACAGCTGGCCGACGACAGGCTCGAGCTCGCCCCCGGCGACACGMCCCTTCTGATCGTCGAGGACGACCCGCATTATGCCCGCGTGCTGATCGATCTCGCGCGCGACAAGGGCTTCAAGATCCTGGTCGCCACCCGCGGCGCGGAAGCCCTCGACCTCGCCAAGCAGTACCAGCCCGCAGCCATTTCCCTGGATGTGTTCCTGCCGGACATGCTGGGCTGGACGGTTCTGAGCCAGCTCAAGCACAATCCTCTGACCCGGCACATTCCGGTGCAGATCATCACATTGGACGAGGACCGTCAGCATGCGCTGGCGCGTGGAGCGTTCTCCTTCGTCAACAAGCCGACAACCACCGAGGGCGTGAGTGCCGCGCTCAGCCAGATCAAGGAGTACGCGCAGCCGCGCCGCAAGCGCCTGTTGATCGTCGAGGACAATGCGGCCGAACAGCTMAGCATCCGTCAGCTGCTTGATCATGACGACATCGAGATCCTCGCAGCGGACACCGGTGCGGGCGCGCTGGAGGCGCTGCGCGGCACGCCCTGCGATTGCGTCGTTCTCGATCTCCGCCTCCCGGACATGAGCGGATTCGACGTGCTCGATCAGTTGCGTTCGGACGAAACCCTGTCAGGCATTCCTGTCGTCGTCTTCACCGGCCGTGAATTGTCCGCCGAGGAGGACGCGGAACTACACACGATGGCCCGCAGCATCGTCGTGAAGGGCGTGGAGTCGCCGGAGCGGCTGCTCGACGAGACAGCCTTGTTCCTTCACCGCGTCATCACGGAACTGCCGATAGAAAAGCAGCGAATGCTCGAAAAGCTGAACAGTTCCGACGAAGACCTCGTCGGAAAAACGGTTCTGCTGGTCGACGACGACGCCCGCAACATCTTCGCGCTGTCGAGCGTGCTGGAGCGCCGCGGCATGAAGGTGCTGACCGCGACGACCGGCGCCGAAGCGATCGACTTGGTGCAGAGCACGCCTGCGATCTCGATCGTGCTGATGGACATCATGATGCCGCAGATGGATGGTTACCAGACGATCGGCGTCATCCGGCAGAACCCTGCCTTTGCCCGGCTCCCGATCATCGCGCTGACCGCGAAGGCCATGAAGGGAGATCGCGAGAAGTGCCTCGAAGCCGGCGCTTCCGATTATCTCGCAAAACCCGTCAACACCGAGCAGTTGCTTCTTGCGATCCGCATGTGGCTGCACCGCTGAACGGCGCATSATCATGGAACATGAAAAGGTCAACATCCTCCTGGTTGACGACCAGCCCGCGAAGCTGCTGGCCTATGAGGTCATCCTCAAGGAACTCGGCGAAAACCTCGTGGTCGCCACGTCAGGCCGCGCGGCGCTTGAGATTCTCCTGAAGAACGAGATCGCGGTCATCCTCGTGGACGTCTGCATGCCGGAGCTCGACGGCTTCGAGCTGGCGCAGATGATCCGYGAGCATCCGCGGTTTCAGAAGATCGCGATCATCTTCATCTCGGCGGTTCAAGTCAGCGATTTCGACCGGTTGCGCGGCTATGAAATGGGCGCGGTCGACTATGTGCCGGTGCCGGTCGTGCCGGAGGTCTTGCGCGCGAAGATCAAGGTGTTCACCGAGCTCTATCGCAAGACGCGCGAGCTGGAACATTTGAACCAGGAGCTCGAGAACCGCGTTCGCGCGCGCACCGCAGAGCTCGAAAGATCCACGGCCCAGCTACTGGAGAGCGAGCAGCGCCGCAGCATGGCCATCGCGGCCGGAAGGATGGGGTCCTGGGACTGGGACGGYATCAATGGCGACTGGATGTGGGACGAAGGCCAATACCGCATCTTCGGCGTCACGCCGCAGACCTTCGAGCTCAACAACGTCAACATCATGAGCCTCTTGCATCCCGACGACGCCGAGCGTGCGCGGCAGGTGGTCGCCGAGCTCGGYCGGGGCACGACGTCCTGCGAGGCCGAGTTCCGCATCAACAGGCCCGATGGCGAACAGCGCTGGTGCGTTGGAACGGCGGCGGCGACGACCGACAAGGCTGGACGCGTGATCCGGGTCAGCGGCGTCACCATCGACATTACCGAGCGCAAGCGCGCCGAAGAGCGCCAGAACCTATTGACCCGCGAGGTCGATCACCGGGCCAAGAACGCGCTGACCCTGGCGCAGTCGATCGTGAGGCTCACCAAGGCYGACAGCGTGCGGACCTATGTCAGCGCAGTCGAGGGCCGCATCAGCGCGCTCGCACGCGTTCACACCATTCTCTCGCTTTCGAGCTGGCAGGGCGCAGAGATCAGCCGGCTGATCGGCGAGGAGCTCGCGCCCTATGCGACCGGCGGACAGGTGGCGTTCGGCGGTGCCGAACTCCAGCTMCAGCCGGCGACGGCACAAACCCTGGCGCTGGCCCTGCACGAGCTGGTGACGAACTCGGCCAAATACGGCGCCCTGTCGGTCCGCTCTGGTCATCTCTCGGTCAAATGGACCATCGAGGACGATGTTCTCGAGATCGTGTGGATCGAAACCGGCGGGCCGCGGGTCCACGTGCCGACCTCCCGCGGATTTGGGACCCGCAGCCTGATGGCAAGCGTCGAGAGCCAACTCGGCGGGCGGGCTTTGTTTGACTGGCGGCCCGAAGGGCTGGTCTGTCGGTTGATCGTGCCCTTGCGTCCGGGCGCGATGCCGCCGGAAATGACCAGCGCCTTCACGAGCGCGGCGCCCAAGGCAGCCCGACAGCGGGCCGCCGGCTGATCGGCAGCCGACGACGCCGGTGACACGAAATTAGGAACGACGCGCCGCAGCCGACGTCTTTCCCTCTGTCTCCGGCGGCATTCCCCCATCGCGCCGAAGGCAACTCCGTGTGGACTGCGGCCCAGCGTTCGACCCTTCGAGCGCTGGGCCCGTTCGGGCCGAGATGCCGGTTCAGCCGGCCTTCCCGGCCCTGGCAGCCGCCTCAAGCGGCGCTCCGCTGCAGATGCCGGCCCTCTTTGACCTCCTCGATGATCTTGGCGCTGAAGGCTTCCAGATCGCCGGGATTGCGCGACGTGATGACACCYTGGTCGACGACGACCGCCKCATCCTGCCAATCGGCACCGGCATTCACGACGTCGGTCTTGATGGACTTGTAGGACGTCATCTTGCGACCTTTCGCGATGCCCGTCTCGATCAGCAGCCATGGCGCATGACAGACCGCGGCCACGATCTTCTTTGCCTCAAAGATGTCCTTGATGAATTTCAGCGCCTTCGGCTCGAGGCGCAACAGGTCCGGGTTGATCTGGCCGCCTGGCAGCACGATGGCGTCGTAGTCCGATGCCGATGCCTGGTCGAGCGTCTTGTCGACCTTGACGGGGCGTCCCCAATCCTTCTGGTCCCAGCCCTTGATCTGGCCGGCGGCGAGCGAGATCACGTCGACGGTCGCCCCGGCCTGCTTCAAGCGATCGCGCGGCACTTCGAGCTCCGCTTGTTCGAAGCCGTTCGTGGCGAGAATGGCGATCTTCTTTCCCTTGATATCCATGGTGCTCTCCTGTTCAGACGGACACGCTGGCCAACCCGACCGGCGCGACCATCGTTCCCGCCGC
>BFBZ01001248.1_pt1 | contig 17709 bp, 19 predicted proteins | sample 1888401 | NCBI WGS metagenome assembly BFBZ01 (sample SAMD00112614, study PRJDB3348) | symbiont metagenome | host: Chara braunii | reverse complement strand
GAAGGACGGCCTACCCTTGATGCAATGCTTCGATCTGACACGATCATGCGCTTAAAGTGCCGCCACGCGACTCCTGGATCCCCTTACCCTCGCTTCGCTCAGCCCCGGCAAAGCAATTGTTTTGCCTGGGGATGACGTAGAGCAAATGTTGGCAATCGTCGTGCCTGGTTCCATGGTCGCTTGGCGCGACGATCTTCGGATCAAACCGCTATCGCACGTCGACGTCGATATTGACCCGCGTCCGGCTCGTGCGGCGGTCGGCGCGCAGGGCAAGAATAACGGTGAACCGGTCCTGCCCGCGATATCCCGGCGCCGATTGATAAGCGAAGCGATTGCCGACCACCCGCGCCGTACCGTGGACGGCGGGCGCGGCGATCGTCACGCCGTCGATCTGGGTGACCTGGGCCAGGTAGGACCGGCGCGCGATGCGGCCGAGGCGGATCGTGGTCTTGCAATATGTGCCGGAATTGACCATCAGCGCGCCGCTGGCCGTCGTGCCACCGCGGAACCGATAACGGTATTGGCATTCATTGGCCGTCGCCGCCGAGACGCTGCCGGCGAGCAGGGCGCTGGCGAGAACGACATGCACGGGACGCAAGGCCATGACATTCTGACCTGACGTGGATGTCCCGATCTTATCATCTTTGCCGGTTTCGCTAGACGGTCTGGCGATCCGTGTGGTCGCGCAGTTCAACCGCGACAGGCCGCATGGCGTTGGCGCTGCGTGCTCTGGGCACCTCCCGTCATGCCGTTGTCCGTGCTAATCCAGGTCCATGCCGCAGCTTTCCTCCGATCACTTTGCCTTCGGCTCGGCGCTCCTGTCGGTTGACGAGGCGGTCGCCCGGGCCGCCACCAATCTCGCCCCGGTGGCCGAGACGGAAGATCTCGCCCTGCTCGAGGCCGACGGCCGCGTTCTCGCCCATGACCTGGTGGCGGCGCTCGACCTGCCGCCCTTCTTCAATTCCGCTGTAGACGGTTATGCGGTCCGTTTCGCCGATCTGAACGCCAAAGGCGACACCGTCCTGCCGGTGGCGGGCAGGGTCGCGGCCGGCGCCGCGCTCGCTCGCTCGATGCCAGCCGGATATGCCTTGCGCATCTTCACCGGTGCGCCGATGCCCGAAGGCGTCGACACCGTGTTCATGCAGGAGGATGTCCGGCTCGACGGCGACCAGGTGATCCTGCCGGTTGGCCTGATGCGCGGGGCCAATTGCCGGCCTGCCGGCGAGGATCTGGCGCGTGGCGCATTGGCGCTGGCGGCCGGCCGCCGCATCACGCCGGAGGCCGTGGCGCTCGCTGCAGCCCTCGGCGTCACCAGGCTGGCAGTCCGCCGACGCGTCAAGGTCGCGGTGTTCTCGACCGGCAACGAAATCGTGTCGCCGGGGAGCCCGCGCGGCCCGGCGCAGCTCTATGATTCCAACCGGATCATGCTGCAACTGATGCTGCGCCGGATCGGCGCCGAGGTTACCGATCTCGGCATCCTCAGGGACGACCGCGCCGTGGTTGCCGCGGCGCTCGCCGAAGCCGCCCGTGGTCATGACCTCATCCTGACGTCGGGTGGCGTCTCGACCGGCGAAGAAGACCACGTCAAGGCCGCTTTGGCCGATGCCGGCAGCCTGGCGTTCTGGCGCCTCGCCATCAAGCCGGGCCGGCCGGTCGCCATGGGTGTGGTCGGGGGCACCGCCTTCATTGGGCTGCCGGGCAACCCGGTTGCTGTCTTCGTCACCTTCGCTCATATCGTTCGGCCGTTCCTGGCGGCGCTCGGCGGCGGCGTGCCGGAGGCACCGCTGGCTTTGCCGGTCAGGTCGACTTTCGCCTACGCCAAGAAACAGGGCCGGCGCGAATATGTCCGTGTGGCGCTGGCGCGCGGCGCCGATGGCGTCGTCGACGCGACGAAACATCCACGTGACGGCGCCGGCGTGATCACCTCGCTGACCGAGACGGATGGGCTCGTGGAACTGCCGGAGGCGGTTACCGAGGTGAAACCCGGTGACCTTGTCGGTTTCCTGCCTTACGCGCTGCTGCGCTGAGGCCGAGGCGCCGACCGCATCAGCGCAGAGGGTTGCGCGCGGCGCGGTCGTGGCCACCTTGATGCTGGGCACCCCGATCGAAATGATCGGAAGCGATCGGCCCCTCAGTTCGGCTTGGAGATGCCTGACCAGTCCTTGCCGACCAGGTTGTCGCCGGCCTCGCCATGGCGCAGCAGCGCGCCCGAGCCGGTGAAGCGGGCATCCGCCGTCTGCTGCACGGACGCGTTCAGGAACAGGCCGGCCCCGCTGGCGATCGCGACGGCGGCGATCAGGCCGAACAGCATCACCTTCATCTCATGCTCCTCCATCGGGCGCCGAAGTTCTTGTTTTGCCGAAGGATTCTAGCACTTCGCCCGGCGGCTTCAAGCGTCCTGGTGACGCAGCGTGATCGCCTCGGCCTCGGCCAGGTCTTCGGGCGTATTGGCGTTGAAGAAGGGGTCGTAGGGCACGGTCGGCCAGACCGCGGCGGCGCAGCCGTGACGGGCGGTCCAGCGGTCGATCTTGCGCATGTCCTCGACGACGAGCGCATGGCGGAGATCGGCGCGCAAATCGACGCGCCAAAGCCCGATCACCGGATGGATCTGATCGCCCGACTGAGCGCAGGCAAGCGGCTTGCCCGCGGCCAGGCGCGCACGATGAAGCCGGCTCACGAGATCGCCGGGCAGGAACGGTGCGTCGGTCGCGGCCGACAAGACCCACGCGATATCGGGGCGATGAACCGCGGCCCAATCGAGCGCCGCCAGAATGCCGGCGAGCGGCCCGGCAAAGCCCGGCACGTCGTCGGCGACGACGGGCAGTCCGAGAAAGCCGAAGCGGGCAGGGTCGCCATTGGCATTGACGATCAGGCCGTCGCATTGCGGTTTGAGGCGGTCGACCACCCGGTCGAGGATGGTCTTGCCGCCGACCGTCTTCATCGGCTTGTCGCCACCGCCCATGCGCCGGGCAAGCCCGCCGGCCAAGAGGACGCCGAGTGTTTTTGTCATGGCTGGCCTGGCTCACGCATCATGCGTAGAAGGGGCAGCCGGTCCCGGTGCCGGTGCCGTGATATTGCGTTGCTCGCAAAGATATTGCATTTGACGCGCGACCTTGCGGTAGCTGTCGATCCCCAGGAAGCCGAATTTCACCGTCGGTGAAATGATGATTGCTATTCGCGAGCGAAACTCCGGCGCGTCCTCATAGAAAAGGACGTGGCCGGCGTCATCTGTTGCGCTTTTTGTCTCGATAAACGCGATCGCCTCGAACGGAAACGACAGGGATGAGAACATCCCGTCAACGATCAAGGCCCGCCGATCGGTCAAGGCGTAGGTGATGCGCGGCGCAGAAGCATAATTGCGCCAGGGGGCCAAAACCCTCCAGAGCCCATAGCCGAGCGGAAAAATGACGAGCGGAGCGAGCCTGAGATCGCTGATCGCCGCTATCGAGGCCATGCAGAGCGCGAGAAACAGGACATAGAACCCCTGCACCACTTGCCAACCAATGTTCCGCGCCATCAGATGGCGGGGCTCGGGGTGAGCCCACCACATGACCGGTTCATCTTTGTCCAGTCGTTTGGCAATGGCATCGGGCAGTGGCGCTCGGGCGGGCGACGGGATCATCGCCAAAGGCTCCAGCCCAAGCGATGCGAGAGCCGCGACGCGGCTCTTCTCGCGCAGCGCCAGCATCAGGCGCGCGATCTCTTCACAATCCGGGAGAGCCAGAAATCCGAATTTGAAGAAAGCGAGTTTGAAATCATCGGAGCCCGCCGCCAATGTGGACGTTCCGTAATAGAACAGCACGTGCCCCTGGCCATCTGAATAACCCTTCGTATCGATGAACTCGATTGTCTCGAGCGGAAACGACATGGAGGAAGCGTTCATCAGTATCAAGGCGCGCTGATCGGTCAGTACGTAGACAGACCGGGTCGAGGGAAGGTAACCCTTCAGCCACATCACCAGCATAAACACCACAATGGCCGCTTGGATCAATTCAAGCACGAGAATGCCGATCGGGTGTGCAGGAGCCTTCGCAAAGGGAAGACCGACGAGGACGAGGAGAAAGAGTAGGAAAAAAAATAGCATCCCGTTGCAGTTCCAGCGCAACAGAAGTCCGCGCATGGGTCGGCCCCACCAGACCACCTGCTCGCCGTCCCTCAAATGGCGCAGAACGATAGAGGGTACCGCCGCATCCAGCTCAGTCATCGCCATCCGAACCTTTCCGGCGATGCCTGGCGCTCTCGTCCTCGACATAGCTGAGGTCCTGGTCGAACACGATCCGGTCCTCGCCGGCGAGCGCCACGAAGCGTTTGCCGCGCGCCCGGCCGATCAGGGTCAACCCGCATTGGCGCGCCAGCTGGACGCCCCAGGCGGTGAAACCGGAGCGCGACACCAGGATCGGAATGCCCATGCGCACCGTCTTGATGACCATTTCCGAGGTCAGCCGGCCTGTCGTGTAGAACAGCTTGTCGGCGCCGGTCTCGCCGTGCCGGTACATCCAGCCGGCGATCTTGTCGACGGCGTTGTGGCGGCCGACATCCTCCATATAGACCAGCGGCTTGTCCTCCCGACAGAGGACGCAACCATGGATCGCGCCGGCGCTCAGGTAGAGCGAGGGCATGGTGTTGATCGCATGGGTCAGGCGGTAGAGCCAGGAAGTCCGAAATTGGGTCGCCGGCAAGCGGACCTCACCGAGCGCCTCCATCAGGTCGCCGAAGGCGGTGCCTTGGGCGCAGCCCGAGGTCTGCGTCCGCTTCCTGAGCTTGGCCTCGAAATTGGTGTCGGTATCGGTGCGCACCACCACGACTTCGAGATCTTCATCATAGTCGACGCCGGTGACCACGTCGGTGGCTTTCAGCATGTTCTGGTTGAGGAGGTAGCCGATCGCCAGATAGTCCGGATAATCGCCGATCGTCATCATGGTGACGATCTCCTGGGCGTTCAGGTAAAGCGTCAGCGGCCGTTCCACCGTCACCGCGGTCTCGATCGGCTGGCCGCGCTCGTCGACGCCGGTGACCCTTTCGGTCAGGCGCGGATCATCGGGGTTCGGGACGATCAGCGGGCCGGTCATGTCAGTCACTCGAAGACGATCCGGGGCGGCGGGCGCATCTTCACCGGGCCGTCGCCGGCAAGGCTCGCCCAGACCAGCCGCGCCATCTCCTGATAGACCTGGGCCTGTGGCCCGTCGGGCTCGGTCGCCACGATCGGCTGGCCGGTATCGGAACGCTCGCGCAGGTTCATGTCGAGCGGCACCTCGCCGAGGAAGGGAACGCCGAGCCGATCGGCTTCGCGCCTTGCGCCGCCATGGCCGAAAATGTCGTAGCGCTTGCCGGTATCGGGCGCGATGAAATAGCTCATGTTCTCGACGATGCCGAGGATCGGCACCTCGGTCTTGCGGAACATGGCGACACCGCGCCGGGCGTCGATCAAAGCGAGGTCCTGCGGCGTCGAGACAATGACCGCGCCGGCCAGCGGCGTCGCCTGCGCCATGGTCAGCTGGGCATCGCCGGTGCCGGGCGGCATGTCGACCACCAGCACGTCGAGATCGCCCCAGGCGACCTCGCGCAGCATCTGGGTGATCGCGCTCATCACCATGGGGCCACGCCAGATCATCGGCGTTTCCGCTTCCACCATGAAGCCGATCGACATGACCTTGACGCCGAAACCTTCGAGCGGCGCCAGCGTCCGGCCCTGGATGACCCGGGGCTTGCCGTGCAGGCCGAACAGCTTCGGCAGCGACGGGCCATAGATATCGGCGTCCAGGATGCCGATCTTCAGGCCCTGGCTCGCCAAGGCCAGCGCCAGGTTGCAGGCGGTAGTCGATTTGCCGACGCCGCCTTTGCCCGAGGCGACCGCGATGACGTGGCGGACGCCGGGGATCGTCGCGGCCTTGGGCGAGGGGGCCTGTTGCGGCCGACCGGGCGTCACATGCGGCTGGGTCGCGGGCGGAGCCTTGGCTTGCGGCCGATCGGCGGTCAGCGACACGAAGACCTGGCCTACGCCGGGCAATCCGCTGATCGCCGACTGGGCGGCGAGCCTGACCGGCTCCATGGCGGCCGCCTCGGTCGCATCGATGGCGATCGCCACCATCACCTTGTCGCCGGTGACGACGATCTCGGACAAGCGGCCCGAAGCCGTCAGCGTCTGCCCGCTGGCTGGCAGCCTCACATGTTCGAGTGCGCGCGCGACCTGTTGTTCGGTGACCATGATGCCCTCACATGCCCTCTGTCACATAGGGCATCCGCAGGGGGCGCGGAAGGGCGTGCGACGCTGGTGCGTCAGGCGTTTTGCCTGGATGTCACGGCGTGACAGTCAGGCGCAGCACGTAGTCGCTGAGCGGCGCCGGCCGGCCGGCGGTGGTCAGTTCGCGCGGCGGGCTGACCAATTCGCCGAAAGCGACGAAACGGCCCTGCACCGGCACGAAGGGGGCGGCGAGATGGGCGGCCGGCGACAGGCGGAACAGCGGCGCCCGGCCCTGGGTAGCGAGCCACTGGATTTCGACGACCGGCGAACCGGTGCGCGCGCAAGTCGTGGCGGCGCAACGCCCGTCATTGATGACGCGGGTGAATTTCAACGTGATGACCCGGCCGTCGCTGCCGGGAACCTCGATGCTTTCGCCACCGCGAATTTCGATGCTGCGGGGCGCGCCGGCTTCGGCCCGGCTCGGCCCGGTCATGCTCAAGAGCAGGGCGCAGGCTGCGAGGAACATCACGGTGGGGGCGGCGATCAGGCTGACATGGGCGAGAAAACGCGGGACGACGGTCATGGCATGCTCCAAGCGACGGCTCGTGCTTGGGTCGCACCGGCGTCGCCAAAGGTTCAAACCCGCGGCGCGGCCGCCTGGATGCACCTGCCCCCATATCGTCATGATCAACCCCTGCCGCTAGGGTCCGGGCTCACCACCACGCAACAATTGCGATGGAGCTCCGGCCACAGCGATAACCTGCATACGATGACGCGATCGAACCGGATCGAAGCCATAACGAAGCGCCGTGAAATGCCCGTGAAAGGCCGCGGATGGTGTCCGGCGGCGACATTGCGGCCAATGGCGGGCTCGAATGCGCGAAGCGCAGGACCGCCGGCATGAATCCACCTTGGAGCCGTCATCGAGGCGTGGTAGCAACTTCCGCCAATCCGAAACCAAGCTCGCCACGCCCCTCCCGACTCGCGAGGGCCAAGACGGCTTTACTTCTCAGGAGTTGGCAATGGCCGTTTTCACCAGCCTCGATGAAGCCCTGACCTTCGACGACGTGCTCCTGAAGCCGGGCCTGTCGGACGTGCTGCCGGCCGAGGTCGATGTCCGGACCCGCCTGACCAGGACGATCAGCCTGAACATTCCGATCATTTCGTCGGCAATGGACACCGTGACCGAGGGACGCATGGCCATCGCCATGGCCCAGGCCGGCGGCATCGGCGTCATCCATCGCAATCTCGACGCCGACGTTCAGGCCGACCATGTCCGCCAGGTCAAGCGTTTCGAAAGCGGCATGGTGCTGAACCCGATCACCATCCATCCCGAGGCGACGCTGGCCGAAGCGCTGGCGCTGATGAAGAAGCACGGCATCTCGGGCGTGCCGGTGGTCGAGCACTCGCCCAACGGCAAGGCCGGCAAGCTCGCCGGCATCCTGACCAACCGCGACGTCCGTTTCGCCTCGAACCCGAACCAGCCGGTCTCGGAACTGATGACCAGGGAGCGCCTGATCACGGTGCGCGAGGGCGTGACGCAGGACGAGGCCAAGCGGCTTCTGCATCAATTCCGCATCGAAAAGCTGCTTGTCGTCGACGAGCACTATCGTTGCGTCGGCCTGATCACCGTCAAGGACATGGAGAAGCAGGTCGCCAACCCGCATGCCTGCAAGGACGAGCAGGGCAGGCTGCGCGTCGCCGCGGCGACCACGATTGGCGACGCCGGTTTCGCGCGGACCGAAATGCTGATTGATGCCGGCGTCGACCTGGTCGTGGTCGACACCGCCCATGGTCATTCGCAGAAGGTGCTGGACCAGGTCGCGCGCATCAAGCGGCTGTCGAACAAGGTGCAGATCCTGGCCGGCAATGTCGCCACCGCCGCGGCCACCCGGGCGCTGATCGACGCCGGCGCCGACGCCGTCAAGGTCGGCATCGGCCCGGGCTCCATCTGCACGACCCGTATCGTTGCCGGTGTCGGCGTGCCGCAGCTCACCGCCATCATGGACAGCGTCGAGGCGGCGAAGGTCGCAGGCATTCCCGTCATCGCCGATGGCGGCATCAAATTCTCGGGCGATCTGGCCAAGGCTCTGGCGGCCGGCGCCGAGGTCGCGATGATCGGCGGTCTCCTGGCCGGTACTGACGAGGCGCCGGGCGAGGTCTATCTGTGGCAGGGCCGCTCCTACAAGAGCTATCGTGGCATGGGGTCGGTCGGCGCCATGGCGCGCGGTTCGGCCGATCGTTACTTCCAGGCCGAGGTCAAGGACAGCCTGAAGCTGGTGCCCGAGGGTATCGAGGGCCAGGTGCCCTATAAGGGGCCGGTCGGCACCGTGGTGCACCAGCTGGTCGGCGGCCTGCGTGCCGCCATGGGCTATACCGGCGCCAAGACGCTCGAGGACTTCCGCAACCATTCCGAATTCGTCCGCATTTCCGGCGCCGGCCTGCGCGAAAGCCACGTCCACGACGTGACGATCACGCGGGAAAGCCCGAACTATCCGAACGGCGGGCGGGTCTGAGCGGGGGATAAGGCTCCCGCCGGGGAGGACCAAAGTCAGCTCGGCGCATATTGATGGATCGCATCAAGGATAGGCCGTCCATCGAGGCTCGCTTCGCTCGCACGACCACGCAAAAGGCGAGCTTTTGCGTCGGGATGAGGAACGTAGGTGAACTGCAGCAACGTTGCTCATGAAGCTTTGAGCTCGCAGCGCATTTGCCGCCGCCCTTGTTGCAATACTGCGCAGCTCTCATCATGAGAGCCTTTCGCTTGGCGCCATCGGTACTCGTCGCGTGCTACGTCATCCCCAAGGCAAAGCAATTGCTTTGCCGGGGCGAGCCAGAGCAGAAGCTCTTGCTTCTGCGGAGGCGAGGGAAGGGGATCCAGGGGCCACTTCTCCGCGCGTTCTGTGCATAAATTCAAAGTGTTATGCAGCGTTTGGCCGGGGCCCGACAACCCCTGGACCCCCTTCCCCTCGCTTCGCTCGGCCGGGGGTGACGTAGTGCCTGTGCCGGCTAACGTCGTCCTGGCTCAGCTAAAGCAAAAACTTGCACTCTCTGAAGTGCGAGCGAGGCGAGCGTCGAACGACGGCCGTGCTCGATGCAGGTTCCAACCTGACGCGATCACGCTCTACCGCCGCGAGCCGCGCTCGAGCTCGGTCTTGGCGTCGCGCACCTGGCGCTGGGTGCGGGTCTCGTCGACCTGGGCCAGCGGCGCGGGCGGGGCAGCGCAGGCAACCAGCGTCATCAATACAAAACCCGTCAGCACGATGCGGGACACGATCATCGGCCAGGCTCTCATCAGATTGGAACGGGGAACGCCCGGCTACGACCTTACCCGGTCGGACAGGCGTTCGGGTCCCTTGGGGATAAGGCGGTGACCCGGCCGAGACCGGGCCACCGAGGAGAACCAAGGTTGGATCAGCGGCAGACGCGCACGTCGCGCGGAACGGCATAGCCATCCCACCGCTCGACCCACCGGCGCTCGATCCAGCAGTCACGGTAATAATAGGGCTGACTGGCGATCGCCGCGCCGCCAATGATCAGGCCGGCTGCCGCGGCACCGGCCCAGGGGCCCGGGCCATACCAGCCGCCGCCGCCGTAATAGCCGCCGCGCCAGCCGGGACGTCCACCCCAGCCGGGCCGGCCGCCCCAGCCGCCGCCGGGGCGAACCACGCCGGCGCGCGCTCCGGTAAAGGCACCGGGGCGGATGCCGGCGCCGGCGAAGCCCCGGCGCTGCATCTCGACCGGCGCCTGACCTGTCGTGGTCCCGGTCGCCGACCTGTCGCGCTGCTGTTCGGCGGCGCGCACTTCCGTCGCCGGCATTGCCAGGACGAAGCCCAGGGCCAGCGCGCCCAGGGCTACGCCGGCAACCGGGCGGATCGTCATCATGTTAGGCATGATAGGGTCTCCTAAAGCATCAGGGGTGTCGCCCCCACGGGATGCGCCGAACTCAACCGCGCGGTCCTCGGGGATATAACGCGAGGCAATTCAGGTATTTCCTTGACCAACGCTTCCACCACGTGATCGGTTCCTGAGCAACAACGTCGCCCGCCGGAGCGGCGGTGGAAACGGGGGAGAAATACGCATGGGGTTGATGAACCCGAACGGATTGTCGCTGGTCTGGCCGCTGCTGGCGCAGGTCGGTCTCACCCTGATCGTTCTTTTCGTGATGGGCTTCTTCCGCCGGCGCGCGCTGATGCGCAAGGAGGTGCGGCTCGGCGAGATCGCGCTCTCGGGCGACGCCTTTCCGATGAAGGCCAGGCAGGCGGCCAATAATTTCACCAACCAGTTCGAAACGCCGGTTCTGTTCTACGTCCTGGTGATCATGGCGATCCATGTCGGCGCCACCGGCCCGCTCATGGCCGGCCTTGCCTGGGCCTATGTGGCGAGCCGGCTCGCCCATGCCTGCATCCATATCGGCTCGAACGACCTGCGCTATCGGGCGCCGATCTTCACGCTCGGCGTCTTGGTGCTGATCCTGATGCTGGCCGGCGTGCTGATCGCGGCCTTGTGATCGCCTGAACGCCAAAGCCCCGGTCTTGCGACCGGGGCCAGGGCAGGACAGGAGCAGTCCCGTGTCGTCGGGTCAGTAGGCGCAGATATTGACGGTGCGCCGGACCAGGCCATAGGGCGTGTCGACCCAGCGGTAGCGGTAGCAGTCGGAAGCGATGACGGTGGCGCCGACCCCGACCACGCCGAGGCCGATCCAGCGGCCGCCGCGCCAGTGGCCGTGACGGTGGCCGGCGAAGTGGCGTCCGCCGAAATGCATGCCGCCGTGGCGCAGGCCGCCGCCATGGAAACCGCCATGGCGCATGCCGCCGCCGTGGAAGCCGCCGCCGCGGCCGCCGAAACCGCGGGCTTCGGCATCGTTCATGGCAAACAGGCCGAGACCGGCAACGGCGGTGGCGGCGAGAGCGAGGGTCTTGAGCGAGGTCATCTTAATCGATCCTTGGGTTCAGTGGGCTCTGGGATTATCGCCCCATGCCCATGGGTCACCTCGATCGGTAGAAAGGTTCGATCGGCGGCGAAAAAAGTTTTGGCCGACGTTCGATCCGCACCACGCGCGCCGGGCGCCAAGCCGTTGACCGCCGAGCCGCTCACCACCAAGCCGTCCCGCCGTCGCCGCGCCGCCGCCCGGACAAAGAAAAAGCCCCGGTCTTGCGACCGGGGCCAAGGTGGAAGCGGGAGGAATGCGAAGAAGAAGCAGGGTTCAGTCGGCGCAGATGTTGACGGTGCGCCGGACCAGGCCATAGGGCGTGTCGACCCAGCGGTAGCGGTAGCAATCGGAAGCAATCACGGTGGCGCCGACACCGACCACGCCGAGGCCGATCCAGCGGCCGCCGCGCCAGTGGCCGTGGCGATGGCCGGCGAAGTGGCGCCCGCCGAAATGCATGCCGCCGTGGCGCAAGCCGCCGCCATGGAAACCGCCGGCGCGGATGCCGCCGCCGCCGCGGCCGCCGAAGCCACGCGCTTCGGCATCGTTCATGGCGAAAAGGCCGAGGCCGGCAATGGCGGTGGCGGCCAGGGCGAGGGTCTTGAGAGAGGTCATGAGCGTGATCCTTTCGCGAGCGAGGGCGCCCTTGCGGCCTCGTGACCATGGGTGGTCGAGGGCCGGGCGAAGGTTCATAGGAAGCGCGAAAAATTTTGCGGCGAGGCCGGACGCGGCAGCCGAGATCATACCGGCCGTAGCACTGGAGGGTCTTGCAGGGAACGGTCAACCATTCCTCCGGCAGATCGTGACAATTTGTCGAATTTTCGCGGTATCTGGCGGGTTTTCTCCGATCGAATTAGCCCCGCGTTCACGCTTGCCGCCCAGTCTCTCCGGCGGGGCGGACGTGGACAGGCGATCGGGCTATGGCGAGCCAGCTGAAAGTCACCGCCGACGATGTGGCGAAGGCGGCATCGGTCAGGCGCTGGGATCTGTCGTTTCCGGACAGGCTCGAACGGCGCTTCGAGGCTGATACGGCGCCGCGCCGCGCCAAGGCCCTCGAAATCATCACGCTGCGCACCGTCGTCGTCTATAATGTCTTCCTGGTCGGCGACGCGCTGCTGGTGCCCGACAGCCTCGGGCTGAGCCTGATCGTCCATCTCGTGCTGGTGACGCCTTGGCTGCTCGCCGCGGCGCTGCTGTTGCGGCGCACCCTGGAGCCGCGGCGGCGCAATCTTCTGGTGTCCAGCATCCCGCTGGCCATCGTCGCCGGCATTCTCTGGGCCTTCATGGCGTCGCGCAGCCCGCTGGCCGGTCACTATCAATATTTCGTCGTGCTGGTGGTGATGTATGCCAATTCGGCCATGCGGCCGTCATTCGGCTATGCCATGGCGACGTCGTCGGTGATCGTCGTGGCGCACGGCCTGGCCTGCCTGTTCCATCCGGACATGCCGGTGGCCGCCACCATCACCGCCTCGTTCGGCCTGGTGGTCACGATCGGCGTCACGCTGGTCGCCAATTATTACATCGAACGCGACCTGAGACGGCTTTATCTGCTGCGCCTGAAGGACAATATCGCCGCCGAGAGCCTGCAGCGCACCGCCGACGACCTCGCGCGCATGTCGCATGTCGATGCCTTGACCGGCCTCGCCAATCGCCGGGGCGTCGACAGCCATGTCGCGGCCCTGTTCGCGGGATCGCAGGCCGCCCCCCGGTCGTTTGCCGTGCTGATGATCGATGTCGACCATTTCAAGGGCTTCAACGACCAATATGGTCATCCCGCGGGCGATCGCTGCCTCGCCCTGATCGGCGCTGCGGCGCGCGAGGTGCTGCGTGACGGCGCCGACATTCTCGGCCGCTATGGCGGCGAGGAATTCGTCGCCGTCCTGCCCGACGCCGATCTCGCCGCCGGCCTGCGTGCCGCTGAACAGATGCGCCATGCGGTGGAGCGGCTGGCCGTGCCGCATCTGCGCTCCCAGGCCGGCCGCGTCACGCTCAGCGTCGGGGTCGGCACCGGCTCGCTCGGCGATGCCGCGAGCCTCACCGCGGCGATCGTCGCGGCCGATGCCGCGCTCTACGAAGCCAAGGCTGCCGGCCGCAACCAGGTGCGCCCGGTGCCGTCGGGCATTCTGCCCTCCGGCCGGCCCGCGCGCGCCGCCTGACCGGCCGGCCGATCCGGCGTCCGGCCGTTTCTCCTTGCTCTCGACCGCCGCCAGCGGCTACCACCACGGCCTTCCAAGGAGCCGCCGTGATCCCGTCCGCCCGCCTGTCCGCCGCCATCGAGGTTCTGGCCGATATCGCCGCCCGCCGCCGCCCGGCGCCCGATGCCCTCAAGGACTGGGGCCTGGCGCACCGTTTCGCCGGTTCGAAGGACCGCGCGGCGATCGCCAGCCTCGTCTATGACGCGCTGCGCCGGCGCGCCTCCAGCGCCCATGTCATGGGTGACGACGGCCCGCGGGCCGTGCTGCTCGGCGCGCTGGCGCTCGCCCGCGGGCTCGACCGCGCGGCCATAGCGGCGCTCTGCACCGGCGAACGTTTCGCGCCCGAGCCGCTGACCGAGGACGAAGCCCGTCGGCTCGACGCGCTCGTCCTCGACGATGCGCCGGCAGCCGTTGCCGGCGACTTTCCGGACTGGCTGACCGACGAACTCGCCGCGGCTTTCGGCGACGACACGGTCGCCGAGATGCAGGCCTTGTCGGCCCGCGCGCCGATCGATATCCGCGTCAACACGCTGAAGACCGAGCGCAACCGGCTGATGCCGGCGCTCAGCCATCTCTCGCCCGAGATGACCCCGCATGCGCCGACCGGCTTGCGCTTCTCGGCCGGCGAGGACGGCCGCGGCCCGACCCTGCAGGTGACGCCGGAATTTCTCAAAGGCCTGTTCGAGATCCAGGACGAGGGTTCGCAGCTGGTCGCCATGATGGCCGGTGCGGCGCCCGACATGCAGGTCGTCGACCTCTGCGCCGGCGGCGGCGGCAAGACGCTCGAACTCTCGGCCCTGATGGACAATTCCGGCCAGATCTATGCGACCGACGCCGACATGCGCCGGCTCGCCCCGATCCACGACCGGCTGACCCGGGCGGGGGCCCGCAACGTCCAGGTGCGCACGCCGAAGGGCAGGGCGGACGAACCGCTGGCCGACCTCCACGGCAAGATCGACCTGGTGCTGGTCGACGCGCCCTGCACCGGCATCGGCACCTGGCGGCGCAATCCCGACACCAAATGGCGGGTCCGCCCGGGCGCGCTCGCCGAGCGGATGAAAGACCAGGATTTCGTGCTGGCGCGCGCCGAACCGCTGGTCAAGCGCGGCGGCCGCATCGCCTATGTCACCTGTTCAGTCCTGCCTTGCGAGAACGACGAGCGGGTCGCCGCTTTCCTGGAGGCCCACCCGGACTTCGCTTCCGTCGACCCCGGCGAAGTGCTGGCGCTGGCACCCGACACCCTGTCGGAGCGCGACGACCTGGTCTCGCCCGCCGGTTTCGGCCTGCAACTGACGCCGCTCAGGACCGGCACCGATGGGTTCTACCTCGCGATCCTCGAGCGGACCGCCTGAGGCCGGGCGAATAGCGAGTGGCGAGTAGCGAATGGGGATGAGGCCGCGCCATCAGCGCATAACCCTCGCCCACGCCTTCGTGGGAGAGGGGGGCCTCGGCAGAAGCAATTGCTTCTGCCTGACGGAGCGGCCGGGTGAGGGTGGTCGCGTCGGTGCTATCAGTGCATTCCCGCCCGGAATTGACGGGCCGGCCGCCTTCACCTTTCCCCGGCGGGGAGAGGTCGGCGCGCAGCGCCGGGAGAGGGGGCGAGGCGCGAGACGAGAAGTCACCATGCGAAACGCGCAAAGCGTTGTTCTGAATTTGCAATTCCCCCTCTCCCGACCTTTTCGCTGCGCTCAAAGGTCGACCTCTCCCCGCCGGGGAGAGGTGAAGTGTGGTTCCGGCGCGAGATTTCGAAGCGCTACGCATCCAGGCTCGTCTGAAAGATCTGTGCGAACGCTAGCCCGCAAGCGGGCGAGGGTTGACGCGCCATTCTGTCAAATCCCGGCTGCAGAATTGACCAATTGGCATGGCTTTCCCGGCATCATCTTTTCCAGTGCTCCGATCAAGGAACCTGCCCATGGCGTTTCGCTTCTTCGTTCCGGCGCTCGCCGCCAGCCTTCTGGGCCTCTCCGCCGTTGCCCAGGCCGCCGCCCCGCCGCGCCAGACCTCGGCACAACAAGCGTCGACACGGGAGGCGGCAACGGCAATTCAAATGATCAACGCCTATCGCGCCTCATCCTGGGCCGGTCCCTTGCGGCTCGATCCCAAGCTGAACACCGCCGCCGCCGAGCAGTCGCGCGCCATGGCGGCGGCCGGCACCATGTCGCATGACGTCGGCGGCGCCTTCCAGGCGCGCATGCGCCGCCACGGCATTGGCGATTCCGCCGAGAATATCGGCTACGGCTATGCAAGCGTCGGCGAAGCGGTGGCCGGCTGGCGCGGCTCTTATGCCCACAATGCCAATATGCTCAACCGGCAGATGACGCGCGCGGGCTTCGCGCGCGCCGTCGGTCCCGGCGGCCGGCCGTTCTGGACCTTGATCCTGGCGCGCTGAGCCAGGCTCTCGCCGAGTGGGGATCGCGCCGCGCGGGGCTTGCAAGCGGACGGGCTTGGTCGTAACCGAAGCAGATGACGCACGACACCATTCTGATCATCGATTTCGGCTCCCAGGTGACCCAGCTGATCGCCCGCCGCGTACGCGAGGCCGGCGTCTATTGCGAGATCCATCCGTTCCAGAACGCCGAAAAGGCCTACAAGGCCTTGAAGCCCAAGGGCGTGATCCTCTCCGGCAGCCCGGCTTCGGTCACCGAGGACTTTTCGCCGCGCGCGCCGCAGCTGATCTTCGACGACAAGCTGCCGGTCTTCGGCATCTGCTACGGCGAGCAGACCATGGCTGAACAGCTCGGCGGCAAGGTCGAGGCCGGCCACCACCGCGAATTCGGCCGCGCCTTCCTGGATGTGAAGAAGAGCACCAAGCTGTTCCAGGGCGTCTGGGAGCCGGGCTCGCGCCACCAGGTGTGGATGAGCCACGGCGACCGGGTCACCGCGCTCCCCGAAGGCTTCGAAGTCGTCGCGACCTCGGAGAACGCGCCGTTCGCGGCCATCGCCGACGAGGCGCGCAACTATTACGCCGTGCAGTTCCACCCCGAGGTGGTGCACACGCCCGACGGCGCCAAGCTGATCCAGAACTTCGTCAAGAACATCGCCGGCGCCACCGGCGACTGGACCATGGGCGCCTTCCGCCAGGAGGCGATTGCCCGCATCCGCGCCCAGGTCGGCCGCGGCAAGGTGATTTGCGGCCTGTCGGGCGGGGTCGATTCCTCGGTCGCCGCCGTGCTGATCCATGAGGCCATCGGCAGCCAGCTGACCTGCGTCTTCGTCGACCACGGCCTGATGCGCCAGGACGAGGCGAAAGAGGTCGTCGGCCTGTTCCGCGACCACTACAATATCCCGCTGGTGCACGTGAATGCCGCCGACCTGTTCCTCGGCGAGCTCGCCGGCGTCACCGACCCGGAAGCCAAGCGCAAGACCATTGGCCGCCTGTTCATCGAGGTCTTCGAGAAGGAGGCCAAGGCGGTCGGCGGCGCCGACTTCCTGGCCCAGGGCACGCTTTACCCCGACGTGATCGAGAGCATCTCGTTCACCGGCGGCCCCTCGGTGACCATCAAGAGCCACCACAATGTCGGCGGCCTGCCCGAGCGCATGAACATGCAGCTCGTCGAACCCTTGCGCGAACTGTTCAAGGACGAGGTGCGCGCGCTCGGCCGCGAGCTCGGCCTGCCCGCGAGCTTCGTCGGCCGCCATCCCTTCCCGGGCCCGGGCCTCGCCATCCGCATTCCCGGCGAGATCACGCCGGAAAAGCTCGACATCCTGCGCCAGGCCGACGCGATCTATCTCGACGAGATCCGCAAGGCCGGCCTCTACGACATCATCTGGCAGGCCTTCGCCGTGCTGCTGCCGGTGAAAACCGTCGGCGTGATGGGCGACGGCCGCACTTATGACCACGTCTGCGCACTGCGCGCCGTCACCTCCGTCGACGGCATGACCGCTGACTTCTACCCCTTCGACATGAACTTCCTCGGCAGAGCCGCGACGCGGATCATCAACGAGGTGAGGGGGATTAATCGGGTGGTTTATGATGTGACGTCGAAGCCGCCCGGGACGATCGAGTGGGAGTGAATGCGAGACGTTTCCCGATAACAGGCCTTCCATCATGAGTTACAAGGACAGCACGTCAGCGATTGAGCGCCGTATTCGCCGCATCGCGGTGCGTCACGGGCTGCACATCCTAAAGCCACACGCGCCTGATCCCAGGGTGGACCGGCATGGTGGCTATATGTTGCGCGACGTGGAGACCGCCAAGATCGTCTTTGGTGACCAGCCCTATCCCTTCGCCGCCGACATCGAGGAAATCGAGGCGTATATCGAGAAGCTATGACCGCGACTTCGTATCCCTTCGACATGGGCTTCATCGGCTGGGTGGCGACGCGGATCATCAACGAGGTGAGGGGGATTAATCGGGAGGTCTACGACGTGACGAGCAAGCCGCCTGGGACGATCGAGTGGGA
>BFBZ01000016.1_pt399 | contig 17717 bp, 14 predicted proteins | sample 1888401 | NCBI WGS metagenome assembly BFBZ01 (sample SAMD00112614, study PRJDB3348) | symbiont metagenome | host: Chara braunii | reverse complement strand
GACGACTTCGGCCAGCCGGTGGTGGTCGAGAACAAAAGCGGTGCCGGCGGCCTGTTGGCCAACCGTTACGTCGCGACCTCGGCGCCGGACGGCTACACGTTGCTGATGGTGACGGGCGCGTATCCCGCGCAAGCGGCCATGCTGAAGGAAATGCCCTTCGATCCCGAGAAGGGCATCAGCATGGTCTCCTCGCTCGTCGCCTATCCGTTCGTGCTGATCGTCAGGCCCGACTCTGCGATTCGCACGGTCTCCGACCTCATCGGGCACGCGAAAAGCAGCGTTGGAAAATTGAACTACGCAACGACTGGCCCAGGCTCGGTCCATCATCTTGCTTCTGAGCTGTTCAACATGATGGCTGGGATCGAAACGATTCCGATCGTTTATCGTGGCGGAGCGACGCAAATCCTCGAATTGCTCGCCGGGCGCGTCGACTTCCTGTTCGAGACAATGCCGACCGCCATGTCGGCCATCGCCGACGGACGCGTCCGCGCCCTGGCCGTTACCACCAAGCAACGGTGGGCGGCGCTACCCAACGTCCCGACCGTGGCGGACACCCTGCCTGGCTATGAGGTTGTATCCTTTCTGGCCGTTGCCGTGCCTGGCGGCACCCCCGGTCCGATCGTCGCCAAGCTCAATGCCGAAATCCGTCGCTTGCTCGATCTCGCAGACATCCGTGAGCGCTTCAAGGCGCTCGGCGGCGAGCAGCGGCCTGCAACGGCCGGCGAAACGCAGGCTTTCGTTTCGGGTGAAATCCGCAAATGGAAAGAAGTGGTCTCCGCGCGAGGGATCGAACGGCAATAGCCCGGTCATCGCAAGCTTCGGACGCCTTCCGTGAACAGGTCCTGCGGCCTCTAAAGGCAGATCGGAACGGAAACGATGCTACAGAGTCTAACGCCACTGGCCGAGCCCACGATCACAGGCCTTCTGCTGCGTTTCCTCCTATGTTCGGCCTATCTATGGAGCGGCGTAACGAAGCTGATCGCGTTCGACGCCACGGCCAAGCACTTCTCGAATCGCTTTCGGCTGCCGGCTCCGCGGGGCGCAGTGGCGCTGACGATCTGCGTTCAGCTTGTCGGCTCCGCCATGTTCATCACCGGCTGGGGGGCGGCGGCGGCCGCGATCGCGTTGGCGCTGTTCACGATGGCGGCGACCGTCATCGTGTATCCATTCTGGACGATGACCGGCATCGATCGCGCCCGCAACACCGAGACGTTTCTCGAGCACGTGGGGTTGACCGCCGCGTTCTTGATTCTGGCTTGGCCGCTCGCACCCTAATATCTGCCTGAGTGGCCGAGAACCCTATTTGGCATATGTATATTTTGCATAGTTCTGTTGCATCGCTCGGTCGCATTCACTAAACCCGGCGGGTTGATGGAATTGGAGCAACTGATGGCTAAGGTCAAAATCGGGGAACGACGCACAAGCTCTCCCGTTCGCCCCGTCGGTGGTCCACGAAACTCCACCGCCCGCGCAGCAATGTTCCGCGACGTGGTGATGCTGCTTTATGCAACGACAGGCCGGTTGCAGAGATTGAAGCGGCTTGTCGCGTCGACGATGGATCTGAATCCCGCGGAATATTCAATCGTCGCGGCGCTCTACCGTCTGGGCCCGAACTCCGGAATCCGCGTGCGCGACATCGCCAGCTATCTACACATGGCGCCGGAAAACGTAACGACGACGGTGGGTGGGCTCGTCAAATCGAAGTGGGTCGTAAAGGCTCTCGATCCCAGCGACGCGCGAGCCGTCACCGTGACGCTGCACCGCTCGGCGCGACAACGGATCGACCGACTCACGGAGGAGCTGGCCGAAGTCAACGACGTGTGGTTCCGCGACATGACTCCGGCCGAAATCCAACAGCTCTCGAAATATCTCGAGCGGGTGCTCGATGGTTTCGACGCCGCTTATCAGAAGGCGTCGGACAAATTCCAGTCTCCGTTGAATCGCGGCCTCGGCTTCATCTGACCAAGGGTCTCGACCATGGCCTCTCCCGTTACCCGCATCGGCAGCCCGACGTCCGACGTGTCCCGATTGGTGATGCGGGGACGCGCCGTCCTGACGGACGTGCTCGGAAAGAAGACCTTCACCGAGGCGTTCTATTTCATCGTCACCGGCAATGACATCGAACCCAGCAAGCTGCCGGTGATGGATGCCTGCATGATCGTCCTCATGGATCACGGCATCACGCCCACCGCGATCGTGGCGCGGCTGATCGCCGACTCCCTCCCGGGTCAGGCGCAGATCGGAATTGCCGCGGGCACGATGATGATCGGAGAGAAGTTCGTCGGCACCATGACAGGTATGGGTTCGCTGCTGCTCGAAGGCGTAGCGTCGGGAAAAGAGCCGCGCGTCTGGGCGCGCGAGACTGTCGAAAATGCCGCGAAACTCAAGAGGCGCCTGCCCGGTTTCGGACACCCCTACTATCATCCGACCGATCCCCGGACCCTGCGGCTGATGGAGATCGCACGCGAGCACGGCGTAAACGGTCCCTATATCGCGCTGGTCCACGTCCTGAGCGAAGAACTCGACCGCGTTTCGGGAAAGCATCTGACGTTGAACGTCACCGGCGCGCTCGGCGCGCTGTTGTGCGAGCTGGGCTTTCCCGCGGCTGCCATGCGGGGGCTTGCTGTCGTCAGCCGCGCAGCGGGGCTGGTGGCCCACACTATCGAAGAAGCCGGCAACCCGGTCTCTCCGGCATTTATGGAATTCGCGGGCGAGATCGAATACCGCGACCCCGAATGACCGCTTGAGCGGTCATTTTCCCTTGGCACCGACCAATTCTTCATTGTGCCTGGCCCAGCTTTCGACCTCGGTTTCATCATAACCGAGTTCGCGGAGGATGCGCTCGCCATCGGCGTTCAGATTCGGCGGCAGATCGAGTGGCTGATCGTCACGAGAACCATCGAAGTAGACCGGTCGCCGTATCGTCTGGTAGGCGCCGCGCTCCCTATGCTGCATCTCGTGAAACGAACCGAGGTGCCGTACCTGCGGATCCGTCATCACCTCCGGAAGGGAATTGACGGGTGCATGCGGAACGTCGTTGGCCTCGAGACGCTTCATCCAATGGTCGCGTGGCGCGGTCCCGGCGACCTTCTGCAGTTCCTGAGCCAACTCAAGATAGTTGTCGACACGGCCGGCGCGGCTGTTGAAGCGAGGATCACTTGCAAGAGGCCGGGCGCCGAACGCTTCCAGGACCGCRGTCCAGAATCTCTCCTGCGAGGACATGTGGATCGACACAAGTCTTCCGTCGGAACAGCGCAAGGCGTAGGATTGCGACGCACGCGACCGCATCAGCGGCTCGGCCGGCACGCCGAGCATGGTATGCGCCAGAAACGGGTCGGGCATGAAGGCCATCGTCGCTTCAAGCATGTTGACGTCGATCGTCCGCCCGCGACCGGTCCTGCCGCGCTCGACCAACGCTGCGAGGATACCGTAGCAAGCGTACATCCCGGTCAGATTGTCTGAGATGGAGGGCCCGGTAATGACGGGATTCCCGTGAAAAAATAGCGATGATGTGCCGGCGAGCGCCTGCGCCACCGCGTCATAAGCAGGCCTATCCTTGTATGGTCCGGTAGATCCGAAGCCGCTGATCGCACAATAGATCAGCCGCGGGTTTTCTGTCATGAGGACGGCGCGACCGATCCCCAATCGCTCCATGACGCCCGGCCTGAAATTCTCGATGAACACGTCCGATTTCCTGATCAGACGGCGCAACACGTCCCTGCCTTGCTCGCTGCGGATATCGAGCGCGATGCTCTGCTTGTTCCTGTTGTAGGAGAGGAAATGAGGCGAATGGTCCTTTCCGCGAAACGTACGGAATGGATCGCCACCGTCCGGATTCTCCAGCTTCACGACCTCCGCCCCGAGATCGGCCAGCAACATGCCGGCCAGGGGGCCGGTGATCATGGTCGTGGCTTCGACGACTTTGATGCCCACGAGAGGTGATGGCATGGACATTCACCCGTATCTGAATCCGACCGGAAGCCGATTCCGTCGGCGCCGCGATGACTAAAATCCGAGTATCAGAAGCGGTGGAATTCCTTGAATTCCGGGGTCCTATGGGCAAGCTCCCAGGGATCGATCCTGACGTCGACGATCGTGGTCACGTCCGATGCAATCGCACGTTTCAAGGCACCCTCAAGGTCTGCCGGGCGGTCCACACGGATGCCCTTGGCTCCATAGGCCTCCGCGAGCTTCACCCAGTCCGTCTCTCCGACATTCGAGCCGATGTAGCGGCCCGCGTGCTGCATTTTCTGGAAGATCCGCAATGCGCCGAAGCTGACGTCGTTGTAGATGACTACGGTCACGGGCAGCTTTTCGCGTACCGAGGTCTCGATCTCCTGGGCATTCATTCCGAAATCGCCGTCGCCGATCGGAACTATGACCTTGCGGTCGGGCCGCGCGAGCTTGATCCCAAGCGCCGCCGGGAACGCCCATGCCATCGTGCCGGATCCCACGCACCAATGATACTGATCCGGCTCGCTCACCTGTATGTAGTTGGCGAAATGGGTGTGGTGACCTGATCCCACAACGTAGATCGCATCGCGCGGCCCGACCTCCTCCAACACCTTGGTGATGAGTTGCGGCTTGATCGGCGTGGACGTCAGATCGGCGGCGTAGTAACGCGCTTTCTCTTCCTTCTTGCGGCGAGCGATGTCTTGGACAATTGCAGGATCTTCCCGATTGATGCCCTCACTCGCGATCCGTTCCAGCACATCTTGCAGGAATAGACCCGAGTCGGCATGCACGCCTACCGCCACGGCGTACTGGCGACCTATCTCGAGCGGATCGGGCTCGACCTGGATGATGCGCGCGTCCGGGTTGATGAGCTGCCAATTGAGCGTATTGACGTTACGGAACTGGCAACCGAGCCCCATCACCACGTCGGCGTCCGTCAGCAGCGAATTTGCGGTCGACAGCCCGAAGTGGCCGACTAAGCCGCCGGACAGCGGATGATGCTCAGGTATAGAGCCGCGCCCCATCTCGGTGGTGATCACTGGAATGCACAACGCTTCCGCCAGGCGCATAACCAGCTTCGAGGCTCGTGACCAAGTGACTCCGCGGCCTGCGATGATGATCGGCCGCTTCGCCGATTGCAGCAGCGCCAACGCACGGCCAACTGCTTCCGGATCTGGCCGTGTGGCGTTGGACACGTAGTCGGAATGCGACCCGCCGCGCAGCGAAAGATCGAAAGTCTCCACATCCACCGGCTGCGGCAGCAGGTCCTTCGGGAAATCGATGTGGACGACCCCCGGCAGCCCCGACTTCGCCACCTGCACCGCGGTGCGCATCAAGCGGCGGGCATCCTTCGCCTCGATCATCTGGTCGCTGCGCTTGGTGAAGCGCGAGAACACGCCGTTGACGTCGAATTCGTGCCAGATGTCACGGCCGAGCCGGAATCGGTCCAGATTGGCCGAAAGGATGAGCAGCGGGACATTGTCCTTCTGCGCCGACCATGCGCCAAGCACAGCATTGGAGACGCTCGGCCCTACATGAAAGAGCGCACAACCGATCTCGCCGGTGGCACGCGAGTACCCGTCCGCCATGGCGGCGGTGCTCATCTCGAACTTCGTCGTGACATAACGGATCTTGGTGCTGCGCCCATAGAGGGCGTCCAGCAGCGGAAGCACGGTATCGCCGGTCATACCGAAAACCGCCTTGACGCCTTCCTCGACGAGCGCGTCGATCACCGCTTCCGCGGCGGACCGCGAGTTCGACGTACGTGCGGTGAGCGTCGCTGCCGGCGTTGCAGTGTCCATGACCATTTCCCCCAAAGAACGCAATTCCCAGTCTTCGATAGGTATGTTTTATATGTTTTTTTCCGGCTCGTCCATCCCGATTATGCAGCCACCGAACCAACCGGCCAAATCCGCGCGGTGCGCCAACTTCGCCGCAAAATCGCTTGATTGACGGCTTCATCAGATAAATATACTATGAAATATAGTATAACTCATAGGAATCGTTCATGGCCGAATTTCTGATCTGCCGCGAAGGCGAGCTCGCCGAGGGCGGCGTGCGGATCGTCCAGACGCCGGCCGCCGAGATCGGCGTCTTCCACCGGGGCGGCCAGTACTTCGCCTATCGCAATTTTTGTCCTCACCAAGGCGGCCCAGCTTGCGAAGGCGTTCTCATGCCTCAGGTCGTAGATGTGATCGGCGAAGGCGGGATCTACATGGGCCAGTCTTACGATGAGCGCGATATGCACATCGTCTGCCCATGGCACAGCTACGAGTTCCACCTCTCGGACGGCACGCATGCTGTCTCTTATACACATCTAGATGTGTATAAGAGACAGGGGCCCGAACTCCGGAATCCGCGTGCGCGACATCGCCAGCTATCTACACATGGCGCCGGAAAACGTAACGACGACGGTGGGTGGGCTCGTCAAATNACTCAAAAAGATCGCCAACGAGGCGAACATCCACGTCGAGTGACCCGAAGCCTTCCGATGCGGCACCAGCGGCATCCACCCGGATCCGGCCCAGGTGCTGTCTCTTATACACATCTAGATGTGTATAAGAGACAGGCCTCAGGTCGTAGATGTGATCGGCGAAGGCGGGATCTACATGGGCCAGTCTTACGATGAGCGCGATATGCACATCGTCTGCCCATGGCACAGCTACGAGTTCCACCTCTCGGACGGCACGCATGTTTGCGACAAGAATCTGCGTCTGAAGAAGTACGACGTCGTGCGCCGCGACGGTCAGGTCTACGTCATCGCATGAACTTGCAACTGCCTTCCCGGCTCACCTAATCCGAATTCTGCACTGCGCGCGGGGGAAAGAATGACAACCGACATCCACAACTTTCGCGATCTGGCAAACGAAGAGTTCGATACCAGAACTCTCCTGCGCAATGCCGCGCAACAGGCGAAGAATCGCAACTACGACGACTTCTTCATCGTTGACACGGATTCCCATCACTACGAACAAGAGGCCTTCAAGGAGATCGCCGAGTTCATCGAGAATCCGATCCTGCGCCACGAGGCCAGGGTGCAAGGAATGTCGCTTGGAGGCATCGTCTCCGACAATGCACTGTATCAGGGCAACGGCGGGCGCATCACCCGCTATCCGATGCGCGGCAAAGAGAGGGTGCCTGCGGCACCGCACCGTGACATCACCTTGATGGAACGATGGATGGATTCCATGGGAGTCGACACGGCGGTCATGTTTCCGACCCCGATGCTCAATCTCGCGAGCTGCCCGCGACGGGAAGAGGTCAGCGGCATCGCACTGGCCTACAACCGGTGGCTTTGCGACAAGATCCTGGATGAAAATCCGCGGTTGAAGTCGATGCTCTATCTTCCCTTCTACGATCCCGAGATGTGCCTTCGAATGATCGACGAATTCGGCGATCGCAAAGGCGTCGTCGGGTTCATGGTCACAGCGACCACATACAAATCCAATTTCGAGAATCCGTACATGAAGATCTATTCTTCGTTGCAGGAGCGAGGAATGCCGCTCGGCTTCCACGCGGCGTTCAATTGGAGCGAACAGAGCTTGTCCCTCACCAACCGGTTCATCGCCGTGCACAGCCTGGGCTTCTCCTGGTGCAACATGCTCTACATGACGAACTGGCTCGTGAATGGCATGCCGGAGCGGTTTCCTAAGCTGAAGACCATATGGATCGAAAGCGGACTGGCGTGGCTGCCCTTCCTGATGCAGCGGCTGGACAATGAATTCATGATGCGGACGTCTGACGCTCCATTGCTCAAGAGGAAGCCGAGCGAATACATGCGCGAGATGTACTTTACCTCGCAACCCATGGAGATGGTGGACAATCGCAAGGCACTGGAGGTCACCTTCGAGATGATCAATGCGCGGACGCAGCTTTTGTACTCTTCCGACTATCCGCACTGGGATATGGACCTGCCAAGCACCATCTACGACCTGCCGTTCCTGACCGAACAGGACAAACGAAATATCCTGGGTGGCAACGCGCAACGCGTGTTCAATCTCGAGCCGAAGCTGTCCCCGGCCAAGCAGGGGCGCCGATCGGCCGCCTAAGTCCTGGAGCTTCGCGACCGACGCGGCTGTCTTCGTCAATTGCCCTTGATCTTCTTGTCCTCAATGACGGAGCGCCACTTATCGCTCTCCTCCGCAATCACCTTCTGAAACTCGATCGGTCCCAGCGGCGCCCGCTCGAAGTACCGTGCGGTCAGGACGCTTCGCATTTCCGGCCTCTGCACAATCTCCGCCAAGTCTGCTTCGAGCTTTTCCCTGATGTCTTGCGGGACGCCCGCCGGCGCCAGCAGGCCAAAGGCGCCTTGCGAGCTGAAGCCCGGCACCCCCGCCTCCTCCATGGTCAGCAGATCGGGCGCTAGCTCGGACCGCCGCTTGGTGGTGATTGCCAGCGCTCGTACTCCGTTCTGTCCGACGTGCGGCAGAACCGTAGCAGCACCGTTGATCGACGCGTCGATCTCGGCGGCAACCAGGGCCGTCGCGGTCTCGTTGGCGCCGCGGTAGGGCACGTGCACAAGTTCGACGCCGGCCAGACGCGAAAAGAACTCAAATGCCAGACGTTGGATGCTCGCGGATCCCGTGGAGCCAAAGGTCATCTTTCCCGGATTCGCTTTGGCCAGCGCAACGAACTCGCGCACGCTCTGCGCCTGCACTTTGCCGCTGACGGCGAAAACGTGTGGTGTGGTCGCAATCAGACTGAGCGGAGCCAACTCGTTCATCGCATAAGGAAGCGAGGCGTACAGGAGCGGATTGAGGATGAATGTCCCGTCTGCAGTAAAAAGAAGAGTGTAGCCGTCCGGCGCGCTTCGCGTCACCGCAGTCGTACCCGTGAACGTGTTGGCACCGGGGCGATTCTCGATGACGACGGATTGCTGCCATTTCTCGCTCAGCGCCTGCGCAACAACGCGCATGACGATGTCCGGAGCGCCCCCCGCCGAGAACGGGATAATGATGCGGACCATCCGGCTCGGATAGTGCGTCGCGGTCTCCGCACCGCGGGCCGTGGCTGTGCAACCCAAAAGCATCAAGAAGGCGATCGGCACGTGGCGGAAGAGCGGCCCGAGCGCCACCGGCCATCGCGTTTTCATAACCTCATGATCGAAGCCGCAAACGTGCACGACACCCTCCTTCATCACGGTCCAGCAGGCGTTCTCCGGCCAAGCATCATATCAAAGATAGCTATATTTTGTATCTAAATTCGGATAAAATTCGGCCATTCCGCCCTCTGTGGAAGCTGGAGGCTCATTCATGGACCGACTGCGATTGAGGGAATTCCTGATCGGATTGGCACTGGCAGGCACGCTCACAACTGCGGAGGCATTTCCCGACCGGGCGGTCCGGCTGATCGTCCCGTTCGCTCCCGGCGGCGTCACGGACCTGGCGGCCCGCATCATCGGGCAGAAACTATCTGCGAAGTGGGGACAGCAGGTGCTGATCGAAAATCGGCCCGGCGCAGGCGGCGTCATCGGCGTCGAGGCGGCCATCCGCTCCACACCCGACGGCTATACGCTTCTCATGGCCACCAACGGCGAGATCACGATCAACGCGGCGGTCTTCGCAAAGCCGAAATACGACGCACAGAAGGAGCTCCTCGCCATTGCGGCGGCCACGTCAACGCCGTTCGTCTGGAGCGCCAATCTGAATTCCGGAATCCACTCGCTAGCAGGACTGGTATCGGCCGCCAAAGCAAAACCGGGTGCACTCTCTTATTCGTCGGCGGGCCTCGGCAGCTCGAGCCACATGGCAACCGAACAGTTCGCAGCGGCGGCCGGTATCAAGCTGCTCCACGTTCCCTATCGTGGCGGCGCACCAGCCGCGACCGCGCTGATGTCGGGCGACGTGCCTGTTTCGGCGGTGTCGCTTTCGTCGCTGCTGCCTGTCGTCGATTCCGGCAAGGTCAAATTGCTCGCCATCACATCCGAAAGACGTTCGAGCCTCGCGCCGGATGTTCCGACCGTCAACGAGACCGGCGTCCTGAAGAACTTCCAAACAGCGATCTGGACCGGATTATTTGCGCCGGCCGAGACGCCGCAATCGATCGTGTCCCAGGTCGAGGCCGACGTCATCGAAGCTCTGAGGGACCCCGACCTGGTCGATCGTCTGGAAAAGGCCGGCGCGCAGCCACTGAGCATGCCGGCGGCGAAGCTTCGCAGCCACATCCGGCAGGAGACGGATGAACTCAAAAAGATCGCCAACGAGGCGAACATCCACGTCGAGTGACCCGAAGCCTTCCGATGCGGCACCAGCGGCATCCACCCGGATCCGGCCCAGGTGTGGCAAGGATCCGTTAACGACCGTTCAGGGCACGTCGTTGCGCCCGGTAATCGCGCCCAGCCACTTGCCCTCGATCTCCTGCGCATCCTCCCGCGACATGGCCGTGGTCGGAGGGAAGTGACCGATCCAGGAAAACGGCCTGCACGCGTTAATGATCATCTTCGAGTGCGACGTGACACCTTTTTCCTTTTCCCATGGCGGAATCCGAGGATCGAGCATCGAACTCCACCCATTCCGGATAATGTCGACCGCTTCCGCCGGCTCGCTGCGCGTAGCAATAGCCCACATGACGTCGTTGATGTTCGAAGGATCGATATCTTCATCGACCACAACGACGATCCGGCCCATGTAGGCATTGCCCGCGGCAATGAGCCCGGCCCGCTTGGCGTGGCCGTCGTACCGCTGCTTGAGCGAGACGACCGTCATCAGGGACGAGACATGCTGCCACACCCCGACGACATCTGTGATGCCCGAGCTGTCGAGGTTCGACCATATCCCCGCCCCTCTGAAGGGCAGCCCGCAGTGATGACGCGGAGGCTTGAGCGGCGGCGACCCGAGAAGGATCGGATTGTCGCGGTAGTGGACCGCCTGAACCTCCATGATCGGCAGAGGCCGGCGCTCCGACGCGTAGTAGCCGGTGAACTCGCCGAACGGTCCTTCCATGAGCGTTTCGCCCGTCGCCGGGTTGAAGACGCCCTCCAGGACGATCTCGGCATGGGCCGGAATCGGCAGCCCGGTCTTCGGCCCGGCGCACAGCTCCACCGGAGCCTGTTTGATGGCTCCTGCGAAATCGAATTCCGAATAGCCGGAAGGAAGCGACTCGAAGCCGGCAATGAACAAGGCCGGATCTTCTCCGTTCACCACCGCGATCGGGCATGCCTTGCCCTGGTCCCAATATTTTCGGGCGATGATGGCGCCATGGCGGCCTGGATGGTCGAACTGCACCGTTACCCGGTTTTTTCCATGCACCTGTACACGATAGATCGACGCATTTATCCAGCCTGTGTCCGGGTCCTTCATCACGACAATGCTGCCGGAGCCGATATACGGTCCGCCATCGGCGCGGTGCCAGAGCGGGACGGGAAACTTTGCGAGAGTGACGGCGTCCCCCTCGTCGGTGTTTTCCAGAAATGCCGCGTCCTTCATCATCACCGGCCGGTGGACCTTGAGGTCGAGCCGCCTCTTCATCCAGGCCTGAAGCGCTTCGACTGGACGCAGCGTCGGATCGATACCGAGCGCCAAGGCCGCGCGTTGCGGGGTGTTGATCGGATTTGTGAAGACGCGGAAGCCCGCGGGATATCCGACGATCCGGTCGAACAGAAGAGCCGGACATTCCGGCAAGCCAGCCGCCACTTCGGTAATACCGCCGATCTCTAGGTTAGGGTGGGCGCCGTGAATGTGCCGAAGCAAATTCACCTTCTCGACCTCGGCAATGAACTCACGCAGGTCCTTGTAAATCACCGACTTATTCTCCCTGCGAATTGCGTTGGGCGCGGGCCAACTGACCTGGCGCATCGCCGAATTGCCGTTCATCGAAAGGCATCACTTCCCCGCCACAGCTGCGATGAATTGCTTGCTCGCGCGAGGCTGGACGTCGAGCCCGAGCTGCCGGCGCTCCATCAGGCTCGCATGGCGGACAAGACGCGCTCGGGCGTGAGCGGCATGTGACGGACCCGGGCACCGGTCGCCGCGGCAACCGCGTTAGCGATCGCGCCTGTCACGTTGCCTCCCATCTCTCCAATGCCGCTGGGTGGATTCGGCGTCGAGAGGACCCTCACCTCAATCGCGGGCACGTCGGACATGCGCGGCACGGTGTAGTCGTAGAAATTGTTCTGCTCGACAGCACCGTTTGCGATGGTGACCCGCTCGGACAGCGCCGCGCCCATGGTGTAGACAATTGCGCCTTCGATCTGGGCCGCGATATTGTCCGGCTGGACCGCGAGACCAGCGTCGATCACCGCCCACACGTTCGAGACCTTGACTATGCCAGTCTTGCGGTCGGCCGACACCTCGGCAACCATTCCGATCAGCGTGCCATCCTCGTTGCGGAAACAGAGTCCGAGTCCGCGACCGTCGGAGCGTTTTCGTTGCCATTGCGACATGGCGGATAAGGTGTCCAGGACCGCCAGCGCTCTGGGCGCCTTAGCGACCAGGCTGCGCCGGAAATCCATCGGATCGGTCTTTTGCGCCTGCGCGAGCTCGTCGATGAAGGATTCCGTCACGAAAGCATTGGGCGGATTGCCCGTCCCGCGCATGGAGGACAACCGCATCCCGTCGACTTGGCGCACGTGATCGATGAGCCGGTTCGGCAAATCATAGCTCGGCTGTTCAGTGCCGAGCATCGAGAAGATGGCCCTCTCGTTGCGCGACTTGAATCTCGGTCCATCCTGGAATGCCAATGCCTCCTCACTGCAGACGCGGTGTCGCCAAGCGACGACCTGCCCGTCCGCTGCGAGCCCCGCCTTTAGGTAGTGAGCGGTCATGGGACGGAAGCGGCCGTTGTGGATGTCGTCCTCACGCGTCCATATCACCTTGACCGGCGCTTTTGCAGCACGCGACAACAGCGCCGCGTCCACCACATACTCGGCATCATAGTGCCCGCGCCGGCCGAAGCCGCCGCCAAGGAGCATGGGATGCAGGACCACTTTGTCGGCACCGATGTTCAGAGCACGGGCAACCGCGGCCCGCGCGATCGTCGGCGCCTGTGTGCCGCACCACACCTCCGCCGCTTCGCCGGCACTGCCGACAGCGGCCAAGGCGTTCAACGGCTCCATCTGCGCGTGATAAGCGTAGTCGGTCCGGTAAACGGCCTCGACGACGGTTTTGGCCTGTGACATGGTGGCTACGTCACCGGCCTTGTCCCACACCTTGCCATCTGTGGTCAGATCCTTGGCTCGCTCCGCATAATGTTCGAGCGCGGCTTCAGAATTGAAGGCGCTTCCCGGAACCGTGCTCCAGTTCACCTTGAGTTTCGCCTTCGCGGCGAACGCCGCCTCGGGCGTGCGCGCCAAGATGCCGATCCCGTATGGCAACATCACCACATCGACGACACCGGGAGTCTGGGAGGCTGCCTGCTTGTCGACATCGGTGGGATTGCTGCTTTCCACCGGAGCGCGCAGCACCGAGCCGTAGAGCATCCCCGGGATCTGCACGTCGATTGCGTACCGGGCGGAGCCGTCGACCTTGGACGGCACGTCGACCCGCAGCACATCCTTGCCGATGTAACGGAAGTCCGCGGCGGGCTTGAGGTCGGCCTCGGTGACCGCCGGCAATGCCGCAGGAACGCGCCCGAACGAAGCGATTTCGCCATAGGTCATTCTTCGTCGCGATGGCTTGTGGATGACGACGCCCGGTTCGGTGGCGAGTTCAGCGGCGGGCACGCCCCACTTCTCCGCGGCATTGTCGATCAACACTCGGCGTGCCTGTGCCGCATGCAGACGCAGCGGCTTGAAGTACGTCGGCACACTGGCGCTGCCGGCCGTATACATGATCCCGTAGCGCGGATTGCCGTAGACCTTGTCGTCCAGCGGGGACATCTCGACCTGGACGCGGGACCAGTCGGCATCAAGCTCTTCCGCAATGATGAGGGCCAACGACGTGCGCGACCCCTGCCCCATTTCCGCGGCGGGCGACGCAATCGTTACGTTTCCGTCCGGCCGGATCGTGATCCACGCAGTCCGCACCGCCCCGGCCGATTGGGCGAGTGCCGATCCATCCTTTCCCATCGGGAAGACGAAGCTGAATGTGAGCCCCGCGGCGGCTGCGAGCGCCTCTCGCCGGTTGAGCGCGGTGTGGTGTCCGAGAGCTTTGCTGTGCCGGTTCATGGTCAGCCCTCCCGAGCCGCGCGCTCGATGGCGCGGACGATCCGCGGATACGTACCGCATCGGCAGATGTTCGCGCTCATGTGCTCGACGATCTTGTCGCGTGTCGGATGCGGCGTCTCGGCCAGCAGAGCCGCGGCGCTCATGATTTGCCCCGACTGGCAGTAGCCGCACTGTGGGACGCGTTCCGCAAGCCAGGCCTTCTGCACAGGGTGGCTGCGATCCGGCGACAAGCCTTCGATGGTGGTAACCGCCTTGCCGGCCACTTCCGACAGCGAGAGCTGGCAGGAAAATGCCCGCTTGCCGTCGACGTGAACCATGCATGCGCCGCACAACCCGGTACCACAGCCATACTTCGTCCCGGTGAGCCGCAAGTTTTCGCGGATAACCCAGAGCAATCGGGAGTCGTCTCCCGCATCAACGCTGACAGGCCTATCGTTGAGCTTGAATTCAACCATTGACGTCTCCCGCGTCGCGTCGTCCTGACGGGTGCTTCGGGGCCGCCGTCCCCTACGGAAGGGGCGCCCACGAGCTCGCCCATCGCCCGCACCACACCCCGCAGCAAATTGGCTGCATTAGATACCTATATCCTATAGCCAATGCTTCCGGCACGTCAATCGACGGGCGGCTCGACGCGCGTCCATTCCGCCCATCCCTCGTTCACCAGGCCGTGAACGCAATGGACAGTCTTGCTGACAGAATATGGTCCACAGTTTTCCGACTCCTGCGCCGAACACTTTGAGATATCGATATGTTTCTTAGGGATGATCAGAAGTCGCCGGTGTGAGGCTGTCGGCAGTGAGCAGAGCGACGAGGGGTACGGGGAGGCGGTGTCTGGGCAAGTGATACGTTAGGCCAGCGCGATGTCATCGCTTCCGCGGACGGAATTCCGCCGGGCCTTGCGAACGCATTCCGGCTCACGCGCCGGCAATCCGTTAGTCAGACGTCGATCTAGCCGCAGAAACAGAAAGGCGATAGGACCAGTCCAGCCATCACCGCATATTGTGTGACCGATTGGAATACTGAATGTCTCATCCCGACTACGCCAAGGCCGCGGCCTTCATCAACGCCGAGAGCGTGCGCGCACTGCTGATAGACTTGGTCGACATCGCGAGCCCGACAGGCAGCGAGATCGGCGTTGCGCAACATCTCGTCGAACGGATGCGCAAGTCGGGCATGGACACCGATCTGCAGCTGGTCGATGCCAATCGCCCCAACGCGGTCGGCCATCGTCGCGGCCGCGGCGATGGGCTCAATCTGCTCTTCACCGGCCACATGGACACGTCCTACTCGGGGCAGGAGGAGCATCTGCGCGATGCAGGTCCGGGCTTCCAGTCCAAGGCGCTCTATCGCGACGGCTGGGTCTTTGGGCTCGGCGCCAACAACATGAAGAGCGGGCTGGCGTCCGCGCTGATCGCGATCGAGGCGATCGCTGCCGCCGGCATTGAGCTAGCCGGTGATATTTCCTTCGGGGGCGTGGTCGGCGAGATCGAGAAGACCGCCGTCGAGGAATTCCAGGGAGTCGAATATTCCGGCTACGGCATCGGCAGCCGGCATCTGGTCACGCATGGCGTCACCGCCGATTTCGCGCTACTTGCCGAGCCCACCGGCATGCGCATCTCGGTCGCCAATATGGGCTGCATCTGGCTGCGCATCACCGTCGAAGGCACTGTGGCGCATTCGGCGCTGGCCAACCGTCCGGGCGTCATCAACGCCATCGCGGTGATGCATGAATTGCAGACCGACATCGCCAAATGGGCAAAGGACTACGAGGCCGCGCACGCGTTCATGGGTGAGCACCCGAACGTCACCATCGCGGCCATCCGGGGCGGCGCACCATGGCGGCTGTCGCGCAATCCTTATGAGTGCAGCCTCTATCTCGACATCCGCACCGTGCCGGGCCAGACCGTGGATCGCGTGAAGCGCGATTTGCGCAAGGCGCTGCGCGGCTTTTCTCAGAGGAAGGGCATCGAGGAACCGAAGCTCCACGTCTATGTCAGCGATCCGCCGGTGCTGCTCGACGACAAACTTCCGATCATCGAAGCGCTGGGCGCGGCGCAAAAGGACGTCACCGGCGAGCGACCACCGAACATCATCCGGCGGCCCGGCGCCGATGCGGTGCACCTGACAGCCTATGGCGTGCCCTGCGTGGCATTCGGTCCCGGCGGGCGGATGCATCCGGACGCCAGGAATGCGAGCTCGATGCACGCCTTCGGCGAGCATGTGCTGGTCGAGGACTGCGTCGCCGCAGCGAAGATCTATCTGGCACTGGCGCTGGATCTGTGCAGCAGACAAGCGACCCAACGCCCGCCGATGTAGCGTCCGGTGCCATGGTCCATCTTCCAGACCGGGCCGCGGCCCGCTCGCGCATGAAGGAATGTCGCATCCCGCCAAGTCGCACACAATCGGAACCGCAGATCATTCGGCAACACCGTCATAGGTGCCAGGCTGGAGCGACCAGAAATCCAGCTGCGATCGCGGCGATCAGCGTCGGCGGCATGACAATTAGACCGACGCGTAGGAACCGCCACGCGTCGATTGCCTCGCCCTCCCTTCTAAGCGCGACGAGCCAGAGGATGGTGGCGAGCGAGCCGGTTACGGAAAGATTTGGCCCGAGGTCGACGCCGATCAGCACTGCGCCAGCGACGTGCGCCGACGTCTGATCGGCGGCGACGACCGACCCAGCGATCAGTCCTACCGGCAGGTTATTCGCGAGATTGCACGCGATCGCGACCACGATGCCGGCGCCCCAGGCGGTGCCGGCGGCGGATGTGGCGACCGCCTCTTTCAGCAGTTGGCTGAGCGCGGCGATTGCCCCCGTGCGCTCGATGCCTTCGACCAGCACGAACAGGCCGGCGACCAGCGGAATAACGCTCCAGGAGATATGGCTCAGCACCGGCCAGGGAGATTGCCGGTTCATGACCAGTACGATCACCGCGGTGACGCTACCGCAGACGAAGGTCGGAATTCCGAGCGCTATGTCGAACGCCGAGCAGCCGAGCAGCACGACCGCGACGGCGGCGATGCCGCAGGCGGCCAGACGGCCGCCATGGCCGAGTTCGGGCCGTGGAATTTCGCGTACGATCTTGTCCGCGCGTAACGCTTTGTGCTGGGTCAGGCGCAGCATGGCATAGGTGAAGACGATCGCCATCAACGACGGGACCGCGAATTGTGCCAGCCAAGCGAGCAGCGGCGGCATGCGGCCATCGAAGATCACGAGGTTTGCCGGATTGGAGATCGGCAGCACGAAGCTCGCCGCATTGGCGATGAAAGCACAGATGAAGAGGTAAGGCATCGGCGTGGCGCCGGCGGCGCGGGTGGCGGCGTAGACGGCGGGCGTGAGCACCACGGCAGTCGCATCGTTGGAGAGAAAGACGGTCACCAGCGTGCCGACCAGGTAGATCAGCATGAACAGCCGCTGTGGCGAGCCCTGCGCATGCTCGACCGCCAGCGCCGCGAGCCAATCGAACAGCCCCTCCTGCCGCGCAAGCTCGGCGAGCAGCATCATGCCGATGAGAAAGAGATAGACGTCGAGGCCACGCCCGACGCCACCCAGCGCATCGGCCCAGGGGAGCAGGCCGAGGCCGACGAGGGCGAGTGCCCCGAGCACAGCCCACACCGCCTCGGGCAGGCGCCATGGCCGCACCATCACGCCGCCTGTCGC
>BFBZ01000007.1_pt524 | contig 17726 bp, 7 predicted proteins | sample 1888401 | NCBI WGS metagenome assembly BFBZ01 (sample SAMD00112614, study PRJDB3348) | symbiont metagenome | host: Chara braunii | reverse complement strand
AAACCGAAGCGCGTATAGCGATCGATCACCGGCAGCGAGACGTTGTGCTGCCCGTTGAGCTTCAGGAACAGCGCCTCGGTCTTGCGGTCTTCCGGAACGAAGCCGATGCCGATGCGGGCATCCATCGCATCACGCGGCGACGTGAAGACCACGGCACGGTCATCCACGCGAATCTCGCCACGGCTCTCAGCCATGCCGAACAGAGCGGAGAACAGTTCGAGCTGGCCCATGCCCTGCAGGCCCTGTCTCTTATACACATCTAGATGTGTATAAGAGACAGGAACAGAGCGGAGAACAGTTCGAGCTGGCCCATGCCCTGCAGGCCGGCGACCCCCAGGATCTCGCCGCGGCGCAGTTCGAACGAGACGCCCGCGAGACGCGCGTCGGTCGCGAGGCCCTTCACCGCCAGTGTCGTCGTTTCGGCCCGCGCCGTGCGCGCCGGCCGGGGCGGAAAGGAATGTCCCTGCGCCTGTCTCTTATACACACCGATCTGTGTATAAGAGACAGCCTCGGACAACGCCTGGGTCGCCATATGCTTGCCGCCGCGCAGCACGGTGACGCTGTCGCAGAAGGCGCGCACCTCGCGCATCCGGTGTGAGATGAAGACCGTGGTTCCGCCCTGAAGCTTCTGCCGCGCGATCAGGTCACCCAACCAGTCGATATCGCGGCCCGACAGTGTCGAGGTGGGTTCATCGAGCAACAGGATTTTGGGTGCGCGGAACAAAGCGCGCGCGATCTCGATCTTCTGGCGCTCGTTGAGATCGAGGTCGCGGATCTCCGCGTCGGGATCGATGTCGGCAAGGCCGATGTCGGCGAGATGGGCCTCCACGCGCTGCCGCGCCGCGCGCCGGCGGATCAGGCCGAAGGCACCGGTCGGCGGATAAGGCAGCAGCATGTTGTCGAAGACCGTCAGGTCCTTGACCATGCTGAGTTCCTGAAACGCGGTCTGGATGCCGCAGGCGTGGGCGGCGCGCGGCGAACCGAGCCGGACCGGCGCGCCGAAGATCGAGAAGCCGCCGGTTGTCGGCAGGATCAGGCCCGACAGAAGCTTGACGATGGTGGATTTACCCGCGCCGTTTTCGCCGAGCAAAGCGTGGGTGCTGCCCGCCGCGATATCGAAACGGACGTCATTGACCGCGATGGTCGGCCCATAAATCTTGCGGATGCCGCGCGCGGCGATTGCGACCGTCGCATCGCCGCCTTCGCTGCACTCGCCGTGACGATGAGCCACCACGTCACCCTCGCTCAAACCTTGAGCTTCAGTTTTCAGGCTGGCCCACCAGCGCGGCGTTCAGTCCGATCTCCGGTGTCTCGCTGGAGAAGATCGAGGCGAACCAGCCGGGATTTGCGACGATCGCCGGCTTGAAGGCGTTGCAGCCGGCTTTCATCTCCGTCCAGCTGCCTTCCTGGCAGAGCTTGATGGTCTCGTTGGTCACCACCGGCAGCGGCAGGACGGTCTTCTTGGGGACGTCCTTGCCTTCCAGCTTCTGCACCGCGAGCTTGAGCGCCAGCGCGCCCGAATAGGGCGGAGAGGCGTAGGAGATGCGCGGCGCGGCCATCGGCTTGTAGGTGCCGTTGGCGCCCTCGACCTCGGTGCCGGCGGGAAGCATCTGGACGCGCCCGCCATTGGATCCTTCACCCGCGCACGGCTTGAGCTTGTCTTCGGCGATACCGGCCTCGATCTGCATTGTGTTGGCGGTGTAGCAGCCGACCTGCATCCACAGTCCGTCGATCTGGCCCCATTTGCGGGTCGCCAGGATCTTGGACAGTTCGGTGCGCGCCACGGCCTGGCTCCACATGCCGACGGCCTCGTTGACGATCTTGATGTCGGGGTGCTTGGCGAACACCTCCTTCGCCGCCTTGGTGCGCAACGTGTCGACCGATGTGCCCGGCACGCCGGTGATGGCGACGATGCTGCCCTTGCCGTTCAGTTTCTTCACCAGCCATTCGGCGGTGATGCGGCCAGCTTCTTCCTGGTCGATGGCGACATTGTAGGCACAGGGTTCGGTGATTTCGCCGTCATAGGCGATCACCACCACGCCCTTGTCGCAGGCGCTCTTCACCGCGGCATTGAGGGCGGTGGGCGAGATCGGGAAGACCACGATCGCCTTCGCCCCGGCCTGCACCATGGCGTTGATCTGCTGGATCTGCCGCTGCGCGTTAGGCCCGGCGACCTGCACCTGCAAATCGACCTTGTCGGCGAGCGTCTTGCTGGCCGCCATCGCCTTGATCATGTTGGCGGCTTCGCCCTGCCAGTCGTTGCCGATGTAGCTCATCGACAGATAGATCTTGAACTTGTCCTGCTTGGGCTTGTCTTGAGCGTGCGCGGCCGATGCAAGGCCCGCCGACAGTCCGAGCGCCGTTGCGGCGGCCAGCAAGTGTGTCCTGGTCAACATCGTTCCTCCCTGCGTGATCGGTTTTTCCCGCTCAGTCCATCGCAGCGAAAGCGACGCGGGTATTATTTTATAGTTTTGATCAAAGATCACAAATAAGATATCTGTGCAAGACTGAATTTTCGACGCGGTTTGCCGCGCCTGGAGCCTGTAGACACTTGGATTTCCTGTTTTTTTGAACTGATGGACATTGATTGATGGCGCTGATGCGCAAACAGCAGGAGCTCAGCTACTCGCCGATTTCCCGGGTCACCGTGCAGGAACACGTCTATGGCCGGCTGCGGGACCTGATCCTGAATGGCGGAATCGAGCCGGGCCGCATGGTGACGGTGGTGAGCCTGTCCGAGGCGTTCGGCGTCAGCGCCATGCCGGTGCGGGAAGCGTTGCATCGCCTTGTCGCGGAAAAGGCGCTCACCGTGGTTGCCGGTCGCTCCGTCGGCATTCCGCCACTCACAGCCGAACGGCTCGAAGACCTGCGCCGCGTGCGCCTGGAGGTGGAGGGCACGGCCATCGAGTGGGCGGCAACGCGGCTGAGCCGGCAGGATCTGGACGACCTCGCACCCCTGATCGCGCAAATGGAAGCCGCCAAGATCGACCGGGACCGGGAACGCTACGTCCCCGCAAACCGCGAATTTCACTTCCGGATTTATCGGGCGGCGGCGTCCGATGCCCTGCTGTCGATCATCGAATCGCTCTGGCTGCAGATCGGCCCATACTTCAATCTCCTGAAAACAACCGACAATTGGCGAACCGCCAACATCGAGCACATGGCCATGCATGAGGCCCTGACCCGCCAGGACGGCGCCGCGGCGCGCCGCGCGCTCGAGCGGGATATTGACGGCGCGGCCATCGCGCTGCGGGACCTGCTCGGGACTACATAAAGCCCGCTGGTTGACGCGCATCCATTATGATGGAATTATTTTCCGCCATGATGGAAGCCGACGAAGCACCGGACGTCAACGCCCGCATCGCGGCCCGGGTCCGCCAGCTCCGGGCTCAGCAATCCATGTCGCTGGAGGCCTTGGCGGGCCGCAGCGGAGTCAGCCGCTCCATGATCTCCCTGATCGAGCGCGGCGAGGCCAGCCCGACCGCCGTCGTGCTGGAAAAACTCGCCGCCGGCCTGGACACCACCCTGGCCACATTGTTCGAACCGGCGTTGGCTCCGGCCGATCCGGTGGCTCGCTACGCGGACCAGCCGATCTGGCGCGACCCCGGTTCCGGCTACGTGCGGCGCAACGTGTCGCCCACCGGCCATCAGACCCCGATCCAGATTGTCGAGGTGACGTTTCCGCCGGACGCGCATGTCACCTATGACAGCGGCGGCCGCCAGCCAGTCATCCATCACCAGGTCTGGGTGCTGGAGGGTGCGATCGAAGTCACGGTCGGCGACGTCAGGCATGACCTCGCCACCGGCGACTGCCTCGCATTCGTTCTCGACCGGCCGACGGCGTATCGCAACCGGACACAAGCGCCCGCTCGCTATGCCGTCGTCATTGTCGCAAGTCCCCTGGTCACAAGTCCTGTCGCGGCGGTGACGTGATGACGATGGATGCCTCCGAAAACATCGCGATCCGGCGGCTCTCCGTGCTGCACGAAAGCGACGTCGCGGAGCTCGCCGCGGTGCTGATCGACTGTGTCGATGGCGGCGCCTCCGTCAGCTTCATGCAACCGCTCAGCCCGGAGAAAGCCCGTGACTTCTGGCGCGGCGTGGCGCGCGAGGCCGCGAGCGGTGCACGTATCGTGCTGGTGGCGCGCGACGCCGGCGGCATCGTCGGCACGGTACAGATCCTGTCTCTTATACACATCTAGATGTGTATAAGAGACAGGCTGATCGACTGTGTCGATGGCGGCGCCTCCGTCAGCTTCATGCAACCGCTCAGCCCGGAGAAAGCCCGTGACTTCTGGCGCGGCGTGGCGCGCGAGGCCGCGAGCGGTGCACGTATCGTGCTGGTGGCGCGCGACGCCGGCGGCATCGTCGGCACGGTACAGATCCTGTCTCTTATACACATCTAGATGTGTATAAGAGACAGGCTGATCGACTGTGTCGATGGCGGCGCCTCCGTCAGCTTCATGCAACCGCTCAGCCCGGAGAAAGCCCGTGACTTCTGGCGCGGCGTGGCGCGCGAGGCCGCGAGCGGTGCACGTATCGTGCTGGTGGCGCGCGACGCCGGCGGCATCGTCGGCACGGTACAGATCCTGTCTCTTATACACATCTAGATGTGTATAAGAGACAGGCTGATCGACTGTGTCGATGGCGGCGCCTCCGTCAGCTTCATGCAACCGCTCAGCCCGGAGAAAGCCCGTGACTTCTGGCGCGGCGTGGCGCGCGAGGCCGCGAGCGGTGCACGTATCGTGCTGGTGGCGCGCGACGCCGGCGGCATCGTCGGCACGGTACAGATCCTGTCTCTTATACACATCTAGATGTGTATAAGAGACAGGCTGATCGACTGTGTCGATGGCGGCGCCTCCGTCAGCTTCATGCAACCGCTCAGCCCGGAGAAAGCCCGTGACTTCTGGCGCGGCGTGGCGCGCGAGGCCGCGAGCGGTGCACGTATCGTGCTGGTGGCGCGCGACGCCGGCGGCATCGTCGGCACGGTACAGATCCTGTCTCTTATACACATCTAGATGTGTATAAGAGACAGGCTGATCGACTGTGTCGATGGCGGCGCCTCCGTCAGCTTCATGCAACCGCTCAGCCCGGAGAAAGCCCGTGACTTCTGGCGCGGCGTGGCGCGCGAGGCCGCGAGCGGTGCACGTATCGTGCTGGTGGCGCGCGACGCCGGCGGCATCGTCGGCACGGTACAGATCCTGTCTCTTATACACATCTAGATGTGTATAAGAGACAGGCTGATCGACTGTGTCGATGGCGGCGCCTCCGTCAGCTTCATGCAACCGCTCAGCCCGGAGAAAGCCCGTGACTTCTGGCGCGGCGTGGCGCGCGAGGCCGCGAGCGGTGCACGTATCGTGCTGGTGGCGCGCGACGCCGGCGGCATCGTCGGCACGGTACAGATCCTGTCTCTTATACACATCTAGATGTGTATAAGAGACAGGCTGATCGACTGTGTCGATGGCGGCGCCTCCGTCAGCTTCATGCAACCGCTCAGCCCGGAGAAAGCCCGTGACTTCTGGCGCGGCGTGGCGCGCGAGGCCGCGAGCGGTGCACGTATCGTGCTGGTGGCGCGCGACGCCGGCGGCATCGTCGGCACGGTACAGATCCTGTCTCTTATACACATCTAGATGTGTATAAGAGACAGGCTGATCGACTGTGTCGATGGCGGCGCCTCCGTCAGCTTCATGCAACCGCTCAGCCCGGAGAAAGCCCGTGACTTCTGGCGCGGCGTGGCGCGCGAGGCCGCGAGCGGTGCACGTATCGTGCTGGTGGCGCGCGACGCCGGCGGCATCGTCGGCACGGTACAGATCCTGTCTCTTATACACATCTAGATGTGTATAAGAGACAGGCTGATCGACTGTGTCGATGGCGGCGCCTCCGTCAGCTTCATGCAACCGCTCAGCCCGGAGAAAGCCCGTGACTTCTGGCGCGGCGTGGCGCGCGAGGCCGCGAGCGGTGCACGTATCGTGCTGGTGGCGCGCGACGCCGGCGGCATCGTCGGCACGGTACAGATCCTGTCTCTTATACACATCTAGATGTGTATAAGAGACAGGCTGATCGACTGTGTCGATGGCGGCGCCTCCGTCAGCTTCATGCAACCGCTCAGCCCGGAGAAAGCCCGTGACTTCTGGCGCGGCGTGGCGCGCGAGGCCGCGAGCGGTGCACGTATCGTGCTGGTGGCGCGCGACGCCGGCGGCATCGTCGGCACGGTACAGATCCTGTCTCTTATACACATCTAGATGTGTATAAGAGACAGGCTGATCGACTGTGTCGATGGCGGCGCCTCCGTCAGCTTCATGCAACCGCTCAGCCCGGAGAAAGCCCGTGACTTCTGGCGCGGCGTGGCGCGCGAGGCCGCGAGCGGTGCACGTATCGTGCTGGTGGCGCGCGACGCCGGCGGCATCGTCGGCACGGTACAGATCCTGTCTCTTATACACATCTAGATGTGTATAAGAGACAGGCTGATCGACTGTGTCGATGGCGGCGCCTCCGTCAGCTTCATGCAACCGCTCAGCCCGGAGAAAGCCCGTGACTTCTGGCGCGGCGTGGCGCGCGAGGCCGCGAGCGGTGCACGTATCGTGCTGGTGGCGCGCGACGCCGGCGGCATCGTCGGCACGGTACAGATCCTGTCTCTTATACACATCTAGATGTGTATAAGAGACAGGCTGATCGACTGTGTCGATGGCGGCGCCTCCGTCAGCTTCATGCAACCGCTCAGCCCGGAGAAAGCCCGTGACTTCTGGCGCGGCGTGGCGCGCGAGGCCGCGAGCGGTGCACGTATCGTGCTGGTGGCGCGCGACGCCGGCGGCATCGTCGGCACGGTACAGATCCTGTCTCTTATACACATCTAGATGTGTATAAGAGACAGGCTGATCGACTGTGTCGATGGCGGCGCCTCCGTCAGCTTCATGCAACCGCTCAGCCCGGAGAAAGCCCGTGACTTCTGGCGCGGCGTGGCGCGCGAGGCCGCGAGCGGTGCACGTATCGTGCTGGTGGCGCGCGACGCCGGCGGCATCGTCGGCACGGTACAGATCCTGTCTCTTATACACATCTAGATGTGTATAAGAGACAGGCTGATCGACTGTGTCGATGGCGGCGCCTCCGTCAGCTTCATGCAACCGCTCAGCCCGGAGAAAGCCCGTGACTTCTGGCGCGGCGTGGCGCGCGAGGCCGCGAGCGGTGCACGTATCGTGCTGGTGGCGCGCGACGCCGGCGGCATCGTCGGCACGGTACAGATCCTGTCTCTTATACACATCTAGATGTGTATAAGAGACAGGCTGATCGACTGTGTCGATGGCGGCGCCTCCGTCAGCTTCATGCAACCGCTCAGCCCGGAGAAAGCCCGTGACTTCTGGCGCGGCGTGGCGCGCGAGGCCGCGAGCGGTGCACGTATCGTGCTGGTGGCGCGCGACGCCGGCGGCATCGTCGGCACGGTACAGATCCTGTCTCTTATACACATCTAGATGTGTATAAGAGACAGGCTGATCGACTGTGTCGATGGCGGCGCCTCCGTCAGCTTCATGCAACCGCTCAGCCCGGAGAAAGCCCGTGACTTCTGGCGCGGCGTGGCGCGCGAGGCCGCGAGCGGTGCACGTATCGTGCTGGTGGCGCGCGACGCCGGCGGCATCGTCGGCACGGTACAGATCCTGTCTCTTATACACATCTAGATGTGTATAAGAGACAGGCTGATCGACTGTGTCGATGGCGGCGCCTCCGTCAGCTTCATGCAACCGCTCAGCCCGGAGAAAGCCCGTGACTTCTGGCGCGGCGTGGCGCGCGAGGCCGCGAGCGGTGCACGTATCGTGCTGGTGGCGCGCGACGCCGGCGGCATCGTCGGCACGGTACAGATCCTGTCTCTTATACACATCTAGATGTGTATAAGAGACAGGCTGATCGACTGTGTCGATGGCGGCGCCTCCGTCAGCTTCATGCAACCGCTCAGCCCGGAGAAAGCCCGTGACTTCTGGCGCGGCGTGGCGCGCGAGGCCGCGAGCGGTGCACGTATCGTGCTGGTGGCGCGCGACGCCGGCGGCATCGTCGGCACGGTACAGATCCTGTCTCTTATACACATCTAGATGTGTATAAGAGACAGGCTGATCGACTGTGTCGATGGCGGCGCCTCCGTCAGCTTCATGCAACCGCTCAGCCCGGAGAAAGCCCGTGACTTCTGGCGCGGCGTGGCGCGCGAGGCCGCGAGCGGTGCACGTATCGTGCTGGTGGCGCGCGACGCCGGCGGCATCGTCGGCACGGTACAGATCCTGTCTCTTATACACATCTAGATGTGTATAAGAGACAGGCTGATCGACTGTGTCGATGGCGGCGCCTCCGTCAGCTTCATGCAACCGCTCAGCCCGGAGAAAGCCCGTGACTTCTGGCGCGGCGTGGCGCGCGAGGCCGCGAGCGGTGCACGTATCGTGCTGGTGGCGCGCGACGCCGGCGGCATCGTCGGCACGGTACAGATCCTGTCTCTTATACACATCTAGATGTGTATAAGAGACAGGCTGATCGACTGTGTCGATGGCGGCGCCTCCGTCAGCTTCATGCAACCGCTCAGCCCGGAGAAAGCCCGTGACTTCTGGCGCGGCGTGGCGCGCGAGGCCGCGAGCGGTGCACGTATCGTGCTGGTGGCGCGCGACGCCGGCGGCATCGTCGGCACGGTACAGATCCTGTCTCTTATACACATCTAGATGTGTATAAGAGACAGGCTGATCGACTGTGTCGATGGCGGCGCCTCCGTCAGCTTCATGCAACCGCTCAGCCCGGAGAAAGCCCGTGACTTCTGGCGCGGCGTGGCGCGCGAGGCCGCGAGCGGTGCACGTATCGTGCTGGTGGCGCGCGACGCCGGCGGCATCGTCGGCACGGTACAGATCCTGTCTCTTATACACATCTAGATGTGTATAAGAGACAGGCTGATCGACTGTGTCGATGGCGGCGCCTCCGTCAGCTTCATGCAACCGCTCAGCCCGGAGAAAGCCCGTGACTTCTGGCGCGGCGTGGCGCGCGAGGCCGCGAGCGGTGCACGTATCGTGCTGGTGGCGCGCGACGCCGGCGGCATCGTCGGCACGGTACAGATCCTGTCTCTTATACACATCTAGATGTGTATAAGAGACAGGCTGATCGACTGTGTCGATGGCGGCGCCTCCGTCAGCTTCATGCAACCGCTCAGCCCGGAGAAAGCCCGTGACTTCTGGCGCGGCGTGGCGCGCGAGGCCGCGAGCGGTGCACGTATCGTGCTGGTGGCGCGCGACGCCGGCGGCATCGTCGGCACGGTACAGATCCTGTCTCTTATACACATCTAGATGTGTATAAGAGACAGGCTGATCGACTGTGTCGATGGCGGCGCCTCCGTCAGCTTCATGCAACCGCTCAGCCCGGAGAAAGCCCGTGACTTCTGGCGCGGCGTGGCGCGCGAGGCCGCGAGCGGTGCACGTATCGTGCTGGTGGCGCGCGACGCCGGCGGCATCGTCGGCACGGTACAGATCCTGTCTCTTATACACATCTAGATGTGTATAAGAGACAGGCTGATCGACTGTGTCGATGGCGGCGCCTCCGTCAGCTTCATGCAACCGCTCAGCCCGGAGAAAGCCCGTGACTTCTGGCGCGGCGTGGCGCGCGAGGCCGCGAGCGGTGCACGTATCGTGCTGGTGGCGCGCGACGCCGGCGGCATCGTCGGCACGGTACAGATCCTGTCTCTTATACACATCTAGATGTGTATAAGAGACAGGCTGATCGACTGTGTCGATGGCGGCGCCTCCGTCAGCTTCATGCAACCGCTCAGCCCGGAGAAAGCCCGTGACTTCTGGCGCGGCGTGGCGCGCGAGGCCGCGAGCGGTGCACGTATCGTGCTGGTGGCGCGCGACGCCGGCGGCATCGTCGGCACGGTACAGATCCTGTCTCTTATACACATCTAGATGTGTATAAGAGACAGGCTGATCGACTGTGTCGATGGCGGCGCCTCCGTCAGCTTCATGCAACCGCTCAGCCCGGAGAAAGCCCGTGACTTCTGGCGCGGCGTGGCGCGCGAGGCCGCGAGCGGTGCACGTATCGTGCTGGTGGCGCGCGACGCCGGCGGCATCGTCGGCACGGTACAGATCCTGTCTCTTATACACATCTAGATGTGTATAAGAGACAGGCTGATCGACTGTGTCGATGGCGGCGCCTCCGTCAGCTTCATGCAACCGCTCAGCCCGGAGAAAGCCCGTGACTTCTGGCGCGGCGTGGCGCGCGAGGCCGCGAGCGGTGCACGTATCGTGCTGGTGGCGCGCGACGCCGGCGGCATCGTCGGCACGGTACAGATCCTGTCTCTTATACACATCTAGATGTGTATAAGAGACAGGCTGATCGACTGTGTCGATGGCGGCGCCTCCGTCAGCTTCATGCAACCGCTCAGCCCGGAGAAAGCCCGTGACTTCTGGCGCGGCGTGGCGCGCGAGGCCGCGAGCGGTGCACGTATCGTGCTGGTGGCGCGCGACGCCGGCGGCATCGTCGGCACGGTACAGATCCTGTCTCTTATACACATCTAGATGTGTATAAGAGACAGGCTGATCGACTGTGTCGATGGCGGCGCCTCCGTCAGCTTCATGCAACCGCTCAGCCCGGAGAAAGCCCGTGACTTCTGGCGCGGCGTGGCGCGCGAGGCCGCGAGCGGTGCACGTATCGTGCTGGTGGCGCGCGACGCCGGCGGCATCGTCGGCACGGTACAGATCCTGTCTCTTATACACATCTAGATGTGTATAAGAGACAGGCTGATCGACTGTGTCGATGGCGGCGCCTCCGTCAGCTTCATGCAACCGCTCAGCCCGGAGAAAGCCCGTGACTTCTGGCGCGGCGTGGCGCGCGAGGCCGCGAGCGGTGCACGTATCGTGCTGGTGGCGCGCGACGCCGGCGGCATCGTCGGCACGGTACAGATCCTGTCTCTTATACACATCTAGATGTGTATAAGAGACAGGCTGATCGACTGTGTCGATGGCGGCGCCTCCGTCAGCTTCATGCAACCGCTCAGCCCGGAGAAAGCCCGTGACTTCTGGCGCGGCGTGGCGCGCGAGGCCGCGAGCGGTGCACGTATCGTGCTGGTGGCGCGCGACGCCGGCGGCATCGTCGGCACGGTACAGATCCTGTCTCTTATACACATCTAGATGTGTATAAGAGACAGGCTGATCGACTGTGTCGATGGCGGCGCCTCCGTCAGCTTCATGCAACCGCTCAGCCCGGAGAAAGCCCGTGACTTCTGGCGCGGCGTGGCGCGCGAGGCCGCGAGCGGTGCACGTATCGTGCTGGTGGCGCGCGACGCCGGCGGCATCGTCGGCACGGTACAGATCCTGTCTCTTATACACATCTAGATGTGTATAAGAGACAGGCTGATCGACTGTGTCGATGGCGGCGCCTCCGTCAGCTTCATGCAACCGCTCAGCCCGGAGAAAGCCCGTGACTTCTGGCGCGGCGTGGCGCGCGAGGCCGCGAGCGGTGCACGTATCGTGCTGGTGGCGCGCGACGCCGGCGGCATCGTCGGCACGGTACAGATCCTGTCTCTTATACACATCTAGATGTGTATAAGAGACAGGCTGATCGACTGTGTCGATGGCGGCGCCTCCGTCAGCTTCATGCAACCGCTCAGCCCGGAGAAAGCCCGTGACTTCTGGCGCGGCGTGGCGCGCGAGGCCGCGAGCGGTGCACGTATCGTGCTGGTGGCGCGCGACGCCGGCGGCATCGTCGGCACGGTACAGATCCTGTCTCTTATACACATCTAGATGTGTATAAGAGACAGGCTGATCGACTGTGTCGATGGCGGCGCCTCCGTCAGCTTCATGCAACCGCTCAGCCCGGAGAAAGCCCGTGACTTCTGGCGCGGCGTGGCGCGCGAGGCCGCGAGCGGTGCACGTATCGTGCTGGTGGCGCGCGACGCCGGCGGCATCGTCGGCACGGTACAGATCCTGTCTCTTATACACATCTAGATGTGTATAAGAGACAGGCTGATCGACTGTGTCGATGGCGGCGCCTCCGTCAGCTTCATGCAACCGCTCAGCCCGGAGAAAGCCCGTGACTTCTGGCGCGGCGTGGCGCGCGAGGCCGCGAGCGGTGCACGTATCGTGCTGGTGGCGCGCGACGCCGGCGGCATCGTCGGCACGGTACAGATCCTGTCTCTTATACACATCTAGATGTGTATAAGAGACAGGCTGATCGACTGTGTCGATGGCGGCGCCTCCGTCAGCTTCATGCAACCGCTCAGCCCGGAGAAAGCCCGTGACTTCTGGCGCGGCGTGGCGCGCGAGGCCGCGAGCGGTGCACGTATCGTGCTGGTGGCGCGCGACGCCGGCGGCATCGTCGGCACGGTACAGATCCTGTCTCTTATACACATCTAGATGTGTATAAGAGACAGGCTGATCGACTGTGTCGATGGCGGCGCCTCCGTCAGCTTCATGCAACCGCTCAGCCCGGAGAAAGCCCGTGACTTCTGGCGCGGCGTGGCGCGCGAGGCCGCGAGCGGTGCACGTATCGTGCTGGTGGCGCGCGACGCCGGCGGCATCGTCGGCACGGTACAGATCCTGTCTCTTATACACATCTAGATGTGTATAAGAGACAGGCTGATCGACTGTGTCGATGGCGGCGCCTCCGTCAGCTTCATGCAACCGCTCAGCCCGGAGAAAGCCCGTGACTTCTGGCGCGGCGTGGCGCGCGAGGCCGCGAGCGGTGCACGTATCGTGCTGGTGGCGCGCGACGCCGGCGGCATCGTCGGCACGGTACAGATCCTGTCTCTTATACACATCTAGATGTGTATAAGAGACAGGCTGATCGACTGTGTCGATGGCGGCGCCTCCGTCAGCTTCATGCAACCGCTCAGCCCGGAGAAAGCCCGTGACTTCTGGCGCGGCGTGGCGCGCGAGGCCGCGAGCGGTGCACGTATCGTGCTGGTGGCGCGCGACGCCGGCGGCATCGTCGGCACGGTACAGATCCTGTCTCTTATACACATCTAGATGTGTATAAGAGACAGGCTGATCGACTGTGTCGATGGCGGCGCCTCCGTCAGCTTCATGCAACCGCTCAGCCCGGAGAAAGCCCGTGACTTCTGGCGCGGCGTGGCGCGCGAGGCCGCGAGCGGTGCACGTATCGTGCTGGTGGCGCGCGACGCCGGCGGCATCGTCGGCACGGTACAGATCCTGTCTCTTATACACATCTAGATGTGTATAAGAGACAGGCTGATCGACTGTGTCGATGGCGGCGCCTCCGTCAGCTTCATGCAACCGCTCAGCCCGGAGAAAGCCCGTGACTTCTGGCGCGGCGTGGCGCGCGAGGCCGCGAGCGGTGCACGTATCGTGCTGGTGGCGCGCGACGCCGGCGGCATCGTCGGCACGGTACAGATCCTGTCTCTTATACACATCTAGATGTGTATAAGAGACAGGCTGATCGACTGTGTCGATGGCGGCGCCTCCGTCAGCTTCATGCAACCGCTCAGCCCGGAGAAAGCCCGTGACTTCTGGCGCGGCGTGGCGCGCGAGGCCGCGAGCGGTGCACGTATCGTGCTGGTGGCGCGCGACGCCGGCGGCATCGTCGGCACGGTACAGATCCTGTCTCTTATACACATCTAGATGTGTATAAGAGACAGGCTGATCGACTGTGTCGATGGCGGCGCCTCCGTCAGCTTCATGCAACCGCTCAGCCCGGAGAAAGCCCGTGACTTCTGGCGCGGCGTGGCGCGCGAGGCCGCGAGCGGTGCACGTATCGTGCTGGTGGCGCGCGACGCCGGCGGCATCGTCGGCACGGTACAGATCCTGTCTCTTATACACATCTAGATGTGTATAAGAGACAGGCTGATCGACTGTGTCGATGGCGGCGCCTCCGTCAGCTTCATGCAACCGCTCAGCCCGGAGAAAGCCCGTGACTTCTGGCGCGGCGTGGCGCGCGAGGCCGCGAGCGGTGCACGTATCGTGCTGGTGGCGCGCGACGCCGGCGGCATCGTCGGCACGGTACAGATCCTGTCTCTTATACACATCTAGATGTGTATAAGAGACAGGCTGATCGACTGTGTCGATGGCGGCGCCTCCGTCAGCTTCATGCAACCGCTCAGCCCGGAGAAAGCCCGTGACTTCTGGCGCGGCGTGGCGCGCGAGGCCGCGAGCGGTGCACGTATCGTGCTGGTGGCGCGCGACGCCGGCGGCATCGTCGGCACGGTACAGATCCTGTCTCTTATACACATCTAGATGTGTATAAGAGACAGGCTGATCGACTGTGTCGATGGCGGCGCCTCCGTCAGCTTCATGCAACCGCTCAGCCCGGAGAAAGCCCGTGACTTCTGGCGCGGCGTGGCGCGCGAGGCCGCGAGCGGTGCACGTATCGTGCTGGTGGCGCGCGACGCCGGCGGCATCGTCGGCACGGTACAGATCCTGTCTCTTATACACATCTAGATGTGTATAAGAGACAGGCTGATCGACTGTGTCGATGGCGGCGCCTCCGTCAGCTTCATGCAACCGCTCAGCCCGGAGAAAGCCCGTGACTTCTGGCGCGGCGTGGCGCGCGAGGCCGCGAGCGGTGCACGTATCGTGCTGGTGGCGCGCGACGCCGGCGGCATCGTCGGCACGGTACAGATCCTGTCTCTTATACACATCTAGATGTGTATAAGAGACAGGCTGATCGACTGTGTCGATGGCGGCGCCTCCGTCAGCTTCATGCAACCGCTCAGCCCGGAGAAAGCCCGTGACTTCTGGCGCGGCGTGGCGCGCGAGGCCGCGAGCGGTGCACGTATCGTGCTGGTGGCGCGCGACGCCGGCGGCATCGTCGGCACGGTACAGATCCTGTCTCTTATACACATCTAGATGTGTATAAGAGACAGGCTGATCGACTGTGTCGATGGCGGCGCCTCCGTCAGCTTCATGCAACCGCTCAGCCCGGAGAAAGCCCGTGACTTCTGGCGCGGCGTGGCGCGCGAGGCCGCGAGCGGTGCACGTATCGTGCTGGTGGCGCGCGACGCCGGCGGCATCGTCGGCACGGTACAGATCCTGTCTCTTATACACATCTAGATGTGTATAAGAGACAGGCTGATCGACTGTGTCGATGGCGGCGCCTCCGTCAGCTTCATGCAACCGCTCAGCCCGGAGAAAGCCCGTGACTTCTGGCGCGGCGTGGCGCGCGAGGCCGCGAGCGGTGCACGTATCGTGCTGGTGGCGCGCGACGCCGGCGGCATCGTCGGCACGGTACAGATCCTGTCTCTTATACACATCTAGATGTGTATAAGAGACAGGCTGATCGACTGTGTCGATGGCGGCGCCTCCGTCAGCTTCATGCAACCGCTCAGCCCGGAGAAAGCCCGTGACTTCTGGCGCGGCGTGGCGCGCGAGGCCGCGAGCGGTGCACGTATCGTGCTGGTGGCGCGCGACGCCGGCGGCATCGTCGGCACGGTACAGATCCTGTCTCTTATACACATCTAGATGTGTATAAGAGACAGGCTGATCGACTGTGTCGATGGCGGCGCCTCCGTCAGCTTCATGCAACCGCTCAGCCCGGAGAAAGCCCGTGACTTCTGGCGCGGCGTGGCGCGCGAGGCCGCGAGCGGTGCACGTATCGTGCTGGTGGCGCGCGACGCCGGCGGCATCGTCGGCACGGTACAGATCCTGTCTCTTATACACATCTAGATGTGTATAAGAGACAGGCTGATCGACTGTGTCGATGGCGGCGCCTCCGTCAGCTTCATGCAACCGCTCAGCCCGGAGAAAGCCCGTGACTTCTGGCGCGGCGTGGCGCGCGAGGCCGCGAGCGGTGCACGTATCGTGCTGGTGGCGCGCGACGCCGGCGGCATCGTCGGCACGGTACAGATCCTGTCTCTTATACACATCTAGATGTGTATAAGAGACAGGCTGATCGACTGTGTCGATGGCGGCGCCTCCGTCAGCTTCATGCAACCGCTCAGCCCGGAGAAAGCCCGTGACTTCTGGCGCGGCGTGGCGCGCGAGGCCGCGAGCGGTGCACGTATCGTGCTGGTGGCGCGCGACGCCGGCGGCATCGTCGGCACGGTACAGATCCTGTCTCTTATACACATCTAGATGTGTATAAGAGACAGGCTGATCGACTGTGTCGATGGCGGCGCCTCCGTCAGCTTCATGCAACCGCTCAGCCCGGAGAAAGCCCGTGACTTCTGGCGCGGCGTGGCGCGCGAGGCCGCGAGCGGTGCACGTATCGTGCTGGTGGCGCGCGACGCCGGCGGCATCGTCGGCACGGTACAGATCCTGTCTCTTATACACATCTAGATGTGTATAAGAGACAGGCTGATCGACTGTGTCGATGGCGGCGCCTCCGTCAGCTTCATGCAACCGCTCAGCCCGGAGAAAGCCCGTGACTTCTGGCGCGGCGTGGCGCGCGAGGCCGCGAGCGGTGCACGTATCGTGCTGGTGGCGCGCGACGCCGGCGGCATCGTCGGCACGGTACAGATCCTGTCTCTTATACACATCTAGATGTGTATAAGAGACAGGCTGATCGACTGTGTCGATGGCGGCGCCTCCGTCAGCTTCATGCAACCGCTCAGCCCGGAGAAAGCCCGTGACTTCTGGCGCGGCGTGGCGCGCGAGGCCGCGAGCGGTGCACGTATCGTGCTGGTGGCGCGCGACGCCGGCGGCATCGTCGGCACGGTACAGATCCTGTCTCTTATACACATCTAGATGTGTATAAGAGACAGGCTGATCGACTGTGTCGATGGCGGCGCCTCCGTCAGCTTCATGCAACCGCTCAGCCCGGAGAAAGCCCGTGACTTCTGGCGCGGCGTGGCGCGCGAGGCCGCGAGCGGTGCACGTATCGTGCTGGTGGCGCGCGACGCCGGCGGCATCGTCGGCACGGTACAGATCCTGTCTCTTATACACATCTAGATGTGTATAAGAGACAGGCTGATCGACTGTGTCGATGGCGGCGCCTCCGTCAGCTTCATGCAACCGCTCAGCCCGGAGAAAGCCCGTGACTTCTGGCGCGGCGTGGCGCGCGAGGCCGCGAGCGGTGCACGTATCGTGCTGGTGGCGCGCGACGCCGGCGGCATCGTCGGCACGGTACAGATCCTGTCTCTTATACACATCTAGATGTGTATAAGAGACAGGCTGATCGACTGTGTCGATGGCGGCGCCTCCGTCAGCTTCATGCAACCGCTCAGCCCGGAGAAAGCCCGTGACTTCTGGCGCGGCGTGGCGCGCGAGGCCGCGAGCGGTGCACGTATCGTGCTGGTGGCGCGCGACGCCGGCGGCATCGTCGGCACGGTACAGATCATTCCCGCGCAGCCGGACAACCAGCCGCATCGCGCGGATATCGCAAAGATGCTGGTGCACCGGCGCGGGCGACGCCGCGGCATCGGCGCCGCGCTGATGCACGCGGCGGAAGCCGCGGCCCGCCAAGCCGGCAAGACGCTGCTGGTGCTCGATACGGTCACCGGCGGCGATGCCGAGCGGCTCTACAGCCGGCTCGGCTGGGTGTTCGTCGGCATCGTGCCGGACTACGCGCTGTGGCCGGACGGGCGCCCCTGCGGCACCAGCATCTACTATCGCAGGCTGGAAAACGCTTTCGCCTGATCAGCCGGCGAGATCGACCTTCGAGGCCACGGTGGAATCGGCATTCAGCATGTAGACGATCGGCGCACCGGTCGCGAGTTCGCGCTTGAGGATCTGCTCCGGCGTCAGTTTCTCCAGCACCATGATGAGCGCGCGCAGCGAATTGCCGTGAGCCGCGACCAGCGTGCGCTGGCCGCGCAGCACGCAGGG
>BFBZ01001244.1_pt1 | contig 17729 bp, 10 predicted proteins | sample 1888401 | NCBI WGS metagenome assembly BFBZ01 (sample SAMD00112614, study PRJDB3348) | symbiont metagenome | host: Chara braunii | reverse complement strand
GAAATTGCCGATGACGCGGTCGATATCGGGATGGATCGGTAGGCGGTTCGCCAGGGTCACGTTGAGCGTAAAGCGCTCGCCGGCGCCCCAAAGCGATAAGACCTCCGCATAAGCGGCGGCGAGCACGGCAGTCGGCGTCAGAGTCCGACGTACCGCCTGCGCCTTGAGCGCGGACCAGCGCTCCGGCTCGATTCGAAAGCCATGGCGGACCGAGACCGCCGCCCTCATTTCTGCCGGGTTGCCGCACAGCGGCAGCTGCGGATGGGGCGGAATTGTTTCCAGCCGACTTAGCCAGTAATTGCGCGCACGCCGATATTCCGGTGCGACCTGCGACGCCGCGAGCACGCGAATGTAGTCGAAAAACGATACTTGCAAGGGGTCGCCCACGCCCGGCCCGTCTGGCGCGACATAGGCCCGGCGCCAATCCTCGAAGAACAGGAACGCGCTGCCGGCGTCCATGACGAGTCCGTCATGACTGACATGAAGGATCGTTTCGGCTTCGCCCAGGATCGTCAGCCGTACGTCGATGAGCGGCGCGAGGTTGGCCGGCAGCACCTGCTGGGCCATTTCGGCCCGCGTACGATGCACCGCCGCTTGCTGCTCGGAACCCGGAAGGTCGCGCAGATCCGCCACAGCAATCCGCACCGGCCGACCCGCGGCGGCACTATCTTCGACCTGCGTCGCATCGTCGGTGAAGCGGGTGCGCAGCATGCTATGCCGCTCGACGACCGCGGCCAGGGCCGCTTCTAGCCGAGCGGCATCAAACACGCCTTCAATCTCGCGGTAGACGTGGGAAGCCACGCCMCCCATCGCGAAGTGATTCTGGCGACCATAATAATAGCTTGCCTGCATCGGCGTGAGCGCGATAAACCCGCCGTCATCCCTCGCCGCGGCCCGCAAATGCTCGATCAGTTCGGATTTGGCGCAGCGGATCAGTTCAATCAGCGCCGGGTCAATCGCCGATCGGGGCCCCTCGAGGCGCAGGTTCGAGCCGTTGCGCAACAAGACGAGGCCGCGGTCAGCGACAATTTTCAGAATGCTCTCGGCACTCATATCATGATTCCTTCTTGTCCTTCCTGCTGACCGGTGGCGCGCCGCGCGATCGCCAGGGAGAAAAGCGTGTCGACCGTCTCCGCCTCCAGAATTTCGCCGACCGAAAGCTCGATTGCCCAGTTGGTCTGCAGCGTGTATTGCAACGTGATCGCACCGAGCGAGGTGAGTCCAAGATCCCCCGGCGTCCGTGACCCGATTGGCGAATCAGGCGCGAGGTGCAGGATCGCCCGGAAAATCGCTTCAAATTCCGTCCGTAGCACCGCTTCAGGATCGGATGGCGACTGGTCTCGTATCTCGATTTGTACCTGAGGCTGCCTCAGCATGACCGAGCGCTCCTTACGGTTTGTCCGGCGTGACCGGACGATGCCGCTCCCGGAACAGCGAAGAAACACGCCTCGGCAAGCATGATTCTGGCGCCGGGCGGCAGCAGCGTTACCTGATCCGCCCAATGCGACGTGGCGCCGTCGGCGCCGATCGCCTCGGCCAGCTTGCCGGCGAAGCGCGGCATGACCGGGGCGGCGCATTGAGCGAGCAACCGGGCTGCTGCCAGTTCGAGCGCGACAACGGTGCGCCACTCGTCATAGGCGGCAGAATTGCCGGACAGGCACTGGTGAGTCGTCGTGAAATGGATCACGTCGTCAACCAGTCCATTGAGCTCGCGCATCACGCCATTGAGCGAAAAGCCGTCTGCGCCATAATGTATCGCGATCGCGTCGAGCCTGGTCTGCAACCGCCCGAGGAAAGCGCTCTGAATCGGTGACCAGACGCCGGCATCCGGGGCGTGGCCGTCGAAGTGCGAAGCGACAAGGCCGCCCAGTCCGTTCAGCCAGGTTTGCCATCGCCCAATCAATGTCTCTGAAATGACGGCCTGGCAGCTCTCCAGCTCGAAATTGGTTCGCTCCGTTTCGCCGCGCGTCAGGGCGAGATAATATCGCACGGAATCGACGGTATCGGGCGAAAGAATATCCTTGCCCCAAATCGCATGCCGCCGGCTGGTTGAAAACTTTTTGCCGTCGAGCAGGTAGAACTCGTTGACGTTGTATTCGATGTCGCAAGACCAATCCGGATAGGCGAGAGCGTACAGCACCGGATACAGGATCGTATGGTAAAAGCTATTATCGTAACCGAAGAAGTGCACTATCTTCCAATTGCGCTGCGGCGCGTCAGCCGACCAACCCCGGCCGTGCCGGCGGCCAAGCTCAGCAATGCCATGCAGGAATCCATAGGCCATTTCGGGCCAGACCCAGATGACCTGGCGCCCTTCGACCGGTTCTACCGGCGGCACTCCCCATTCGGCTGGATGCGTGACGGGCAAATGGACTTCGCCCCGCGCAAAGACGCGCCGGGCGAGATCCTGGAGTCGCGGCGAAACCTTGCCGATACGGTGATGCGCCAGCACGGTGTCGCGGAAATCATGCAGCGGCAGAGAGTAACGTTCGGCCGTTCCGAGCGCCGGTTCCGCCGCGGAAAGCCTGGACTTGGGCTTGACGATATCGACGCAGAGATTGGGCTCGCCGCATTCCTCGCAGATGTTGCCGCCGGTCCGCGCCGAGCAACTCGGGCATAGCCCGCCGACATCGACCTCATAGAGATACTCCCGGGTCTCTCCATCGAAGAGCGCCGCATCCTTTCGCCGCTGCACCGCGCTGGAGCCAACCAGGCGCGAGAAGAAAGCCTGCAACCCTTCTCGGTAGGCCGGGTCCGTTCCAGTAACGGTAAACTGGTCGACCATGATGTCCATGAGAGAAAGCGTCGCACGAATCTCCGCGCAATAGTGCTCGGCAATGCGCAGAGGTTCGGTGTCTTCCTCGCGGGCGCGGCTAGCCACGTAGCTTTGGAAATCGTCGCTGCCGGTCAGGTGGTAGGCCTCGACTCCGTTCATGCGTTGGAAGCGGACGAAGACGTCGGCGCCGAAATAGGGGCCGGAGAGATGCCCCAGATGAAGATCGCCATTTGGTGTGGGCGGCGTCGAAAAGACGAAGACAGGCCGATCGGCAAAGCGTTCCTTGCCGCTGTTCCTGGCCGCTTTGGCAGCGCGGGCCGGATCGCGGCCATAGAGATCCAGGAACTCCAGCGGCACGCTGCCCGGATTTCGGAGCGTGTGCGTCTCGAAGGGCTCGAATACCGCCACCGAGCCCGGGCCGACGCTGTGGATGACGTTGTCGACCACCAGCTCGCCCTCGCCCTTGAGTATGACGAATGCCTCGGCTTCGTCATGCTGGTGCGGTGTTGACTCGCCCCCCGGTAGAACGCGCCCGAAACTCGCCGCACCGCCCCGGCCGGCAAGGCTGCCGAGTGGCGCCATCTTGATGCCGAACGCCGCGGAGTAAGGGCTTTCGTCCAAGGTCATGATTTTCATTGCGTGCCTCCCGAGACCAAGTGTTCAGGCACCGAGCAGCCGCAGAGTCTCGGCAGCGATGGCCGGTGCCAGACGGTACCCTGATCCATTTGCAGCGCCGGCGAAAATGATCCGGCCGCTTGCGCCGACCGTGGCGACGATCGGTTCCCGAGACGGGCTGTACGCGTCGCAGAACACACGGCCGGACCGCAACCTCCCGGCCAGCTCCGGCGCGTAGCGCCGAAGCACCGCCTGCGCCTCATCGAGATTCTGTCGAGTCACGCCAGGCTGCGGTGCGTCCGGATCGACGTCCCAATCGAGGCACGTGTAACTGAAAAGCCAATGGCCTCGATGCTGCAGCGGCAGCAGGAAAGCGTCCTCCTCGGGGAACAAGACCGCAGAATCTGCTTTGCTAACCGGAGCGTCCAGATGGAGGGCGACGATCTTCTTGACCCGGATGCCGAGCGGCGCGATCAGCGCACGCCATGCCGGCGCATTCACCCACGGGCCCGGTGCCAGGACCAATCTGTCCGCCCTCAACGTCTCACCAGTCGAGAGCACCAGCACGGCGGCGCCTGTCTCCTCCTGGACACTCGCGACGGCGACGCCCTCGAGCAACGAGATCGTGGAAGGGAAATCACGGGCGAGGCGGCCTGCAAGGGTCCCGACATCGGTGTAGTGGCAACCTGGGACAGACCAGACAGAAGCGCCGGGTGGTTGTCCCATCGCCGCCCGCCCGCAGGCTGGCGACGTTTCGATCGGCCCCGCCTTGACGAAATTGCACCAGGCTGCCTCGGCAGCTGCGCCGAAGGCAACCGCATGCAGTGCTACTGGATAGATCGGCAGGCTGGGGTCGCGAGCTGCGAGCGCTTGATAGTAAAGCTCGCTCGTTTCGGCCATGGCGCGTATGCGCTCGGTCCGGCCAGCCGGAAAATGCAGGCCAGCAGAACGCCGTGACGCGCCCGAGCCGACCAAGTCCCGGTCGACCGCGATGACCTCCGTGCCGGGCCGCGCGGCCCGGATCTCCGTAACGATGACGGAGCCGATAATTCCCGCACCTGCAACGACGACCCGTTCAGGCATGGCCACCCCCGTTCACCCCGCGGTGCTGGCGCTCGGACCAAGCATTGATCGGCTGCCAGGTCACAAAGGATGGTTTTTGGGCGGCGCGCGTGCAGCCCATCCCGCTCAGCATCGCATCGATCACGCATTGGCTGCGCCAAGCGATCAGGCTGAGATTGGGGTCAGCCAGCCCGCGTTGCCGCCGCGCGGCGTTCAGCATGAAGATGCGCCGATCGGCCGGGCCGTCCCAGACCGCGGCAAAATTGGCGTCGATGCGAGCCTCAACGTCTTCATATTCGAGGCGCGAAACGAGCGGATCGAGAAATGGCATGTGGGCGCAGCGGAAGCCGGTCGCCCATATGACGATGTCGGCGTAGACAGCGCTCTCTTCGGACTTAGTCGCATCGTGGGTCACGGCCAGCCCCCATTGCCGCCCGTCGTGCCATACTTGCTCGACCGTTCGGCCGGGCATCAGCACTGACACATTGCCGCAATCCTCGATAAAGCGGAGCTCGTAAAGTCGCTGGTAGATTTCCCGGAGGGTCTTTTCCTTGATGCCATCGCTCGTCAGAATATTCCGTTCTAGGAATGCCGTCTTGTAAGCGGGATCCTTGCCAAAAAAGTAATCAGAAAAGCTCGGGATGAAATAGTCGTTGACGAAAGGAGAATCGTCCAATGGCAAGAAATTCTCTCGGCGCGATATCCAGATGACCTGCTTCGGCAGCTGGTCGCGCTCGCACGCGATAGTACTGAGAAAGGCTTCAGCACCGGACTGACCGCCGCCGACGATTACGACACGTTTAGCCTTGAGTGACTTCACCCTGGCGCCATATTCGCTGACATGGAATTGCGTTGGGCCGATATGGTCCCGGGCGAAGCTTGGAATATGGGGCGCGGTGCCGACGCCGACGGCAATGTTCTCGGCACGGATGCTCCCCTTCTCCGTTTCCACGATAAAATGTCCGTCGAATCGGACCTGCATCACCGCTTCACCGAAATGAACGTTTTCGTTCAAGTCGCTCGCCCATTTAAGATAGTTCGCAAACTCCCGCCGCGGCACCGCGTCGAATCGAGCATTGAGGAAGTGATAGATCTTGCCCTCTGCATGCAGGTAAGAGATAAACGAGAAAGGATTTGTCGGGTCCGACAACGTCACCAGATCTTTGAATAGCGCTACTTGCAGCGTCGCGCCGGGGAAATACATCCCGTCATGCCACGCGAATGCCGGCTTCCGATCGAAGAAGGCGCTGTGCAAGCCCTTATACGGGTATAGAAGTGAGGCAAGGCTCAAGTTCGATGGCCCGACTCCGATACCTACACACTGATAGATCATGGAACTATCTCGGAGGTAAGGATCGTGGCAATCTCTCAGAGGCCGTCTAGGATTTTGGCTTTCTCCTCCGGCGAGGGCGTCGGAGGAGATAGTTGTCACGGTTTCTCTTGGGCAGCAGCCAGCGGGACATCCGATGGATGGCGCTGACGTAGATCGACGTAGATCCAGGTCTCGCTGCTGAGCGGGTTGTGCTCGTAGTCCCTCGACAACCGCCGGTACCGGCCGAGCCAGGCGAACGTCCGCTCGACCACCCACCGCCACGGCTGGACCTCGAACCCGACCGCGCCCTCCCGCCGGGTCACGATGCCCAACACCCACCGCACGTTCGCCGCCGCCCAGTCGGCCAGCGCCCGGCAGGCCGCGTCCGCCCACACCCGCGCCAGCGCCAGCCGGGGCAGGCCGTCACCGCCCCGGCGGAACACTTCCACCGCACCGTCCCAGTCGGTCGGGGCCGCGGGCTGGACGGCCAGCCCCCAGATCAGCCCCAGGGTGTCCACCAGCAGATGCCGCTTGCGGTCGCTTCAAAACTTTGAAATAAAGTACTGGAATACGTGGTAGCTTCGGTGTACCATATCCGAGATTGAGTTGAAAGTCAGTACAAATTAATCGAAAATGTGATTTTCGGCAAATATTTTACAGAATGGTGAGTGACTGACTGTCCCATAAGTGGGGTCAGGCGGCGGCGCGGTAGCGGAACTCCGGCCCCGTCGCTTTGGGCGCCAGGCGGTTGAGCATCAGGTGGATCATGGCGAGCTTGATGAACGCCTCCGCGGACCGGGTGCTCTTTTCTCGGTCCTTGCTCAGCCGGCGGCACTTCCCCAGCCAGGCGAACGTACCGTCCACCGACGCGGCAGCGTCGCCCCGTCCGGCCGCCGGACGATCTCCAGGTCCCAGTCCGCGTTCCCGTCCACCCACTCATACAGGGCGTAGTTGTGGTACTTGCTGTCCGCGAACACCCGCCGCACCCGGCTCACCGGTTGGCCGTCCAGCCGGGCGAACGGCTCCCGCGCCGCCGCCGCGTCATCAACGCTGGCCGCCGTCACCAGCACCGCCAACAGCAGCCCCAGGCTGCCCACCACGACGTGCCGCTTCCGCCCGTCCACGTTCTTGGCGTTGTCCCGGCCGCGCTGCTCGCCGCCGGACGTGGTGTCCACCGACTGACTGTCCACGCTCGCCGTGGTCCGCGGGGCGTACGGCTTCTCGGCCGTGCGGACCCTCCGGCGGAGCGCGTCGTGGATGAGGTCAAGTGTGCCGTTGTGGCGCCACTCGTCGAAGTACCGCCAGACCGTGCTGCGGGGCGGGAACTCCTTGGGCAGGTACCGCCACTGGCAGCCGGTCTGCAGCAGGTACAAGATGGCATCGACCACGGCCCGCAGGTCCGTCGTCCGCGGCCGCCCGCCGGGGTAGATCGGGATGTGCCGCTGGACCAGCGCCCACTGCGCGTCCGTCACGTCGCAGGGATGGTGATTCGCCCTCATCCCAACGACTTACAAAACCACCCCTTATTGGACAGTCACTGATATGTCTGATAATGCGCAAGTGAAAGTCGTGATCAATCACGAAGAGCAGTATTCGATTTGGCCGGCTGACCGGGACAATCCGCTTGGCTGGCGGGATGCGGGCAAGGTCGGCTCGAAGGAGGAGTGCCTGGCCTATGTCGAGCAAGTCTGGACTGACATGCGCCCGCTGAGCCTCAGGCAGTACGTGTCGCAACCGACGGATCAGGAAGCTCCGGCTGATAAGAAGCGCTGAGAGAAGTCTTCGCGGTAGGCCATATGGCGCAGTCTGTGATCGATCGACAACCCATTGATCAGGTCGTTTTTCTTGTAGTATGATCCAATCCAACCAAACGTAGGAGACTCCGATGACAAACCAAGGCAAATCAAACGATCCCTTCCACAGGGAGCTGCAGTTGGTACACGAGAGATATTTCCGCGATGTGAATGATGTGTGGGCGAACTTTCAAAGCCGGTGCCGCAGCGCCCAGACCGAATTCGAGCGCGGGGTCGAAAAGGTCTATCAGAGCCAACCGCCAGATTTCCGCGCCATGCAAGCCGAATATCAACAGAATGTGCAATCACTTTTTAACGATCCGACCCTGCCGCAGCAATACGCCGAGGCGTATGAGAAGTATAAGGCCGCATTGAAACAACTGATCGCCGGGAGCGACATCAACGACCTGGGTTTTACGGAAATGAGAAATCTGGGCCAAAGCTTGCTCTGCGTTTCAACGCAGGCGATGAACCTGGTGGCGCCGGCTTCTCCCGACGCGCCCGCTGCCAGCGATCCCTTCACCCCCCCGGGCGGGGCACCTGGAGCAGTCGCCTGATGCACCGCCGAGGCGGATAACGTTGCGGGGACCTCGGGCATGTCGCAAGAGAGTGCTGTGTTCACTGGGACGCCTGGCCTCTTGGCGGCCTTCATCGCCGCCGAGCGGTTGTCGCGTTCCCAGCGAGTTGGCGTCATGGCGCCAGCGGGAGCGTACGCGCGCTTCGAGTCCTTGGTGCGGCGAATTTCGCTCCGCCGAGACCCAAGGGCTGAGGCGAGACAGATAGAGCACCTATCCTCATTGGAGAACGCTGCCGGCGCGGAGGTATGGCACTTCGCGTCGAGTGGAGCATCCGTTGACGGATCACTGCTCGATACCTTTCAGGGTGCTCCCATCGGTGCGTTGAATCTGGTTACTACCCCTTATTGCGGTGGCCAGCGTTGGCGCTGGATTCTGCCGCGAGGCGGGTCGGCCGTCGAGAGCCATCCGGTCACGAGCGATTTCCCCGTGACGAGATCGTTCCGAACGATGCTCACGCTAGAGATCCCCCCTCCCGACGACATCGCACAAGAAGGCGTGCTCCATTTCCTGTCCACTCTGTTCGATCTCAAGACGGAAATCGATGAACGGGCTGATGACCTGTTCGAATACCGAGGGCTCCGGTGCCTGATTGCGCCGACCGCCCGAGTCAACGTCCTGAGAACCGAGCAAGCAGCAGCAATCATCGTGGCGATTGCTGATCGGAACGACGGCGGTCACTACGTTGTCGCGGGAGCGGAGAGCCTGTCGGGGGAGGATTTTCTCGAGCGGGTCGGAAACATTTACGGCGTAAGCCTGCTGCCATCGGACGGCAAGGCACTTTTCTCTTCGCGGCTAACTGCCATCGACGCGCTGTTCGATCGACGGTTGATGAATTTCGCCGAACACTTGGGTCAACCGGACCGCGAAGTGATCGAACATGCTTACGCCGCTGCAGGTATGAGGTCTGCTCAACCTGGTCTGGATCCGGCCGAGTTCGATCATCTAGTGGAGTCGGCACGTCAAGTGCAGTTGTCCGAACATCGTGCATTCGTTTCGCATGCATCGAAGCTGCCGGACGTTCGAAAGACGAATAGTGGTGACCGAGAGATTTCTTACAGTTCTACCGGTAGCGATGGCGAGGCGGTTGTACTGCTCAATGCTTTGGGKCAGGGACCGAAGCCATGGTCTCGGCTGATCACTCATCTACGCTCGCGGKTTCGGGKCCTCAGTTGGGATCCGCACGGACTCGAAGAATCAGACTCTCAACTCTCGCTTCTCGATCATGTTGCCGATCTGGCGTCAATCATCGAGCAGGAGTCGGTTGGTCGCGTCCATCTGGTTGCATGGTGCACTGGCCCTAAAATCGCAGCGGAATTCGCGCTGCGTCATCCTGGCCGGGTGCTCTCCATGACTTTCCTGAATATGCAGGTGAAGTGTCTCGGGAGCTCACTCGATTGTGATACGCCGTTTGAAACTGAATTTCAGGCCATTTTCAGCGAGCTGGAACAAAGACCGTCGACGGCCTCGTACATCGCGGCTTCGCTGACATCGGGAGCGAGCGATGCCGACTTGGACCTGATGACCGAGACAGACGCCGACGAATCGGAGGCCGTTCTCGGCGCGATGACCCGTGACCTGCGAAAGCCCGTTCTACGGCCGTTTCACGACGCGAACTCGATCACGAGATTTGCGCGTCAGATGATCGATTTTTGGCGCTACGATGTCAGCAAAGTCGCGGGTCAGGTCGACGTCCCGATCCTGCTTTTCGCGTCGGAGTACGACCGTGTCGCGGCGCCCAAGGCTTCGGAATGGGCGTGCGGGTTGTTTCCCCGTGCGCGTTTGCTGCAGGCTCCGGGAGCGACGCATTACTTTCTCTACGATCGAGCTGATGTCGTGGCGCGCATGATTGAATGGTTTGCCTGCGGTGATGGCATGCCCGAACGTAACCGGGCGGCGATGTCCCCGGATGACAGCCGCACGGGCTAGCCTCAATCGTCGGGATTTCCCGCAAAAGTGGAGGTGCAATGTTGTCCACGCTCTCTCAGGCACCAGACCAACCGCACGGCTCCGCGTCCCAGTTCGTCAACGATGGCGAGCGGCGTGCTCGTCCTATGTCCTTCGCGCAATCCCGGTTGTGGATTCTCGACCGATTTCAGCCGGGCAACCCCGCGTACAATCTTGCGACATCGGTCCCGCTGTATGGTCGCGTTGACGTAACGGTTCTCGAACGAACCATCAATGAAATCGTTCGGCGGCACGAAGCCTTGAGGACGACATTCGAGGTCGTCGACGGGCAACCCGCACAGGTCGTCAAGGCTTCCCTGAAGCTCAAACTCAACATCGTGGATCTGCGTTCGCGTTCCGGGGTGGCCCGGGATGAGGATGTGAGCCGCTTCGTCTATGCGGAAGGCCGACGGCCGTTCGATCTTAGAACGGGCCCATTGCTACATGTTTCCCTCGTGCACCTCAATTCCACCCAGAGCTTTCTGATGCTGGTGATGCATCACATCGTCTCCGATGGTTGGTCGATGTCGGTGCTCAATCGGGAATTGACGACGATATATCTCGCATTTTTACGCAAGGGCCCCTCTCCATTACCGGAACTCACGCTTCAATACCCGGACTTCGCGGTATGGCAGGCAGAGTGGTTCCGCGGTGCACTTCTGCAAAAGCAGCTCGGTTACTGGCGCAAGCAGCTCAGCGGCCTGCGGTCGGTGCTCAATCTTCCCACCGATCGTCGTAGACCGTCCGTGCAGACCAGCAACGGGTCGGTCCGCGTCTTTACGCTGGACAAGAAACTTTGCGAAGCGCTGAAGACGCTCGGCAACACCAAGCGCGCCTCGCTGTTCATGACGCTGCTCGCAGCGTTCAAGGTTTTGCTCTACCGTTTGAGTGGAGAAACCGACATCGCCGTCGGATCGCCCATCGCCAACCGGACCCGTTCAGAGCTTGAAGGTCTGATCGGCTTCTTCGTCAACACGTTGGTATTACGGACGGACCTCTCGGGCGATCCCACCTTCGTCGAGTTGCTTGTGCGCGAGCGTGACGTGGCGCTGGACGCCTACAGCAATCAGGACATGCCGTTCGAGAAGTTGGTAGACGAACTTCAGCTCGACCGAGACTTGAGCCGCAATCCATTTTTCCAGGTCTTGTTCGGGGTCCAAAACATCGGAACGGTAGACCGCAACGCGGCTCCTATCCAGCCGTTAGGCTCCCAGATCCAGGCTGGCCCGGTCGGCAACGGTACTGCCAAGTTTGATTTGACGATGTCGGTGCTTGATACCGGAGCCGGCGCGCAAGGAGCTCTCGAATTCAACACCGACCTTTTCGACGACTCGACCGCCGAGACCATGATCGCGCGCTATATAGCGTTGCTGCACAGAATCGTGGAGAATCCTCACGAAACGCTGTCGCGCCTTTCCATATGGATACCCGACGAGGTCATCAGGACCGCGGATTCCGCCGACGCCCCGGACACAGCGGCGGTGCCGACAGAAGTCCTGGGAGCGCGCATTGCCGCCCACGCGGCACGCTCACCGACAGCTCTTGCCACCATCGATCCAGATGGTACATGCACCTATTTTGAGCTGAACCAACGGGCGAACCGGATCGCGCGCACATCTTTCCTCGCGAAACTCAGCGCCGGCAGCATCGTCGCGGTGGTTTCCAGGCCCGGATCGGGAGGCCTCGCGGCCATCCTGGCGATCCTGAAGGCGGGTTTGGTCTGGGCTCCGATCGATCCTGCCGACATCTTGACACCAGGCGGAATCCCGCTGAACTCCGATCGGGCGGAGCGCATCTTGACGGCGCTTCGGCCGGCATTGGTCGTCGTAGACGAAGCTACCGAGCCGTGCTTCCGACAGTCCGGGGTACAGATCGTCCGGTTCGACGAGGTTTGGGCGGACTCGGCGGTGCAGCCGGACGATGAACTCACAATCAGCGTGACGCCCGACTCGCCGGCCTTGATGCTTGCCCGGATTGACGGCACAGCCAACATGACCGCTGTGCAGCTCAGCCACCGGATGCTCAGCCGCGCCGGATGCGACAGTTTCCTTTGCCTCTTGCCGGAGGATCGCGTCGCGCAACTTTCTAATATCGGCTCCGATTGCGCGCGGTACGAAATCTTCGGTGCGCTAGCCGCCGGGGCGACAATCGTATTCGTGCCGCCCGAATTGTCGTTTCGCTCGCGGCGCTTTGCAACACTGCTGCACGAGGCCTCCGTTACCGTCATGTCTCTCGCTCTGGCGGATCTGGAGCGGTTAGCCCGGGAATTTCCGCGGTCTTTGCGAAGCGTCCGGCTCGTGCTTTCTACCGAACGCGGGTTGGATTGGGGCCAGCTTCAGGAAGCGCTCACGCCAGAGATCAAGGAGCGGGTCTACATGGTGTCGGGCGACCCGGCCGCGGGAGGCTTCTACTTGGTACAGCCGCTGGCGCTTCTCAAGCCAGATGCCGCGGTCATTCCACTTGGAATTCCAACTGCGGGTATCCGAATAAACCTTCTGGGACACGACCTCGAGCCCGTGCCGGGGCGCGTGCCTGGAGATATCTATGTACACAATCCCGACCTGCCCGAGCCAGGCTATCGGACCGGTGATTTTGCTCGGCTCGAGGACGGACAGTTTGTCCCGCATGGCAACATGCAAGATMCTCTGCTGACCGGGCATTCGAAGATCTGTGTTGTCGAGATCGAGGCTGCCCTTCGCGACTATCCCGCCGTGAAGGCAGCGGCCGTTGCGCCAAGAACCCGCCAGGGATTGCATGATCGGGGGCTCGTCGCATTGCTAGAACTGTCTCGGGACGTTCCCGTGCCGGAACTGCAGGGCTTCTTGGCTGCGCGGATGCCGGCACGGCTGATGCCCTCGTCGTTTGAACTCAGGCGAGCGATTCCCTACGACAGCAAAGGCGGCATCGACCGGCGTGCGTTGGCAGATATCGTCATGCGGCTCGACGCCCCAGCATCCGGCGCCGAAGACTATCTCGCGCCGCGCGACAACCTGGAAGCTCATCTCACGCAGATTTGGATGGACGTCCTCCACCTGGACGTGATCGGCGTCCGTGACAACTTCTTTCGGCTCGGCGGCCATTCCTTGATCGCCACGCAGATCGTCGCGCGAATTAGCGATACGTGGCAGATCGMCCTGCCACTCCAGCGCATGTTCGACGCGCCGACGATCGAGCAGCTGGCCGCGATTATCAGGCCACTCGTTGGTTCAGATCCTCAGCCCCAGGCCTCTACGATCGTTCGAGTGGCCAGGGATCGGCCGATCCCGCTCTCGTTTGCACAACAGCGCCTGTGGTTCCTGGATCAGTTCGATCCGGATAGCGCCGTCTACAACATCGCGCTGCCGGTGCGCTTTCCAGTGCAGATCGACGTGGCGGCGTTGCAAGGCGCCCTCAATGMCCTCATTGCCCGCCACGAAACGCTGCGCACCACGTTTGACACGGTCGCGGACGAACCGGTGCAAGTGATCGCGCCGCTTCTCCAGATCAAGATGCCCGTTCATGACCTTCGCAACATGACCGAGGAGGCCAGAAGACTCGAGTCGCAACGTCTGACCTCACTGCAGACGCGCAAGCCGTTCGACCTGAAGAACGGACCGGTTGTGAGGGCTGAGCTCATGCGGCTGCGAAAGAATGACAATCTACTCCTGATAACCATCCACCACATTGCCGCGGATGGCTGGTCCATGGACATCATCGCCCGCGAGCTCGTCGCACTTTACGAAGCTCGGTGTAACCGGACGTCTCCATCGCTGCCGGACCTTCCGATTCAGTACGCAGACTTCGCCTGCTGGCAACGCCGATATCTGTCCGGCCCTGTGCTGCAGCGCGACGTTACCTACTGGAAGAACAAACTCGAAGGCGTACCGCCGTTGCTCGAACTGCCGACGGACCGGCCGCGGCCAGCGCGGCAAACCTTCACCGGTGGCTTGCACACGTTCGCCATGCCATTGTCGCTGCTGAAGAGCGTCAAGAGTTTCTCCGAGCAGCAACAAGTCACCCTCTTCACGACGTTGTTGTCGGCATTCTATGTTCTTCTCTACCGCTACACAGGTCGTGAAGATCTGGTGATTGGTTCTCCGATCGCCAATCGGGTGCGCCCTGAATTCGAAGGGTTGATCGGCTTTATTACGAACACACTCGTCCTCCGCACAGAGCTTTCGGCGAACGCCACGTTCCGCACCCTCGTTTCCGAGGTGCGCGATGTAACGATGGCGGCGGTCGCACACCAGGCTATTCCTTTTGAAAGGCTGGTTGAAGAACTCCAACCGGAGAGAAACCTCTCCTACAATCCGCTCTTCCAGGTGATGTTGGCCTTTCAGAACTTCGGCCGCCCGATGGACATCAGCGGCATGCTCGACGATGCGATGCCGACGCTGAGCGCCGGTGTGGCCAAATTCGACCTGACCATGTTCTTGTCAGAAACGGCGAGCGACCTTCAGGCCGGTATCGAATACAACTCCGATCTGTTCGATCTGTCGACGGTTGTGCGCCTTGCGGGACACTATGGTGCCCTGATCACCGCTGCGATGAAGGAGCCGGATCGGCCGATATGGTCGCTGCCCATGCTTCTGCCAGCCGAGACACAAGCTCTCGCAGACTGGAACGACACCGAGGACCCGATCCAACCGGACATTTGCCATGCGCTGTTCGAGAGGCAGGCTGAGCTCTTGCCGGAGACAGTTGCGCTTGTCGCAGGAGAGGAAAACACTACCTACAAGGATCTCAATTCTCGCGCCAATGCTCTGGCGCACCGCCTGATTGGGCTTGGCATCAGACCGGGTTCTCGCGTCGCCATTTGCGTCGAGCGTGGGGTGGATATGATCGTCGCCCTTATCGCAACGCTCAAGACGGGGGCGGCTTATGTTCCGATCGACCCCTCCTACCCGAAAGAGCGCATCGCCTTCATGGCGGCAGACGCGCGTGTCGCACTGGTGCTCACGCAGAGTGCGCGGCGCAGTGAATTGTCGGGAGCGACGGACGCGCTTCTCGCCATCGATGATCTTGAACCCGCTATTCTCCCTAAGGAGCCGCGGGCAAAGGGTCGCCGCCGGCCTCCTCAACGCGGTCGCGTAGCCGACGTCCACGACAATCCGGCCGTGCCCGTTTCGGCCGGCAGTCTCGCTTACGTCATCTATACATCCGGTTCGACGGGCAAGCCGAAAGGCGTCGCGATGCCGCACGGTCCCCTCGCATCGCTGATCCGCTGGCAAATCGCCCGGTCCGCGCTGCCGACGGCGGCGCCAACTTTACAATTCGCCTCCTTGAGTTTCGACGTCTCGTTTCAGGAGATATTCTCAACGTTGGGCGCCGGCGGGACGCTCGTACTCGTAACAGAGGAGCAGCGCAGGGATCCGCCCGCTCTGTGGAAATTGTTGTATCAGGCCAATGTGCGTCGGCTCTTCCTTCCTTATGTCGCGCTCCAGCAGCTGGCGGAGCACGCTCGACATGCCGCCGACCTTCCCCATTCGTTGACGGAGATCGTAACGGCCGGCGAACAACTGCAGATCACACCACAGATAGCGGCAATGAGCACTCGGCTCGGTGCGGATCTGTATAATCAATACGGACCTACCGAGTCTCATGTCGTTACCGAACTGAGGCTGACCGGCGCGCCGAGCGACTGGCCGGCGCGCCCGTCGATTGGCCGAGCGCTCCCCAATACAGTGATCCAGATCCTTGACTCGCATGGACAGCTTTGCCCGATCGGTATTCCGGGCGAGCTTTGCATTGGCGGTTCTGCACTGGCGCAGGGCTATCTGGAACGGCCCGCCCTGACGGCCGAGCGCTTCGTCCCGGATGGGCAAAGCACGAAAGGAGGACGGTTGTACAGGACGGGGGACCGCGCGCGCTTTATGGCGAACGGAGAGCTCGAGTTCCTCGGACGGTCGGACCAACAGGTCAAGATCCGTGGTTTTCGCGTCGAACTTGGCGAGATTGAAGTTGCCCTACGGACGCATCCGTCAGTCCGTGAAGCCGTTGTGGTTGCGCGCGAAAGCCGCGGGGAGCTTCGTCTGTTCGGCTATGTTCAGGCCGATCCGGAATCGTCTGTGTCAACCGAGGACCTCCGGGCGCATCTTCGAGCCATTTTGCCCGAACAAATGATTCCGGCGACATATATCATTATGGCATCGCTGCCGCTTACGCCGAGTGGCAAGCTTAGCCGAAGCAACCTGCCCGACCCGCAAGAGGAAACGTCCCATTCCGTTGCCGACGCAATCCCGAGGACGCCCGTGGAAATTGCGATGGTGCGCATGTGGTGTGAGATCCTTCAGGTGCAGAGCGTTGGCATTAAAGATGATTTTTTTGAGCTGGGGGGGCATTCGTTGTTGGCCACTCGCGTCATTTCTCGGATCAGAGATGAGTTTGGGGTCGAACTGCCCGTCCGCCTTATGTTCGATAACCCCACGGTCGAATCGCTGGCACTTGCGACCGTCGAATCTATCAGGAGAAGCGAGTAGACGATCAAAAGCGCATGCGGCCGCCCACAGCCTAACTTGAAGATCGCTATCCGGTCTGCCTGATCTACCCGCGGTTAGCCTTGTTCCGAAGCATCAGATTGTATCCGACTGCCGTCTTGCGGCTTGGAAGTCAAACCCCATGCGACAGGGTCGATATCGCGTCCGAGATTCGCCAGTGCCGGCGCATCAAAGCCTGGACGTAAGTTATGATTTTTAGTTAACTTCGGTCACGGCGCGTGTTGGAGGTGTCGAGCGGCACGATCGGCGCCCGCCAAGTACCGAGGCCGTAGGCATGGATGACGATGGGTACGCCTTTGTGGCGGGTTTGCGCACCGGCTTCGCGGGTGTGGTCGATCCCCGCGTGCAAGCGCGTTGCGATCACACGCGGTTGGACATCGTAGCGGTCACGTTGCTGGCGAGCATGTGCGGTGCCGATGATGGGCCCGAGGTCGAAGTGCTCGGGCGCACGCGCGAGCCCGGGTTGCGCACCTTTCTGGAGCGGCCCAACGGGATCCCCGCGCATGACACGTTCGGGCGCGTGTTCGGGTTGCTGGAGCGCCCGCAATGTGCGACCGGCGTGTTCGTCTGGACCCAGGCGCGGCATGAGGCCACGGGCGGGAAGATCATCGCCATCGACGGGAACACGGCCCGGCGCTCGTGGTGCAAGAAGGCCGGCGTGGGGGCCTTGCATCTGGTCACCGCGTGGCCGACCGAAAGCGGTCGGACGCTGGGGCCGGTCGCCTGTGCCGAGAAGTCCAACGAGATCACGGCCATCCCCGAGTTGCTCCGGTTGCTCGACATTACGGGCGCTACGGTCACCATTGATGCGACGGGGTGCCCGAAGGAGATCGCGGCGCAGGTCATCGCGCAGAAGGGCGATTATGTGCGGGGCCGGAAGGGGAACCAGCCGGGGTTGGAGCGTGACATGTGCCAGCTACTCGAGAACCAACTGGAGGCCCAAGCCCCGGTGCCGGCGGCATACGTGCATGAAACCAACGAGACCGGGCACGGTCGTATCGAGCGGCGCGCGTATCGGGCGATCCCGATCCCGGCGGGGCACCCCCAGCGCGCCATTTGGGTCGGGTTGTGTACCCGGGTGGTCGTGACCCGTTGCCGCATCATCGGCGCATGTGAGACGTGGGAGACCCGGCTGTACATCAGCAGCCACAAGCCGCGGGCGAAAAAGTTGGG
>BFBZ01001242.1_pt1 | contig 17757 bp, 11 predicted proteins | sample 1888401 | NCBI WGS metagenome assembly BFBZ01 (sample SAMD00112614, study PRJDB3348) | symbiont metagenome | host: Chara braunii | reverse complement strand
CCCGCCCTCGTCGTAGTACTTCTGCGTGCGCCACCACTTGCAGGTCGTTTCGCCCAGGGTGAGCCGGCCGAACTTCCCCGCCTCCACCGCGGCCTTGAGGGCACCGTTCGCGTCGCCGAAGCGGGACGGGAAGATGGTGCAGAGCTTCACGCCCGCGTGGTCGCAGGCGTCGATGATCGCCTGGCACCGCGGGCCGGAGATTTCGAGTGGCTTCTCGACGACGACGTGCTTGCCGGCCGCCGCGGCGACGAGCGCCGGCTCGCGGTGTGCGCCGCTGGGCGTGGTGATGATGACCGCACCGACGCCGGGCGCGCGCACGGCGTCCTCAACGGAGCGAAACACCGGACACGCTGGCAACTGCGTGTCTTTGAGTAGATTAGACGCGCTCTCGGCCGAGCGGCTGACGAGCGCCGCGACCCGCGCACCGGGAATCTCCTGAATCGCTTTGGCGTGGAACCGCGCGATCATCCCGCAGCCGACGAGCGCGAATCCGAGTGGTTCGGGCATGGTATCTCCCGTGAGTGGATGTGCGGGAGATTGTAGGAGGCGTCCGTACCGCCGCGCGGGGCCGACGGAAAGAACCCGAACGGTCATTGCCACATCGTCCGTTCGCTACCAGATGCCGATGACGTCTGCGTAGCAGATCCGATCGGACCCGAACCGCGATCCGCCCACCGCAAACGGGTACCCGCGCAGCTAGGGACTCCATCGAAACGGCTTCCCGGTCGGGGTGAACGGGCCGATGCGTTCACCAGAATCGTCCCGAAACTCGATGGACGGGTTTCGGCCGATGAATTCGGCGATCCGGTTTTCGCCTCAGAGGCACCCGAGCTTTCCGAAGCGTCGGGCACTCAGTCCGCTGTAGCCGCGGCATGACCGGTGGCCATCTGCAAGCGCACGCGGCGGGGCGGCATGGGAGCGTCGCGCACGGGCGGCTGGTCGTCGTGCGTGCGCTCGTCGAGTCGGCGACCGGTCTCGTTCTTGCGAACGCCGCCCCACTGTTTGAAGAAGAACGACACCCCGCTCTCCCGGCACTGGTCGCGGAGCGCGCGGACCCAGTCCGCCGCCGTCGGCCGCGCGCCGTGTCCGCTCTCGCCCCCGACGATCACCCAGTGGATGCCCGTGAGATCGACGCGCCCCAGGGCTTCGAGGAGGGGCTCGACGGAGAGGAACCGCACCGCGGCCGGCGCGGCGCGCAGGTGGTCGATGCGCGGCAGGCCGTGGCGCCGGTTCTCCACGCTCACGCCCCACCAGACGTGCGGCAGGTCGGCCGCGAAGCGCAGCTTGGTGCGCAGCAACTCGGCCATCCGCTCGGACCGCTTCGTGAGCACCTGGTAGGTGTGCCAGTCGGCCGCGGCCATCACCCGCGCGACCTGCTCGATGTACTCGTCCGACACCCCTGCGTGGAACAGGTCGCTCATGGAGTTGACGAACACCCGGCGCCGGGCCGTCCAGAGGAACGGGTCCGCGAGCTTTTCGGGCACGAGCCGCAAATCGAAGCCTTGTTCGTAGGGGTGGCCCGTCACGCCGCGGAAGCGTTCGGCGAACGTCGCCGCGTAACAGTGCGCGCAACCGGGACTGATTTTGGTACACCCGCGGACCGGGTTCCAGGTCGCATCGGTCCACTCGATGCTGCTGTGGTCGCTCATGGCACACTTCGCGCGCGGACGTGTTAGTGCGTTCACCGTAGTAGGAGCGGTGGGCCCGCACAAGTGAAATCTTGCGGCCGCGGGCTCACCGACCGGGCGGCGCGTGGGATATCATTTCGGCACCATGAGTGAGCAAGCCGCGCTGCTGGCCGCGATCATCGCCAGCCCCGACGACGACGTGCCGCGGTTGGTGTACGCCGACTGGCTCGACGAGAACCGGCCGGACCCGGCCCCGTCGCCGGCCGCCGGACCGTCGGCGCGGGCCGATTACGTTCGCGTGCAGTGCCGCCTGGCCGGCCGCCCGTTCGACGAGCCCGACTACGCCGAACTCCTCGAGCGCGAGCGCGACCTCTCCGACTGGCTCAACACGCACGCCCCCGACCCGGCGCCGCCCCTGCCCGGAGACCTGGAGTGGTTCAACGAGTTCGACGGCGGCGAGTGGGGCACGTTCGCCCGCGGCTTCCTGGACGAGACCGAGTACACCGAGTACGACGACGCGCCCGACGAGAACGTGGCCCGCCTCCTCACCGCGCTGCCGGAGGCGTTCGCCCTAACCACCGTTCGGTCGCTACGGCTGGCGGACGCCTACGGCGAGGAGGTCGGCGGCCTGCTGAACAGCCCCGTGGCGGCCGGGCTGCGCGGGCTGGCGCTCAGCGACATCGCGGACGACAACGAGGCCGACGCCGTCCGCGCGATCGCCACCTCCGCGCACCTGACCGGCCTGCGCAAGCTGTCCCTCGATTTCTACGTCGAGGAGGACGACCTGCGCCGGCTGGCCCGGGCCGACCACCTGGGCTCGCTCGAGAGCCTGTCGCTCGACTACCCCTCGCCGCTGGGGCTCCGGCCGCTGGGCGCGGCCCGCTGGTTCCGCAACCTCCGCGTGCTCCAGTTGTGGATGGACAGTCGCGACGCGCTGAAGGCGGTGGCCGAGCTGCCGGAGATGCCGAACCTCGTGGCGCTGAGCCTGCGCGGGGCGGTCGCCCCGGCGGCCGCCGCGGTGCGCAAGTTCGCGGCCTCGGGGGCGTTCCCGCGGCTGGCGCGGCTGGAGCTCGACAACACGCGCCTGGCGCCGGAGATGGTCGCGGGGCTGGCCCGCGGGACGTGGCCGCTGCGGCACCTGAAGCTCCACCGGGTCGCGGTGCGCCGGGTGGGGGCCGAAGCGCTGGCGGCCGCGCCGTTCGCCGAAACGCTGCGCGTGCTGGAGCTGCCGGGGTGCGACGTCACCGCCGGCGGGGTGCAGGCGCTGGCCGCGTCCGCGGCGCTCGCGGGGCTGAAGCGCCTCGACCTGTCCGCCAACCCGATCGGCCCGGGCGGGCTGGCGGCGCTGGCCCGGAGCCGCCCCCTCGGCGGCCTGCGGGGGCTCAATCTGTCCGACTGTAACGGCACGAAGGCGCCGCTCGACGCGGCGGCCCTTCTGCACTTCTTGACCGCACTGGAGTGCCCCGAGTTGCGGCACCTGGAACTGGACCGCATGCCGGTCGGGGTCCGCGGCGCCCGGGCGTTGGCGGCCGGCGCCCCGTTCACCAACTTGACGCGGCTGGGGCTCGCGGAGTGCGGGTTGCGCGAGAACGGGGCGCGGGCGCTCGTGGGCTCCTCGGCCCTCGACCGCCTGACGGTCCTCGACGTGCCCGACAACGCGGCCGGTAAGGGCGTGTCCCGGCTCGCCGACCCGACCGTGTTCCCGCGGCTCGGGCGGTGCAACCTGAGCCGCAACCGCATCCCGAAGTGGCCCCTCGCCCGGCTCCGCAAGCGGCCCGGCGTTCAGGTGTGAACCGGTGCGCGGGCTCTAACGGCGGGCCCGGGCGCCCGCGCCCGATTCGGCGGGCGTTCTTCCTTCTCCCCGCCCGCGGTTCGGGCCTACACTGTTACACTACGTCCGCCGCTCGCGGCTCACCGATGTTGACATGACCGACCCCGACGCCGATGCCCTGCTGCGTGCGATCGTCCGCCACCCGGACGAGGACACGCCGCGCCTCGCGTACGCCGACTGGCTCCAGGAGAACGGCCGCCCCGAGGAGGCGGAGTTCCTGCGCGTCCAGTGCTGGCTCGCGGCGGCCGAGCCCGGCGAGCCGGACTACCCCGCGCTGGTGGACCGCGACGAAGAACTGCGGCTCTGGCTCACCGCGCACGTGGCGGGGCCGCGGCCCACGTTCCCCGGCGGGCTGTCGGTCGAGGGCGGCTCGCACTGGTGGTGGCAGTCGCACCGCGGGTTCCCGCGGTTCCTCCAGTTCGCCGGCATCGAGCGCCCCGGCGCGAAGGCGATGCGCGCGCTGGCGGCGGCCGTGGGGCGGGCGTTCGAGGCGCTCCCGACGCGGTGGCTGGTCGTCGGGTACGTCACGGTCGCCCAACTCGCCGCGTTACTCAAGCAACCGGTCCTCGCCGGACTGTCCCACCTCACCCTGCACCTCACCGACTCCGGCGAAGGGTCCGACGAGGCGGCGCGGCTCCTGGCGAAGTGCCGGCACCTGCGGAACCTGCGGGGGCTGTCGCTGGCGTTCGGGGTCGGGGACGCCGCGTGCGCGGCGCTGGCCGCCGCCCCGTGGGAGGGGCTGGAGTGGTTCAAGGCGGACTGCCACCCGATCGGTCCGGCGGGGCTCCGTGCTCTGGCCGGCGCCGGCTGGTTCCGGCGCCTCCGTGAGCTGATCCTGCCCAACGGCCTGCCGGACGAGACCTTTGACGAGTTGGCCCGGCTGCCCGCGCTCGCGCGCCTCCACACGCTCGACCTGTCCATGAACAGTTTCCCGGAGAGCGCCTGGCAGGGGTTCGCGAAGACCCGCACGTTCCCGGCCCTGGCCCAGTTCCGGTTGCGGGACGGCGACATGAGCGGCGGGCGGCTGGGGGCGCTGGCGGCGGCCGGGGGGKTCGAGCTGCGGGTGCTCGATCTGTCGGGGACCGGGTGCCGGATCGACCGCTCGGGCACCATCGCGTCCGCCCCCTGGGCCAAATCGCTGCGCGTACTCGACCTGTCGCTCAACGCGCTCGGGCCGGCCGGGGTCAAAGCGATCGCCGCGAGCCAGAAGTTCCGCGCGCTGCGGCACCTGAGCCTGGCGGACAACGCGCTCGGGCCGACCGGCCTGACCGCGCTGGCGAGCAACCCGGCCCTCCGCAAGCTCCGGGCGCTCGGTATCGGCGGCGCCCCGCACGACAACCGCGGGCTGTCGCCGGCCCACTTCGACCGCTTCCTCACGCGGCTCGACATGCCGGACCTGCGGCACCTCGACCTGTCGGGGCGCCCGGTCGGCTCGAAGGCCGCGCGGCGGCTCACCGATTCCCGGTTCGGGTCGCTCACGCGGCTCTGTCTGAAGGGGTGCCGGCTGACGGACGCGGCGGTTTCCGCACTCATCACAGCGCCGGCTCTCGCGAACCTGATCCAGCTCGAGCTGAGCGACAACCGGCTCACGACCGGCCCGGAGCGGCTCACCGATCGGTCGGTGCTCCCGCGGTTGGCGTCGTGCGCGCTCTCGGGCAACCCGCTGCCCCCGGCCGTGACCCGCAAGCTCCGCCGCCGGCCCGGCGTGCGGGTTTAATTCCAAAGAGGCGGTCGCAGACAAGACAGCAAGCCGCCACAGATGAAGCCGAGGACGCAGATCCGAAGAAGAGATTGAATCGGGTTTTATCGGCGTCTTCTGCTCCATCTGTGGCGGCTTGCGGTGCGCTCACTCAGTGACCAGGGTTGCCAACCCAAACGGACCGATTGGGCCACGCATCGGGCTTGTGAAACGGTGCTCATTCCGCCATCGGTTTTAACGGAGACCCCTCATGCGGCTTCGTGTCGTTCTCCTCGTGTGCGTGCTCGGCGCGTCGCGGTTGACGGCCGCCGACCCGCCCCCCGCACCACTCGACCCGCGCGGTCTGCCGGGACCGCTCGTCATCGCCGGCGATGCGAAACAACTGCCGCCCGATGTTCGCGACGCGTTCTTCGGGCTCGCGGGGAAGAGCAAGGCGAAAATCGTCGTCGTTTCGTCCGACAAGAAATTGGGCGGCGAAGCACTGAGCGCGTGGGGGGAACTGAAACCGCTCTCGGCCGACCTTCTGGAAACGACGGACCACAAAACCGCGGACGCCCCCGCGTTCGTCAAGCCACTGACCGAGGCCACGGCGGTCTGGCTGACGGACGGGGACGCGGAACAGTTCGGAAAAGTCTACGCCGGTACCGCGGTAGAGACGGAATTGAAGAAGCTCCACGCGCGCGGCGCAGTGGTCGGCACCGCCGCTCCCCTCAGCGCATGGCTCGGCGACCGGGCCGGGCTGGCGTTCCTCCCCGACTTCGCCATTGGAACGCAGAAACAAACGGACGCCGCTCTCAAAACCCATCCGGCGCGCGTCGGGCTCAGCTTCGGCAGCGACGCGGCCGTCGTCATCCGGGGGCGCGTCGCGCGCGTGATCGGTGATTCGCCGGTCACAGTTCACGTCGGTAAGGGTGCGGGCAAACCGGCGGCCGATGACGAGTACAAAGCGGGAGCGCTACTCGATCTCGTTCAGCTCCAACGGGCCGCACGGAACCGCGCCGCACAAGCTCCCTTCCCACCCGCAAAGCCACCGGCGGCGGTCGTCGCGAAGGGGGCCCTCGTCATCGTCGGCGGGGGCGGCGCGGGACCGGAGATCTGGAAGAAGTTCATCGACCTCGCGGGCGGCCCGGATTCGACCATCGTGGTCGTCACCTCTGCAATGGAAGACCCGCTCGCGCCGGAATCGGTGGAGGAGAAGGTCCTCAAGAAGTTCGGGGCGAAGAACGTGGTCGCGCTGCACACCCGCGACCGCAAAGAGGCCGACGATCCGAAGTTCTCGGAAATACTGACGAAGGCGAAGGGCCTGTGGTTCAGCGGCGGGCGGCAGTGGCGGTTCGTGGACTCCTATGAAGGGACGCTCACCGAAAAGCGGTTCCACGAAGTGCTGGCCCGCGGCGGGGTGATCGGCGGCAGCTCGGCCGGTGCGAGCATCCAGAGCGAGTACATGCCGCGCGGCCACCCGCTCGGCAACACGGTGGTGGCCGCGGAGGGCTACGAGCGCGGGTTCGGTTTTCTGCCGGGGTGCGCCGTCGATCAGCACTTCTTCGCCCGCAAGCGCACGGCCGACATGACGGGCCTGATGAAAGAATACCCGCAGTACCTGGGCATCGGGCTGGACGAGGGCACGGCGATCGTCGTCACCGGCAGCACCGCGGAGGTGCTCGGCAAGAGCAAGGTCGCGTTCTACGACACGACGAAGAAGCCCGACGGGGAAAAGGACTACGAAGAGGTGTTCCCGAACGAGAAGTACGATCTGAAGGAGCGGCGCAAGCTCAAGTGAACCGGGCGCCGCCCGAAGGGGCCGAGGAGCGAAACGCAATCGCGTGGGTCGGAGGTGTCGGCCGGTGGGTGCGCTACACGGACCGTTTCCAGGCCGCCAGAACCGCGCCCGCCACGAGCACCATCAGCCCGAAACAGCCCTTGTTGATGACCCGCGGCGGGGCGGCCAGCGCCCGCAGTTCGGCTTCGGCCTCGTCGCACGCACGCGTGAACCCGCCGGGGTCGTCGATCTGCGTGTAGGCCGATTCGTGGACGATCTTGTTCCGCACGGTGGCGACGAACCGGAGCTTCCGCACCAGTTGCGGCGGGAGCCGGTCCTGTACGCTGCTCACCTTCTCGTGGAGCCCCTTACCGGTCGCGCCGAGCGCGTGTTCCAGTAACGACTCCAGAGCCTTCGTCCGTGTGACGGCCAGTTCGATGTCGCTCATGGGCTCTGTCTTACCCGAAACCCGGGCGCCGGCCCAATCGCTCGCGTGTCATTCTCCCTTCTGCCTGACCTTGACTACCTCGTGCCATAATCGCTATTCGCGCCCTTGCACCACACGACCCCGCGCCCTGATGGACCGGATACCGCTCACCCGCGGAGGTTGCCGTGTTCGTGTGGAAACGCCCGCTCCTTCTCCTCGCCGTTCTCGCGTGCGGCTGCGCGCAGGGGTTCGACCGCGGCGCCCTCCAGGAGCGCTTGAACGACGGCACCCTTCAATCGCCGGACGCGGCCATCGCTGAAGCCCGCGGTCTGAGGCCGCAGCTCCGGTTCCCCTGTCGGATCGCCGTGTACTTCAAGCCGCCCCAGGACCGCACCTGGCACTGGACGACGGAAGACAAGGCCGCACTGGACGGGTGCGCGGCGGCCCTCAAAAAGGAGGGCATCGCGGCCGACGTGTTCCCGCTGCCCGAACTCGTCATCAATAAGAACGACTCGAAACTCGACATGAAGGACCTCCGGCTCGCCGCGGCCAAGTGCGGGGCCGACGCCCTGTTCGTGGTCTACGGTGCCGCGCAAACGGACAGCTACAAGAACTTCGCGATGGTGCTCGATCTCACGGTCGTGGGCGGGTTCATCGTCCCGGCCAGCCACCGCGACTCGCTGTTCCTGATCGAGGGCGTTCTGCTCGATGTGGACAACGGCTACATCTACACCGGCGTGCAGGCCGAGAGCGAGGGCAAGATCGTCCGACCGACGTTCTTGATTGAAGACAAGGACGCGGTCGCAAAGGCGAAGACGAAGGCGGTGACTCAGTTCGGCGAGGACCTGTTGAAACGCATGCGCGTGCTGGCGACGGTGCCGCCGGTGCAATACCCCATTGGCCGCGCGTCGGACGTGCCCCCGGTCAAGCCGATGTCGAACCTCGTCCCGGCGCCGAGCGGCCCGGGGCCACAGGTTCCGATCAACGCGGGCGGCGTGATGACCGGCCCCACGGCCCCGGAGCCGGTTCGGTGAGTTCCGAATACGTGACGCGACCGGGGCCGAAAATCGAGCCCGGTCACTTCGGTTCGGCGGGCGGACGCTTTGCCGCGTTCGGGTCCCAGACCAGAACCGTTGCGGTGATCGCGCCGGAAAACAGCCGCCCGTCGGGCCCGAACGTCAGGGCACTCACCCGGTCGCGCGGGCCGGGGAACTCGCCGATCACTTTCCACGTCGCCACGTCCCGGAACTGGAGCGTGCCGTCCTCGGTCGCGATGGCGAGCGTCTTGCCGTCCGGCGCGAACGCGGCCGCCGTGGCCCCGAGCGGGAGCTGTGCGACGGCCTTCCCCGTAGCGACGTCCCACACGAACACCTGGTCGCCCAGCCGCTGGAGCTGCTTTTGAGCGAAGGCCGAAAGCCGCGCACTTCCGGTGACGAGGAACTTGCTGTCGGGTGAGAACGCCACCGCATCAACGTAGTACACGTGCCCCGGCAGATCGGACCGTTCCTTTCCGGTCGCGCAGTCCCAGAGCTTGACGGGGTGGAGTCCGAATAACCCTATTCCTTCCCGCTGGTATGTCGCGGCCAGCGTTTTCCCGTCCGGCGACAGGCGCGTGCGCCAGACCTGATGCGTGCCCTGTTTGCTGATGCGGAACGATCGCCCGACCTTGCCCGTTGCCGCGTCCCAGAACCGCACCGTTCCGTCTCGGTAGTCGACCGTCACCAAGGTCTTGCCGCCGTCCGTGAAGAACAGGTCGTTGGCGTCACCCTCGAACCCGCCGAACCGCTCGATGAACGTGCCCGTCGTCAGGTCGAGCATCCGCAGCCGGCTGCCGGTGTGAATCGTGTTCGGCCGGTCCGGGTCTTTGAACTGCACCGCCCCGTCGGCCGCTGGCCACACGAGCACGTGCCCGTCCGGGCTGAGCGCCTGGCCGCGCTGCCATGCCACGTCCACGCGGCGCAGGTGCTCGCCGGTCCGGGCGTCCCAGATGTGCGCGTCTCCGTCCTCCCCGCGGGTCACGACCCGCTGGCCGCCGGTCGCCACCTCGATCTGGGCGACCGGACTGTCCCCCCCGTTCGGCGTGAGAGCCTTGCCGGTGGTCGTGTCCCAACAGTAAATGGCCCCCGCGACCGCTCCGAACAGTGCGTCCCCGTCCGCCGCGAACCGGAGCCCGGTCGCCTTGCGGTCGATCTTCAACACTTCCTTACCGGTGGCGGCCTCGAACAGCCGCGTGGACGAGCCGCCCGAAGCGGCGACCCTCTTGCCGTCGGGACCGAACGCGAGCGACCGGACACTGGTGGCATCGGGAAACGGGATCGTGAGCCGCTCCTTACCGGTGGCGGCCTCGAACAACTTCACCGTGAGCGACTTCCCGCCGTCCCCCCCGATAGCGACGGTTACGCCATCGGGCGAATAGGCGACGCACCGAATCCCGCCGGCGCCGAACGGGAGGCGGTGCCGTTCTTTGCCCGTCTCCGTTTCCCACAGCCGCGCGAAGTACCCGCCCCCTTCACTGTCGTAGCCCCCCCCGACGAGATGCTTGCCGTCCGGCGAGAACGCCGCCGCGAAGACGGCGTGGGCGTGTGGGAGCGTGCGGACCACCTCGCCCTTCGCGAGGTCAATCAGGTGCAGCGCCTTCCCGTCGGCCGACGCGACCGTCACGCACGTGCCGTCGGGCGAGAAGACGATCAGGTCCGTAATGGTACTCGGGTTCGCGCTCGGGCACTGGACGCGGGCCGTCTCCTGACCGGTCTTCATATCGTGCAGGAAAACAATGTGGTTCCGCTTGATCGCCAGTGTTTTGCTGTCGGGCGAGACGGCCACGCCGTAGACGAACGAACCCGGTTCGCTTTCGAGTGTGAAAAGAACGCGGCCGGTGACGAGATCGTAAGCGCGGACGGTGCCGTTGACGCGGGTTCCGCTGCTGGCGACCGCGACCTTCCCGTCCGCGGACACCGCGAGGCTCTCGATCGCCGTCGGGTGTCGGTACCGGGCGGTGCCGAACCGCAGCGCCGCACCGTCCGGCAACGGGTCGCTGATTGCGGGGCGGTCCTTCGTCGGAGCGGCAGCGAATACGGGTGCGGGTAACGCGACGGGTTCCACGGGCTGTCCCCGTCCGAAAGCGAATGTGCCGGCTGCCACGGCGGTCAAGAGGCCGCCCAGGAGGGCTACGGCGGGGGGGAGCGGGCGGGGCGTCCCCCCCGCGGCGAGCGCGGCCACGACGGGCGGCACAGATTGCGCCCACGGCGCCGCGCCCAACGCGGCGGCGTGCGCGAACAGATCGGCCGGGACGCCGACGGCCGCCAGCGGCGCGAGCAGCACCACCGCGGGCGCCAGGCCGCGGGCCGTCAGCCGGGCAGCGAGCTTCCGCCGGCCGCGTTCGAGCCGGCCCCGGAGCGCCCCTTCCGACCACCCGAGCCGCCGGACCGCTTCCTCGCGCGACAGCCCCTGAACGCAGCACAACAGGACCGGTAGGCGTAACTGGCCGGGGAGGCGGGCCAGTTCGTCGTCGATGACCTGGAGGAGTTCGCGGCCGGTGATCTCGGCGAGCGGGTCGCCACCGTCCTGGGAGCGGCGACCGGCGGTCTCCTCAAGGGCCGCACGGCGGGCGGCACCGGCGCGGGCCTTTCGGGCCTGTCGGTACGCAACCGTGTAGAGCCAGTTCGTCAGAACGGCACGACTCCCGAGCTTCGTTGCGGACCGGGCCAGTGCGAGGAAGGTGGCCTGGAACACATCCTCGGCCCGGTGGCGATCGGCCACCTGTCGGCGTGCGACCCCGAGTACGAGCGGGCCGTAACGCCCAACGAGAGCCACGAACGCCGCCTGGTCGTGTCCCCGTGCGTACCGGTCGAGCAGTTCGGGGTCGCTCAGGGCTTCCCCGCTCGGGGTCCGGAGGCGCCGGATCGCGTTCGTCAGGTCCGCCGCGGAATTCATGGCCGGTTCCTCTCGGAAGGTTCAATCTACCCGAGTACTTCCCGCCCGCGGCCCGGCGACACGAGAAATATCTGGAGTGCCGGCGGAAATGCCCCGCCTTTCCAAAAGTCGCGCACCAAACACGCATTCTGGTGCAGTAGGTTGGCGAACTGGAGAGAACGGCCCGGAGATGAAGATGGCCGAAAAACACGCTCGCGGGGTCGTTCGGCTGCTCGCCGGGCACACCGTCTCGGATGCGGATCTGCTCGCGCGGTACCGTGACCGGCGGGACGATTCTGCGTTCGCGGAACTGGTGCGCCGTCACGGCCGGCTGGTTCGGACGGCCGCATCGAGGGTTCTGCGCGACGCGGCCGACATCGATGACGCGACCCAGGCCGCGTTCCTCGTTCTCGTCCGCCGGGCCGGGACACTCGACGCTCGTTCCGGGATCGGCCCCTGGCTGTACGGCGTGGCTCACCGGGTCGCGGTCCGGCTCCGTGCGCGCACGGATCGAGAGCGGGCACTTGGCGCGGTCGAATGGGCCGATCGGTCTCGGCCGCCGGACCCGACGTGGCGTGAGGCGTGCGACGCCCTTCACGCGGAACTGGACCGGCTCCCCAATCGGTACCGGGTGCCGCTGCTGCTTTGCTACCTCGAGGGCCAGACTCGGGACGAAGCCGCGGCCGCCCTCGGGTTGAGTGCGGGGACCGTGAAGGGGCGGGKCCGGCGCGGGCTCGAAGTGCTCCGCCGACGGCTAGAACGGCAGGGTGTGACGCTCTCGGCCGGGCTCATGACAGCCGTTGCGGCTTCCCTCCCGGGCGCTGCGGTGGGTGATACGGCTGGGCTTGTGCTCGGGGCACCCTCACCCCGGGCACGCGAACTTGCCGAGGAGATCGTCGTGAGTGCAACACTGTGGAAATGGGCCGCCGGCGCGGCGGCAGTGCTGGCTCTTGGCATCGGCGTGGCGGTTGCGGCCGTACTCACCGCGGGCGATCCGCCCACTCCCCCGACCGACGTGCCCCGGACTGCGGCCCCGCCGGCCGATGCACCTGCGCCGGCGAAAACCGATGCGGTCGGCGACCCGCTCCCGCTCGGGGCGCTCGCCCGGCTGGGCTCCTCACGGTTCCACCACGGCTCGCTCATCTACCGACTGTCGATATCCCCCGATGGGAAGTGGATCGTCTCCTCCAATACGTGGACCGGCTATCGCGTATGGGATCTGGCGACGGGGAAGGAGCAGGTGCCGGTCGGAATGCCCGCCAACGCCCGGTTCACAGGATTACACGGAGATGGCCGCCCGGCGGTCCAATGGGAGGCCACGATCGCACCGGCCGGGAAACGGGTCGTTGCCGTCGTCCCGGACCGAGAGCGCCCGATCACCCGGGTTCTCGACGCGGTAACCGGCGAGGAGGTCGCAACCGTTCCCGCGTCGCTCGCCCAGTTCCTTCACCGCCCCGGCGTCTCGGTCGACCGCGAGCCGGAACTCTCGCCGGACGGCAAGTGGTTGCTGTGGACGCACACCACGTACGATGGCAACCGCGCCAAGAAAACCGTCTACATTGCCGATCTGACCGCGAAGAGCCCGACCCCAGACGTGTTTGGCGAAGCCGGGGAACGCACCCTGTTCGGGTTCGCGTTCTCAGGCGATGGGCTGTCCGTCGTGATGCACTTCAGTGACGCCTTTGAACTTTGGGATCTCAAAACCCGCGCCGCCAAATTGAAAGTACCGGTCGTCCCGAACGGGGCCGCCAAATTAAATGAGCCGATCGCCCTGAATAAAACCGATGTCGGGCACGCGGTCGTCTCCCCGGACGGGAAGACACTGGCCGTCGCGCAACCGGAAGCGCGAACGTTCCAGCTTTGGGACGTCGCGTCCAAAAAGGAACTCCCGCCTGTTGCTGACCCGTTCACCACCGGGGAAGTACACGTCCTGACGTTCTCCCCGGACGGCCGGCAGGTCGTCGGCTCGATCCCGGGTGGACCGCTGCGTGTCTGGGACGTGGCCACAGGGACGAAAGTTCGCGACTACCGCACGGACAATAGCGGCCCACCTTCGTGCGCATTCACCCCGGACGGAAAGCGGCTCGTTTTCGGTCAGTTGGACCGCGTCGTCGTCCTCGACACGGCGACCGGGAAGCCGATCCACGATTTCGGCGGGCACAGCGGAACGGTGTGGAACCTGGCCTTTGCCGCAGACGGTCGACTGGTGTCCGGCTCCCGGGAAGGGCTTGTCTGGAACCCGCACACCGGGCGCAAACTCGGCGGATTCCCCGGCCCCCTTCAGGGGCTCGCGGTTTCCCGGGACGGGCGGCAGATCGCCATGAGCGGCCGGGAGGGAAAGGTCCAACTGCGAGACGCGGTCACACTCGAGGAGGTTCGGGTGATCGACACAAAGGGGCCTGCCGCGTATGACGTTGCGTTTTCCGCGGACGGGAAGGAACTGGCCGTCTGCGGGCGCAAGCCGGGAATCCAGGTGTTCGACACGACCACCGGCCGGCCGTCGCGCGTGGTCGCGAGTGGGGAACCCGTGGACTGGTTCGGGCTCACACCGGACGGGCGACGGCTCGCGTTCGGGAACTCGAGCGATCGGACCAAGGCCCACGTCCGGGAATGGGCTACCGACAAACCGGCGCTCACCTTCGACATCGGAAAACAGGTCTTCAGCGGACGGGCACTTTCGGCCGACGATCGGTTCCTCGCGACCGGCGGCTGGGACGGTGACGCTCGCGTGTACGACCTGGGAACCGGGAAGCTGGTCCGTGCGTTCGACACCAACCCGACGAGATCGCGCAAGGGCTCTCGGACCATCGCTCTTGCGGCCACGTTCTCCCCGGACGGCCGAACGCTCGCAACGGGAAGCAGAGGGGGACCGATCCGCGTCTGGGAACTGGCGACCGGGGGCGAGCGGTTCCAATTGGACGGCCACCGTGGGGACGTGCGGGCGCTCGCGTTCTCTTCGGACGGTACGCTTCTGGCGTCCGGCAGTGAAGACCGATCGGCGATCGTCTGGGACGCAACCGGTATGGCCCTTCCGATTGACCCGAAACACCGCCCGAAGGACGCGGCCGACGCCTGGGCGCGGCTCACCGACCGCGACGCGGTGGTTGGGTTCGCCGCGATGAAATATCTGGCCTCCCGGCCCGCGGAAGCCGTTCCGCTGATCGCGAAACACTTGCGCACGGTGTCAACTGCGGACCCGAAGAAGGTCGCCGGCCTGATCGAGAAGCTCGGGAGCCCGGACTTCGCGGAGCGAGAGGCCGCGGAGAAGGGACTGGCCGCAGTCAGTGAGGCCGCGGCCGAACAACTCCGGACGGCGGCCGTGGCGACAGAATCGCCCGAGGTCCGGCAACGGCTCGCGGGGCTACTGGCGCCGATCGACGGACTGGCCCGGACGGGCGACCGGCTCCGAATGGTTCGGGCGGTCGAGGTGATCGAGCGGGCCGGAACGGCGGAAGCTCGGGCGCTCCTCACCGAATGGGCGGACGGAGCGCGGGGCGCCGTACTCACCGAGACGGCCCGGGCCGCACTGTCGCGGCTCGGTGACGCCAAGCGCCCGGCCCCGCAGTGATTCGATGGGGTGTTCGTCTCGCCCACGCGGGCGGCCTCGGATCGCAAAGTCGCCCGTCGTCCCGTCGAAGACCCGAGCGGGCGGGTCTTCGACGGGGCGACGGGCGACTTTGCGATCCGAGACTTCGCTATGGTTTTTTCGCCGGGTCGGCCTTCTGTGTCGCGTTCTTGTCTTTGTCCTTATCCTTATCTTTTTCTTTCTCCTTCGCTTTCTCAACGATGCTGATCGCGGTCTCGATCAACTTCACGATTTCTTTCAGCGCAAATTCTTCACCGGTAAGCTGGACGTCCTCTTTCTTCTTCGCGAGTTCCAGCTCCTTGGCGGTGTGAGCCTTTTTCTTCTCCTCCAGTAGCTTCTTCAGGTTGGGGAGAGCGGGCTTCGCTCCCGCGCCCATTGCCGCGACCGCCGTGATCGACGCCACCAGCGTTTCGTTTGTCGCGTCCTTGGCTTCCATCACGCGGACGACATCGGGCAGCTTCCGGGCCGCTCCCTCGCCGACGAGTTTGATGGCCGAAAGGGCCTGGAGCTTCACCCCGATCTCGGACCCGCTCAGGTACCGGGCGATCGCGTCCAGGTTCTCGTCGTTGACCTCGTTGGGGTCGAACCGCATCAGCACCACCCGCGCCCAGATCTCGACCTGCTTGTCCTTCTCCTCCCCGCGGGTCGGCGGCTTGGTCTTCGGGTCGCCGATGCGGACCCGCATCAAGCGGATGATCGAGGACGCCGCTTTGGTATCAATCGGCGGGTCCGGTTCGGGGACGCGGGAGTGGATCGTAATGAGTTCCCCGAACTTGTTCCACTCGTCCGCCGTGAGGACCTTGCCAACGTCCCTCTCGAACTCCACCCGCTGTGCGCCTTTGTTGGGTACGGCCCCGAGTTTCGCCAGCACGGGGGCCGGAACCAGCGCCTCTTTCAGGTCCTTCATCGCTTGCGTCGTGAGGGTGAAGTGCGCCGGTTTTTTCACCGCGGCCCACGGCGGCCCGAGGAGCATGAGCGACTGGGTCGCTTCCATGCGGACGGCGGCGCTCGGGTCCGTTGAAAGCTTGTCGGCCAAGGCGGTGAGCGCCTTCATGTTCGGCCCGGTCGTCTCACTGAAGCCCACGCGGCCCAGCGCGATGGCGATGTTCTGCCGCGTCGTGTAAGCCGGGTCGTTCATCGCCACGCCGGTGAGGGCCGTGATCGCCCGCTCGCCTTTGGCACCGAACATCGTGACCGTCTGGATCGCGTGCAGCCGCCCGAGGCCACCGGGCACGCCGGTGTCGATGACCTGGGCCAGGATCCGCAGCGCCTCCTGGTTGTCGCCCTCGTTCTCGAACTGGAGCTTCCCGACCGCGGTGAACACGGCGATCCGCACGCCGGGGTCTTTCTCCTCCTTCATCCGCTTCACGAGCGCTTTGCTCGCTTCGCCCTTCTGGGCCGGCGGGCCGAAACTGGGGAGCATGGTGGCCGCGAACTCGCGGACGACCGGGTCCGAGTCGTCCAGGTTCTTCACGACGGCGTGGATGTCCTTGCCGTTGATTTCGGTCGGCCAAACGAACTCCGGCTCCTTCTTGTCCGGCTCTTTCTTTTCGGGTTCTTTCTTTTCCGGCTCCTTCTTGTCCGGTTGAGCCGCCGCGGGGGGGCGGGCATCGACGACCGCCGCGACCAGAAGCGCGAGCAGAACGACCGCTGCGCCGCGCGAAGCGGGGCGGCCCCAGGTAATACGGGGGGTCATAAGTACCTCAGTTGCTCTTCCCCGATCGAGTTACCGTCCAGCATACCCCCACCGTCGGCGCGGCGGCAACGCCGATCGCACACCGGCGCCCCATTTCGACACGCGGAAGATCGGCCCACCCGCACCACGGTCGGCGCGGAGCCCGTCCGGGTGCCCAGGAACCGATAGCTCATGTCCACCGCGGCCCGTTCGGTCGCCCCCGCCACGCTCACCATCACGCCGCGGTCCTTGGCCGGGACCTCCGTCGGCGCCGGGCGGATCTCCGTCAGGTTCCCGTCGAGGTGACGAACGCGGTGGCCGGCACTTTGTTCACCTGCCCGAGCAACTGCTGGCCCCGTTCCGAACCGGGCTCTTACTTTCCCGTCCAGGTCACCGTGCGCTTGGCCTTCGAGAAGGTGAGCCGGGCGTGGGACCGACCGCAAGGGTCGAGTGTAACACGAGAATGGAACGGGGGCGATCAGCGCAGAGCGGGTTCGCGTTCCGGGTGTGGTCACAAGGACCGCCACTCACTCGGCCGACGAACCGGGAGCCGCCGGCGGGCCAGTTCCACCGGGCGCGGCGGCCCGTTTCGCTGTAGCATGTCACACGAACCCGTTGTCGCAAGCCGTGGAGGGGTGTCGTGGCAAGGAACAAACCCGTCTGGGGGGTGAAGGCCCGCGTGTGGGTGGAGCGGGACGGCCGGAACGTTCTCGGGCCGGGGCGCGTGGAACTGCTCGAACACATCGACCGGCTGCGGAGCATTTCCGCCGCCGCCAAGGCAATGGGCATGTCCTACCGCCGCGCCTGGGAACTGGTTCAAGCGATGAACGAGGCGGCCGGCGTTCTCCTCGTCGAAGCCAGCACGGGCGGGACGGGCGGCGGCGGAGCAACTGTAACCCCACACGGGCACCGGGCCGTGCGCCTGTACCGGGACCTCGTGGCGCGATTCGCGGCCACCGCGGACGAGGCCGCGCTCCCGCCCGAGCCACTGGCCGCAGCGCCGGGTACGGGCTAAGGTAATCTCGTTATTCCCATTCGGATATAACGGGAGTCGGCATGACGCGGCGGGCGTTCACGTTGATCGAACTGTTGGTGGTGATCGCGATCATTGCAATCCTGATCGGTCTGTTGCTCCCCGCGGTGCAGAAGGTCCGGGCCGCCGCGGCCCGCATGCAGTGCGCCAACAACCTGCACCAGATCGGCCTGGCGATCCACAACTACGAATCGGCCCTGGCGGTGC
>BFBZ01001241.1_pt1 | contig 17759 bp, 23 predicted proteins | sample 1888401 | NCBI WGS metagenome assembly BFBZ01 (sample SAMD00112614, study PRJDB3348) | symbiont metagenome | host: Chara braunii | reverse complement strand
CCTCCCTGGATGGCCGGATCGCCACCGCCTCGGGCGAGAGCCGGTGGATCACCGGGCCGGAAGCTCGCGAGGCGGTTCATGGTCTGCGGGCGGAACACGACGCGGTCGTGATCGGGGTCGAGACCGCCCTGGCCGATGATCCCGAACTCACCGTCCGGCTGCCGGGATGGAACGGGCGCCAACCCGCCCGCGTGGTGCTGGACAGCCGTCAGCGGCTGGCCGACGGTTGCAAGCTGGTGGCGACCGCGCGGGATGTCCCGACCTATGTGATCTCGACCACGCCGCCGGAACCCCGGTTGACCGCGGCCGGCGTCCGGGTGCTGCAGGTCCACGCCGTGGGCGAGGATCGGCCGGAACTGAAGGACGTGGTTCAGGCCCTGGCTCGCGAGGGGCTGACCCGGCTGTTCGTGGAAGGCGGCGGCCAGGTGGCCGGCAGCTTCCTGCGTTGCGGGCTGGTGGAACGCCTCGAGTGGTTCCGGGCGCCCATGGTCATCGGCGGGGAGGGGCGGCCGGGAATCGGCGCCCTGGCCCTGTCAGCTCTTTCCGAGGCGCCGAAGCTGCGCCGTCTTGAAGTCCGAGAGGTGGGTTCCGACCTCTGGGAGCGTTACGAGAGGATCTGAATGTTCACTGGCATCGTCACCGATGTGGGCCGCGTCCGCGCCGTCCGCGACACCAACCGCGACCGCAGGTTCGAGATCGAGACCAAGTTCGATCTGTCGACCATCGACCTGGGCGCTTCGGTCAGCCATGCGGGCTGCTGCCTGACCGTCGTGGAGAAGGGCGACGACTGGTTCGCCGTCGAGGTCTCCGGCGAGACCCTGGGGCTCACCACCCTGGACGGCTGGAAGGAAGGCGATCCGGTCAATCTGGAGCGCGCGGCGCGGGTGGGCGACGAACTGGGCGGCCACATCGTCTCCGGCCACGTGGATGGCGTGGGCGAGGTGATCTCCGTCGAGAGTGAGGGCGGGTCGCATCGCGTGAAAATCCGCGTGCCCCGGCCGCTGCACCGCTTCATCGCGCCCAAGGGGTCGATCACCGTCGAGGGCGTGTCGCTGACCGTCAACGAGGTCGAGGATGACGTGTTCGGGGTCAACCTGATCCCCCACACCTGGGACGTGACCACGCTCGGCCGGCTGGCGCCGGGGGTGAAGGTCAATCTTGAGATCGACATGTTGGCCCGGTATCTCGCCCGCTGGCGCGAAACCGCCTAAAGGGTCTCTCGAAGAGGACGATAGACTCCATGCTCGAAGACAAGCTCCGCATCCTCGTGGTCGAGGCGCGCTTTTATGATGATCTGGCCGACGAGCTCCTGAAGGGGGCTGTCGACGTGATCACCTCCCATGACGCCGAGTACGACGTGATCAGCGTGCCGGGGGCCCTGGAGATTCCAGGCGCCATCGCCATCGCCGAAGAGGGCGGCCATCGCCCGGCAGGCAAGCGCTATGACGGCTATGTGGCGCTGGGGACCGTGATCCGTGGCGAGACCTACCACTTCGAGATCGTCTCCAACGAAAGCGCCCGTGGGATAATGGACCTGACCATCGGTCGGCGTCTGGCGATCGGCAACGGCATCCTGACCGTCGAGGACGAGGATCAGGCCTGGGCGCGCGCCCGGTGCAGCGAAGGCGACAAGGGCGGCGGCGCAGCCAAGGCGGCCCTGGCGGTCATCGCGCTGAAGCGTCAGCTCATGGGCGGCCAGGTCAGCCGATGAGCAAGGCGACCAACAAGCGTTCCGTCGCCCGTCTGGCGGCGATCCAGGCGCTCTATCAGATGGAAGTCTCCGGCGTCGGTGTCGAGGCGGTGATCCGTGAGTTCTCCGAGCACCGCTTCGACCGCAAGGTCGAGGGCGAGGAGAGCGACACCCTGGCCAGCGCCGACGAAGGCTTCTTCGCCGAGCTGATCCGCGGCGTGGTCGGCGCTCAGCGCGAGATCGACGCCGCCGTGGTCAAGCGGCTGGCGACCGGCTGGCGGCTGGAGCGGCTGGACGCCACGGTGCGCGCCATCCTGCGGGCCGGCGCCTATGAACTTTCCCACCGCTCGGACGTGCCGACCGAGGTGGTGATCGACGAATATGTGGAACTCGCCAAGTCGTTCTTCGAAGGACCGGAGCCGGGCTTCGTGAACGGCGCTCTGGATGGGGTCGCTCAGGATGTCCGCCGGACCTGAACCGCTGCCGGAGCCGCTGGATGAGTTCGGGCAGATCGCCCGGCTCTATCGCCCCCTGACCAAGGGGGCGCCGGAGGCGCTGGAATTGCTGGACGATGCGGCGGCCATTCCGTCGCGGCCGGGCTTTGACCTGATCATCACCAAGGACGCCATGGTGGAGGGCGTCCACTTCCTGGCCGGTACGGCGCCCGGTCTCGTAGCGCGCAAGCTGCTGCGAACCAATCTCTCCGACCTGGCCGCCAAGGGCGCGGAGCCCTACGGGTACTTCCTCGCCGTCGCCTGGCCGCCCGCCATGGGCTGGTCCGAGCGCGAAGCCTTCGCCGAGGGCCTGAGGCAAGACGGCGAGGCGTTCGGCGTCATCCTGCTGGGCGGGGACACGGTGTCGACCCCTGGTCCGTTGACGGCGTCCCTGACCCTGCTGGGCTGGGTTCCGGCGGGCGGCATGGTGCGGCGGGGCGGCGCGAAGCCTGGCGACCTGCTGATGGTGTCGGGCGTCATTGGCGACGGCTGGCTGGGTCTGAGAGCCGCCCGTGGCGTGGAGCACGACGACGACGGCTATCTGGCTGGACGCTACCATCTGCCGACGCCGCGGCTGGACCTGAGGGCCGGGCTGCGCGCGCACGCCACCGCGGCGGCCGATGTCTCCGACGGGCTGATCGCCGACGCCAGCCACATCGGGACCGCCAGCAAGGTGGCGCTGCGCCTGGATCTGGACCGGATGCCGCTGTCGGACGCCGCGCGCCGTTGGCTGGATGTTCAGCCGGAGCGCGTCGAATGCCTGCGGAAGCTGGCCAGCGGCGGCGACGACTACGAAGTGGTCTGCACCGGCCCGCCCGAGGCCGCGGCGGCCCTTGGCCTGACCGTCATCGGTGAGGTGGTGAGCGGCGAGGGGATCAAGGTCCTGTCGGGCGGTGAGGTCATCGATCCGGGCCCAGGCGGCTGGACCCACGGCTAGGCAACCTCCCGGCAACCATATGCCGCTAGGGTCGCACTATGCTCCGTCGCGCGATCATCTCCGCTCTGCCCGCCGTGCTGATGGCCGGCGCCGCCCGTGCGGCCGAGGAAAAGCCCGATAAGGAAAAGAAGGAGGTCGGCCAGTATGTCGACCTCTCGCCGGTGGCTCTGCCCATCGTCGTGCGCGGGATGCTGGTGAACTACATCTTCGTCTCGGTGCGGGTGGTGCTGACCAGTCAGGCCAATGCGGCGAAGTGGCGGGCCAAGGAACCCTACTTCCGCGACGCCCTGGTCCGGGCCGGCCACCGCACGCCGTTCACACGTAACGACAGTTACATCCTGCTGGACGAGACGAAGCTGAAAGCGACGATGATGCGCGAGGCGATCGCCATCGCCGGGGCCCGCGATGTGGCTTCGGTCACTGTCGGGAAGCAGACACCTAAGCGGACCAGCGGTCTGCCGAAACCTCCCGGCGCGCCCGCGACCAAGTCGTAGGCCTGTCAGGCCCAAGCTGCCCGAAAGATCAAGGGGGCGTTGCGCACCCCGATTACAACTGGCAACCTTCGAATTCTCAACGAGAGGCGTCGGATCTGCGGCGTCTCCACATGGGGAAACAAACAGGGGCCTGGGGCGCCGGCCACCGCTATTGTGCGGGGGCTGATCGACCCCGCGCGAACGCAAAGGGGCGCTTAGCCTATGAGTTCAATACTTTTGCTGGTGATTGCCGCCGGCTTCCTGGCGGTGCTTTACGGTATCGTCCAGACGGCGTCGCTGTTACGGGCCTCGCCCGGCAACGCGCGTATGCAGGAGATCGCAGCCGCGATCCAGGAGGGGGCCCAGGCCTATCTCCGCCGCCAATACACCGCCATCGCCATCGTCGGCGTGGTGATCCTGGTTGCAGTATTCCTTCTCATCGGTCCTCTCGCGGCGATCGGGTTCGCCGCCGGGGCGATCCTGTCCGGCGCGGCCGGCTTCGTCGGCATGCTGATCTCGGTCCGGGCCAATGTCCGCACCGCCCAGGCCTCGTCCGAGGGCCTGGCAAAGGGCCTTTCCCTGGCGTTCCGCTCCGGCGCCATCACCGGCATGCTGGTGGCGGGCTTCGCCCTGATCGGCGTCGCTGGCTACTACGCGATCCTCATCGGCCCGCTCGGCCATGAGAACACCAGCCGCGAAGTGGTCGACTCCATGGTGGCGCTGGGCTTCGGCGCCTCGCTGATCTCGATCTTCGCCCGTCTGGGCGGCGGCATCTTCACCAAGGGCGCCGACGTCGGCGGCGACATGGTCGGGAAGGTCGAGGCCGGTATTCCGGAAGACGACCCCCGTAACGCGGCCACCATCGCCGACAACGTGGGCGACAATGTCGGCGACTGCGCCGGCATGGCCGCCGACCTGTTCGAGACCTATGCGGTGACCACCGTGGCTACCATGGTCCTGGCGGCGATCTTCTTCCGCGGCACCGAGGCGGTCAGCGCCATGATGCTGCTGCCGCTGGCGATCTGCGGCGTCTGCATCGTCACCTCGATCATCGGCACCTTCGCCGTGCGTCTGGGCAAGTCCAACAACATCATGGGCGCGCTCTATCAGGGCCTGATCGTCACCGGCATCCTGTCGGTGTTCGCCATCTACTGGGTGGTCACCAGCCTGGTGACCGGCCCGCTGACGGTGGGCGACAAGACCTTCGACGCCATGAGCCTGTTCTACTGCGGCATCGCCGGCCTGGTGGTGACCGCCCTGATCGTTGTGATCACCGAATACTACACCGGCACCGGCTTCCGGCCGGTGAAGTCGGTGGCCAAGGCCAGCGTCTCCGGTCACGGCACCAACGTGATCCAGGGCCTCGCCATGAGCCTTGAGTCCACCGCGGCGCCCGCCCTGGTGATCATCGTCGGCATCATCGTCACCTATGGCCTGGCGGGCCTGTTCGGCATCGCCATCGCCACCACGGCCATGCTGTCGCTGGCCGGCTTCATCGTCGCGCTCGACGCCTTCGGGCCGGTGACCGACAACGCCGGCGGCATCGCCGAGATGGCGGGCCTGCCGCCCGAGGTCCGCGTCACCACCGACGCCCTCGACGCGGTCGGCAACACCACCAAGGCGGTGACCAAGGGCTACGCGATCGGTTCGGCCGGCCTCGGCGCCCTTGTGCTGTTCGCGGCCTATACCGAGGACCTGAAGTACTTCGCGGCCAACGCTGAGCCGGGCTCGTTCTTCGACGGGCTGGGCACGGTGGCCTTCGATCTCTCCAACCCCTACGTGGTGGTCGGCCTGCTGTTCGGGGGGCTGCTGCCCTTCCTGTTCGGTGGCATGTCGATGACCGCCGTGGGGCGCGCAGCCGAGGCCGTGGTCGCCGAGGTCCGTCGTCAGTTCCGTGAGAACCCCGGCATCATGACCGGGGAGGTGAAGCCGGAATACGGCCGCGCCGTCGACATCCTGACGAAGGCGGCCATCCGCGAGATGATCGTGCCTTCGCTGCTGCCGGTGTTCTCGCCGATCGTCCTGTTCTTCGTGATCAAGGCCATCGCCGGCAAGGTCGACGCCTTCGCCTCCCTCGGCGCCATGCTGATGGGCGTGATCGTCACCGGCCTGTTCGTCGCCATCTCGATGACCTCGGGCGGCGGCGCGTGGGATAACGCCAAGAAGCTGATCGAAGAGGGCCACTACGGCGGCAAGGGTTCTGAGGCTCACAAGGCCGCGGTGMCCGGCGACMCCGTCGGCGATCCCTACAAGGACACGGCGGGCCCCGCCGTGAACCCGATGATCAAGATCACCAACATCGTGGCGCTTCTGCTGCTGGCGGTGCTGGCCCACGGGGTGGTCGGCTAGTCCGACCCTCTACGCGGGAATCAAAGACGCCCCGGAGAGCGATCTCCGGGGCGTTCTTGTTTGTGCCTGAGAGAAGGCGCCTTAACGGCGGTCGCCGGGGCGGCTGCCGGGGACGGTCTCGTCCTCGTTCGGCAGCATGGTGCCGCGGCCGACGTTGCCGAGAAGCTGTTCGAGAATGGTCAGCTCGCGACCCCGGGTCGGGGTCTCGCGGCCGTTGAAGGCGATGACGCGGCCGTCCTTCAGGGTCATGGTGTCGACGGTCTTCACCTGCTCGCTGTCCTTGTCGAAGGTGATGGCCACCACATTGCGGGCGGTGATCACCGGACGGCGGAAGGCGACTCGTTCCTTGATCTGATCGATGTAGAACCAGACATTGGGATCGAAAGTCGAGGTGGCCGAGGGTGAACCCAGGCTGGCGCGAACCGAGGATTTGGTGTCGGTTCCGATCTTCACGTCCTTGGGGTTGGCCTCGATGGCCTGGAAGCCCGAATAGGTGGTGATCGGAGAGCAAGCGGCCGTGGCGGCCAGCAGACCGGTGGCGAAAGCGGCGTAAGCGACGCGGCGAAACATATGGCGACCGGACCTGTTGGTTTTCCCGAGGCTTTGACCTATCGCTCGCCGCCCCTTAGTTCAATGCCGGCTTTAGGCGCCGCTCACGGCGAAATAGAGGCCTGAATGTTCCTGGACCGCTTCTTCAAGACAAAGCCGACCCTCACGGCGGGGCGAAAGCTCTATGCGGCCGTGGTGGATCAGGCTCGCCAGCCCGTCCTGTACGAGGGGKTGGGCGTGCCCGACACGGTGGAAGGGCGATTCGAGATCTACACCCTGCATGTGTTCCTGCTGCTGGACCGGCTGCGGGGGCAGGGGCCACGGGCGAGCGAAACGTCGCAGGCCCTGTTCGACACCTATGTGGCGGCGCTGGATGACGCCCTGCGGGAAATGGGCGTCGGCGACCTGTCGGTGGGCAAGAAGATGCGCAAGCTGGGCGAGGCCTTCTATGGCCGGGTCAAGACCTATGAGCTGGCGTTCAGGGCCTTGCCCGACACCACGGAGCTGAATGCCCTGCTGGCGAGAACCGTGTACGAACAAGGCGGTGCGGAGAATGTCGGCGCGCTGGCGGCCTATGTGGTCGCCCAGCGGTCTGGCCTGGCCGAGCAACCGCTGGACGGCTTCTACAACGGTGTTGTCACCTGGAGCGCAGCGTGAGCGATTGGACCCATATTGTGCGGCTGAGCGAGCTGGCCAACGGGCCGGTGTCGGTGAAGCTGGCGCCGGACGCCGAGATCCGGGCGGGCGTCGCCAAGCGGCTGGGCTTGGTCAGCCTGCCGGCCCTGGAAGGTCAGATCAGCGTGCGGCCCTGGCTCGACGGCGCCGAGCTGCGGGGCCGGTTCACCGCGACGGTGGAGCAGGTGTGCAGCGTCAGCCTGGATAACTTCGAGACAGACCTCTCCGGCGAGATCGACCTGAAGCTGGTGCCGCACGGTAGCCCCAACGCGCCGACCGAATCAGCCAGCGGCGACGTGGAACTGGATCTGGAGACGCCTGATCCGCCTGACGTGCTGAACGGCGAGGAAATCGATCTGGCCGGATATCTGGTGGAGCATCTGGCCCTGGAGATCGATCCGTTCCCCCGCAAGCCGGGCGCGGAGTTCGAATACACGCCGGAGACCAAGGAAGAGTCGCCCTTCGCCGTGCTGAAAAGCCTGAAGGGCGAGGCCGAGTGAAGGCTGCGAGGTTTGCACCGGCGTGGCTGGGCTGTATCCTGACGGTGTTTTCCGGCGCGACCGCCGAGATGGGTGAGGCGACGCTGTGAACCGATCCCTGGTGATTTCCATCGACGCCATGGGCGGCGACCACGGACCGACCGTGGTTGCGCCGGGCGTCGCGCGGGCCGCGGTGGCCCTGCCCAACGCCAAGTTCCTGCTGCACGGCGATCAGGCCGCCATCGAGGCGCAACTGGCGCACCACCCGGCGCTGCAGGGCCGAGTCGAAGTCCGCCATTCCGACAAGGTGATCGCCTCGGACGAAAAGCCCGCCCAGGCCCTGCGCCGCGGCAAGGGCAGCTCGATGTGGAACGCCGTGGAGGCGGTGAAGAGCGGGGAGGCGGTCGCCGCAGTCTCGGCCGGCAACACCGGGGCGCTGATGGCGATCTCGCTGCTGATCCTGCGGATGAGCGTCGATGTGGACCGCCCGTGTCTGGTGGTCGGCTGGCCTGGAACGAAGGGCATCACGACGGTTCTGGACGTGGGCGCCAACGTGGACTGCGACGCCGAGCGTCTGGTGGAGTTCGCCATCATGGGCGAGGCCTTCCACCGGGCCGCCCACGGGGTGGCCAAGCCGACCGTGGGGCTGCTGAACATCGGCTCCGAAGAGATGAAGGGCCACGAGGAGGTCCGTCAGGCCCACGCGATCCTGCGCAGCGGCAAGTTCGACCTGGACTACCGCGGCTTCGTCGAAGGCGACGAGCTTTCGCAGAACAAGACCGACGTCGTCGTCACCGACGGCTTCACCGGCAACATCGCGCTCAAGACCGCCGAGGGCACGGCGCGCTATCTGGGCGGAGAGCTGCGCTCCGCCTTGACGGGATCGACACTGTCGAAGCTGGGCGCGCTGCTGGCGCGGTCCGGGTTGCTGAAATTCCGCGAGAAAATGAGCCCGGACGCGGCGGCGCCCTTGCTCGGCCTCAATGGGGTGGTGGTGAAGAGCCACGGCGGCGCGTCGGAGCTGGATTTCGCCGCGGCGATCCGCATGGGGGCGAAGCTGGCGCAAAGCGACTTCGCAGCCGAGATCGAACGGAATATGACGCGGCTCACCGCCGCAGTGGCCGAGCAGCATCCGCCGGTCGCAGATGGAGCCCAGTGAGTGACCAAAGTTCTGCGTAGCGTGGTGACCGGCGTCGGCGGCTATCTGCCCGACAACGTGGTCACGAACGCCGAGCTGTCCAAGATCGTGGACACTTCGGACGAATGGATCATCGAGCGCACCGGCATCCGCCAGCGGCACAAGGCCGCCGACGACCAGCCGGTCTCGGACCTGGCGGTGGAAGCGGCCCGCAAGGCGCTGGCTGCGGCCGGTAAGACGCCCGCCGACGTGGACCTGATCATCGTCGGCACCACCACGCCCGACCTGACGTTCCCGGCGACGGCGACCATCGTCCAGCGCAAGCTGGGTTGCCCCGTGGGCATCGCCTTCGACGTGCAGGCGGTGTGCTCCGGCTTCGTCTACGCCCTGTCGACGGCGGACGGCTTCGTAGCCCGCGGGCGGTCCAAGTGCGCCCTGGTGATCGGCGCCGAGACCATGACCCGGCTGATGGACTGGACCGATCGCGGCACCTGCGTGCTGTTCGGCGACGGCGCCGGCGCCGTGGTGCTGGAGCCCAGCGAAGAGCCCGGCGACACCAAGACCGACCGCGGCCTGCTGGGCTTTGCGCTGCGCGCCGACGGGACCAAGCAGGACCTGCTCTATGTGGACGGCGGCCCGTCGACGAACGGCGAGGTCGGCAAGCTGCGGATGCAGGGCAACCAGGTGTTCCGCCACGCCGTGGTGAACATCTCCGAGGCGATCTTCGCCGCGGCCAAGGATGCGGGCATCGACGTCAACGATGTGGACTGGTTCATTCCGCACCAGGCCAACCAGCGCATTCTGGAAGGCGTGGCCAAGCGCGTCGGCATCGCCGAGGAGAAGGTGATCTCCACCGTGGCGATCCACGCCAACACCTCGGCGGCGTCCATTCCGCTGGCCCTGGCGCACGGCATCGCCGACGGCCGGATCAAGCCCGGACAATTGCTTCTGCTCGAAGCGATGGGCGGCGGGCTCACCTGGGGCGCCTGTGTGCTGCGCCTTTAGGCATAGATACAGCTAAGGCTAGAAGTCTTTGACTTGATGCGACAATCAGGACATGACGGGTAGTCGACATTCTTTCAGTATCGGTTGTTCGGGGCGGGGGCTTTGATGAAGGGCGCGACAGTTACACGGGCAGACCTGTGTGAAGCGGTGCACGAAGAGGTGGGTCTGACCCGCCAGGACTGTTCGGAACTGGTCGAGCGTACGCTCGAGCTGATGTCCCAGGCGCTGGAGCGCGGGGAACAGGTGAAACTCTCCGGGTTCGGTGTTTTCCAGGTTCGCGCCAAGCGCGCGCGCATGGGACGCAATCCCAAGACCGGCGAACCCGCAGCCATCGAGCCTCGCCGAGTGATCGGCTTCCGGGCCTCGCAAGTGATGAAGGCGCGGGTCGACCGCGCCCTCTCGCGGTGAGCACGATCTAGCCCGTGGCGAAGGGCCCAGACGCCTTTCGGACCATCTCGGAAGCGGCCGACGAGCTGAACGTGCCCCAGCATGTGCTGAGGTTCTGGGAAACCAGGTTCTCGTTCATCAGGCCCATGAAGCGCGCCGGCGGGCGGCGGTTCTACCGTCCGCAGGACATCGCGGTGCTGCGCGGGGKGAAGACCCTGCTGCACGACGCCGGCTACACCATCAAGGGCGTGCAGAAGCTGCACAAGGACCAGGGGCTCAAGCGCCTGCTGGCCGCGGCCGATGGCGACATCGAAACGCCGGACCCTTCGGACTTTTCCTTGGACATCCCCGTGGAGCGGCTGACGGCTGCCGGTCGCGAACGCTTGATCGGCGCGCTGGACGGGCTCGAGGCCGCCAAGGCGCGGCTCGACGCCCTGCTGGGCGGTCGCGCCTGAGGATCATCTGGGGAGGGCTTGAAATTGGAGCTTGCCCGCCGCCGGCTAAACGTTAGAAGGGCCGCCTTGCCGATGTCGGAGCGTGGCGCAGCCTGGTAGCGCACTTGACTGGGGGTCAAGGGGTCGCAGGTTCGAATCCTGTCGCTCCGACCATCGGCGGGCCCTCGTGGAGAGGGCCCAGCACTTCCCCGAAATGATTATCGCAGACCTACTGACGTCCGCCGTTCATCCAGGAGATGAGCGGCAGGATCGGCAGGCCCCAGGCCAGCCCGGCCACGCCGTAGAACGCGGTCTGGGCGGCCCAGTGGTCTGGCAAATAGGCGCCCACGGTGACGACGATCGCGGCATAGGCGATCAGGAAGGCGACGATGCCTATTCCACCGATGAATTTGCGGACGCGTGCGGTCATGGCGCGGGTATAGGCGCCCCGCGCCGCGCCGTCACCTGCGCTTGATCAGACCCAGCAGGAAGAGCAGCAGGATCGCGCCGACGGTGGAGATCACCAGACTGCCGATGAAGCCGCCGAAGCCGATGCCGAGCGCATTAGCCAGGAACGCGCCGAGCAGGGCGCCCACGAGGCCGACGACCAGGTTGGTGAGCATGCCGTGGCTGCGCTTCATCACCTTTTCAGCGATCCAACCGGCCAGGATGCCGATGACGATCGCGCCGATTATGCCTACGCCGTTCATGAGATAGCCCTCCGATGTCTGTGAGGGTGAATGCGACGGTAAAGCTTCCGTTCCCTGGGCCGCCCGGCCGTGGACGCGCTGGCGCTTGTGGGCTAGGTGGCCGCAATTCCGTCGCGTAGGGACGCCAGTAAACGCCCATGACCTCATTCCTTCGCTCCGACCGCTCGACGCCGGTGGCCATCTGGCTGTTGGTGGTTGCGGCCATGGTCCTGGCCATGGTCGTCGTTGGGGGCGCGACGCGTCTGACCGACTCGGGTCTCTCGATCACGGAGTGGAAGCCGGTGACCGGCGCGCTGCCGCCGATGTCGGAACAGGACTGGGCGCTGGAGTTCAGCCGCTACAAGGAAATCCCGCAGTACCAGCAGGTGAACAAGGGCATGACCCTTGAGGCCTTCAAGGCGATCTACTGGTGGGAGTGGTCGCACCGGTTCCTGGGCAGGCTGGTGGGCGCCGTGTTCGCCGTTCCCCTGGCCTGGTTCGCCATCCGGCGGGAATTGCCCCGGCGGCTGATCGGGCGCTGTGTGGTGCTGTTCGTGCTGGGCGGCCTGCAAGGCGCCGTCGGCTGGTGGATGGTGGCCAGCGGCCTCTCTGAACGGGTCTCCGTGGCGCCGGAGCGTCTGGCGACGCACCTGGGCCTGGCCTTCATCCTGTTCGCGGCGCTGATCTGGACGGCGCTGGACGCCTGGGCCGGCGCGCCGCGTCAGAAGATCCCCAGCCGGTGGACACCCTGGGCCTTCGCCCTGATCGGGTTGATCTTCGTGCAGATCCTGCTGGGCGCCTTGGTGGCGGGCAACGATGCGGGCTTCGTCTACAACGACTGGCCGTTCATGAACGGGGCGCTGTTCCCGGTGGAGTACGCGGGGAAGGGCGTCTGGGCGACCATCGCCCACAGCCAGGCGGCCGTGCAGTTCCACCACCGTATCGTGGGCTATCTGCTGACGGTTCTGGGTGTCGCGCTGGCCTGGACCGCGCTGAAGTCACGCTACCTGCCGGTGGACGCCAAGCTGACGGCGATGCTGACCGGGGCCATGATCGTTCTGCAGGCGATCCTGGGCATCATCACCCTGGTGCTGGTGGTGCCGATCGGCATGGGCATCGTCCACCAGGTGACGGCGGCCATCGTGCTCGCCCTGGCCACGGGCTTCGCCTGGCGGGTCCGCAGGCCCTAGATCGTATCAAGATTTATGTAGTGGTGGTCGGGCTCACGCCTTGAACGACGCCCACGGCCCGGTGACCGCAACAGTGATCCCCGGGCTGTAGATGTTGAAGAACAGGGTCGTGCCGTCCGGCGAGAAGCAGCAGCCGGCCAACTCCGAGGTGCCGCCGACATCGCCGTCGCCCAGATGGGCGTTGCGGGCCAGGGTGTAGATCTGGCCCTGCGGGGTGATGGCCCGCATGAAGTTGGTCCCGCCGATCTTGTCCTCGCAGACGATCAGGTGGCCCCAGGGCGAGAGCGCGATGTTGTCGGCCATCTCCAGGGTCTGGATGTCGCTGGGCTCGACGAAGAGCTGGAGCCGGCCAGGGTGCTCACGCTCGCCGGGCTGGCCCTCGTTGACGCTGGGGACGTAGCGCATGATCTGGCTGGCGCCCTGGGGACCGCCGCTGGTGCAGCTGAAATAGAGCTCGTCCTTGCCGAAATAGATGCCTTCGCCGCGGGCGAACCAGGCGGCGCCCTTGGCGTGACCGCGGTAGCGCAGGTCCTCGTAGGGGTTGTCGACGCCGTCGAGGTCGACCCAGGTGACGTTTCGCCAGTCGCCCTGCTTCCAATAGGTGACGCCGTCCCAGTTGCGGGGGTCGGCGTCGGCGCCTTCGGGCAGGACCAGGGCCTGCAGGCGGCCGCCGGCGGCGAGGTTGCGGCGGTCGTTGGGCAAGTAGCGGTAGAAGAGCCCGAACCCGTCGCCCATGTCCTCGGTCAGGTAGACCACGCCGGTGCGGGGATCGACGGCGGCGGCCTCGTGCCGGAAGCGACCCATGTCCTTCAGGGGGCGGGGATCGGCCAGCCCCTTGCCCTGCGAAGGCACCTCGAAGATCCAGCCGTGGTCCTTCATGGCCTCCTGGCCGGCGCCTTGGACAGTCTCTTCGCAGGTCAGCCACGAGCCCCAGGGGGTGATGCCGCCGGCGCAGTTGGTGGAGGTGCCGGCCAGGCTGAGGTGCTGGCTCTGCAAGGCGCGCTTCTTCAGGTCATAGATCAGGGTGGTCGTCCCGCCGCCCAGCGGCAGGCCATCGTCGCCGTGGTCATAGATGCGGTCGGCGGCGACCTTGGATGTCAGGGTCCGGCCGGGCCCGTAGGCGGTGATCTCCAGATCGCGGGGCTTGATCTCGTGGTTGCGCACCAGGATCACGCGGTTGGCGTCGAGCGGGAAGGCGCCCATGCCGTCCATCTTGCCGGGCGTGATCAGGCCGTCGCTCATGGTCTGACCGGCCTGTGAGACGATGGTGTAGGAGAAGCCGGCCGGCAGATCGAGAATGGCCTTGGGATCGCGGATCAAAGGCCCGTAGCCGGTCACTTCGCTGCGATAGGCGGCCGGCTCCGCGCCGGGGGTCTGTGCGTCGGCGAAGCGGGCGAGGCCCGCGAAGGCTGCGGTGGCCCCGGCGGTGGCGAGGAACTGGCGGCGCGAGGCGAACATGACGGATTTCCGGCAATGGCTGAGCTTGAGCGTTTGGACCACAGAACCGTGACGCCACCACGACGCGGTATTATGATACCTATTTCAGCAAAGCCTTATGTGGTAAGGGTTTGCGGAATATGTGACGCAAGACGTGTTGACATGCTCCGTTCGCACACGTACTAGCGCGCCTCTCGCCGGGATCGTTTGCGTCCCGCCAACTTACGGACCCGTTCCCATGCAGAAGACGACGGCTTCGCTGAAGCCCGCCGACGTCGAGAAGAAGTGGATCGTGATCGACGCAGAGAACGCCGTTGTCGGCCGCCTCGCTTCGTTCATCGCGAACCGCCTTCGCGGCAAGCACCGCCCTGATTACACCCCGCACGTCGATTGCGGCGACTATGTCGTCGTGGTCAACGCCGACAAGGTGCGTTTCACCGGCAAGAAGCTGACCGACAAGGTCTATTACTGGCACACCGGTTATCCGGGCGGCATCAAGGAACGCACCGCGGACAAGATCCTCGGCGGCAAGTTCCCGGAACGCGTGCTGGAAAAGGCCGTGGAGCGCATGCTCCCGAAGGAAAGCCCGCTGGCCCGCAAGCAGATGACGCACCTGCGCATCTACAACAGCGCCGAGCATCCGCATGAAGCTCAGAGCCCCGAGACCATCGCGTTCGCCGACCTGAACGCCAAGAACGTGCGGAGCAAGTAAGCCAGATGTCCGAGACCCAAGGCTTCGAGGCCCTGCAAAGCCTCTCTTCCAACCCGAACGTCGCTCCGGCTGAGCCGAAGATCGACGCCCAGGGCCGCGCCTACGCCACCGGCAAGCGCAAGAACGCGATCGCCAAGGTCTGGATCAAGCCCGGCAAGGGCACGATCACGATCAACGGCCGCGATCAGGAAATCTACTTCGCGCGCCCCGTGCTGCGCATGATGATCGCACAGCCTTTCCAGGTCACCGACCGTGAAGGCCAGTTCGACGTCATCGTCTCGGTCGAAGGCTCCGGCCTGTCGGGCCAGGCCGGCGCGATCCGCCACGGCCTGTCCAAGGCCCTGACCTATTACGAGCCCGGCCTGCGTCCGGTCCTGAAGCCGCACGGCTTCCTGMCCCGCGACAGCCGCGTCGTCGAGCGTAAGAAGTACGGCAAGGCCAAGGCCCGCCGTAGCTTCCAGTTCTCGAAGCGCTAAGCCGCGCGCGAAAACTCGCGTTTGGATGGGGCGCTTCGGGAAACCGAAGCGCCCTTTCTGCTATCTGGACCTCTTCCTTCCCGGGATCACGACCATGGCTCATACGGTTTTCATCGACGGCGAAGCCGGCACCACCGGCCTGCAGATCCGCGAGCGGCTGGAAGGCCGCACGGATCTCGAGCTGCTGTCGATCGATCCGGAGAAGCGCAAGGACGCCGGCGCGCGGGCTGAGCTGCTGAACGCCGCGGACGCGGTGATCCTATGCCTGCCGGACGAGGCCTCGAAGGAGGCTGTCGGCCTGATCACCTCGAACAAGGTGCGGGTGATCGACGCCTCGACCGCCTATCGCACCGCGTCGGGCTGGATCTACGGCTTCCCGGAAATGGACCGAGACCAGCGGGCCGCCGTCGCGGGCGCGACCCGGGTCAGCAATCCCGGGTGCTATCCCACCGGTTTCATCGGCCTGGTGCGGCCGCTGGTCGAGGCGGGGCTGATCCCCGCGGACTGGCCGCTGAGCGTCAACGCCATCTCCGGCTATTCCGGGGGCGGGAAGGGGCTGATCGCCGAGTTCGAGGGCCCGGCGCCCGCCGGGACCAACGACGCCTTCCGGCCCTACGGCCTGTCGCTGACCCACAAGCACCTGCCCGAGATGCGCAAGTTCGCCGGTTTGGATCATGAGCCGATCTTCGCGCCGTCCGTGGGCCGCTATGCCCAGGGGATGATCGTCGAGGTGCCGCTGCCGCTCTGGGCGCTGCCGGAAAAGCCCAAGCCGGCCCTGTTGCTGGAGGCCCTGACCAAGGCCTATGCGGGGGAGCAGTTCGTCGAGGTGGCCACCCCCGAGGAATGCGGGGCGCTGCAGAAGTCGCGGGCCGGGGCGGGCGCCTATGTGGCCGAACTCGATCCCGAGGCGCTGAACGGCACCAACAAGATGAAGCTCTACGTGTTCGGCAACCAGGAGAAGGGCCAGGCCCGCCTGGTGGCGGTGCTGGACAACCTGGGCAAGGGCGCGTCGGGCGCAGCGGTGCAGAGCCTGAACCTGATGCTGGGCCTGCCGGAAGCCACCGGCCTGTGACCCTGCGTAGGGCCACCCTGGAGGACGCCGAGGCCGTCGCGAGACTGCATCGGCTGACCACCCGGGTGTCCCTGCCGTTCCTGCCGGAGCTGCATACGCCGGAAGAGGACCTGTGGTTCGTCTCCCAGCGGCTGATGAGCGCGAACGAGACCTGGGTCGCCGAGCTGGATGGGGTGATCGCCGGCTACATCGCGTTCAGCCCGGAGTGGATCAGCCACCTGTTCGTTCATCCCGATCATCAGGGGCGGAGGCTGGGCGACGCCCTGCTGGCCAAGGCGCTGGAGGACGGCCGCAGCCGCCGGCTCTGGACCTTCCAGAAGAATGTCCGCGCCAGGGCGTTCTATGAAAAGCGAGGCTTCGGATTGGCCAGGCTGACCGATGGGGCCGGCAACGAGGAGCGGGAGCCCGACGCGCTCTATGTCTGGCCCGCAGCCCTTGCATCCGAGTTCGGTGAGGCCACGTAATTCGAGCATGATGCTCGATCGCCGCAAATTCCTGATGACCTCCACCCTGGCCGCCTTTGCGCCGGGCCTGGCCCTGGCCGCCGCCGACCCCTATGCGGGCTCGTCCTTCCGCAAGCTCAGCGACGCCGACTGGAAGGCCCGCCTGCCGGCGGCCTCCTACGCCGTCCTGCGCCACGAGGACACCGAGCGCGCGGGCACCAGTCCGCTGAACGACGAACACCGGCCTGGGACCTTCGTCTGCATGGGCTGCGACCTGCCGCTGTTCAAGGCGAGCTGGAAGTTCGACAGCGGGACCGGTTGGCCCAGCTTCTACACCGCCATCAAGGGCGCGCTGGGCAAGAAGACCGACTTCGGCATCGGCGTGCCGAGGACCGAGTACCACTGCGCCCAGTGCCTGGGTCACCAGGGCCACGTCTTCCCCGACGGCCCGCGCCCCACGGGCCTGCGTTACTGCAACAACGGCGTGGCGCTGAAGTTCATCCCGGCCTGACAGGCGCGGGAGGGGGCGTTTTCCCCAACCCTGTCAGGATGATCCGATGAAAACCTTCGCCATGGGCCTGGCCTTCGCCTTGATGGCCAGCGCCGCCTTCGCCGCCAAGGCGCCAGAGCCGGCCAAGCCGATGGACGCCGAGCGGCTATATCAGGGCCGCTGGCACGAGATCGGTCGTCGTCCGATGTGGATCACCGACGGCTGCGTGGCCGGCACCACGGAGTATGCGCCGGGCGAGAAGGGCGAGATCGCGGTGAAGGACGCCTGTCGAAAGGGCGACCCCACCGGTGACGAGAAGGCTATCCGCGGCAAGGGCGTGATCCTGGATCCCGGGACGAACGCGAAGCTGCGGGTGAAGTACAATCTGCTGATCTCGCGCGACTACTGGATCTTCGATCACGCCGACGACTACAGCTGGTTCATCTCCGGCGATCCGAATTTCAGAGACCTCTACATCTTCACCCGCGATGCGACGATCGGGCCGGAAAAGACGACCGAACTGGTCGAGCGCGCCCGCAGGCTAGGCTACGATGTGAGCAAGCTGGAGTTCCCGGCGCAGCCGCCGCGCTGACGGCGCAAACCTCCGGGCGGCCCTTGAGCACGATCCTGTTCCTCACCC